>Ga0134121_10000133_pt1 | contig 86078 bp, 60 predicted proteins | sample KB301_FD_96463 | JGI IMG/M metagenome (GOLD analysis project Ga0134121, IMG submission 96463) | Terrestrial soil microbial communities without Nitrogen fertilizer from Kellogg Biological Station, Michigan, USA - KB3-0-1 | ecosystem: Environmental > Terrestrial > Soil > Unclassified ...
ATGAGCAGGTACGAGCAGAGACCGACCCCCTCCCAGCCGACGAACAGGACCGGCAGGCTGCCGCCCAGAACGAGCACCAGCATCATCCCCATGAACAGGTTCAGGTACGCGAAGAAGCGGGCGTAGCCGGTCTGGTCCTCGTGCTCCATGTAGCCGATGGAGTAGAGGTGGATCAGGAAGCCGACCCCGGTGACGACGAGCAGCATTACGGCCGACAGCGGGTCGAGCACGTACGACCAGGCGATGGAGACGTTGCGGCCGTCCCGGCCCGGGCCGAGCGGCATCCAGTCGTAGAGCGTCTGGGTCACCCGCCGCGCCTCGTGATCGATGGTGAGCCCGGGCGTGACGTGGCCGTCGCTCACAGCCGCGGGGGCTTCGCCGGCCGATTCGGGCAGGTGGCCGAGCGACGACACGGCGCCGAGCGCCACGACGAACGACAGCAGCACCGCGAGGCACGCGATCGGGCCGACCGCCTTGCGCGGCACGAAGCGCGCGCCGAGCAGGCCGTTCAGCGCGAACCCGGCGAACGGGAAGAGCGGGATGAGCCAGAGCAGGCGGATCATCCGTGGTTCCCCTGTCCGGCGCGGCGCGCCGTCATCGCACGCAGAGGTCTCACCATCGCAGCAGGCTCGCGTCGTCGGCGTCGGTGGTGCGGCGCCGGCGGTAGAGGGCGAGGACGATGGCGAGCCCGACCGCCGCTTCGCACGCCGCCACGGTGATGACGAAGAGGGCGAAGACCTGGCCGGTCATCGACTGCAGCTCGTGCGAGAAGGCGATGAAAGTCAGGTTGACGGCGTTGAGCATCAGCTCGATGCACATGAGCATGACGATGATGTTGCGGCGCACCAGCACGCCGACGCACCCGATGGTGAAGAGCAGCGCCGCCATCACCAGGAAGAAATCGATCCGCATCCCCGTTCCCCCGTTCCCCGCCGACGCCTAATCGAGCCGGCGCTTGGCCAGGAGCACCGCCCCGACCATCGCGGCGATGAGCAGCACCGACGCCGCCTCGGTGGCGAACACGTACTGCCCGAAGAGAAGCCCCCCGAGGCTCCCCGCCGTTCCGAACTCCGCTGCGTGCCGCCCCGGCTCCATCCACGCGTGGCCCTGCCGATGCCGCAGCGCCCACAGCAGGAGCGCCGCGAACCCGGCGCCGCCGAGGATCGCGCCCCAGCGCTGCACGCCGCGACCGATGCGCAGCCCCTCCTCCGCCCGGAGGTTGAGCAGCATGATGACGAACACGAAGAGGACCATGATGGCCCCCGCGTAGACGATCACCTGCAGGATGGCCAGCGTCTGCGCCTGCAACAGCAGATAGAAGAGCGCGAGACAGATGAGATTCAGGATGAGCGACAACACGGACACCATCGGGTTCGGATGGATGACCACGATCAGCGCCGAGAGGATCGCGAGGAAGCCGATCGTCTCTGCCCAGAAGTCGGTGCCGGCGAGGTCCTGGTGGAAGGCGACGAGAAGCGCCGCCGCCGCGATGCCGCCCGCGATGGCCGTCAGGATCGGCTTGCCCGGCGCGACCGCGCGCACGAGAGCCGCCGCCATGACCACGATGACGAGCCCGGTGAGCAAATGCATCAGGCCCACTCCGTCATTACGCCCAACCCATCAGCACGATGAAGGCGACCCACAGGATGTGCGCCATGGCCAGCGGCAGCAGTCCCTTCCAGCCGAGGTTCATGAGCTGGTCGTAGCGGAAGCGCGGCAGGGTCCAGCGCACCCAGACGTAGATGAACAGGAACACCGCGGTCTTCGCCGCGAAGGCGGCCACCTGCACGATCGCGGCGAGATTCGGCGACAGGTTCAGCGCCTGCAATCCCGGCACGTGGTAGCCGCCGAAGTACATCGTCACCGCCAGCGCCGAGGCGGTGATCATGTTGGCGTACTCGGCCATGTAGAACATCGAGAAGCGCATGCCCGAGTACTCGGTGTGGTACCCGGCCACGAGCTCGCTCTCCGCCTCCGGCAGGTCGAACGGCAGCCGGTTGGTCTCGGCGAAGGCGGAGATGAGGAAGATGAGGAACCCCGGGAACTGCCACAGGATGTTCCAGCCGTGCTCCATCTGGTGCGTGACCACGTCGGTCAGCCGCAGGGAGCCGGTCGCCATCAGCACGCCGACGATGGAGAAGCCGAGCGCCATCTCGTAGGAGATGAGCTGCGCCGAGGAGCGCAGCCCGCCGAGGAGCGAGTACTTGTTGTTCGACGACCAGCCGGCGAGCGCCACACCGTAGACGCCGAGCGACGACAGCCCGAGGATGACGAGCACGCCGCTGTCCACGTCGGCCACGTGCAGGGGAATGGTGCGGCCGAACAGCTCGAGCGTCGGGCCGAACGGGATCACCGAGAACGTCGCCATCGCGGGGACGAAGATGATCACCGGCGCCAGCAGGTACAGGACGACGTGCGCCTGGGGAGGCGTGATCGCCTCCTTGAAGATGAACTTGATCCCGTCGGCGAGCGGCTGCAGCAACCCGAACGGACCGACGCGGTTCGGCCCGCGGCGATCCTGGATCCAGGCGGAGACGCGGCGCTCGAGCCACGTCAGGTAGGCGACCGCCGTCAGGTTGACGAAGAAGATGAGGGCGATCTTCGCCGACGATTCGATGAGCAGGGCTGGGAGGCGCGGATCCACGCGGTTTCTCGGTCTCCCTACGGTTCCAGGGCCTGGGTGCCCGCGGGCGCTCCCGACACCGGGCCCGCCTCGGTGGACACGAGTCGATGACCGTCGCCGCCGAGACTCCGCCACGACAGCGACGCCAGCGGCTTCAGCTCGGCGGCCGCCTGGTCGAAGACGGCCGAGGCGGTGGTCCACGAGCCGGCGAGGCCGAAGCGCCGCCCCAGCTCGCGCAGCCAGCGCCACGACGGCTCGGCCAGGGCCGGGGCCGGAACGCCGCGCCGCAGCCGCTGCGCGTGGCCCTGGAAATTCACCACGACGCCGTCCGCCTCGTAGGGACCCGTGGCCGGCAGCGCGACGTGCGCCGCCTTCGCGGTTTCGGTCTGCCAGGCGTCGATGACGACGAGCGCCTCGATCGTCGCGAGCCGATCCGCCTTCAGGACGCCGTCGCCGACCGGATCCTCGCCGACGACGACCAGTCCGTGGACGTGCCCGGCCGCGATGTCCCCCGCGAGCTTCGCGGTGGCGGCGGCGTCGGGCCGGCCGAAGCCGACGAGCTCGGCGCCGCGCGCGTTGGGCGTCTTGTCGCGGCGCAGCAGGAGCGCGTCGTCCTCGCCCGACTCGTGCGGCGGCACCACGACACGGGTGATGCCCGCCTGCCTGAGCGCCTGGCGGGCCATGAAGAGGTCCTCGAGGGTGAGGCGCGCGGAGACGATCGCCGCGACGCTCGCGGCGCCGTGCCGCGTCACGGTCTCGCGCAGCAGCGCGGCCGCCCGGTCGACCGCCTCGGGCGACGGAAGCACCGCGGGGGCCGCCGCACCCGCGGCGCGCACCGCCGGGCGCTCGAGGCGCGGCCGGTCATAGAGCTTCTCGTACGTCTGGCGTCCGAGGTCGCACATCCAGTAGTCGTTGACCGCGGCGTTGCGGCGCGGCGTGATCCGGTGGATGCGGTGATCGTAGACGGCCAGCTCCACGTTGCAGCCGCGCGCGCAGCCGGTGCAGACCGACGGGACGTTGCGCAGGAACCAGACGCGCGCCTGGAAGCGGAACGGCTTCCAGGTGAGCGCTCCGACCGGGCAGATGTCCACGGTGTTGCCCGAGTAGTCGTTGTCGAGCGATTTTCCCGGGAAGGTGCCGATGATGGCGTGGCCGCCGCGCTCGAAGAGCCCCAGCTCGTGCGTCTTCGACACCTCGTCGCAGAAGCGGATGCAGCGGGTGCACTTGATGCAGCGCTCGCCGTCGAAGACGACGCGCGGGCCGATCGGCACGCCCTTGTCGTGGTGGATCTTCTCCTCGACGAAGCGGCTCTCGCCACGACCATAGGCGTTGGCGTACTGCTGCAGGCGGCACTCGCCCGCCTGGTCGCAGATCGGGCAGTCGAGCGGATGGTTGATGAGCAGGAACTCCATGATCGACTCGCGCGCCGCCTTGACGCGCGGGTTGGCGGTGCGCACCACCATCCCCTGCATAGCCTGCGTGGCGCAGCCGATCTGCAGCTTCGGCATCTTCTCGATCTCGACGAAGCACATGCGGCAGTTGCCGGCGACCGTCAGGCCCGGGTGGTAGCAGTAGTGCGGCACGGCGATGCCCAGCCTTTCGGCCGCCTGCAGGACGGACGTCCCCTTCTTCACCACCACGGGGCGCTCGTCGACGAGCAGCGCGACTTCGTCCGGACCGGCCGCCGGCAGCTCGATGGCCGGAGCCGCGGCGGGCGCCGAACCCGGCTTCGCGGGCGGCGGGGGTTGTGTCGGCTCGGGCATGTCTCGCTCAGCCTCTCTTCGCGGCGCCACCGAAGGGGCAGGCCCCCTTGGTGACGTGATCGTCGAACTCACTCTTGAACTCGGCGACGTAGGACTGCACCGGCCAGGCGATGGCCTCGCCGAAGGGGCAGATGGTATTCCCCTCGACCCGCTTCGCGACGTCGATGAGCAGGTCCGGATCCTCCTTGCGCCCGTGGCCCGCCTCCAGCCGGTGCAGGATCTTGGTGAACCAGCCGGTGCCCTCGCGGCACGGCGTGCACTGGCCGCACGACTCGTGCTCGTAGAACTCGGCGAGGTTCAGGAGCGCACCCACCATGCAGGTGCTCGAGTCCATCACCATCCCGCCGGCCGATCCGAGCATCGTCCCGGCCGCGGCGAGCGAGTCGAAGTCGAGCAGCACGTCGCAGCGCGCCGCCGGCAGCACCTTCATCGACGAGCCGCCGGGCACGGCCGCCTTGAGCGGCCGGTCGGGATGGAGCATGCCGCCGGCGTGCTCGTTCAAGAGCTCCTTGAACGGGATGCCGAGGGGCGCCTCGTACACGCCGGGCTTCTTCACGTGGCCGGAGATGCAGAAGAGCTTCGGGCCGGTGTTCTTCGGGCGGCCGATGCCGTTGTACCAGCCGGCGCCGCGCTCGACGATGAACGGCACGTTCGCCAGCGTTTCGACGTTGTTGATGATGGTCGGACAGCCGTAGAGGCCGACGATGGCCGGGAACGGCGGCTTGATGCGCGGCAGCCCGCGCTTGCCTTCGAGGGATTCGAGCAGCGCCGTCTCCTCGCCGCAGATGTAGGCGCCGGCGCCGCGGTAGACGAGCACGTCGAGGTCGTAGCCGCTGCCGAGGATGTTCTTCCCGAGGAAGCCCTTGGCGTACGCCTCGGCGATCGCCTGCTCGAAGATGCGCGCGCCCTTCTGGAACTCCCCGCGGATGTAGAAGAAGGCGGTGTGGCAGTGGATGGCGAACGACGACAGGATGATCCCCTCGAGCACCAGGTGCGGATCGCGCTCGATGAGCAGGCGATCCTTGAACGTCCCCGGCTCGCTCTCGTCGGCGTTGACGCACAGGTAGCGCGGTTTGTCCCCGAGCTTCGGGAGGAACGACCACTTCATCCCGGTCGGGAAGCCGGCGCCGCCGCGCCCGCGCAGCCCCGAGGCCTTCACCTCTTCCAGGACGGCCTCGGGGGTCATCCCCGAGAGGGCCTTCTTCAGCGCCTGGTAGCCGCCGCCGGCGAGGGACACGTCGAGGGTGTGCGAGTCGTCGCGCCCGACGTTCTTCAGGAGCAGCTTCTCGTAGGCCATTACTTGAGCCTCGCGAGCAGCTCGTCCACCTTCGCGGCATCGAGCAGCGGGACGTCGTCGTCGTTGACCTGCGCGCAGGGCGCCGTGTCGCAGGCGCCGAGGCACTCGACGAACTGCAGCGAGAAGCGGCCGTCGGGGGTCACCGCGCCGCGCGCGATGCCCAGCTTCTGCTCGAGGCGCGCCATCACCTCGTGCGAGCCGCGCAGCATGCACGACAGCGTGCGGCAGATCTGGAAGTGGTGCCTGCCCACCGGCTTGCGGTGGAACATCGTGTAGAAGGACACCACCCCGGCGACGAAGGCCGGCGACACGCCGAGCTTGCCCGCGACGAAGTCCTGGGCCTCCTCCGGCACCCAGCCGTGCTCTTCCTGCACGGCGTAGAGCGCCGGCAGCAGCGCCGACGACTTGCGCGGGTATTTGGTCAGGAGCGCATCGATCTTTTTCTCGGTCTCCACCGACACCGCCCGCGTCGCCGTGCTCACCGGTCCACCTCTCCCATCACCGGGTCGAGGCTCGCGATGATGGCGATCAGGTCCGACACGAGTCCGCCCTTCGCCATGGTCTCGATGGCCTGCAGCGAGACGAACGACGGCGACCGGACGTGCAGCCGGTAGGGCGACTTGCCGCCGGTGCTGCGGATGTAGAAGCCGAGCTCCCCCTTGGGGGCTTCGATGGCGTGGTACGACTCGCCCACCGGGGCGGGGAAGCCCTCGGTCACGACCATGAACTGCTGGATCAGCTCCTCCATCTTGGTCAGGACGCCCTTCTTGGGGGGCAGCACGATCTTCGGGTCGTCGATGTTGATCGGACCCTCGGGGAGGCGCTGGAGCGCCTGGTCGAGGATGCGCACCGACTGGCGCATCTCCTCGAGCCGGACCAGGTAGCGGTCGAACACGTCCCCCTGGGTTCCGACCGGCACGTCGAACTCGTACGTCTCGTACTCGAGGTACGGCTCGGTCTTGCGCACGTCGTAGGCGATGCCGCAGCCGCGCAGGTTCGGGCCGGTCATGCCGAGCGCGATGGCGTCCTTCGCGCTGATCCGGCCGACCCCCTGGGTGCGGCCCATCCAGATGGTGTTGCCGGTCAGGAGCTCGTCCAGCTCGTCGAGCACCTTCGGGAACGAGGCGCAGAAGTCGGCCACCTGCTTCGTCCACCCGGCCGGGATGTCGCGGGCCAGGCCGCCGACGCGCGGGTACGACGTCGTGAGGCGGCCGCCGGTGAGCGACTCGATGATGTTGTAGAGGGTCTCGCGCTCGCGGAAGGTGTGGAAGAAGACGGTGGCGGCGCCGAGGTCGAGGGCGCCGGTGCCGAGCCACAGCAGGTGCGCCGAGATGCGCGCCAGCTCGCAGCACAGGACGCGGATGACGCGGCAGCGCGGCGTCACCGTGATGTTCATCAGCTTCTCGACCGCCGTGATGTAGCCGACGTTCGTCGACAGCGGCGCGAGGTAGTCCATCCGGTCGGTGTAGGGGACGAACTGGTTGTAGGTCATCCCCTCGGCGATCTTCTCCATGCCGCGGTGCAGGTACCCGACGTGCGGGACGATCGACTTCACCGTCTCGCCTTCCAGCGTGACCACCAGCCGCAGCACGCCGTGGGTCGAGGGATGCTGCGGCCCCATGTTGAGGACCATCTCCTCGTTGCCGAGCGAATCCTCCGGGATCGGGTGCTCCACCGGCATCGCCGGAGGATGGGGCGTGAGGTCTACCACCGGCGGCTTCGTCGAAGGCTCGCTCACGCGTGCTCCATGTCGCGGAAGCCCGGCGACGCGGGGCGCCCGTCGGGGTCGAGCGAGGACGGGCCGCCCTCGACGTCGAAGTCCTTGCGCAGCGGATGGTCGGGGTAGTCCTCCGGCATGATGATGCGGCGCAGGTCGGGATGCCCGGTGAAGCGCACGCCGACCAGGTCGTACTGCTCGCGCTCGGTCCAGTTGGTGCCCGCCCAGACGGAGGTGAGGCTGGGGGCCGTCTCGCCGGGACGCAGGCGCAGCTTCAGCCGCAGCCGGTGGTTCTTCTCCAGCGAGTAGATCTGCCACATCACGTCGTGCTCGAACTCGCCTTCGAGGAAGTGGACCGCGACGCAGGCGATCGGCATGTCGAAGGCGCACTGCGGGTCGTCGCGCAGGAAGAAAGCCGCGTCCACCAGCCGCTCCGCCGGCAGCGTGACCGTGATCTCGCCGCGGAACTCCTCGGACAGGAGGCCCGTCTCGGGGAAGCGGGCGCGCAGCAGATCCACGAGGTGCCGCGGCGGATGTGGATCGATGTAAGGGCCGTTCATGTCAGTCCCACTCGAGGGCGCCGCGCCGCCAGCAATAGAGGTAGCCGACCACCAGCACCGCGAGGAAGACCAGCATCCCGGTGAAGCCGCGCACCCCCAGGTCGCGGAACACCGTGGCCCAGGGATAGAGGAACGCCGCCTCGATGTCGAACAGGATGAACAGCATCGCCACCATGTAGAAGCGCACCGTGACCGGCTTGTCGGAGACGTCGAGCTGGTCGACGCCGCACTCGTAAGGCGAGAGATCGGTGCGACTGCGCGTCGGGCGGCCGAGCAGCGTCGCGAGCGTCAGGATCACCCCGGCGAGGACCAGGGCCAGGGCCGCTTGCAGACCGATGGGAATGTAGTCGATCACCCGGCTTCGACACCCGGAGGGGAGGCCCGGCGCCCGGCCTCCCTCGTTGCGTGAACCTGCTTATCCGGCGCCGCAGGCCTGCTTACAGGAAGCGGGATGCTAGCACCCCCTTTCCGAGGGTGTCAACGCGAGTAGAATCGGCCGCACCGCCATGATTCAAGAGGGGTTGCGATGACCGACGTCCCCCCGGAAGCGACCGCGCTCCCCCCCGAAACCGAGGTCGAGATCCACGCCATCCGAGCCCAGGGGAAGGGAGGCCAGAACGTCAACAAGGTCAGCAATGCCGTCCACCTGCGCTTCGACATCCGGTCCTCGTCGCTGCCCGAGGACATCAAGGAGCGCCTGCTCGCCCTGCGGGACCGGCGGATCAGCGCCGACGGGGTGATCGTGATCAAGGCCCAGACCGAGCGCAGCCTGGAGCAGAACCGCGCCGCCGCTCTGGCTCGCCTGCGGGAGATGGTCGCCGCGGCGTATCGTGTGCCGCGGACGCGCCGGCCGACCCGCGCCACGCGCGGCTCGAAGCGGCGCCGGGTGCAGAGCAAGAAGCACCGCTCCGAGGTCAAAGCCCTGCGCCGCCGCGTCGACGAGTAGGCTATCCTCCCGGCCCATGCGAACCCTGCGACGCCTTTTCCCGCTGGTCTTCTGCTTCCTTCTGATCCCGGCGGATGTGCGCCTCGCCGCGGCCGCCGGTGCCGCCGACGACGTGGCCGCCGCCCGGTCCCTGTTCCAGAAGAACCTCGACGCCATCAAGCGCAAGGACAAGGACGCCTATCTCGCCTGCTACCTGAACTCCCCCGCCCTCGTGCGCACCGAAGCCGACGGGTCGCGGAAGGGCTACGACACCCTGGCGAAGGAGGCGGGGGAATGGCCCGATGCCTTCGAGGGCCTCGCGCTCGACCTGGTGTCGCTGCGCCCGGGCGTGGTGTACGGGACCTACCGCTACCGCGTGCACTACGGAGCGCGCGAGGTGTCGGGGATCTCCGAGCGCTTCTTCCTCAAGACCGACGCCGGCTGGAAGATCGCCGTCACCACCGCCTTCGCCGCCCCGCCCGGCACGCCCCCGCCGCCGCGGGCGCTTCTCGGCGCAACCCTCATCGACGCGACCGGCGCCGCTCCTTTGGCCGACTCGGTCGTCATCGTGCGCGGCGGGAAGATCGACTGCGCCGGGACGCGGGCGCAGTGCCCGGTCCCCGAGGGCGTCGAGCGGCTCGACCTCGAGGGGCTTTACCTGACCCCCGGGATCGTCGACGCGCACGTGCACCACGCGCAGACCGGCTGGGCCGACGGGCGGCCCGACTTCATCGACGTGCGCGACAAGCACCCGTACGAGACGCTCGAGGCTCAACTGCGCGCCCACCCCGAGCGCTTCTGGCGCTCGTATCTCTGCTCCGGCGTGACAGCCGTGTTCGACGTCGGCGGCTATCCCTGGTCGTGGGACCTGCGGGCCCGCGCCGAGGCCGACCCGATGGCGCCGCACGTCGCCGCCGCCGGGCCGCTCCTCTCGACGCTCGACTTCTGGCTGAACCTGCCGGCGGAGCGCCAGTTCATCTACCTCGGCACCGAGAAGGACGCGCAAACGGGGGTCGGCTATCTCGCTGACCACGGCACCGACGCGGTCAAGGTCTGGTTCATCCCGGTCGCCGAGCGCAACTTCGACGAGATGGCGGCTGCTGTGAAGGCGGCGGGTGAGGCGGCGCACGCGCGCAAAGTCCCCCTCATCGTGCACGCCACTGGTCTCAAGGAAGCGATCGCCGCGCTGCAGGCGGGGGCCGATCTCCTCGTCCACAGCGTCGAGGACGCCCCGGTCACCGAGGAGTTCCTGTCGCTCGCGAAGAAAAACGGCACGATCTACTGCCCGACCCTCACGGTTCTCGATGGGTACGGCAAGCTCCAGGAGGCGGCCGCGGCGCACCAGGCCCCGGCGATCGACGACCCGAACGGCTGCGTCGACCCCGAGACGATGAAAAACCTCGCCGAGACCGCGACCCTGACGGTGAAGCCGGAGGAGCCGGGCACGGCCGAGCGCCGCCGGCAGCGCTTCGCGACCTTCGACAAGCAGACCGCCGCCAACTTGAAGACGGTGCGCGACGCCGGCATCCCCATCGCCATGGGAACCGACGCCGGCAACCCGCTCACTCTCCACGGCGTCTCGGTCTACGCCGAGATGGAGGCGATGCAGGCGGCCGGGATGACGCCGATGGAGGTGCTCATCGCCTCCACCCGCGGCGGCGCCCGGGCCATGCGCAGGGACGCCGAGTTCGGCACCATCGAGAAGGGGAAGCTCGCCGACCTGCTGGTGGTCGCGGCCGATCCCTCGAAGGACGTCAGGAACCTGCGCCAGGTCCGCTACGTCGTCCGCGGCGGCGTCGTCCGCGCCCAGGCCGAGCTGCGCCCCGCCGCAGCGAAGCCCTAGCGTTCGTCCCGGGAACAGGAGGTGCGGCATGACCGTGCGCGTCGGCATCAACGGCTTCGGGAGAATCGGGCGGCTCTTCCTGCGGGCGGCGAAGAGCCGCGGGAAGGACTTCGACTTCGTCGCCATCAACGACCTCGCCGACGTGAAGCAGATGGCGCTGCTCCTGCGCTACGACTCGATCCACGGGCCGTATCCGGGGAAGGTCGGCGCCGACGGCGACGACCTCGTCGTGGATGACGACCGCATCCGCACCCACAAGGTCACCGACAAGCGCGAAGGGGATCCCTTCCAGTTCCCGTGGGAGGAGGTTGGCGCCGACGTCGTCGTGGAGTCGACCGGGATCTTCCGCCGCGTCGCCGAGATGGAGCGGCACCTCGCCGCGGGAGCGAAGAAGGTCGTCCTGACGGTCCCCGCGAAGGATCCGCTCGAAGCGACCGTCGTCATGGGCGTGAACGACGGCATCCTCAAGCCGTCCCACCGGATCGTCTCGAATTCGTCGTGCACGACCAACTGCGCCGCGCCGGTCGCCAAGGTCCTGCACGACCTGTACGGCATCCGCGAGGGGTTCCTCACGACGGTCCACGCCTACACCAACGACCAGCGCCTGTTCGATCACCCGCACAAGGACGCCCGCCGCGGCCGGATGGCCCCGATGAACATCGTGCCGACCTCCACCGGCGCTGCGAAGGCGCTCGGTCTCGTCATCCCGGCGCTCAAGGGGAAGCTGGAGGGGCTGGCGTTCCGCGTGCCGGTGCCGTCGGGCTCGGTCGTCGACCTGACCGTCATCACCGAGAAGCGTCCCGCAGCCGAAGAGATCCACGCCGCCATGAAGAAGGCGGCGGACGGGCCGATGAAGGGAATCCTCCAGTACACCGAGGACCCGATCGTCTCGGCGGACATCATCGGCAACCCGCACTCGTCGATCTACGACAGCCTGCTCACCCAGGTGCCGCAGGAGGACATGGTCAAGATCATCGCGTGGTACGACAACGAGTGGGGCTACGCGATGCGCCTCGTCGATCTCGTCGAGAAGGTCGCGGCGCTGAACTAGGGAAGGATCGGGCCCGGCGGGTTCGCTCCGGCGGCGATCGCCTGGGCGAGGCGGGCGGCGCGGTCGGCGGCGCGGCGCGAGGCGATGTTCTCCTGCGAGTCGCGAATCGGCTCCGGCGTCATTTCCCCGGGGTCGGCCGACAGGTTGTACACCGAGCCCGGCCCCGCGGAGGACCAGATCAGCTTGCGGTCGCCCCAGGTGAACTCGATGAGCGCGGCGTCGAAGCGCGCGAGGTCGGCCCCGGGCGCGAGGCCCCGCATCACCGGCAGGAACTCCGACGGCCGCGCGTACTCCGCGATGAGCGGGTCGTCCAGCGTCTCGCCGCGGATCGGCCCCGGCTGCATCGCGCGGATCCCGGGAAGGCGCCGCGCCTCGACCGACGGATCCGGCTCGACCCCCGCGAGCGAGAGGAGCGTCGGGTAGAGATCCTGCAGCATCACGGGCGAGGCGATGCGCTGCCCCGCCGCCACCCGCTTCGGGAAGCGCAGCACCATCGGGATGCGCAGCACCGGCTCGAACAGGTTGAGCTTGTGGTCGTAGAGGTCGTGCTCGCCGAGCATCTCGCCGTGGTCGGAGGTCACGACGACGACGGTGTCGTCGAGAATCCCGTGCTTCGCCAGCAGGTCCACGAGCTCGCCGACGCGCCGATCGACGTAGGCGATCTCCCCGTCGTAGAGGGCCCCGAGCACGGCGCGGTCCTGGGCGTCGAGGCGCGTCAGGCCGAGGATGGCGCGCACCTCGTCGGGGTGCTTGAAGTGCCGCAGCCGCTCGACGCGCCCCGGGTCGGCCCCGTGGGGCAGCCGCGCCGAGCGCTCGGGCTCGGGCGGGTTGTACGGCAGGTGCGCCTCGAAGAAATTGACGAAGAGGAAGAACGGCCTGGCGCGCGCGTCGTCGTTCCCGGCGCGCCAGTCGAGCCAGCGCCCGACCTTGTCCACGATGGCGCCGGCGCCCATCTCCCCCTCGGTGCCGCGCACCGCGCGCCACACCTCGTCGAAGGTGTCGAAGCCGACCTGGAAGTTGTAGTCCTTGCCGACCCACGGATTGGCCACATAGGCCTGCGTCCGGTAGCCGGCGTGCTGCAGGCGGGCGGCGAGGAACGGCCGGTCGTCCTCGATCCTGAGATGACCGGCCTCGGCGCCGTGCGACGAGGGAAAGAGCCCGGTGAACAGGCTGGCGTGCGCCGGCAGCGTCCACGGCGAGGGCGTGCGCGCCTCGAGATAGACGGCCCCCTCGCGTCCGAGCGCCGCGATGCGCGGCGCCATCGGCCGGTCGCCGCCGGTCGCCTCCGGCAGGAAGCGATCGGCCCGCGCCGTGTCGACGACGACGAGCAGGATGTTGGGACGATACGGCGCGAGGCAGCCGGAGACCGGCAGCGCGAGCGCCGCGATGAAGGCGACGACCGCCAGGCTGCGCGTCAACGACCGCGTTGCGGCTTCTCCCAGGTGAAGTCGGCGGGCAGGCGGATGCCGTCAGCGACGGCATCGGCGAGCTTCAGACCCGGATCGCTGAGCAGGTCACCGGCCGGCAGGCCCCAGAAGCGGCGCATGGCGGCCGCGGACTTCGACGCCTGCGACTGCGTCCCGGCCGGGGTGAACTCGTCGCCGTGGCCGTCGTTGGTCGACGGGTTGATCAGGATCCCCTTCTCGGCGAGCAGCGTCCCCTTGGCGCGCGACAGCTCGACCAGCGCCTTGTTGTAGTCGTCGGTCGCCAGGTTCTCGCGCGTCTTGGCCGAGAACAGGTCGTCCTGGAAGGTGAGCACCTGGAACGACGTGCTCATGCCGTTCTCGAACTTCTTCTGCTCGGCGCGCAGCTTCTCCGCCTGCAGCCGCACGTTGACCCGGCCGGCGTTGACCCGCTGCAGCGTCGTCTCGACCTGGCGCACCGCCTGCCGCACGTCGAGGCGCGCCGCCTGCTCCGCCTGCGCCATCAGCGAGTTCGCCTGCGCGAGGTCGGCCTCGGAGCGGGCGTGCTCGGCCTGCGCCGAACGGTTGCCGATCGGCACGGTGAGCGCGAGCTGGGCGCGCCACGAGGTCCGGTCGATCGGATCGCTCAGCACGGCGCTGCCGTTCGTGCCGATTCCCTGCTGGCTGTTGTACAGGTCGCCGTAGGTGCCGGAGAAGTCGAGCCCCCAGCGCTTCAGGTTCCGCTTCGCCGCCTCCTCGGTCGTCCGGCTGGCCATCTCGAGACGCGCCTGCTCGAGGTCGGGACGGTTGGCGATGGCGGCCGTCATCGCCTCCTCCTCGTTCGGCACGACCTCGCTGACCTTGAGCGGATCGCTCGGACGGATCGGCCGCGTCCAGTCGGCCGAGTCCTTGCGCATGCCGATGGCCAGGCGCACCCCGTCCTCGGCGGCGCGCAGCGCCGCCTCGGCGATGATGACCGCCTCGTTGCGGTCGGCGACCTGCGCCTCCGCCTGGGTGATCTCGATCGGCGCCAGCGTCCCGACCCGCACCTTGACCTTGTTCTGCTCGAGGAAGTCCTGCGCCACCTTCAGCGCGAAGCGCGAGGTGCGCAGCTGCATGATGGCGAAGTTGAGGTCCCAGTACGACTCCTCGGAGGTGGCGAGCGTGTCCATGACGTTGCGGCGGAACTGCTGCAGGCTGCTCTGCGCGTTGTTCGACGCGACCTTCCAGCGCCACAGGTTGACGTTGCGCCCGAAGCCGCGCAAAAGCGGCTGGTTGTAGGTGACCGCCCAGCCGTTCTGGTCCAGCGTCTCGTTGACGGTGCGCGACTCGTCGATGAGCGGCGTGGTGGGATCGTCCGCCTGGAACGAGTCGGTGTCGGAGTTGTCGAGGTTCAGGTCCACCCGGTAGTTGCCGCCCCAGGTGAGCGGATCGAACCACGAGGCGCCGAAACCGTCGCCGTCGCCGTTGGTGTTGGCCGGGACGAACAGCGCCCCGAGGAAGAACGACTGCTGGCTCTCCTGGTTGCTCTTGTAGTAGTAGCCCGAGGCGATCGGATCGAAGACCGCCCGCTCCTCCAGCGCCACCGCGGAGAACATCTCGGGGTCGTAGGCGCTCACCGCGATCGAGAGGTTGTTCTGCAGCGCCTGCTGCATGGTGTCGTCGAGCGACAGGACGATGGCGTTCGGCGGCGTGCTGTCGATGATCGCCCCGCCGGGGTAGGGCGGGTCCTCGAGCTTCGGGAGCCACGAGGTGTCGGGCTCATCCGTCGGAGCCCCCGCCGGCGGGGGCGGCGTCGGAGCCTGCGCCAGCAAAGTCGGCGTCGTCGGCTGCGGGGTCGCCGCCGTCTCCGCGGCGACCGCGGGCGGCGGCGCCACGAGGGCCAGGGCGATCAGGAGTCGAATCACGGACGTCGGTCTCATCGAGTCACCTCGGAAACAGGCCTCACGCTCTTGCACACCTGGAACAGGGTTGTTTTGTGCCGGGACATTCTACGGACTTATACGGGAGTTGGAGCCGCCAAGGTTCCGCCGTCCGCCAGGTGACAGGCGGCCCAGTGTCCCGGCGCCACCTCCCGCAGGGCTGGATCGTCGCGCCGGCAGGCCTCCACGGCGATCGGGCAGCGGGGCTGGAAGCGGCATCCGGACGGCGGTTCGGACGGTGACGGCGGGGCGGCCTCGGACACCGGCGCCGTCCGTCCCACCCGTTCCGGATCCGGGACGGGAATCGCCTGCAGCAACGCCTGGGTATAAGGATGCCGTGGACGGGCGAAGAGATCCGCGGTTCCGGCCATTTCGACGATCCGTCCCTGGTACATCACCGCCACGCGGTCGGCGAAGCGCTCCACGAGCGCCAGGTCGTGCGCGATGAACAGGTACGCGCACCGGTATTCGTCCTGGAGATCGATGAGCAGGTTGATCACCTGCGCCTGGATGGACACGTCGAGCGCCGACACCGGCTCGTCGGCGACGATGAGCTTCGGCCGCAGCGCGATGGCGCGCGCCACCCCGATCCGCTGCCGCTGACCGCCGGAGAAGGCGTGCGGGTAGCGTCGCTTCATCGACGGGTCGAGACCGACGCGCTGCAGCAGCGCGTCCACCATTCCCTCGCGCTCGGCGCCGCGCCGGCCGATGCCGTGGATGTCGAGCGGCTCGCGGACGATGGCGCCGATGGTCATGCGCGGGTTGAGCGAACCGTAGGGATCCTGGAACACCACCTGGATGTTCCGGCGCGCGCGGCGCAGCGGCTTCGGCGGCAGCGCCAGGAAATCCGCGCCGTCGAAGCGGATCGAGCCCGCGTCCGGCTCGACGAGACGCAGGATGCAGCGCCCGAGCGTCGTCTTGCCGCTCCCCGACTCGCCGACGAGCGCCAGCGTCTCGCCGGGCCGCACCTCGAGCGACACGCCGTCCACCGCGCGCACCCAGGACGAGACGCGCGCGAACAGCCCGCGGCGCACGGGGTAGCGCTTCACGAGGTCGCGCACCTCGAGGAGCGGCGCGGCTTCCCGTCCGGGAACGGCGGCGGCGGGGACGCTCACGAGGCCTGCTCCGCCGCCGGCCGCGACCGCGGCCGGCCCGCGGTGTCGTGGTGCAGGAAGCAGGCGACCTGGTGTCCGCCGTCGGCGGCACGCGGCAGGAGGGACGGCACCACCTCGCGACACTCGGGCATCGCGTCGGGACAGCGCGGATGGAAGGCGCACCCGGCAGGCAGCCGCGCGAGATCGGGGACCGCGCCCTCGATCGCCGGCAGCCGCCGCGCCCTCGGCCCCGGGACCGCCGACGATCCCGGGCGCGGCATGGATCGCAGCAGCCCCCGCGTGTACGGATGAGCCGGATCGCGGAAGAGCCGGCGCGCGGTCGCCTCCTCGACGATGCGGCCCGCGTACATCACGGCCACCCGGTCCGCCATCCCGGCGATCACCCCGAGGTTGTGGCTGATGAGCAAAAGCGACAGCCCCAGCTCGTCGCGCAGCCGTTTCAGGAGCGCCAGGATCTCCGCCTGGATGGTCACGTCGAGCGCGGTCGTCGGCTCGTCGGCGATCACGAGCGACGGCTTGCAGGCGAGCGCGCAGGCAATCATCACCCGCTGCAGCATGCCGCCCGAGAGCTGGTGCGGGTACTCGTGCACGCGGCGCGCCGCATCGGGGATGCGGACGAGCTCGAGGAGCCGCGCCGCCTCGGCGAGCGCCTCCTTTTTCTTCATGAGGCGGTGCACCACCAGCCCCTCGGCGATCTGCGTCCCGACGGTCAGCACCGGGTTGAGGGCGGCGGCGGGCTCCTGGAAGACGAAGCCGATCTCGCGGCCGCGCACCGAGCACATCTTCCGCTCGGTCAGCGCCATCAGGTCGGATCCCCGGAAGCGGATCCGCCCCGAGGCGATGCGCCCGGGCTCGGGCACGAGCCGGAGGAGCGACAGCGCCGTGACGCTCTTGCCGCACCCGGATTCGCCGACGAGCCCCAGCGTCTGCCCCTCCTCGACGGCGAAGGAGACGCGGTCGGCGGCGCGGAAGGAGCCGCGGGCCCCCGGGAACTCGACGACGAGGTCTTCGACCTGGAGGAGCGGCGCCACCGTCAGGCGATCCTCTCGCGCGGGGCGTAGGCGCCGAAGGCGGCGCGCAGGCGGTCGGAGATTTCGCCCAGGGTCGCCTTCGCCTCGACGGCGGCGACGAGGAGCAGCATCAAGTTTTGATCCCCGCGGGCGGCCCGCTCGACCTCGTCGAGCGCCTGGCGCGCGGCCCCCTGGTCCCGCCCCGCCTTGAGCGCGCGCACCCGTTCGCGCTGCGACTCCTCGAGGGCCGGGTCCACCTTGAGCGTCGGGAGGACCGCCTCGCCCGGCGCCGCCTCCTGGTAGCGGTTGACGCCGACGACGATGCGCTCGCCGCGCTCGGCCTGCTGCTGGGCGCGGTAGGCCGCCTCCTGGATCTCCTTCTGCTGGTAGCCGGCCTCGATCGCCCGCACCGTGCCGCCGATCCGGTCGATGGCCTCGAGGAACGCCGTCGCCTCGGCCTCGAGCCGGTCGGTCGCGGCCTCGAGCGCGTAGGCGCCGCCGAAGGGATCGACGGTGTCGGCGACCCCGGTCTCGTGCGCCAGGATCTGCTGCGTGCGCAGCGCGATGGTCGCCGCCTTCTCGGTCGGCAGCGCCAGCGCCTCGTCCATGCCGTTGGTGTGCAGGCTCTGCGCGCCCCCGAGGACGGCCGCGAGCGCCTGCACCGCCACCCGCGCGATGTTGTTCTCCGGCTGCTGCGCCGTGAGCGTCGAGCCGCCGGTCTGCGCATGGAAGCGCAGCCGCTGCGCCGCCTTGTCGGTCACGCCGAAGCGGCGCTCGAGCAGTCGCCCCCACAGCCGCCGCGCGGCGCGGAACTTGGCGATCTCCTCGACGAAGTTGTTGTGCGCGTTGAAGAAGAAGGAGATCTGCCCGGCGATCTCCTCGATCGGCAGCCCACGCGCGCGCGCCGCCTCGAGGTACGCCAGGCCGTTCGCGAAGGTGAAGGCGATCTCCTGCGCCGCGGTCGAGCCCGCCTCGCGGATGTGATAGCCGCTGACCGAGATGACGTTGAAGCGCGGCATCGCCTGGCGCCCCCACGCGAAGATGTCGGTGGCGAGGCGCAGGGAACCCTCCGGCGGATAGATGTACGTGCCGCGCGCGATGTATTCCTTGAGAACGTCGTTCTGCACCGTGCCGCTGAGCTTCGCGAGCGGCACGCCGCGCCGCTTGCCGACGGCGGCGTACAGCGCCAGGAGGATCGCCGCCGTGGCGTTGATGGTCATCGAGGTGGAGACCCGGTCGAGCGGCAGGCCGTCGAGCAGCGTCTCCATGTCGTCAATCGAGTCGATGGCGACGCCGACCCGGCCGACTTCCCCCGCCGCCATGGCGTGGTCGGAGTCGTAGCCCATCTGGGTCGGCAGGTCGAAGGCGATCGACAGCCCGGTCTGGCCGCGATCGAGCAGGTAGCGCAGGCGCCGGTTGGTCTCGCGCGCGTCGCCGAACCCGGAATACTGCCGCATCGTCCAGAACCGGCCGCGGTACATCGTCGGCTGAATGCCCCGCGTGAACGGCGCCTCCCCCGGCATCCCGAGCGCCGCGCCGGCATCGAAGCCCGCCAGGTGCTCGGCCGTGTACACGCGCTCCACCGGCGCTCCCGAATCGAACCGGAACTCCTCGCGCCGCTCCGGCACCTTCGCCAGCGACTCCTTGAGCGTCCCCGCCTCCCACTCCGCGAGCCGCTGACGTTTCCCCTTGTCCTCTGCGGATTTCACCCCGGAAACGTACCACAAGCCCGAAACGGGATGAAGCGAGCTACGGGCAGGGCACCGGCGAGATGCGAATCACCCCGGTCGATTTGCGTCCCAGCGCATCGAGCGCTCCGACGGCCTTGGCGCTGTGTCCCACGAGGTAGTAGTAGACCTGCCTCGGGTTCGGCGGGACCGCCGCGTCCTGGACGCTGATGTTCGTGCCGACCGTGGCCTGCGGCACGTTCGAGGTCAGGCACTGCAGCGTCGTGAAGTTCGGGTCGCCGTTGTAGACGTCGAAGGTGCCGCGGAAGACGTCGTAGCCGTCCACCGAGGTGAGCTGCGGCCGCGCCGCCCAGTTGATCGCGGCGTTCGTCGGGGTGACGTGCGTCATCGTCAGGAAGATGTCGTTGCCGTCGCCGGTGTACACCAGCGCGTTCGTCGTCGCCCCGGTGACGCTGGCGCAGGCGACGTTGGCGCTGCAGCGGACCTTCACCTTGTAGCTCGCGTCCTTCAGGGGCCCGTCGAGGTAGAGGCTGTTGGTGGACCAGTCCTGCACCACGGCGCCGTCGCGCTCGAAGCGGAACTGCGCCACCCCGTTGGAGCAGCCGCCGGGCAGTGTCGAGGCGCTGGCGTCGAGGACGACCCGCTCGCCGCGCTCGACGATCCCGTCGCCGTCGGTGTCGTGCAGCGCCAGCAGCGGCGTCGTCCCGCCGTCCCCGACCGCCGGATTGCACGCGACGGGGCAGGAGCCGGCGAGCGGCGCCTTGACGTCCGGATTCGGCGTGATCTGCTGGGTGATGGCGCCGGTGATGATGATGTCGTCGAGCCACCAGCCGTCGTCGGTGTCGAGGTCGGCCCACGTGCCGCCGAGCTCCTGGTACGAGGAGGCGGCGTTGTTGAACTCCCACGCCTGCCCGATCCAGCGGATGCGCACCCGCTGCCCCTGGTAGGCCGCGAGGTCGAACTTCGTCTGGATCCAGTTGCCGTTGCCGGTGGCGCCCGCGGAACCCGGACCGGCGCAGCCGAGGGTCGTGGTCTGGTCGTACGGCCAGCCGCACGACGCCCAGACGCCCTGCGGCCAGCACATGGTCTCGCGCGCCCCGTTCGGCGCGGGGGCGCCGGCGCCGGTGTCGCCCGGCGTCAGGTTGCAGTAAGTGATGGCCGTGCCGAAGCGGCTCCAGATCTGCGGGACGTGGTCGTAGACGTTCTCGTACGGGACCAGCTTGTCCCAGAAGCCCCACGTATCCACCGAGGTGGACGGATCCGTGTCGATCTGGATCTGCACGTCGCCGTAGTCGAACGCCTCTTCGTCGTTGACCGAGCGCGCGCCCCCGGTCGGCGGACCGTGGCTCGCCGCGCGCCGCCCGAAGCGGTTCAGGTCGCTGATGGTCACCATGTCGGCGATGTGGAAGAAGGAGACCTGAAGATCTCCGGGATCCGGGAAGACCGCGAGGTTGATCGGGTTGGTCATGAACGCCGCGAGCTGCCGGAAGTGGGTCGTGTCGCCGGTGCGGCTCGCCGCGTTGGTGTGGACGCCCCAGTGCAGCGAGTTCGGCCCGCTGTGCGCCAGCGCCCCGTTGGCCGGCGTGGTCTGGCTGGCATTGGCCTGGCAGGTCCCCGCCGGGCAGTGGATGTGCCAGTCCATGTCGTTGTCGGGGTCGATCTTGCAGCCGGGGTCGAGCGGCGGCACGTTGAAGCCGCCGCAGGCGACGCCCTTGAGGAGCTGCGAAGACCCGAGCGTGCCGGTGCCGACGACGACGCCGATGGTGTCGTTCTTGGCGCTGGGCGTGCCGATCGGCTTGGTGTCGATGCGGATGCCCGCCTGGCCGTCCCGCTCGGTCTCGAAGTTCTCGACGATCCGGCCGTCGTCGGCGGTGTTCGGCAGGCCGTCCGGCCCGAGCACCTTGACCTGCGTCATACCCGACGGCAGGTCGAGATCGGCGAGCAGGGTGATGGGGATCGCCGCCATGGTGCCGAGGGTCTCGGACGAGGTGAGCGTCAGCAGGAAGTCCAGCCGCGCCGGGTTCGAGCCGGTGGTGCTCGCGAGCGTGCTCTTCGCCACGACCTCGAAGTAGTCCCCGGTGTCGTCGCCGGTGCCCGCGATCTTGTCGGCGCCGATGGACCCGAGAACGAGCGACTGGCCGGCGGGGAAGACGCTGCGCCGGATGGACGGCAGGGTGATGCAGGCGACGTCCGGGTCGGCGCTGTTCAGGTTGAAGGTGACGTTCGTCAGGTCGGTCGTGCCGGCGTTGAGGATCTCGATGTAGATGCGTCCCTTCTCGCCGGCGTCGATCCAGACGTCGTGGTCGCCGTCCACGTCGCCCGCGCGCACCTGGCGCACCACCAGCTTCGCCAGCGGCAGCGCGCGGCAGGCGACGCTGAGGTTGTAGCGGGCCAGGTCGTCGGGAGCGCCGTCGCCGTCGTCGTCGTTGCTGCCGGCGGGGTCGCAGGCGTCTCCCAGGCCGTCGCGGTCGGCGTCGGCCTGCTGGTTGGTGTTGGCGATGACGGCCGCGTTGTAGATCGTCGGGCAGTTGTCGAGGCTGTCGGGCACCCGGTCGTTGTCGTAGTCGTCGAGGACGGTCGAGCAGGTGCCGCCGTTGGTCACCGTCGTCCGCATGCAGGTCTCCTGCACGATGCCGGTGCAGGTCTCGCCGCCCGGGCACTGGCCGTTGTTCGTGCAGATGGTCGACGAGGTGATGCTGCAGGTCCCGGTGGTCGGGCAGTTGGCGTTGGTGGTGCAGATGGTCGCGCTCGTGCGCTGGCACGACCCGGTGGCGGCGGTCGCGGTCACGGCGCCGGTGCAGTCGCCGTCGCAGGCGTTGCCGAGCAGGTCGGTGTCGAGGTTCAGCTGGTTGGCGTTCGGCGTGCGCACGCAGTTGTCGTTGCGGTCGGCGATGCCGTCGCCGTCCCGGTCGGAGGTCTGGTCGCAGGCGGTGCCGCGCCCCGGCAGGGCCCCGATGGCCTGCGACGGGTTGTAGACGTCCGGGCAGTTGTCCACCTCGTTGGGGACGCCGTCGAAGTCCACGTCGTCGAAGTCGCAGGTGTCGCCGATGCCGTCGGCGTCGGCGTCCGCCTGGCTGGCGTTCGCGAGGGACGGGCAGTTGTCGCACAGGTCGCCGCGGCCGTCGCCGTCGGCGTCCGCCTGGGCGGGGTCGTAGACCGCCGGGCACTTGTCGGTCGCCGCCGCGATGTTGTCGCCGTCGATGTTGTCGAAGGCCGACTCCGCCACGGTCCCGTCGCCGTCGGCGTCGCACAGCGGGTCGTTGTAGTAGACGCTGATGGTCTGATCCCTGGCGGGCGTGACGAACACCGTCGCCGGGTTGTTGAACTGCGAGGTGACGGTGATGGCGCCGCGGAAGATCCCCGGCGAGACCTCCGGCAGGGTGAAGGTCTTCACCGGCAGGATGCCGTTGCCGTTGTGGGCGAAGAACGGCGTGCCGTCGCTGTCGGAGGACGCCTGGACGGTGACCGAGCCCTGTCCCGTCTTCTTCGGATCGTCCACGGTCACGTCGAGCGACTCGTCGCACTCGTACAGGCTGGTCCGGTCGACGACGACGGTGGCGCACTGCTGCCCCGCCGGCTGCCCCGGCTGGCCGAAGCGCTGGCAGGCCGGCGTGTGCGCGGGGACGAACTGGCTCTCGTCGAGCGGATGCGACTCGTCCCACTCGAGCACCGGGTCGTCGATCGCCAGCCCGTAGTCGCTGTTGCCGCCGGCGCTCTCGATGACGAAGAACCCGATGCCGAACATCCAGCGGTTGCCGGTCGGTCCCGGGTTGAAGTAGCCGCCCGGCTCGAAGGCGCCCGGACCGGTCGGGAAGAAGACGTAGGAGTCCTGGTAGTTGACCAGCGACAGCTCGAAGTTGCGCGTCGGCCCTTGCACGTTGTTGAGGGCCGGGGTGCCGTCGGAGGCGAGCGGCAGCGGCCCGCCGGGGATCGGATACGGCAGCAGGTCCGGGGGCGCGGTCGGGATCGGGCTCGAGGAGTTCAGGTTGCCGCTGGAGGTGAATCCCGAGAAGCCCGTCTCGTCGCCGGAGACGAACCCGGACGCGTTGATCGAGTTGTCCGGATCGACCTTCGGGCCGAAGGTGCGCTGCTTGACCTCGCCCACCCCCGCCGGATCGACGCCGTTCTCGTAGGTGTTGAAGCGGGCCACGCCGTAGTAGGCGCCGCCGAAGCGCGGGTAGAAGACCTGGCAGAGCAGGCAGTTCCGGTCGTCGCTGTCCACGTCGGAGTCGAGGTTGATCTGGCCGCCGGCGTAGGCGTCATACGTCTGGTGGTTGAAGTTCATCGCCAGCCGCTGGAACTCGACGGTGTACGGGAAGCCGCGCACGTCCACCGTCTGGTGCACCTTGGCGACGATCGGCGACTCGAGCATGTCGAACAGGAACTCCGCCTGCAGCGGGGTCCCCGGTTGCGACGGCATGTAGTAGTTGTCGCAGCCGGTGGAGAACTCGTCCGGGGTGAAGGTGTCGCCGTCCCCCGTGTGCCAGATCCCCGCCCCGTTGTTCTGGAAGAGCGGGTTCGCGTCGCCGTCCGGGATGGCCGTCTGGAAGCCGCAGAGCCCCGAGCCGTGGTACTCCCAGGTCACCAGCACGCCGGTGGTGCCCACCTCGCTGCTCGGGTGGCGGAAGGCGTTGAAGCCGCCGTTGTTGGAGTCGAAGGCGAACGGCACCTTGTCCACCCCCGGCTGGGGGCCCCCGGCGCCCGCCAGGATCCCCTTGTCGAGCGCGTTGTTGGGGATGACGTCGGATTCGCCGGTGTCCCGCACGCCGTTGTTGTTCAGGTCCTCGCCGAGGGTGTTGCGCACGAGCCCGCCGTCGCTGAGCCACAGGGTGGAGAAGACGAGGTCCTCGTCCGGCACCTGGATCCCGGTGAACGGATCGATCTGGTCGGGGCGGTCGATCTGGAGGTTGCGGTTGAGGTCGCGGATCTCCCGGCCGCCCGCGGGGTAATCGGTGGAGTAGTGGAAGACCTCCTTGTCGGAGTTCAGGGCATAGGTGAAGGCGAACGACTGCCGGCCGATGATCTTGCTGCGCGCCGACGAGTCCAGCGTCAGCGTGAGCGTGGCGACGCGGTTGGCGACCGGCAGGGCGTTGAGGGTCGTGGCGTTCACCCGCAGGGAGAAGGTGATGCCGGCGGCCTGCCCGCCCGGCAGCCGGCCGATGGTCTTCGGGGAGTCGAGGACCTGGATGGCCGCCGCGCCCGGCCCCGACGGCGCCAGGGTCGCGACCACCTCGGTGTAGTCGTCGCCGCGGTTGGCGTTGAGCAGCGCGATCGTGTAGGTCAGGTTCTCCCCCGCGTCGGGGAACTGATCGCGGTCGCAGCCGCCGGTGAACAGGGCCGCGCCGTCCGCGCCGTCGCGGATCTGCAGGACGCCGGCGAACAGGTTCGGGTTGCACGACACGGTGGCGCGCGCCTGCCCCGGCACCGGGGTGTCGGCGTAGTCGGCCACGATGAACTGCCCGGTGTCGGTTTCGAGGAGCCCGTTGTTGGGCACCGGCACCGGCGCGACGTTGCGCACCGGCACGCGGGCGGAGACGAAGCCGTGGTTGCCGGCGGAGGTCTCGGTGAAGGCGAACCCCTGCTCGGTGTCGAGGACGTTCCCGAGCGCGTCCTGCACCGTCAGCGTGACGGCGGTGCCGAGCCCGCCGACCGTGCCGTCCGGATCGAAAATGTCCACCACCAGGTCGTCGGCGCAGCCGTAGGTCGGCTTGTCGAGGTGGGTGATGCTCTGCGGCAGGCTGTGCGGCTGGCCGCCCCACGTCTGCGTGCCCGTCCCGAGGACCGGGCCGGCGACCACCAGCCCGAACGGCTGGCCGGCCGCGTCGAGCAGGCCGTCGGCGTCGAGGTCCTCCCCCGGATCCAGCCGGAAGTTGGCGTTGGCGTCTTCGTTCGGACCGTCGAGGCGGGTGATGCTCCCAGGGACCGCGCCGCCGAGGCCGCGCTTGACGCGCACGCGCCAGGTGCCGGTGTAGAGGCGCGAGTCGGCGGGATTGCCGTCGCCGTTGAGGTCGGAGGGGATGTGCACCGCCTCGACCGGGTTGCGCAAGTCGGCGAGGTCGGTGCCGAGGCGCGGCGCCGACCACTGCCCGGCGCGGGGCCCGCTCCCCAGGACGTACACGTTGCCGTCGTAAGTGAGGTTGTCGGCGGTGGTCGCGAGGTTGCCGTCCGGCCCGGGCGACTCGACCTCGAGGTCGAGGTCGTTGATGAGCGACCCGTCGCTGAGGGTGGCGCTCGGCGGATCGGGCCAGGCCAGCGCGATGCGCAGCGAGCCGCGCGTGACGGCGCGCCCTCCCCCGGCGAGGGCGATCGTCTCCGGGGCGCTCACCGTGAATGTGTGCTCGATGAGCGTGGTGGTGTTGTTGATCGGCGGCTCGCCGGTGGCGATGTCGTCCCAGACCAGGAGGCCCGCGGCCGGGTACTCGATGGTGTCCGGCGCGCCGATCGGGATCGCCGTCGGCCAGTTGGGGATCGGCAGGACGTTGCTGAGCTGCACGCGGCCGTACCCCTGCTCCATGTTGCCGAGGACGCCGACGGGAATCCCGGCGATGCTCCCCATGTTGCCGGCGCGGCCCTGGGCGATGGTGCGGTCGTTCAGGGTCGGGTACTGGCCGGTGCCGTTCTCCTCGAGGAAGTTGGCGCCGGCGACCAGCGCCGCCTTGACGAGCGCTCCCGAGACCGCGGGCTGGCGGTCCACGGCGCGGCGGGTGCCGCTCGGGTAGAAGCCCTGGGCGAAGTAGTCGCGCAGGATCGCCGCGGCGCCGCCGGCATAGGCGGCGGCGTAGGAGGTGCCGAAGTTCAGCTCGTCGAGCTGCGCGTCGATCGGCGCGACGTTGTCGTTGTCGCGGCTCCGGAAGGCGGCGACGCCGCCGATCCCGGGCGCCCCGAAAACGCCGCTGAAGTCCTCGCCGACGGAGACGACGATCGGCGCCATGCGCAGGGACGCCATGGTCGCGGGGCCGCGCGATGCCCAGGGCGAGGAGACCTCCTCCTCGTTGAACGCGCCGGCGAAGGTCTGCATGTCCGTGCGGTGGCTGCCGACGCTGACGATGTCCTTGGCGGTCGCCGGGGGCGCGATCTGCGCCGCCGCCGGGAAGTTGGGGTCGTTGTCGGCCGACGTGCCGTCGAAGAGATCGGGGATGCGTCGCTGCGTCAGGTTGTTGGGGTTCGTGCCATGGTTGCCGATCGGCGAGAACACCATGAAGTCGCGGTTGTTCACGAGGAAGGTGTCGATCTGGTTCGCTTCCATCGTGTACGTGCCGTTCTGCGGGTTGTCGAGGATGTTGTCGAAGTTCGGCACGCCGAACGGCAGGACGTGCAGGTGTACGTTGTTGCCGCCGTCGCGCGCGGCGGTCAGGCGCGTCGTCAGGTTCCCGGGGCCGACGTTCCCGCCCTGCTCGATCAGCTCGTCGATGGTGCAGCGCGAGGCGGCCGCGGCGTCCTGCATGATGATGCGCGCTCCGCGCGCGACGCCGTCCAGGGCGATGCCGGTGAGGATCGGGTTGCGCGGCAGGGTCGTCTTGGTGGCGAAGACCCCGAGCGCCGAGGGCCAGGCGGCGATCGCCGACGCGACCACGTTGCCGTGCGACCCCGACCCCGACAGGATGCCGTCGCAGTCGGCGCCGCTGTCGGCGCCCAGCTGGATCGCCTGGATCTTGCGGTGCTTCGGCCCGATGGGATGGACGAGATCGGTCGTCTGCGTGGCGGTCTGCGAGAACGACGGCGTGTCGAGACTGATGCCGTTGTCGGTGATGGCGACGATCTGCGGCGGCACGGTGTCGCTGCCGTCGTTCACGCGGGCGCCGTCGCCGTTGGTGTCGATGCCGCCGCCGTCGAGGCCGATGTCCTGGTACGGCCGGGCCCCGAGGGTGTCCTCGACGCTGCCGACCATGACCACGCTCGGCGCCTCGGCGTTGCTCAGCATCATCTCGGGCTGCTCGGCCACCGCCTCGACCCCCGGCAGGGCGGCGATCGCCGCGACCGTGTCCGCCTTCGCCTCGACGTAGAGCAGCCGGTCGTCCGCTTCGATCGTCACCGCCCCGGGGGAGGTCAGCCGGCCGAGCGCGTCGCGCAGGGCCCGGCGACCCGTCGTGTCGAGCGCCTGCCAGGCCAGGACCTGGAGCCGCAGGATCGGGGTCTTCGCGCGCCTCGCCTCGATGAAGGGCGTGCGGCCGAGGTTGGGGTCGATCTTGAACGCGGGGTGGTACGGGATCGCCGCCTCGACGAAAGGCTCGCGCGCCAGCGCCTCGGCGGCGCCGCGGTTGGCGACCTCGACGACGTAGGCCCGCTCCGGCGCCAGCGCCAGCACGCGCCCGTGGGCGGAGAGCAGACGCTCCAGGTCGGCCCCGCCCTGCGCGAAGGCGGAGGCGCGGACCTGCACGAGGTTCAGACCCTCGACGAGGCCGCCGCGTCCGCCAGGGAGCGTGACCTCCCGGTTCAAACGCAATCCCGGGGGGAGCGCCGCGATGGCGGCGGGCCGGGCGAGATCCACCCAGCCCGCGGCGGTCGCGACGAGACCCGGCGCGCCCGCCGGACCGGTGAACCCGACGGCGGTGTCGCCGAACGGGCTCAGGCCGGGGATCCGATCGACCGCGTGCGGCAGGCGGTAGCGCCGGAAGAAGGCTTCCGAGTTGTCGCGGCCCGCCGGGTCCACCGGCCGGCCGGGCGCGTCCCCTCCGGGACGTCCGGCGCGCACCGGGGTGAGACTGAGCAGGACCAGCGCCGCGACCCCTGTGGCCGCGGCGATCCTGAGCGCCGCTTCCTTCAACCCCCGGGGACGGGCGAGGACGGGCTCCCGACCGTCCCCTGCGGCGTCGCCCTGAGGCGCAGTGGTACCGTGCGTGCGTGAGCGTTCCATGTCCCCGGGCTCCCTCGCGACCACCAACGACAAAAGGCGCCTTCCGCCCGATCGATCCGGTCGATCCGGACAGACGACGCCCGTGCGATCAACTTTCCATCAGCCAGAGCATGCTTTTCGAGGAGTGATACGTTGAAACCGCTTGTCTGTCAACGGTTTCTTGGGATCGAGGGGGGCCGGAATGCCGTCCGAAGCCTGCCGCCGCCCCCCGTCCGATACCGCTCCCCGGATTCCTCGAGGTGCGCCTGAGATTGTGGAGGGATCGGGCCGAACCGTCGGCTGGATGACGGGTTCGGGGCCGATGCCGGCTCGAACCGGCGGGGCGGCCATCCAACCACCCACGAATCAAGGGGTTCGGGCGGATCTCCCCCCATTCTTCGCATCACGTTGGATTGCGGTCCGGGGCCACTCACGCTAACATCCCGGGTTCACGCGACGAGGCGGGGCCATCCAGTGTTCAAGACCATCGAATGGAGCGACGGGGGAGTTCTGCTCCTCGATCAGCGCCGTCTGCCTGGGGAGGAGATCTATCTCACCCTGACGCAGCCGGAGGAGGTCGCCGCCGCCATCCGCGACATGGCCATCCGCGGCGCGCCGGCCATCGGGGTGGCCGCCGCCTTCGGGATCGCCCTGGGGTTCCAGGCGTCGGTGCGCGGCGCCGGCACCGACGACCCGGCAGAGCGCTTCGAGTCGCTGGCCCGGCTCCTCGGCGCGACCCGGCCCACCGCCGTGAACCTGTTCTGGGGCATCGATCGGATGCGCCGCCGCTTCGAGTCGCATCGGCACGAGGGACCGGCCGCGCTCGCCGCCGCGCTCCTGCACGAGGCGCGCGGCATCCACGCCGAGGACATCGAGGCCTGCCGCAGCATGGGGCGGCACGGCGCGGCGCTCCTCCCCGACGAGGGCAACGTGCTGACACACTGCAACGCCGGGGCCCTGGCGACCGCCGGCTACGGCACGGCCCTCGGGGTCATCCGCGCGGCGATCGAGGCGGGCAAGCGCGTCGCGGTCTACGCCGACGAGACCCGGCCCTGGCTGCAGGGGGCGCGGCTCACGGCCTGGGAGCTGCACAAGGACGGCATCCCGGTCACGGTGCTGTGCGACGGCATGGCGGGACACCTGTTCCAGAAGAAGGCGATCGGGGCCTGCGTCGTCGGGGCCGATCGCATCGCGAGAAACGGCGACGTCGCCAACAAGATCGGCACCTACCAGGTGGCCGTGCTGGCGCGCGCCCACGGCGTGCCGTTCTACGTCGCCGCCCCGACGTCGACCGTCGACCTGAGCCTCGCCACCGGCGCCTCGATCCCCATCGAGGAGCGCCCGGCCGCCGAGGCGGCGGTGATCGCCGGCCGCCGCATGGTCCCGGAGGGGGTGCCGATGCTGCACCCGGCGTTCGACGTGACGCCGCACGCGCTGGTCACGGCGATCGTCACGGAGCGCGGCGTCGCCCGCGATCCGTACGGGCCGGCCCTCGAGGCGCTATGCGCCGGGAAGGGCCCGAACCCGGCATGAACGCTTCGTCGTCCTCCGAGCCGCTGGTCCTCGGCATCGAGAGCTCCTGCGACGAGACCGCCGCGGCGGTTTTGCGCGGCAGGACGATCCTGTCGAACGTCATCGCGTCGCAGACGCCGATCCACGCGGCGCTCGGCGGCGTGGTTCCCGAGCTGGCGTCGCGCCACCACCTCGAGCAGATCGATCTCGTCATCGACCAGGCGCTGCGCAAGGCGGAGGTCGGGCTGGGCGATCTCGACGCGGTGGCGGTGACCTACGGGCCGGGGCTCGTCGGCTGTCTGCTCGTGGGGCTGCAGGCGGCCAAGGCGATCGCGTGGGGCCGCGGCCTGCCGCTCCTCGCGGTGAACCACCTCGAGGGGCACCTGCGATCGATCTGGCTCGAGCACGGGGAGATCCCGTCGCCGTCGATGAACCTGGTCGCGTCCGGGGGGCACACCGGCCTCTACCTGATGGAGGAGGACGGCACGCCGCGCCGCATCGCGCGCACCCGCGACGACGCCGCCGGCGAGGCCTTCGACAAGGTGGCGAAGATGCTGGGGCTCCCCTATCCCGGCGGGCCGGTGGTCGATCGCCTGGCGCCGACCGGCAACGCGAAGGCCGTGCGCCTCCCGGCCCCGAAGATGAGCGACGGGAGCCTGGATTTCTCCTTCAGCGGGTTCAAGACGTCGGCGCTGCGCCACGCGCAGGCGCGCGGGCTGACGCGGCCCTACCCCGCGCCGGAGGGGGACGCGCCGTCCCAGGAGACGCGCGACCTGCTCGCCTCGTTCCAGACCTCGGTCGTGGCCTTCCTGACCGACCGGCTGATGACCGCCGCGGAGCAGGCGGGGGCGAAGGCGGTGTGCCTGTCGGGAGGCGTCGCCTGCAACTCGCTCCTGCGCCGCCGGGTCGCCGAGGAGGCGGATGGCCGCGGCCTGGCCATGTACTCGGTGCGGCGCGATCTCGCCGTGGACAACGCGGCGATGATCGCCGAGGTCGGCCGCCGGCAGTTCCTGGCCGGACAGCGGTCCGCGATGGATCTCAACGCCGACCCCCGGCTCGAGCTGTAGGAGCCGCCCCCAGGGCCTTCGGACATGGACGCCTCGCTCATCCGCAACTTCTGCATCATCGCCCACATCGATCACGGCAAGACCACGCTCTCCGACCGCTTCCTCGAGCTGTGCGGGGCGCTGTCGAAGCGCGAGATGGACGAGCAGACGCTCGACAGCATGGACCTCGAGCGCGAGCGCGGCATCACCATCAAGGCGCACGCGGTGGCCCTGGACTACAAGGCGCAGGACGGGAAGACCTACCGCCTCAACCTCATCGACACGCCGGGGCACGTGGACTTCGCCTACGAGGTGTCGCGCTCGCTGTCGGCCTGCGAGGGGGCGCTGCTCGTCGTCGACGCCACCCAGGGCGTCGAGGCGCAGACCCTCGCCAACTCCTACATGGCGGTCGATCACCACCTGCACATCCTGCCGGTGATCAACAAGATCGACCTCGCCTCGGCGGAGCCTTTGCGGGCGAAGGAGCAGATCGAGAACATCATCGGCATCTCGGCCGACAACGCGCTGCCGTGCTCGGCGAAGGCCGGCACCGGCGTCCCGGAGATCCTCGAGGCGATCATCCGCGAGGTCCCGTCCCCGAAGGGGGATCCGGAGGCGCCCCTCAAGGCGCTGATCTTCGACTCCTGGTTCGACGCCTACCGCGGCGTCACCGTGCTCGCCCGCGTCATCGAGGGGACGCTGCGCCCGAAGGCGAAGATCATGCTCATGGCCACCGGGCGGACCTACGACGCCGAGGAGATCGGCCTGATGACGCCGAAGGCGGTGCCGGTCGATTCCCTCTCGACCGGCGAGGTCGGCTACCTGGTCGCCAACATCCGCAACGCCACCGAGGTGAAGATCGGCGACACCATCACCGAGGCGCGCCGGCCGACCGGGACTCCGTTCCCCGGCTTCCAGGAGATGAAGCCGATGGTGTTCGCCGGCCTCTTCCCGATCGGCGAGAGCGGCTACGAGACCCTGCGCGACGCCCTCGACAAGCTGCGGCTCAACGACGCGTCGTTCTCGGTCGAGCCGGAGAACAGCGAGGCGCTCGGCTTCGGCTTCCGCTGCGGGTTCCTCGGCCTCCTGCACATGGAGATCGTGCAGCAGCGCCTCGAGCGCCACTACGGGCTGGACCTCATCACCACGGCGCCGTCGGTCCGCTACCGCATCACCACCACCGACAACGAGGTGATCGAGGTGTCGAACCCGGCGCGCCTGCCCGAGCCGCAGCGCATCGAGGAGTGGGAGGAGCCGGTCATCACCTGCCTCATCCTGACGCCGCCCGAGTTCCTCGGCGGCATCCTGGCGCTCTGCCAGGACAAGCGCGGGGTGCAGAAGGACCTGAAGTACGTCACCACCACGCGCGTGCTGGTGTCGTACGACCTGCCCTTCAACGAGGTGGTCATCGACTTCTACGACAAGCTGAAGACCATCTCGCGCGGCTACGCGTCGCTCGACTACCACCACACCGGCTGGTGGAAATCCGACATGGCGAAGCTCGACATCCTGGTGAACGGCACGCCGGTGGACGCCCTGTCGCTCATCGTGCACCGCGACCGCGCCGCGCAGAAGGGCCGGGCGCTGGCGCAGAAGCTGCGCCAGGAGATCCCCCGGCAGCTGTTCGAGGTGGCGATCCAGGCGGCCATCGGCGGGAAAATCGTGGCGCGCGAGAACGTCTCGGCGCTCCGCAAGAACGTGCTGGCCAAGTGCTACGGCGGCGACATCACCCGCAAGCGCAAGCTCCTCGAGAAGCAGAAGGAGGGGAAGAAGCGCATGAAGAAGGTCGGCGTCGTCGACATCCCGCAGGAGGCATTCCTGGCCCTCCTGAAGGTCGAGTAGGGACGGAAGGACGATGGCCGCCTCCCCGCACGAACGCGCGGCCTCCCTCCTGTCGCCGGCGCGCGTCCTGGACCCGGGGACGCGGCCGCCGCGCCGCTGGCTCTTCGACTACACGCAGGCCGCCGTCGTCGCCCTCATCTTCGCGCTCTTCGTGCGCACCTACCTCTTCCAGGTGTTCAAGATCCCGAGCGCCTCCATGGAGGACACGCTGCTCGTCGGCGATCACCTGGTGGTGAACAAGTTCTCGCTGGCGCCCCTGGTGCTGACCGGGGAGCGCTCGATCCTGCCGCTGGCGGAGCCGAAGCGCGGCGACATCGTCATCTTCCGCTACCCGCACGACCCGCGCCAGGACTACATCAAGCGGGTGATCGGCCTTCCCGGAGACAGCCTGAAGATCGTTGACCAGGTGGTCTGGGTGCAACCCCGCGACGCGGCCGGGTACACCGCGCTGAGCGAGCCGTACACGGTGCACAAGTATCCCGGCGGCGTCCCGGACAGCCTCAACAACTACGGCCCGGTGCAGGTCCCCGACGGGCAGTACTTCATGATGGGCGACAACCGCGACGACAGCCTCGACAGCCGCGAGTGGGGCTTCGTGCCCCGCCGCTTCATCGTCGGCAAGCCTCTGGTGATCTACTGGTCGTTCGACGGGGTCGGACCGGACGGAGAGATCCAGCTCGCGCCGGGCGACGACTCGGGGGTGCGGCGGGTGCTCGACTCGCTGACCGCGATCTTCCGGCTGACCCGCTGGGAGCGCTCCGGCCGGATGGTCCGCTGAGGATCGGTCCGAGGGCGCGCTAGAACAGCGGGGCGTTCGACTCTTCCTGGAACACCCAGTTGTACGTGTAGACCGGGGTCTCGATCGGGATGGTGTACGCGACCTTGAGGTCGAAGTGCGACTGGGTGCGGCTCACCGTCACGCTCTTGCGGGTGATCGGCAGCTCGAGCTCCTCCGCCTTCCTCAGCACGCGCTTGACGACCTCTTCGTCCTTGTTGCGCAGCGCCGCGAAGCGGGTTTCCTGCTCGATGTAGTCACGGAAGGCGTACGCGTTGATCATCACCGGGAGCACCTTGAAGCCCAGGTAGACCGTCACCGCGAGCACCGTCAAACCGAAGACCGTGCCCAAGCGTCCTTCGCCGCGCTGTCGTTCCCTGGCGTTGCCGGTCATCGGGTGCTCCTCCGCGAACTCAATATAGGAAGAGCCTTCTTCCTGCGCCACCCCGTCTGCCAATTACACGTTCGTCATCACTTCGACCCGGGGCGGCGCTTGGACCCAAAAAAAAGGGGCCCCGGTTTCCCGGGGCCCCCTGAGTGTGACGAGGAATGAACTACGGGCAGACCGGCGCGAGGGCGCGCAGGGCGCCGTTGGAGCGACGGCCGAGGGCCGCCTGTCCGCCGACCGCCAGCGGGCTGTGGCCGACCAGGAAGTACCGGGCCGTCCCGGCCGCCGGAGTGACGGCGTCGGTGCGGCTGATCGGGCTGCCGATCGGGAGCACCTGCGCGATGTTGCCGTTGGAGCAGGCAAGACCCGCGAGGGTGTTCTGGCCGGTGTCCCCGCTGCTGTTGATGGTGCCGACGAACTCGTCGTAACCGGAGACGAGGATCGACTGCGCCCGCGAGGTCCACGCGATCGTCGTGGTGCCGGCCGCGTGGGTCAGGTTGAGCGTGATGTCCTGCCCGTCCGCGCTGTAGACCTGGGTCGACTCGGTCGAAGCCGCGGAGGTGATGGTGCTCGAGCAGGCCGGGAAGATGCTGCAGCGCGCCTGAACGCGGTAGGTGGCGTCGGTCGTCGGGTTGTCCACGTAGGTGGGATCCGAAGACCAGTCCTGCACCACGTCCGCGGCGGTCGAGCCGTTCTTGAAGAAGCGGAACTGCGTGCCGCCACCGACGCACCCGCCGGGGTTCGTGGTTGCCGCGGCCGACAGGAGGATCTGCTCCCCGCCGACGATCAGGCTGTCGGAGTCGGCCTCGGTGAGCGTCAGGTCCATGGTGAACCCGCCGTCCCCGCTGGCCGCGTTGCAGGCCTGGGCCGGACAGGCGCCCGGGCCGGGGGCCTTGGTGTCCGCGGGCGGCAGCGCCGACGCCTGCAGCGCTCCGGTCACGCGGATGTCGTCGATCCACCAGCCTTCGTCACCCAGCTGCGGGGCCCAGCCGCTGCCCAGCTCGTAGTACGACGACGAGCAGCAGTCGAACTCCCACGACTGGGCGATCCAGCGGATGCGGACCGTCTGGCCGAGGAAGTTGTCCAGGGCGAACTTGCTCTGCACCCACAGGCCGGGGCCGCTGGCGCCCGCCTCGCCCGGTCCGACGCACTGGCCGGTGTTGGTCGAGTCGCGCGAGTTGCCGCAGTGCGACCAGACGCCGTTCGGGAAGCACATCGTCTCCTTCACGCCGCGCGGCGCGAAGCCGCCGGAGCCGGTGTCGGTCGGTGTCAGGTTGCAGTACGTCGGCGACGTGCCGAACGTGGACCAGATGTAGGCGATGTGGTCGTAGACGTTCTGGAACGGCGCCAGCCGATCCCAGAAGCCCCACGCCCCGCCGCCCGCCGCGCCGGAGTCGAACACCTGGATGTGGACGTCCACGAAGTCGACCGCCTGCCCGCTCTTCGCGTTGAAGGCGTTGTTGTCCATCGTGTCGACGATGTGGAAGAACGACAGCTCCAGGTCGCCGACGCCGGGCAGCGGCGTGAGGTTGATCGGGTCGGTCATGAAGGCGGCCAGCTGGCGGAACTTGGTGCTGTCGCCGTCACGCGTCGTCGTGTCGAAGTGGTGGCCCCAGTGCAGCGAGTTGGCGCCGCTGTGGGACATCTGGCCGCCGGTCGGCGTGATCTGTCCGGTGCTGTTCACGCAGGTGCCGGTCGGGCAGTGGATGTGCCAGTCCATGTCGTTGTCCGGATCGATGCGGCACTCCGGATCCCCCGGCGGCACGATGAAGCCGGAGCAGCCGACCCCGGCGAGGGTGTTGATCCCGCCAGGCGCGGTGCCGACCCAGACCCCGATCGTGTCGTTGAGGACGCCGGCGGTGCCGCGCGGCAGGTTGCTGATGCTGATGCCGGAGGTGCCGTCGCGCTCGGTCTCGAAGTTCTCCGCGATGAGGCCGTCGTCCGTGGTGTTCGGCAGCCCGTCCGGCCCGAGCACCTTGGCGGGGAGCCCGCCGCTCGGCAGGTCGAGGTCGATGACCGTGCTGATGTTCACCGGCGACGTCGTTCCGACCACCTGGGCCGACACGACGCTCAGGAAGAAGTCGGCGTGCGCCGGGTTGGCCGGATTCGTGGTCGAAGCGGTCGGCGAGATGACGTACTCGAACCGCCCCGCCGGGTTGCCCAGCGTCGCGGTGTCGAGGGTCGCGCCCGCCGGCAGCGACGGCACGAGGATCGTGGACTTCGTGATGCAGGCCACGTCCGGATCGCTCGATCCGAGCACCAGGGTGGCGTTGGTCAGGTCGAAGTTGCCGGCGTTGCGGATGACGAGCGACATGCGCGCCGTCTCGCCGGCGTCCGCGAACGGATCGCCGTCACCGCCGACGTCGGCCACCGACTTCGCCAGCACGACGATGCTCGCCAGCGGCAGCTTGCGGCAGGCCATGGTGGTGTTGAAGGTGACCGCATCGTCCGGGATGCCGTTGTTGTCGTCGTCCACCGTCTGCGGCGGGTCGCAGACATCGCCGCGCCCGTCGGAGTCGGCGTCGGCCTGCACGACCGCACCCGGAATGCTCGACGGGTTGGCGATCGTCGGGCAGTTGTCGATCGCGTCGGTGACGCCGTCGGCGTCCTCGTCGTCCTCGACGTTGCCGCAGGTGCCGTTGTTCGTGACCCCCTGCTTCTGGCACAGCTCCTGGCCGATCTGGATGCACGTGTTGCCGTTTCCCTGGCACTGGTTCGAGCCGGTGCAGGTGACCGCCGGCGTCAGGCTGCAGTGGCCGGTGCTCGGGCAGTTGGCGTCCACGGTGCAGGTGGTGGTGCTGGTCCGCTGGCAGGAGCCGGTCGCGAGCGCCACCTGCGTCGGGTTGCCGCAGTCGCCGTCGCAGGCATTGCCGACGAGGTCGCCGTCGGAGTCCAGCTGGGTCGGGTTGGCCGTCCGGACGCAGTTGTCCTGCTTGTCCGCCACGCCGTCGCCGTCCCGGTCGCCGTTGCCGTTGCACGCCGCGCCCTTGAGCGAGGAGCCGCCGGCGGGCGTCTGATCGGCGTTGTACACGTCCGGGCAGTTGTCGAGGGCGTTGACGACGCCGTCGAAGTCCACGTCGTCGAAGTCGCACGCGTCCCCGACGCCGTCGGCGTCGGAATCGATCTGGCTGGTGTTCGCCACGCCCGGGCAGTTGTCGCACAGGTCGCCGACGGTGTCGCTGTCGGCATCCTGCTGCAGCGGGTTGTAGAGGAACGGGCAGTTGTCCCCGGCGCCGATGTTGTCGTTGTCGAGGTTGCTGAAAGAGTTCTCGCCGACCGCGCCGTCACCGTCCCCGTCGCACTCCGGGTCGAGGTAGTAGAACGTCATGTTCGTGTCGTTGCCCGGGTTGGTGAAGAGCAGCGACGGGTTGTCGAACAGCGTCCCGATGGTGACGTTCCCCTTGAAGAGGCCGGGGGTTCCCGCCACCTCGGAAATGCTGAAGGACTTGCGCGGGTGCTTGGCCGTGACGACACCGGTCGAGAACGTGGTCGCGTCGGAGTCGCTGACGCCGAACACGGTGACGGCGCCGGTGCCCGCCCGCCGCGGATCGTAGACGGTGATGCCGATGGACTCGTTGCACTCGTAGAGGACCATGCGGTCCACGTTGAGCGTGGCGCACTGCTGGCCGGCCGGCTGGCCGGCGCCACCGAACCGGGTGCAGGCGGCGCCGCCCGTCTCCGGAATCGGGTGCGTCTCGTCCCACTCGAGGACGACGTCGTCGATGCCGAGGCCGTAGTCGGTGTCGGCCGAGGGCGACTCGTTGACCCAGAAGCCGACGCCGATCTGCCAGCGGTTGCCCGCCGGGCCGGGGGCGAAGGCGCCGGTCGGCTCGCCCTGGCCGAGGCCGAGGCTCAGGTAGATGAGCCCGTCCTCGTAGTCGAGCAGGACGATGTCCATGTTGCGCTCGGGACCGGCCACGGTGTTCTGCTCACAGCAGACCGCCGGGTTGACGCAGCCCGGAGCGCACACCTGCGGCGCGCCCGGCGACGGGAACGGCCGGAAGTTCGAGGCCGCGACCGGGATCGGGCTGGTGCTGTTGGTGTTGGTGTTGGGCGTGAAGCCGGTGAACCCGGTCTCGTCGCCGGTCACCGTGCCGGTCGCGGAGTTGATCGATGCGTTCGGGTCGACGAGCGGCCCGAAGGTGCGCTGCGGCGTGTTGCTCGCCGGATCGATGCCGTAGTTGTACGCGTTGAACGACGCGATCGTGTAGACGTCGCCGAACCGGAAGTACCAGTAGTTGCAGAGCAGGCAGTTGCCCTGGTCCCGGTCGATGTCGGAGTCGAAGTCCACGTCGGCGCCGGCATAGTCGGCCGTCTGGATGTTGGCGTTGAGGCCGAGGCGCTGGAACTCGACGACGTACGGGAAGCCGCGCGCGTCGTTCTTCTGGTTGACCTTGGCGATGATGGGCGACACGAGGATGTCGAACACCAGCTCCTCGAACGTCGGGGTCGCCGGGTCCTGCGGGAAGGGGTACTCATCGCAGATCTGGCCCGAGGGGGTCGCCGGGTTGGTGTCGCCGGTGTGCCAGATGCCGGCCGCACCGGGCGCCTGGAACAGCGCCGTGGCGTTGCCGTCCGGAATCGTCGTCTGCGCTCCGCAGGCGCCGGTCTTGGTGTACTCCCACATGTTGAGCGGGCCGATGCCGATCCCGATCTTGCTGTCGGGATGGCGCAGGCCGAGCCAGCCGCCGTTGTTGCGATCGAAGTCGAACGGCACCTTGTCGGTCGCCGGCTGCGGCGTCGTCGAGCTCAGGATGCCGCGGTCGAGGCTGTTGTTCGGGACGATGTCCCCTTCGCCGGGATCCAGGTTGTCGCCGTCGTTGTTCAGGTCCTCACCCAGCGTGTTGCTGATGAACCCGTTGACGCTGTTGGGGACGAACATCGTCGAGAACGTGATGTCCTCGTCCGGCCAGTAGACGCCCTTGAAGGGATCGAGCACGTCGGCCTTGTCGATCTGGAGGTTGCGGTTGAAGTCGCGCACCTCGCGGCCGCCGTTCGGGTAGTCGGTGGAGTAGTGCAGCGACTCCTTGTCGGCGTTCACCGCCTGGGTGAAGGCGTACGTGGTGCGGTTCAGGCGGACGCCGCGCGCCTTGCCGTCGAGCGCCAGGTTCAGCGTCAGCGGCTGCGCCTGCGTCGCCTGCGGCAGGGCCGGATCGACGAGGATGGTGAACGTCACCCCGGTCGTCTGTCCGCCCGGGATGCGCCCGATGTCCTTCGGCGAGTCGAGCACCTTGATGAAGGCGGCCGAGGCGCCGGAGGGGGTCAGCGTCGCCACGACGTCGGTCAGATCGTCGTCGCGCTCGAAGTTCCGGAGCGCGATGGCGTAGGTCATGCGCTCGCCGGAGTCGAGGTACTGGTCGTGGTCGCAGCCGCCGATGAGCACCGCCTGCGGGTCGGTCCGATCCGCGAGGCTGATCCCCGACTGGATGATGGCGGGCGAGCACTGGAACTTCGAGCGCGCCTCGACGATGCGCGGCGCGTCGTTGTACGACATCACCAGCTGCATCCCGTTGTCCCCTTCGAGGACGCCGTTGTTCGGGATGCCCGGGGCGGCGAGACGGATCGGAATCGGCAGCGGCCGGAAGATGTGGCTGCCGGCCGCGGTCTCCGTCCAGGCGTAGCCGGTCTCGGTGTCCTGCACCACGCCGGCGGCGTTGACCACGCTGAAGGTGACGCCCGTCTGGATCGAGGCCGGCGTCGCGTCGAGATCGAAGATGTACGGTCGCGCGTCGTCCGAGCACGAGTAGGTCAGCTTGTCGAGGCGGGTCACGCTCGCCGGGAGGGTGTGCGACGCCGAGGCCCACGACTGCGAGCCCGAGCCGAAGACCGGGCCGGCGATGACCAGCGCGTACGGCTGGCCGCCGGCGTCGAGCAGGCCGTCGGCGTCGGTGTCGGCCTCGCCCGCGTCGAAGCGGCCGTTGCCGTTGGTGTCTTCGTTGGCGCCGCTGATCGCGGTGATCTGCCCGGCGGTGGCGCCGCCGAGGCCGCGCTTGACGCGCACCTTCCAGGTCCCGGTGCGCAGCTGGTTGCCGACCGCGACGTTGACGAACGAGGTCAGGTGCACCGCCTCGATGTTGTTGCGGAAGTCATGGAGGGCGGCCGAGGCGACGGCGCGGCCCTGGCCCCACTGCCCGACCGGCATCGGCTGGCCGGTGATGTAGTTGTTGCCGTCGTACACGACGTTGTCCGCCGTCGTGGCGATGTTGTTGTCCGGACCGGGCGACTCGACCTCGAGGTCGAGGTCGTTGATCAGCGTCCCGCCGCTGTTCTCGGGACTCGGCGGGTCGGGCCAGGACAGCGCGATGCGCAGCTGGCCGTTCTGGATGACGCGGCTGCCGCTGACCACCACGGCGTTCACGCCGTCCACGGTGAAGGTCTTCTCGGTCAGCGTGTTGGTGGTGTTGTTGATCGGCGGCTCGCCGGTCGCCAGCATGTCGTAGACGATGAGGCCGGCCGCGGGGTACTCGACCGTGTCGGGCGACCCGTAGCCGGTGGTCACAGGGATGTTCGAGATCGGCAGGACGCTGTCGAGCACGATGCGGCCGTACCCCTGGACGAAGTTCCCGAGCAGCCCGACCTGGACGCCCGAGACGGTCCCGACGTTGGCGCCGCGCGACTGGAAGACCGACATGTCGGCCGCGATGGTGGCGTTGCCCGGCGGGATGTCGTTCACCAGGTACTCGAGGAAGTTGCCGCTCGCGACCAGGGCGGCGCGCACGAGGGAGCCCGAGACCATCGGGTTGCGGTCGGCGGTCTGGCGGCCGCCGGTCGGGTAGAAGCCCTGGGCGAAGTAGTCGCGGACCACCGCGCCGGCGGCGGTGGCGAACCCGGCGGAGAACGACGTCCCGGTGTTCGCCTCGTCGATCTCCTGCTCGACCGGCGGGTTGTTGTCGTTGTCACGGCTGCGGTTGGTCGCCGCGGCGTTGAACAGCGGGTACGCGAACAGCCCGGACCCGTCGGTGCCGGGGGCGGTGAGGAGCGGCACGGTGCGCAGCGACGCGGCCGTGGCCGGACCCTTGGTGCTGAAGCCGAGCGGGTTCTCCTCGTCGTTGTAGTCGCCGAACACGGTCCACAGGTCGGAGCTGGAGCCGCCGACCGTCACCGGGTTCTTCGCGGTGGCCGGGGGCGGGACCTGCAGCGGGCGCGCCTCGTTCGGGTCGTTGTCGAGCGCGGTCCCGTCGAACAGGTCGGGCCAGACTTCCTCGGAGGCCGAGCCGTTGATGCGGCTGCCCTGGCTGCCGACCGGCGAGAACACCATCATGTCGCGGTTGTTGACCAGGAACAGGTCGATCTGGCGCGACTCGAGCGGGTAGGAGCCGTTCTCGGGGTTGTTGAGGATGTTGTCGAAGTTCGGCACGCCGAACGGCAGGATGTGCAGGTGCGCCTCGTAGCCGCCGCCCGAGACTCCGGCGCAGGTGCCGGTGCCGCCGCTCTTCGGACAGATCCCGAGGTTCAAACGATCCAGGATGTTGCCGGGGGAGACGTTGCCGCCCGACTCCACCAGCTCGGAGAGCAGGCACTGCACCACGGTCCCGGCGTCCTGCATGATGATGCGCGAGCCGCGGGCCAGGGCGTCCATGCTCACGCCGGTGACCGGCGGGCCGTCGGCCGGGTCGATCGACTTGCTGAAGGTCAGGCCGAAGTCTCCGGGCGCGCCGGCGATGATCCCGGCCACCACGTTGCCGTGCGTGTTGCTGCCGGACAGGACGCCGTCGCAGGTCTGGCCGGTGTCGGTGACGTTCTGGATGGCGTGCACCTTGCGGTGGGCCGGGCCGATCGGGCTGGCGAGCGTCACCACCTGCGTCAGCGTCTGCGAGAAGTGCACCGCGTCGGTCGAGATGCCGTTGTCGGTGACCGTGACGATCTGGGGCGGCACCGTGTCGGTGTCGTTGTTCAGGCGCCGGCCGTCGCCGTTGGTGTCGATGCCGCCGCCGTCGATCCCCAGCTCGTGGTACGGACGCGACATGCCGTCCGAGAACTCCGTCTGGCCGAGCATCAGCAGGGTCGGGGTCTCGGAGTTGTTGAGGACGTACTCGTGGCGCTCGGAGAGGCTGCGGACGCCGGCGTGCTTGGCGATCTTCTGCGCCGCCTGCACGGAGCCCTGGACATCGAGGATGGTGCCGTCGAGGCTCCACGTCCCGACCTTCCCCTTGCCGGCGATCTGCTCGAGGTCGCCGCGGACCGTCTCGGCGTCGGCGTCGGCCCACAGCGAGACGATGAGGTCGAGATCGTTGGACTTCGCGCGCTTGCGCTCCATCAGCGGCATGCGGCCGGTGGAGGGGGCGATCTTGTAGCCGGGCTCGTAGGGCGCGATCGCCTCGACGAAGGACTCGGCGGCGAGGTCGGACAGCTCACGCTCGTTGTGCGCGCGCACGAGGTAGGCGCGGTCCGGGATCGACTCGAGCACGCGCCCGTGACGGCGCAGCGCGGATTCGATCGCGTCGGCTCCCTGCGCCTGCAGCGCCTCGGCGCTCACCTGCACGATGTTCACGTCCTGGGCGTTGCCCTTGCCCTTCGATCCGGCGGCGCGGATCGCCGCCGCGTCGTGCTTGAGGGCGGCGGGCATGCGCTTCGTCACGCCCTGGTCGACGTGCTTGAGGTCGACGTAGCCGATGGCGGTCTCGATGAGGCCCTTGCGGCCGCGGGCGTCACGGTCGAGCTTGTCCGGCTGGAAGGTGGGGCCGAAGGGCGACAGGTCCGCGACGCGCTCCACCGCGTTGAAGCGGGGGAGCTGCCGGAACTTGCGCCATTCGTTCTGCTCGGCTTTCTCCCCTGCCGTCAGGGGACCTTGGCCTTTCGCGCCCCAGGTGAGCGCGAACGGCGCCACGAGCAGACCGACGGTCACGAGGGAAGCCAGGAGCACTCCCAGCGTGGAACGAACGGAAGCAGGACGACTCATCAGAAACCTCCCGCAGGGGGACGAGGCGCCGGGCTGATCAGGTCCGGTGCCGGCCGCGTGCTGAAACGGGTGCGCCGATCAGAACGTGGAATAAGGGGTGCAGTTTTGTCCGCCATCCTCGACCGCCCCGGAGGAAATGGGGGCGAAGACAGCCTTCGCATCCCCCCCCGGGGCTGCTACGAATGTGGAGCATTGAGTACGGTACGAGTTCAGGCCTGTCAACCACTCATTTCGGGTCGCGAATCTTTCCAGAACCCGGACAACGTAAGTTGTTCCACCCGATGGCGCAACGCGCCGGCGGCGCGTCCCGCACCGTGAGACGGAGACCGCCGTTCAGGGCGGCCCGGGGCCGTCGCAGTGCGTTTCGCGATGCGGTACGGAAAGCGTCAACGGGTGCGCTCGGCGAGACGCTCGAGGCAGAGAACGAGGCGCCGCGCGCCCTCCTCTTCGAGCCGGCCGACACGCGTTTCGAACTGCCCGGCCTGCGCCTCGTCGCCGAGGCCGGGGAGGTTGATGCGGACGTTCATCACCGCCCCCCGCAACCCGGCCTGCGCGAGCTGCGCGGCGCTGCCGATGTCGCTGAGCGCATTGCGGTTGCCGGTGGCGGCGAGCTCGGCGGCAAGGCCCAGCAGGGCGTGGCACGCCTCCGCGGTCCGGAGCGGCGTGTCGGTCGCGGCGGCATTCGCACGCCGCAACGCCGCGCGCCGGGCCGCCTTCTCTTCGTCGGTCGCCTTCGGCAGGCGCAGCGCCGCCATCACCTGGTCGTAGGCCAGCGCGTCCTCGTCCACGAGCTCGCGCAGGCGTTTCTCCAGGTCGGCCGCCTGGCCGAGGAGGGCGCCGAGGGCCGCCTCGTGGGGCCGCGCTTCGTCGCGGCCGACGGTCAGGCGGCAGACCATCTGGAGGAGGGCGCCGGCGAGCGCGCCGCCGAGGGCGGCGGCGCTGCCGCCGCCGGGCGTCGGAGTTCCCGCCGCGAGGCGGTCGAGGAAGGCGGCGACGCTCAGATCCTGGAGCCTCATGGAGGCGCGGAATCTATCCTCCGCGCGCCAGGGGCGTCAACCGTCCGTCCTCGACGACGACGCGCCCGGACTTCACCACCGCGCGGCAGTGATTCACGCCGAAGTGGTAGGCGAGATGGAGGTGGTTCGGCACGGCGGCCACCTGCAGGTCCGCGCGCTTGCCCGGCTCGAGGCTGCCGCACCCGGCCCCGAGCCCGAGCGCGTGCGCCGCGTTGATCGTCGCGGCGGCGATCGCCTCGGCCGGGACCAGCCCGTAACGCAGGCAGGCGAGCGACAGGATGACGGCGACCGACTCGGTCGGGCAGGTCCCCGGGTTGAAGTCGGTGGCGAGGGCGACGGCGACGCCCCGGTCGATCATCCGGCGCGCCGGCGGGTCGTGCGCATCGCGCAGGAAATGGGCCGCGCCCGGCAGCAGGATGGCGACGGTGCCGGCGGCGGCGAGCCGCGCGATCCCGTCGTCGTCCACGTGCTCGAGATGATCGGCGGACAGCGCGCCGAGTCGCGCCGCGAGCCGGGCGCCGCCCCAGTCGCCGCGCTGATCGGCGTGGATGCGGAGCGCCAGGCCCGCCGAGCGGGCCGCTTCCAGGATGGTCTCGGCCTCCTGCGGCGTGAAGGCGCCGCCGTCCACGAAGACGTCGCAGGCGCGCGCCAGCCCGCGGCGCGCCACCGCGGGGATCATCACGTCGGTCAGCTCGCGCACGTAGCCGGCCCGATCCGACCGCCTCTCCGCGGGGACGACGTGCGCCCCGAGGAACGTCGGCACGACCGCGACCGCGTGGGCCGAAGCCGCGCGCCGGATCGCTTCCAGCTGCTTGATCTCGTCCGCCGCGGTCAGGCCGTAGCCGCTCTTCGCCTCGACGGTGGTGGTGCCGTGCAGGAGCATCCGGTCGAGACGGGCGAGCGTCAGCGCCTCGAGCTCCTCGAGCGTGGCGCGCCGCGTGGCGGCGACCGTGGAGCGGATGCCCCCGCCCGCGGCGGCGATCGACTCGTATGTGTCGCCGCGCAGGCGCGCGACGAACTCCTCCTCCCGCCAACCGGCGAACGGCAGGTGGGTGTGCGGATCGACGAACCCGGGGAGGACGGTGCCGCCGGCGGCCTCCAGCCTCCGGCCGCCCGGGCGCAGCCGCACCCGGCGATCGAGCTCGGCGGCGGAGCCGACGAAGACGAGACGGTCGCCGCGCGCGGCCACCGCTCCGTCCGGGATGACGCCGGGTTCCGCGAGGGACTCTCCGAGGCGGGGCGAAGGCCCGGAGAGCGTGACGACCTCGGCGGCGCCGGTGACGATCAGATCCGCTTCGATCACGCGGGGCTCCCGTGGCGCGGGCCGCCCGGGCCCGGACGGATCAGGAGGCGGGCTCGGCCGGCTTCTTGATGAAACGCAGGCGATCCTCGACCTGGTCCTCGTTCCTGTGCATGTCGAGGAGCCGCAGGTGCTGCTCGACGGCGGACCGGATGCGGGCGGCGAAGGCGTCCCGCTCGGCGCGCAGCGACAGGATCGTCCCCTCGAGCTCGCCGGACTTGCGCGCCGCCTGGTCGAGGAGCTGCGACGCCTTCACCTCCGCCTCGCGCACGATGAGCGCCGCCTCCTTGCGCGCCTCCTCGCGGATCTCGTCGGCGAGCTTCTGCGCCGTCAGCAGGGTCTCCTTGAGGATGCGCTCGCGCTCCTTCAGGTCGGAGACGCTCGCCTCCACGTGCGCGAAGCGCTCCTTGAGCGCGTTGTGCTCGACGATGAGCGCCTCGAACTCGGACGAGACCAGGTTGAGGAAGGAACGGACCTCCTCCGGGTCGAAGCCGCGCATCTTCGTCGCGAAGCCGTGGCCGCTGATGTCAATCGGGGTGATCTTCATGGCTCCTCCACGCGCCCGGGCGCGTCCTTCACGGCGCGTTCACCGAACAGGGCCCGGCCGACGCGCACGTGCGTGGCCCCCTCCTCGATCGCCACCTCGAAATCCTCGCTCATGCCCATCGACAGGTCCTCGAGCCCGAGCCGCGGGTGCCTCATTCGTGCTTCGTGCGCGACCTCGCGCAGCCTCCGGAACCACGGCCGCGAGCGCTCCGGGTCGGGATCGAACGGCGGCAGGAGCATCAGGCCGCGCACCTCCACGTGTTCGCATCCCTCCGCCGCCCGCAGCACATCCTCGAGATCGCCCGGCGCCACGCCCGCCTTCTGCTCCTCGCCGGCCAGCGCCACCTGCACATAGCCGCGCAGCCGCCGCCCGGCCGAGCCGGCGGCGCGATCGAGCCGCGCCAGGAGATCGCCCGAGTCGATCGAGTGCACCACGTCGAAGAGCCGCGCCGCCACGTTCGCCTTGTTCGCCTGCAGGTGCCCGACCAGGTGCCAGCGCGGGCCCGGACCAACCTGAGGGATCTTCTCGCGCGCCTCCTGCACCCGGTTCTCTCCCAGATCCGCGAGCCCGGCCGCCACCGCGTCCTTCACCAGCGCGACCGGCATCGTCTTGCTGATCCCCACGAGCGTCACGGCCGCCGGGTCCCGCCCCGCCCGCCCGGCCGCCCGCGCCATCCTCGCGCGCACCCGCGCCAGCCGCTCCGCCAGCCCGTCCGCCACGCCCCCATCAATATAGGTTGCGTCAACCATCTGTCAAACGTTTGGCACGCCGCCCCGCCGGGTGGGGATGCGGGTTCAGACGCCGAGCTTGGGCTGGACGACCACGGGCGGAATCGAGGTGACCGCGGACGGGATGGGCACGTTGGAACCCTGCTCATCCATGGCCCGGTTGGCCAGCGCGTCGGCCTCCCGGTTGAGCTCGCGCGGGACATGCGCATAGATGACGCGCGGCAGGCGGGCGGCGAGCCTCCGGGCGGCGGCGTGCAAGACTTGCAGGCGCGCGTCCCGCACCTTGTAGGCGCCGATCATCTGGCGCACCAGGAGCAGCGAATCGGATCGAACCTCGAGCTTTTCCGGCGCCTGCGTGACCGCATGCTCGAGGAGCGCCAGGAGCGCGGCGTATTCGGCGACGTTGTTGGTGGCGACGCCGAGGAAGCCGTACAGCCCGGTGGCCTCGGCCCCCGCTTCCGGAACGACGTGCACGCCGAATCCGGCGGGACCGGGATTGCCGCGCGCCCCGCCGTCGATGTAGGCGACCACGGGCCGGGATCTCACGTGACCCGTGGGTCGGGCGACTCCCCGTCCGCGCCGCCGTCGGGCGGCGGCGTATCGGCATCCGCGTCGGCCGGCGCGGCGTTGCGGGCCGGACCGGTCGCCACCACGTCGTCCACGACGTAAAGGAACCGCTTGCACGAATCGCAGGAGATGAGGTGCGTCGAGCGCCGCACCTCCTGGATGAGCTTCGGCATGACGCGCACGTGGCAGCCGCCGCACAGCCCGTCGCGCACGCCGACGAGGCCGAGGCCGCGCCGCTGGCGGGCCGACTTCAGGAACGGCTCGAGGAAGACGGGGGCGATCTCCTTCTGCAGCGCCTGCCGATCCGCGTCGAGGATGTCCCGGTCGCGCTGCAGCGCCGCGGCGCGGTCGGCGAGCACCTTCTTCCCCTCCTCGGTCTTGACTCGCATCGCCTTCAGGCGATCCTCGAGCGCCTTCGACTCGGCGTTGCGCTTCTCCTGCTCCTCCATCTCCAGGAGGATCTTCTCGTCCAGGCCGGCGCGCTCGGCTTTGCAGCTGTCGATCTCGTGCTGCATCGCCTGGTATTCCTTGTTGGTCTTCACGTCCGCCAGCTGCGCCTGGTACTTCTGGATTTTCGACTCGACCCCCATGAGCTCGCCTTCGAGGCGGCGGCGCTCCTTCTGGAGATCGGCGAGGGCGGCCTTCTCCTTCTCGACCCCCTTCTGGGCTTCGAGGAGCTCCTTCTCGAGGCGGGCGACCTCGGCCGGGACCGCGGCGATCTGATCGTTGATCGCGTCGATCCGCGACATCAGGTCCTGGAGACGGATGAGATGCGCGAGGTCCTGCTGCATGAAGACCGGAATTGTAGCACCTCCTGTTAGGATGCCGGCCGTGCGGACGGCGGAGGTGGTGATCATCGGCGGCGGCATCCAGGGGGCGAGCATCGCCTGGCACCTGGCGCGCCGCGGCCTGACCGACGTGGTCCTGCTCGAGAAGGAGACCCTGGCGTCGGGGTGCAGCGGCCGCACCGGCGGCGTCATCCGGCAGCACTACTCGACGCCGATCGTCACCGAGATCGCGCGGCAGGCGCGCGACTTCTTCTCGACCTTCGACCGGGAGGTCGGCGGGCACTCGGGCTTCGTCGAGAACGGGCTGGTGCTGATGGTCGGGCCGAAGGACGAGGAGGCGCTGCGCCTCAACGTCGCCCTCGGCCGTGAGCACGACGTTCCGGTCGCGATGTGCGACGCGGCCGAGGCGCGCGAGCGCGTCCCGGGGCTCGACACCACGGGTGCGGTGGCATTCGCGTACGAGGCGAACGCCGGCTACGGCGACGGCTACGGCACCACGGTGGCTTTCGCGGCGGGCGCGAAGGAGCGCGGCGTGACCGTGCTGCAGCGCACGCCTGCGACCGGGCTCGTGCGCGACGGCCGCCGGGTCACCGGTGTCGAAACGCCGGAGGGCGCGATCGCCTGCCGCACCGTCGTCGACGCAGCCGGGCCCTGGGCCGACCGCGTCGCCCGCTGGGCCGGGGTCGAGGTGGCGCTGAAGCTGGAGCTGATCGAGGAGGCGGTCATCCGCGCCCCCGAGGGCGAGCCGTATCCGATCTCGACCCCCAGCGTCTACGACTTCGTCAACGGCCTGTCGTACCGTCCGGAGGGGGCCGGCCAGGTGATGGCCGAGGGCAACTCCTACTACAAGGGAGCGCTCGACCCGGATGCCTACCCGACGCAGCCGTCCGACGACTACGTCGAGGACGTGGCGCTGCGGCTGCAGCGATCGATGCCGCGCCTCGGCGGCGGCACGGTGCGCGGCGGCTGGGCCGGACTGCTCGAAGGGTCGCCGGACTTCCATCCGATCCTCGGGGCGGTCGAGGGCGTCGAGGGGTTCCTGCTCTGCTGCGGCTTCTCCGGCCACGGCTTCAAGGAGGCGCCGGTCACCGGACGCCTCATCGCCGAGCTCATCCTCGACGGCCGGGCGAGCCTCGACATCGCGCCCCTGGCCCACGATCGCTTCCGCCGCGGCGCGCTCCTGCGCTCGCGCTACAAAGATGACCCGATCATGGCGTAGGGTCCCGGCGCGATCGACCCCGGTGGCGGGGCGGCGCGCCGGCGGCCGGAGCGCGCCCGCATGAAGCCCTGGGACGCGATCGTCATCGGCGGCGGGCACAACGGTCTCGTCACGGCGGGACTGCTGGCGCGCGCCGGTTTGCGCACCGTCGTGCTCGAGCGGCGTGATGTCGTCGGGGGCGCGTGCGTGACCGAGGAGATCGCCCCCGGCTTCCGCGCCTCGACGGGCGCGTACATCGCCAGCATGATGCGGCCCGAGGTCATCCGATCGCTCGGCCTGCAGAACCACGGCCTGCGAATGACGCCGTGCGACCCGATCCTGTTCGTGCCGTCGCGGCACGGGAAGCCCCTCTACCTCTGGCAGGATCCGCGCAGGACGGCCGCCGGCATCGCGGCGTTCTCGCGCCAGGACGCCGAGGCGTTCCTCGCCTTCGACGAGGAGATCAAGGGGCTGGCGCGCTGGCTCGAGCCCTTCTTCATGGAGACCACGCCGCCGCTCGACGAAGGGGCGAAGGCGCTGCCGTCGCTGTGGCGGCTGGGGAAACGGTTCCGGACGATCGGCGAGGCCGAGGCCGGGCGCCTGGCGCGCTTCCTGACCGCGAGCGTTTTCGACCTCGTGGACTCGCGCTTCGAGAGCCCGGAGGTGAAGAACCTCATCGGCTGCTCCAATGTCCTCGGGGCCCACGGCGGGCCGATGACGCCGTGCTCCGCCTCGGGCCTCCTGTTCCACTCGCTGTCGGGCGGCGACGAGCTGGCGCAGGGCTTCATGGGGCACGTCGAAGGCGGGATGGGGGCGATCACGCAGGCGCTCGCGTTGGCGGCCCGATCGTTCGGCGCCGAGGTGCGCACCGGCGCCGCCGTGGCGCGCATCCTCGTCGCCCACGGACGCGCCGACGGCGTGGCGCTGGCCTCGGGCGAGGAGCTGCGCGCCCGCGTCGTCGTCAGCAACGCCGACCCGAAGCGCACCTTCCTGGGCCTTGTGGAGCAATCGAATTTCGATGCGGAGTTCCTGCGCGAGGTGGCGGCGATCAAGATGGCCGGACCCTGCGCCAAGATCAACTACGCGCTGTCGGAGGCGCCGGTGCTGCCGCAGATGCCGGCGGGCGGCTCGCCCGCCGAGAAGAGCGACTTCACCATCTGCCCCGACATGCAGGCGCACGAGCGGGCCTGGGACGACGCCAAGCACGGACGCGCGTCGCAGGAGCCGTACGTCGATTGCGTGGTCCCGACGCACCTCGACCCGGGGCTCGCGCCGCCCGGCAAGCACGTCCTGACGGCGTTCGTGCAGTACGCGCCCTACCGGCTGGCCGACGGCGACTGGCGCACGGAGCGCGAACGGCTCGCCGACCGCGTCACCGACGCCATCGACGAGTTCGCGCCGAACTTCAAGCGCTCGATCGTCGCGCGCGACATCCTGTCGCCGGTCGATCTCGAGGAGCGCTTCGGCCTGACCGAGGGCAACATCTTCCACGGCGACCTGAACCTGGGGCAGCTCTTCCTCGGCCGGCCGCTCCCCGGCTGGTCGCGCTACCGCACCCCCGTGCGCGGCCTCTACCTGTGCGGCGCCGGCACGCACCCGGGCGGCGGCGTCACCGGCGCCCCCGGCTGGAACGCCGCGCGGCAGATCCTCGCCGACTGGAAGACGAAGCGCCTGCGCTGAGGCTTCGATGCCGAGCCGTCGCCGCTTCGTGTCACTCGCCGCCGCGGGACTCCTTGTACGCAGCCTCAGGCCTGCCCTGAGACAATCACGGGCCATGAAGCCCCGGACGCCCGCCCTGCTGCTCCTCGCCGCCGCCTGTGTCGCCGCGACCGCGGCGGCGGGCGACCCGTGCGCCGACGCCCGCCGCACCGACGGCTGGTGCCAGGAAGAGGGGATCGGCTACGTCGCCAACGTCGGCATCCATTCGCGGCTCCTGTGGGACGCGATGGACGCGCACGGGCACGTCCTCGATCTTTCCACCTTCACCTGCCCGACCTGCCGCAAGGCGATCGACGAGGAGGGGTTCTGCGAGCAGCACCGCACCGGCTTCGTGAAGAAGCTGGCGTACTTCTCACGGCTGACCTACGAGATGGCGCGCGGCGAGCGCATCGACCCGGCGAAGCTGCATTGCTCCGAGTGCCGGCGCAACACGGAGACGACCGGCTGGTGCGCGAAGCACCGCACCGGGATGATCGGCAACGTGGCCCTCCGCGACCGCGCCGCGTGGGAGCGCGCCGAGGCGGCGGTTCAGATCCTGCGCCGTGCGGTCGACATGCTGCCGCACTGCGAGTGGTGCGCCATCGCGATGGTCACCGATACGAAGTGCCCCATCGACAAGACGCAGTGGCGCGGCGGCCAGCCGGTCCGCTGACCGGAGTCAGTGCCCGCAGACGTTGGTGACGTTGCGGGTCGCCATGCTGCAGACGCCCGACACGCCACCCGTGCCCGGTCCGAGACGCTCGGTGCCGCTGCTCCCCTTCCCCCAGGAGCCTTCGACCGTGCCGCCGTCGTCGGAGAGGACCAGCCACCACAGGAGGCCCGATCCATCGGTGTCGCCCGGGACGTTGTTCCAGACGAACGGGACGGTGGTGCCGATCCCGCAGACGCCGCCGTCGAGCGAGAACGACCCGGAGGGCGTGGCAGGCAGGTCCGCCTTCGAACCGTAGACGATGTGGTATTTCGTGGCGCCCGCGCAGGTCGTGCCCCAGCTGAGGGTGAGCGACGTGCCGGTCGGGTCGGTCGTGGTGACGGTCATCGGCGTCGAGCCGCTCTTGCCGTCCGGCACGCCCGGCGGCGTGGGCGGCGGCGCCGCATTGACCGACCCGGTCTGGCCGGCGTAGTTGGTCGGCGAGTTGATGCCGGTCGTCAGGTCGGCGTTGAGCGACAGCTGGCCGTCGGTCGGGACCGAGGGAAAGGTCAGCGTGCTGTAGGGAACGTACGAGACCGAATCGCCGGTGACCTGGAAGAAATTGGCAGGGATGATGTAATCCGGCGTCGGAGAGTTCGGCAGAGCATCGTAGGCCGCGGTTCCGAACAGGATCGACTTGAAGCTGGTCGGCGAGGCGACGTTGCTCGTGATCGTGAAGGAGCCTCCCGACTCGCTGGTGACGAGGTGGCCTCCGACGCCGGTCTCGAACGAGCCGCCGCCGGATTCGCGCAGCTCGATGAACTGCACCGTGCCGTCGGCGTTGCTGAAGACCTCGTTGACGCGCCAGGTGTGCGCCCCCGCGTAAGCGCCGCGCGTGGCGAGAAGGCAGAGTCCGAGTGTCGCAACGATTCCGCGAGCCCGCGTCTTCGTGACGGGTGTCATGAGTGTCCCTCCGGCGGTTTATCGGAATATACGACCAGGACCGGGGGATGTTGGTGCCAAAGGTTACGCCCGGGCACGGCTTTCGGCATTCAGCCGCCCGTTCGGTGATGTTTCCCGGTCATTCGGCTACTCGTAGCGCAGGGCGACGGTCGGCGCGACGTGCGCGGCGCGGCGGGCCGGCAGCCAGCACGCGAAGAGCGCGGTCCCCGCGAGGGCGAGCGCGAAGAGAACGTAGGTGACCGGGTCGGCGGCGCCAACGCCGAACAGCTGGCTCTGGATGAGGCGCGTCAGTCCGACGGCCAGAAGGCCGCCGAGACCGAGACCGATCACCGCCAGCACCATGCCGCGCCGCACCACCATCAGGATCACGTCCCGGGCGCGCGCCCCGAGGGCCATGCGCACGCCGATCTCGTGGGTCCGCTGCGTCACCGAATAGGCGAGCACGCCGTAGAGCCCGATGGCGGCGAGGACGAGCGCGGTCGCGGCGAAGCCGGCGATGAGCGACATCACGAAGCGTCGCATCATCAGCGTGTCGTCGATCACCTGGTCCATGGTCTTGACGTCGAAGATCGCCAGGTCGGCATCGGCGGAGCGGATGGCGGCCCGCGCCGCCGAGACGATGGTCTTCGGGTCGCCCCCGGTCTTGAGCACGAGCGACATCGCCGACATCGGCTTCTGCTCGGCCGGGATGTAGTACTGCTCCTTGACGCGGCCGTCGAGGCCGTACTTCTTGACGTGGCCGACGACCCCGACGACGGTGCGCCACACCGGCTTGTTGTCGGTCCCCTCCCCCGCCTTCGAAAGCCGGTGGCCGAGGGCGCCGCCGTTCGGCCAGTAGCGTTTCGCCAGGACGTCGTCGACGATGATCGCCGGCGTTCCGTCGCGGCCCTCGCGCGTGTCGAAGAAGCGTCCCTCGACGACCGGGATGCCCATGGTCTCGAAGTAGCCCTGCGTCACGTAGTGCGAATCGCCGTGCGGTCCCGGCTGCCCGTCGGGCGTCGGAGAGCCCTCGATCTCGAACGATCCGGAGGCGTTGTTCTGCGACATCGGCAGGTTCGACACGCCGGCGGCGGAGGTCACGCCGGGCAGCGCCCGCAGCCGGTCCATGAGACCGCCGTAGAAATTGCCGACGGCGACGTCGCCGTCGTAACGGTTCGACGGGAGGGTGATGCGCATGGTCATGAGATGGCCGGCGTGGAAGCCCGGGTCGACCTCGCGCAGCCGCGCGAAGGAGCGCAGCAGGAGTCCCGCCCCGACCAGGAGCACGAACGCCACCGCCATCTGCGACACGACGAAGCCGCCGAGCAGGCGATGGCCGCGCGCCCCGACCGCCTCGCCGCGCGCCCCGTCCTTGAGCATGTCGTGCAGGTCGGCGCGCGAGGCGCGCAGCGCCGGCGCGAGCCCGAAGAGCAGCCCGGTGAGGATCGACACACCGAGCGTGAAGGCGAGCACGGCGGCGTTGATGGTCACCGGCCGGCCGCCGAGCACCGTCTGCACCAGGCGCGTCGGCGCCAGCGCCTCGAGCGCCTGGATCCCCCAGCGCGCCACCAGGAGCCCGGCGGCGCCGCCGATGAGACCGAGCAGGAGGCTCTCGGTCAGAAGGAGCCGCGCGATGGTCCTGCGGCCCGCGCCGAGCGCGACACGCACCGCGATCTCCTTGGCGCGCGCCGTGGCGCGCGCCAGCAGCAGGTTCGCGACGTTGGCGCACGCGATGAGCAGCACGCACGCGACCGCGGCGTTGAGCATCAAGAGCGCCGGGCGCAGGTCGCCGACGATCTCGTCGCGGACCGGCACCAGGTACGGGCCCCAACCCTCCGGGTAGAACTGCTTCTGCAGCTTCTCGCCGATCGCCTTGAGCTGCGCCTTCGCCTGCTCCAGCGTGACGCCCTGCTTGATGCGCGCCACGCCGACGAGGTACTCGAAGCCGTGGTTGTCGGAGGAGGTCTCCTCGGGCTTGAAGGCGATCGGCTTGTAGACATCCACCGGCTGCAGGAACTGGAACCCGGCCGGCAGCACGCCGACGACGTTGAAGGTCTCGCCGTTGAGCGACAGCGTCTTGCCGACGATGGCCGGGTCGGCGCCGAAGCGCCGCTTGAACAGGCCGTCCGAGATCATGACGACGCGGTCCGAGCCGGGCGCGTCCTCCTCGGGCAGGAAGTCGCGGCCCAGCGCCGGCTTCACGCCGAGCGTGCGGAACACGTTGCCGCTGACGCGGCCCCCCTGGAGCCGCTCCGGGTCGCCTGTGCCGGTGAGGTTGGCGCTCCAGTTGGTGGCGACCGAGACGCTCTCGAAGCCTTCGACGTGATCGCGGTACTCGAGGTAGGTCGGCGCGGAGATGGTCGCCTTGGCGAGGTTCATCCCCTTGTACTCGTGCCAGATCATCACGATGCGGTCGGGGTCCGCGAACGGCAGCGGCCGCAGCAGGACGGCGTGCACCAGGCTGAAGATGGCGCTGTTGGCGCCGATCCCGAGCGCCAGCGCCAGGATCGCCACCGCCGAGATCGCCGGCCGCGCCACGAGCGACCGGAACGCGTACTTCAGGTCCTGCAGGATGGTGTCCATGGGTCCCTCGGGTGCTTCAACGTCCCGCGTCGATCATCGGTTCCCGGACGGCGGCGCCGGCCCGACCCTTTCCGAAGAGGGAGAGCGGATGTGATCCGCGACATCATCGTGCCCCGCGCGCCGTGCCGCCTCCTCGGCGGTGCATCCGCTCGAATCGGTCGAAGCCGGATTGGCGCCGGCGTCGAGGAGCAGGTCGACGATCGCCTGATCTCCGCGCGCGGCCGCGATCATCAAGGCCGTCCCGCGGCACGACCTTTCACGGCTGCTTCCCTCGTAGCGTCCACGTCCGTCGACTTTCGCGCCCTTCTGGACGAGGAGACGGACCGAGTCGATCTTCCCTCGTTCAGCCGCCTTCATGAGAATCGTGTCGCCCCAATAGTAGTCGGCGTTCGGGTCCTGGCCCCACGCAAGCAGCTTCCCGGTCAGGCCGGCACCGCAACCCTGCACGATCTGGCGCAAGGCGAGCTCGGACATGTTGTCCGCCGGCCCCTCCCACGCCTGGAGGAGCATGTCGATCATCTCTCCATCGCACCAGATCGCCGCGGAATACAGCGCCTCGTGAGACGTCCTGTCCATGGAGACTCCCGACTGGATCAGGCGTCGCACTTCCTCGCGATTTCCTCGCGAGGCCGCCGATTTCAGGCGCACGGGCCCGGGGACGTGCGCCCAGCGCAGCGCGATCCCCGTGACATCACGCGTCCCCGACGGAAACCCGAAGTCCCGATCCCATGCCACCGCAAGCTGGACATGCCGGCCGAACCAGAGACCCACCTCGAAGCCGATCCCGGCCAGTGCTGCGAGGCCGTCGTCGGGAGGGGCGGCGCGATGCTCGAGGCCGAGACGAAAGCGGGGCCCGATGCGGACCGGGCCCCAAGGGAGCATCGGGAACCCGACCTCCGCCCCCCCGCTCGCAACCGTCTGCCCTTCGCCCCGCTGGTACGCTCCCCAGAAGCCGACGCGGCCAATGTATTCGTCCTCGGCGTGCAGCCCGTAGCCTCCGCGCAGCCCCTGGAGCGAGACCCCGTCGGGATCGTCGCCGCTCAATCCTTCGACCGTGAACACGCGGGACTCGTCTCCAGGACCGAAAGGCTCCGGCGCCACCGAGTGATCCGGGCGCTTCGCCGGATCCTGGGGATCCGCCATCGCGCCGCCGCCGGCGATCACGAGCGACACCAACGCCGCGACGATCAGGTTTCGCATGGAATATGGAAGACGATGGTGGGCCCACCTGGATTCGAACCAGGGACCAAGTGATTATGAGTCACCTGCTCTTGACCACCTGAGCTATGGGCCCTGCGCGGGATTATAGGCGGCGCCTGTGCGGGAGGACCCCTGGGGCGCCGATCCGGGCTCTGGTCCGGGATCCGGCGGCGTCGCCGGCTTTTCCACCCACCAGCCGCCGCCGAGCGCCTGGAAGAGCGCGGCGGAGTCGGCGTAGCGGTCGGCGAGGGCGCGGGTCTCCTCGATGCGGGTGCGCTGGAGCCGGCGCTGCGCTTCCAGAAGCTCGATGTGGCTCACGCCTCCCGACTCATAGCGCTGCGAGGTGACGTCGAGGATGGTCTTCGCCGCCGCGGCGGATTCCGAACGGTCGCGCAGACGCTTGGCGTCGGCGTCGAGCGCCACGAGCACGTCGGCGACGTCCTGGAAACCGGTGAGCAGCACCTCGCGGTACGTCGCCCCGGCCTGATCGAAGGCGGCCATCGCGGCCCGCTTCTCGGCGCGCAGCGTGCCGCCGTGGAAGATCGGCTGCATCAGCTTCCCTCCGAGCAGGGTGAACCAGGTCCCCGGCCCAAGCAGGTTCGCGAAGACCGTCGAGAGCGATCCCCCGGTGGCCGAGAGGGTGATGTGCGGGTACAGGTCGGCCGTCGCGACGCCGACGCGGGCGCTCGCCTCGTGCAGCAACGCCTCCGCCGCCATGATGTCCGGACGCTGCCGCGCCAGCTCGGACGGGAGGCTGAGCGGCAGCTCCGCCGGCAGCTTCAGGTCGTCGAGATGGAACTCCGGCAACGACGCTTCGCCGGGGACCTGGCCGAGCAGGACGGCGAGCCGGTGCCGCGTCTCGGCCAGGCGCCGCTCGAGGTCGGGAAGCCCGGCGCGCACCTCCGCCGTCTCCGACCGCTGCGCCGCGACCTCGATCCGCGGGATGGCGCCGAGGCGCTCGCGGCGCTCGGCGATCTCGAGCATCTTCTCCTCGAGCGACACCACCTCGCGGGTGCGCTCGATCTGCTGGCGCAGCGAGGCCTCGCGGATGGCGGCGGTCACGACGTTCCCGGCGATGGACAGGCGCGCCGCCTCGAGCTGGAAGCGCTGGTAATCCACGACCGCGGCGAGGCCCTCGAGCTCGCGGCGGGTGCGGCCGAACAGGTCGAGCGTGTAGGAGACCTGCGCCGAGACATCGTAGAGGGTGAACGGCGTTTCCACCGGCAGCCGATCCGTGTCGAACGATTCGGGGTCGATGTCGACGCGCGTGGCCGAGGCGCGCAGGTCCGCCTGCGGCAGGCGCACTCCCTTCCCGGCTTCGAGATCCTGCTGCGCGCGCCCCAGCTTCGCCTGCGCGCCGGCCAGCGTCGGGCTGTCGGTCAGCGCCTGCCGGACGAGCGCATCGAGGGCCGGGCACTGGAACACCGTCCACCACTCGGCCGGCAGATCGCGCCCCTCGACGAGCGCCGGCGCGAGCGGCTCGGGGGTGTAGCGCGACACGACCGGCGCGTCGGGGGTGTGATAGTCGGGACCCACGGCGCACGCGGTCGCCAGGGTCATGACGCTGACGAGCGCGAGGGCGCGCAACGTCCGCGGGCGGCGCATCAGTCGAGCGTCCGGCGATAGAAGAGCATGGCGATGGTCATGACGCATCCGGTGAAGACGAGCACGGGCCAGGCGTTCGGCCAGAGATCCACCCAGCCGACCCCCTTCAGCATGATGCCGCGCACCATCCGGTTGAACCACGACATCGGCAGGACGTTTCCGACCCCGCGCGCCCACGCCGGCATCCCCTGGAACGGGAACATGAACCCCGACAGCAGGATGTTCGGCAGGAAATAGAAGAAGGTGAGCTGCATCGCCTGCAGCTGGTTCGCCGCCAGCGACGACACGGTGATGCCGACCGCGAGGTTCGCGGCGATATGCAAGAGCGCCACGGCGTAGAGCGTCACCAGGCTCCCCTCGAACGGCACGCCGAAGAGCGTGCGCGCGGCGATCAGGATGATGGTCACCTGGATGAAACCGATGGCGATGTACGGCAGGATCTTCCCGGTCATCACCTCGATCGGGCGCGCCGGCGTCGCCAGCAGGTTCTCCATGGTGCCGCGCTCGCGCTCTCTCGTGATGGCGAGCGCGGTCATCATCACCATCATCATCGTCAGGATGACCCCCATCAGGCCCGGGACGATGTTGCGCTGGGTGATCCCCTCCGGGTTGTAGAGCCTGTGCAGCCGCACTTCGAACGGCGCCGGGGTCGGCGCGAGCGACGCGAGCGGGCCGTCGAGATCGCGCGCCACGGACGAGGTCACCACTTCGCGCAGGGCGGCGACGGCGGAGCCCGTGGCCGACGGGTCGGTCGCATCCGCCTCGACCAGCAGCGCCGGCCGCTCGCCGCGCAGCAGGCGCCGGGTGAAGTCGGCCGGGATGTTGACGACGAACTGCACGTCTCCCCGGTCGAGGGCGGCGCGGCCGGCGTCCTCGTCGGGCAGGGTGCCCACGAACTCGAAGTACTCGCTGGTGCGCAAAGCCGAAAGGTAGGTGCGGGTGAACTCGCTCTTGTCGCCCTCGATCACCGCCGCGCGCAGGTGCTTCGGGTCGCTGTTGATGGCGTAGCCGAACAGGACGAGCTGCGCGATCGGAATGCCGACGATCATCGCGAACGTCACCTTGTCGCGCCGCAGCTGCAGGAACTCCTTGAGGACGATCCCCCAGAAGCGCCCGAACGCGAAGGGCGTCGTCACCAGGAGGATCCGTCTCCGCCTCCGGGGCGGTTCATGAGGTGGATGAAGACGTCCTCGAGGCTGATCTCGGCGGGGGCGAGGCGGACCGGCATCCCCAGCGTCTCGCGGCGCAGCGTCTCCTCGAGCGCCTTCGCGTCCCGCCCGGTGGCATGGAGCACCGAGCCGAAGAGGGCCGTCTGCTCGATCCCGGGCTTGCCGTGCAGCGCCTCGATGATCGCCGCGGTGTCCCCTCCGGAGACGACCCAGCTGAAGAGCTTCTGGCCGGCGATGATCTCGGCGGCGCTCCCCTGCGTCAGGAGGCGCCCCTCGGCGATGTAGGCCAGCTTGTGGCAGCGCTCCGCCTCGTCCATGTAGTGCGTCGAGACCAGCACCGAGATGCCGCGCGCCGCGAGGCGGTGCAGCTCGTCCCAGAACTCCCGCCGCGCCTTCGGATCGACCCCCGCGGTCGGCTCGTCGAGCAGGAGCAGCTCCGGCTCGTGCAGCATGCAGGCGGCGAGCGCCAGGCGCTGCTTCCAGCCTCCCGACAAGGTCCCGGCGAGCTGGGCGGCGCGCGCCGTGAGACCGAGCCCCTCGAGCGCCCGCTCGACGACGGCGCGGCGGTCGCGCATCTCGTAGATCCGCGCCGTGAAGTCGAGGTTCTCGCGGATCGACAGGTCCTCCCAGAACGAGAACCTCTGGGTCATGTAGCCGACGCGGCGCTTGATCTGCTCGTGGTCGCGGCGCAGGTCGAAGCCGAGGCAGGTCCCCGATCCCGAGTCGGGCGTGAGCAGGCCGCACATCATCCGGATGGTCGTGGTCTTGCCGCTGCCGTTCGGCCCGAGGAAGCCGAAGATCTCGCCCCGTCCGACGCGCAGCGACAGATCCTTCACGACGTGCTTCTTCCCGAAGCGCTTGTTGAGCCCGCGGACGTCGATGGCGGCGCCGGAGTCCACGGGGGCGGCCCCCGGGGCCGCGGGGTCGGTCATGGCGCCGGGACGATCACCGGGGCGCGACTTCGACCGGCTGGCCGGGGCGCAGGCTCGCGGCCGCCGCGGCGTCGGGACGCGCCTCGTAGAGGAAGACGAGCTTCGACCGGTTCTCGTTGCTGTAGATGACCGGGGGCGTGTACTCGGCCTCCGCGGACGCGTAGGTGACCGACGCCGCGATCGGAGCGGCGCAGCCGTCGCAGCGGACCTCGATCGCCTGCCCGAGCGGATAGCGCGCGGTGAGCGGCTCCGGAACGAAGAAGCGCACCTTGATGTTCGCCGGCGGCAGCATCCGCACCACCGGCGCCCCGGCCGGCACCCACTCCCCCACCCGGAACAGCGTGTCGAACACCAGGCCGGGGACCGGCGCCTTCATCTGCTTCTGGTCCAGGCGCCAGCGCGCCTCGACGAGCCCGGCGCGCGCCGCCTCGACCTCGGCCGACTGGGCGCGGATCTGCTCGGACCGCGCCGGGAGCCGCGCGACCTCGACCTCCCCCTGAAGCTGGCGGACGCGCGCCGCATCGACGTCGTGGCGCGCCTGCGTCTCGTCGAGCGCCGCCCGCGAAATGCCACCGACGTCGAACTGCGCCTGGTCCCGCTCGAGGGAGGCCGCCGACTGCTTCTCGGAGGCGATCGCCTGGTCGAGCTGCGCCCGCGTCACGTCCTGCTCGACCTTCCGCCGCCCGGTGCCGAGATCGGCGAGGTGCGCCTCGGCGGCCCGCACCGCCTCCTCCGCTTCCTTCAGAGCCGCCGTCTCGACGTCGGCTTCCAGATCGAACAGCGGCGCGTCCACCGCCACCGTCTGCCCCCTCGCCACCTCCAGCTTCTCGAGCCGCCCCCCCAGAGGCGACGCCACATGCACGAACTCCCCTTCGACGTACCCCTGCAACCTCCCCTCCCGATTCCCGGAACACCCGGGCAGGAGAAGAAGAAGGAGGGCGGGGAGGAGCCAAGCCGTCCGGCGAGCGCCGAACTGCGAGCCGAAGACGAGCCGAACGCTCTTCACGGCCGCCGAGTTTACACGGGGCCGTTTCACCGTGGGAGAGCAGTCAGACCGGTCCCTTGAGCAGATCGGGGGGGGTATGCAAGGATTACCGCCTTCCGGACAGTCACAGGACGGACGCGAGGAGCGAGCGATGGCGAGTCACGTCGGGGCGGGTGGCGAGGACCTCAATCTCTGGAACATCGTCGGCCGCATGTTCGACAAGGCGGCGGCGAACCTCAACATCCCGGACGGGCTGTTGCAGCAGATCAAGGCCTGCAACGCGGTGTACTACGTCCAGTTCCCGGTGAAGATCGGCGACCGCTACGAGATGTTCCAGGGGTGGCGGGCCGAGCACTCGCAGCACCGCAAGCCGACCAAGGGCGGGCTGCGCTACTCCATGCAGGTCGAGCAGGACGAGGTGATGGCGCTGGCGGCGCTGATGACCTACAAGTGCGCCATCGTCGACGTCCCCTTCGGCGGCAGCAAGGGCGGCATCAAGCTCGACCCGAAGAAATACACCCGCGACCAGCTCGAGCACATCACCCGCCGCTTCACCGCCGAGCTGCTGCGCAAGAACTTCATCGGGCCCGGAATCAACGTCCCCGCCCCCGACCTCGGCACCGGCGAGCAGGAGATGGCCTGGATCGCCGACACCTACGATGCGCTGATGCCCGGGCAGATCGACTCGCTCGCCTGCGTCACCGGCAAGCCGGTCACCCAGGGCGGCATCCGCGGCCGGCGCGAGGCGACCGGGCGCGGCGTGCAGTACGGCATCCGCGAGGCGTTCAAGCACAAGGCCGACCTCAAGCGGTGCGGCCTCGACGGCGACCTCGCCGGCAAGCGCATCGCGGTGCAGGGCTTCGGCAACGTCGGCTACCACGTCGCGCGGTTCCTGTCCGAGGAGGACGGCTGCAAGGTGGTCGGCATCGGCGACGTCACCGGCGGCCTCTACGACGAGCGCGGCATCAACATCCAGGACCTGACCGAGCACCGCGCGAAATCCGGAAGCATCTCCGGCTTCAAGGGGGCGACGGCGCTCAAGACGCCGACCGACGTGCTCGAGGTGGACTGCGACATCCTGATCCCCGCGGCGCTCGAGAACCAGATCACGCTGGCGAACGCGGCGAAGGTGAAGGCGCGCATGGTCGCCGAGGCGGCGAACGGGCCGACCACCCTCGGCGCCGACGAGACGCTCCTGAAGCGCGACATCATCGTCATCCCCGACATCTACCTGAACGCGGGCGGGGTAACCGTGTCGTACTTCGAGTGGACGAAGAACCTGTCGCACATCCGCTACGGCCGGATGGAGAAGCGCCTCGACGAGATGTACCGCGAGAAGCTGGTGTCGACGATCGAGAGCGTCACCAAGGCGCACGTGCCCGACGACCTGCGCCGCGACCTGCTGCACGGCGCGGACGAGGTGGACCTGGTCAACTCCGGCCTCGAGGGATCGATGCAGAACGCCTACCGGGAGATCCGCCAGGGACTCGAGCAGGACCCGCGCCACGGCGACCTGCGCACCGCCGCCTACGCGGTGGCGATCGGCAAGGTGGCGCGCACCTACATGGAGCTGGGCGTCTTCCCCTGATTCAGTGGGTGATGGCGGGCTCGTCGTCGTCGGGCGGGACGCCGGCTTCCATCTCCATCTCTTCCTGGATGAAGCGCGCCTGCTCGAACTCGCGCTGCGCCTCGTCCAGTCTCCCCTGCTTGAGATAGACGCGGAAGAGATTCAGGTACGGGAAATGGCGCGGCTCGTAGCGCGACGCCTTCTTCGCCAGCTGCAGCCAGGGGATCGCCTTGTCCAGCTCCCCCTTCTGGATGAGGTACGAGCCGATGTCGTTGTAGGGATTGCCGAAGTCGGGGTCGACCAGGATGGCCGTCTTGCACTGCTCGATGGCCAGGTCGAACTTCCCCTGGAACGAGTAGGTCCACCCGAGGTAGGTGTGCGCCTCCGCCGTCGGCCGCTCCTGGATGGAGGCCTGGTAGAGCTGGCGCGCCGCATCCAGGTCGCCGGCGCGCTGGCGTTCATAGCCGCGCTCCAGGAGCCGGTAGGCACGGTCGAGCTTGGGATCGAGTTCCATCTGCGGGACACCCCCCCGAACGGGGCTTGATCCTAGCGGCCAACCCCCTCTCCGTCAACCTACGCAAACGGGGATCCGGATCTTTCCCACGGAGGAACTCGAGCTGAGCAGGTGTTACCGCCGCGCGGGCGGCGCCGGGGCCGCGGCCTCGAGGATCTCCGGCGCCTTCTCGACGGCGACCGTGCCGGCGCCGGCGTTCGCCGCATGCAGGCCGCACTCCTTCTGCTCGGGCAGCTCCCACCACCAGCGGCCGGCGCGCGCGTCCTCGCCCGGCTGCACGGCGCGGGTGCAGGGAGAGCAGCCGATCGACGGGAAGGCCCGATCGTGCAGCGCGTTGTAGGGCACCTCGTGCTCGCGGATGTAGTCCCACACCTGCACTTCGGTCCAGTCGGCGATGGGGTTGAGCTTGATGAGGCTGAAGGCGGGGTCCAACTCGATCTTCGGCACGCCGCCGCGCGTCACGCCCTGGCTGCGGCGCAACCCGGTCATCCAGGCCTCGAGGCCGGCGAGCGCGCGGCGCAGCGGCTCGACCTTGCGCACGCGGCAGCACTCCTTGCGCGCCTCGATGCTGTCGCGGAAGGAGTAGAAGCCGCGATCACGGGACAGTCGCTCGACCGCCAGCTGCTCGGGGAAGTGCACCTCGATGGTGACGCCGTAGCGCCGCCGGATGCGCTCCATGACGTCGTAGGTCTCCTCGTGCAGGCGGCCGGTGTCGAGCGTGACGATGCGCACGTCGCGCCGCAGCCGCGACAGCAGATCGATGACGACGACGTCCTCGGCTCCGAACGACGAGGCGAACGCGAGCCGTGGATGGAACCGGTCCAGCGCCCAGCGCAGGACCTCCGGCGCCTTCCACGACTCGATGAGCGCCGCGATCTCCTCCATTTCGGGGTGCGTCTTCAAGGTCCCTCCTTTGTGGGTGTGCGACATGGGCCACTCCTCACGCGACTTCCGCGCCCGCGAGGGCGCTCTCGGCGACGCCGCGGCGCAGCCGGACGTGCACCGGCACCGACGCCTCCAGCACCTCGAGCGCCCGCGCGTGCAGGCGCGCGACGTCGGCCGGGGCCGGCCGGCGCGTCTGCAGCAGCGCGTCGATGGATTCGTGCAGCTCGTTCCAGCCCTCGTCGGCGTGGCCGCGGTCGATGACCTTGGCGCGCAGCTCGCAGACGGTCTCGTAGTCCGAGTCGGGCTTCTTGCCGACCGCCTCGAGCAGGACGCGGGCCATCGAATACTGCGAGCGGTTCAGGTTGGCGAGCGCGTCCACCGTCTGCCCGCGCTCGAGGAAAAGGCGCGCCTGCTGCAGCTCGGTCCGCACGTTGTCGAACGGATCGACCGCCTGGTCGAGCCCGGCGCCGGCGCACTCGCCGGCGCCGAGGTCGTCGGTGGTGAACGGCGCGGCCGCGCCCCAGTCGAGGTCGAGCCGCTCCTCGAAGCCGGAGAAGTCCTCCTCGGTGGACGGGTCGGCGCCGATCGGCGCGACCGCGGCGAACGGCAGCAGCGCGGCGCGCACCGTCTCAACGGGCTGGCGCGCGAAGAAATCCGGCAGCGCCTCGGAGCCGTCGCGCTCGCGGGCGTACCAGGCGAGGAGCGACGCGACCGCCGCGGGGACGCGGCGCGCCGGCACCTTGTCGAGCGCCTTGCCGATGCGCCCCGTGCCGCCGGCGATGTCGCCGCCGAGGTGGATCTGGTACGCCGGCACCTGCACGCCGTTGATGGTGCGGGCGACGCCGTGCAGCCCGATGTTGGCGATGTGGTGCTGGCCGCACGAGTTCGGGCAGCCGCTGACCTTGATGGTGACTCCCTGCAGCGCCGCGGCGGCGCCGTTGCCCGCGAGCGGCAGGAGCGCCTGGCGCACCGCCGCCGCGACGCCCTTGGACGAGGTGATGCCGAGGGCGCAGGTGTCGGCGCCGGGGCAGGAGGTGACGTCCAGCGCGGTGCCGGCGCTGGCGTCGTCGAGCCCGGCACGCCGCAGTTCCTCGAAGAGCGCCTGGAGCTCCGCGCGCGGCACGTTCGGCAGGACCAGGTTCTGGTCGCGGCCGATGCGCACCTCGTCGCAGGCGTGGCGGGCGGTCAGGTCGGCGAGCGCGCGCAGGGCGCGGGACGTGAGATCGCCGAGCGGGATGGTCAGGGTGACGATGGCCCGCGACGGATCGCGGTGACCGCGCACCGAACGCGACAGGAACCGGGCGAAGCCGGGGTCCTCTCCCACCGGAACGACGGCCGCGGCGGGGACGATGACCACGTCGTCGCCCAGGGCTTCGGCGACCGCCGCCGCCTCGGAGCGGGCCTGTTCCGCCGGTTTGGCAGTGGCGAGAGCCGGATCGACCGTGGCGCCCTCGGGCAGCCAGGCCGCGAGATCCGCCTCCTCGCGCTCGCCCGCCGTCATGGCGGCGACGCTCGCGTCGACGAGGGCGCGGAAGCGCTCGATGCCGAGCTGGTGCAGGACGAACTTGAGGCGCGCCTTGCTCTTCAGCCGGCGGTTGCCGTGCTCGGCGAACACCTTCAGGACCGCCCGCACCGTGACCAGGAGGTCTTCGGGGGCGACGAAATCGCGCAGCACCTGCGCGACGAACGGCGTCGGTCCGAGGCCGCCGCCGACGACGATGCGGAAGCCGGCGCGGCGACCGCCGTCCTGGAAGACGACGCGGCCGAGCGCGCCGATGTCGTGGATGGCGGTGGCGGCGCAGTCCTCGGGGCAGGCGGAGAAGGCGATCTTGAACTTGCGCGACATCTGCTGGCAGAAGGGATTGCGCACGAGGTACTGCCAGGTCGCGATGGCGTAGGGACGGACGTCGAACGGCTCGTCCTCGAGCGCGCCCGTCAAGGGGCAGGCGGTGACGTTGCGCACGCTGTTGCCGCACGCCTCGCGCGTCGTGAGCCCGCCGGAGGCCAGGCGCCGCAGCAGCTCGGGCACGCGCTCCAGCCGGACGTAATAGAACTGCACGTCCTGCCGGGTGGTGAGGTGCGCCGAGCCGGTCGAGAACTCCTCGACGACATCGGCGAGCAGCGCCAGCTGCTGCGCCTGCAGCGATCCGGTCGGGATCTTCACCCGGATCATGTGCACGCCGGGCTGGCGCTGGCCGTAGATGCCGTGCGCCAGGCGGAACGAGCGGAACCGCTCGGGCGGAAGCGTGCCGTTCAGGAAGCGGCCGATCTCGGCCTCGATGTTGTCGATCTCGGCGGCGGTGTCGGGGGGCAGGGTCGTCATCCGGCTCATCGTCGCGTCCTCCGCAGGGTGAAGGCCGCGCCTGTCGCGGCCACGGGAGCCGCGGCCGCGGCCGGGGAGGCGGCTGCGATCGCGGTTGATTCGGTCGTCGTCCCGGAGTCACCGGCCTCGGCGAAGAGCGCCCCCGCCGCGAGCGGCGCGGCGAGCTCGTCCGCGAGTCCGGCCGTCCGGCCGACGACCACGAGCAGAGGACCGGTCCCCCGGCCGGTCCCCAGTTCCTCGAGCTGTTCCAGCCGGCCGCGGCGCACACGCTGGCCGGGAAGGGTGCCGTTTTCGATGGTGGCGGCCGGGGTCGACCCGGGCAGGCCGGCGGCGAGGAGGATGGCCGCCAGCCGGTCGAGGTGGGCTCCGGCCATGAAGATGACGAGCGTGTCGGCGCCGCGCGCGAGCGAATCCAGCCGCGCGGCGACCTGGTCTCCGTCGGGCCCGTCGAGAAGGTCGTGCCCGGCGACGAAGGCGACGGACGACGCGAGGCCACGGTGGGTCACCGGGATGCCGGCGCGCGCCGGGGCGGCGATCCCGGCGCTGACGCCGGGGATCACTTCGCAGTGGACGCCGGCACGGGTCACCGTCAGGGCCTCCTCGGCGCCGCGTCCGAAGACGAACGGGTCGCCTCCCTTGAGGCGCACGACGCGCAGCCCGCGGCGCGCATCGGCCACGAGATGCGCCTCGATCGCCTCCTGGCGCAGCGTCGCGTAGCCGCGCCGCTTGCCGACCGGGACCAGCCGCGCGCGGCGCCTCACGAGCCGCAGGACCGCAGGCGCGACGAGGGCGTCGTAGTAGACGACGTCGGCGCGGCGCAGGCGCTTCACGGCGGCGCGCGTCAGGAGATCGGGATCCCCCGGGCCGGCGCCGACGAGGCTGACGAGACCTTCGCTCATGATGCGAATCCCTTGCGCCAGGAGTCGACACGCGTCTCGAACTCGTCGAGGCGATCGCCGAGCAGCAGGTCGAGCGCCTCGTCGCCGAACAGCGACCGCAGCTCCTGCACGCGCCGCCCGGCGTCCTCCGGGAAGCGGCGGCGGACATCGGCGCGTGCCTCGGCGAGGCGCTCCAGCGCCGGGGCGAACCCGGGGCCGATGAGCCGCGCCAGGCGGTCGCGCAGCGCCACCGCCAGCAGCGGGAAACGCCCGTCGGTCTGCACCGCGATGGCCAGCGCCCCGCGCCGCAGCGTCGCCGGAACGTAGAAGGAGCAGAGATCGTTGACGTCCACGACGTTGCACAGGACGCCCTGCGCCTCGGCCGCCCGCGCCACCGCGCGCTGCGTCACCACCTCGTCGGTCGCCGCGACCACCACGAACGCGCCGACGAGGTCGCCGGCGGTGAAGCCGCGCGTGATGCGCAGCAGCCGCCCGCCCGTGCCGGGATCGCCTTCCAGCTCCGAGAAATCGGCGCGCCATTCCGGGGCGATCGCCCACACGCGCGCGCCGGCGCGGAGCAGGTCCGCCGTCTTGCGCTGCGCGATGGCGCCACCGCCGACCACCACCGCCAGTCGGCCCGCGAGCTTCAGGGCCACCGGGTAGAGGGGGAATGACGACGGCTCCGCCGGAACCACCGGCGGCCCTTCGTCCTGCGGCCAGGACTCGTCGAAATCATCGACCGTCGCGGCCGCGCTTCCTTCGCCCCAGGCACTTTCGCTCATTCGTTCCACTCGTTTCCGCGCTGTTCGCGCCAAATAAAAAAGCCCGAAACCCTGGAGGGTTTCGGGCCGAAAATCCGTTGCCGTCTGCGCTAAATCTTAGTTGTTCTTCTCTCCGACGCAGGCGGACGGGGTTTCGGCCCCGTCCGTACAACACGAGCAGCAAGCCGGATGAATGAACATGCCGTGAATCATCATGCGCGAATCTACCCTCAAGTCACCGCTTGTCAACCAGAATGTCACCGGATTCCGTCAAACCCTTGTCTGTCAAGGCTTCCGGTCTGTCGGAGAATTCCCACCGGCCTTCTACGGGTCGCTCTTCCGCGGAAGACCGCGCCCGGCGGCCGTTCGGGGCCGCAGGCACGGTGGGATCTTGAGCCCTTTCGCATTCTGTGGCAGGATTCGCTCATCGATCCGGATCCTTATTAGTAGGGGAGGTCTCCGATGACTCTTCGCCGCGCGCTGTCGCTGGTTTCCCTCTTCGTCGTCTGTCTCGCCGCCTCCGCGACCTCGGCCCCGGCGCAGACCGCCGCCGGAACCGCCGCCTCGCTCTACCTCCTCGCGCCCGCGAGCGGCTACGAGGACGGCTGCTTCGATCCCTGCATGTGCCCGGTGCACATCACCGACGGGCTCGCCGGCACCTGGCGGATGACCCCGGCTCCTCCCGAGCCCGGCTTCGACGTGTACCGCATCGACCAGGTGGACTGGCTGGTGCCGGGCGTGGATTTGCGCGTGACCGGATCGGGGACCTACCGGCTGGCGACCGACGCCACGAAGCTGCAGCGCCTGAGCCTCGACCTCACCATCGAAGGGCGCCCGGAGCAGCACTTCGACAGCGGGCTGGTCGTGGGCGGCGGCGCGTTTCCGGCGATCGACCTCACCGTCTCGATGAACAACCTCGTCTGCCATGACACCGTCTTCCACGTCAGCGCCGCGCCGGTCATCCCGCGGCTGACCCCGTACGGGCTGTACGGTTCGAACTACCTCGAAGGCTGCTTCGGGCCGTGCGACTGCGCGGTCGTCTCGAAGCCGCTCCTCGGACGCTTCGGCCTCATGAAGATCCGCAGCGACGTGGCGGGCACCGACTACGCCGTGCTCGACCTCCGCTGGATGGTGCGCTCCGCGAGCACGTCGCCGGCGAACGACGCGTACCCGGTCACCGGGGTCGGCATCTATCGCACGCACCCGGGGAACGGTCCCACCGCCGGCCTCCCGGCGCAGCGCATGACGCTCTTCCTCAACGAGAACGGCGCGCCGGCCGTGCGCTTCGACAGCGGGCTCGTGCCGTTCTCGCCGCAGAACGCCGGCGGCGGCCCGCCGAAGAAGATCGATCTCGACCTGGCGGCCAACGGCTTCGCCTGCAACGACCGCGTCTACTCGCTGAAAGCCCGTCGCGGCAGCAACGCGACGATGGACTTCGGGGCGATCGCCGTCGATCCCGCCCCCGTTCCCGTGGTCCCGGTTCCGTAGGCGGAGCCCTCTGACCCGATCCCGCGCGATCGCGCTGGCCGCGACGGCCGCGCTGGCGCTCTTTCTCGGCGCCTCGGTGCGCCGCATCGAGGCCCCCGGCCGCCGCGTGGTGATCGACGCGCCGCTCCTGGGCGTCGGGCCGCGCCTGGTCGCGCCGGGCCTCCACCTCATGCCGCGCGGTCTCTTCCGCGTCACCACGTATCCGGAGGGCGAGGCGCGGCTGCGCGTCGATCTCACCGGAGACCGGGCGCCGCACAGCCGCGAAGGTTCGAAGGTCGATCTCGAGGCCGGCCTCGCCTACACCCTTCCGGAGGCGACGCTCCTCGCGCTGCACCGCGCGCACGGACCGGACGTCGAGCGCTGGCTCGAAACCGCCGTGACCTCGGCCGTCGGCGAGCGTCTCGCGGCGGTGTCGTACGACGTGCTGCGCGATCGCGATCCGCAGCTGGCGGGCCAGGCGCGCGCGGCGCTCGAAGGCCGCATCGGCCCCGAGGGCGTCGCCGTCTCGTCGCTGAAGATCGTCCAGGTGTCGGCCGCCGGCGAGAAGGGCGGCGCGATCCTGCGCGCCGGGACCGCCGCGCTGCCGCGCCGCATCGTGCTCGTCGGACTCGACTCGTTCACCTGGCGCATCGCCGACCCGCTGATGCAGTCGGGGCGCATGCCGCACCTCAAGGCGCTCGTGGATCGCGGCGCCCGCGCCAACCTCCGCACCATCACGCCGATCCTCTCGCCCGTGATCTGGACGAGCATCGCCACCGGGATGAAGCCGTCGCGGCACGGCATCGTGGATTTCGTCGTGTCGGCGCGCGACACCGGCGCGCTCATCCCGGTGACCAGCGCCATGCGCCGCGTGCCGGCGTTGTGGAACGTCCTCAGCCGGCAGGAGGTCGGCGTGGACGTGGTGGCGTGGTGGGCGTCGTGGCCGGCCGAGCCGGTCCTCGGCCGCATCGTCTCCGACCGCGTCGCGTTCCAGCTCTTCGACCAGGCCGCGCCGGACTGGAAGAGCGCCGACGCGGAGAAGTCGCGCGGCAAGACTTCGCCCGCCGATCTCTTCCCGGAGATCCTGCCGATGATCGAGGCGCCGTCGGAGGTCGCGGACGCCGAGGTGACGCCGTACCTGGGAGCGGGCGCGAAGATCCCCGCCGGCCTGAGCCCCGACCAGGCGGACCTGGTGCGCCAGTTCCGTACCGTGGTGGCCGCGGGACGGACGTACCACGCGATCGCCCGGCACCTGCTGCAGCACCCGGCGGGTGCGGCCGCGCCGCACGTCAGCCTCTTCTATTACGAAGGGCCCGACACCGCGTCGCACCTGTTCATGCGCGATCGCCCGCCGCTCCTGCCGGGCGTCAAACCGGAGGACGCGGCGCTCTTCGGCGCCGTGGTCGATCGCTACTACGAGACGCAGGATCGCTACCTCGGCGAGATCGTCCAGGACGCGGGTCCCGACGCCACGGTCATCGTCGTCTCCGACCACGGCTTCAAATCGGGAGACGATCGCCCGGCGGACAGCGACCCGCGCATCGACCGTGGGAAGGCGGCGGAGTGGCATTCGCCGGTCGGAGTGCTGGTGATGGCCGGGCCCGACGTGCGCCGCGGCGCCGACCTCGAGGCCGCGTCGATCCTCGACGTCACGCCGACGATCCTCGCGCTCCTCGGCCTGCCGGCGGCGCGCGACATGGACGGCCAGCCGCTGACCGAGGCGTTCACCCCGGATTTCACCCGGGCGCACCCGGTCGCGTGGATCGACACCTACGGCGGCGCGAAGGCCGACGACGACGAAACGCTGGTCGCCTCCGCCGGCGACGACGAGCTCGTCGAGAAGCTGCGATCGATCGGCTACATCGGCGACGAGCGGCTCACCGCGCAGAACAACCGCGGCCTCATCGCCCTCGACGAGGGCGACGTGGACGGCGCCATCGCCCACTTCGAGGGGGCGCTCGCCAAAGGGGGGGCCACCGCCGAGGTCCGGCTCAACCTGGCGCGCGCCTACATCCAGAAGGGGGACCTGGTGAAGGCGCGCGGCACGGCGGAGGCGCTGCTACGCCAGGACCCGCGCGCCAAGCAGGCCGAGGTGACTCTCGCCGTCATCGACATCAAGGAAGGGCATTTGCCCGAGGCGGAGGCGGCTCTGCGGCGCGCGCTCGCCGTCGATCCCAACCTTCAAGTCGCTCATACCAAGCTGGGCGAGGTGCTGCAGAGGCAGGGACACGACGACGCGGCGCTCGCGGAGTTCGAGCGGTCGGTCGCCATCTCGCCGCTGAGCCCGATCGAGCACAACCACATCGGCAACCTGCACCGCAAGCACGGCCGGCTGCCGCAGGCGATGCAGGCCTACCGCGACGCCATCCGCGCCGACCCGCGCTATGCCGGCGCCTACAACAACCTGGGCCTGTGTCTCCAGGAGCAGGGCAAGCTCGCCGAGGCCGAGGCGCTGTACCAGAAGGCGCTCGCCATCCGGCCGGAGAACGCCGTGCTGCACAACTCGGTCGCGACGCTGCGCGCTTTGCAGGGTCGCAAGGAGGACGCGCTGGCGGAAACCGACAAGGCGCTCAAAGCCGACCCCGACTGGCCGGTCGCGGCGGGAAACAAGGCGACGCTCCTGTTCGAGCTGGGCCGCTTCGCCGACGCACGCCCCGCCTTCGAGCACTGGGTCCAGGTCGAGCCGGACGCCATCGAGGGACGCCTCGGCTGGGCGCTGACGCTCCTTGCCTCCGGCCAGCCCCGGGACGCCGCGACCCAGTTCCAGGAAGTCCTGAAGCGCGATCCCGGCAACCTGCGCGCCCACGTCGCCCTCGGCGAGACCTACCTGCGCGCCGGGGACCTTGCGCGCGCCCAGGAACAGCTCGAAGCCGCTGTCAAGACCGGCGAGCCGGTCCCGCGCGCCTGGAACTCACTGGGCGAGGTGTACTCCAAGCGCGGCCTGCCCGATCAGGCCGCCGCAGCCTTCCGAAAATCCCTCGCGATCGATCCGAAGCAGCCGGACATTCGCGCTCGTCTCGCCGGCGGGCGATAGTCGGGACGACTCTTCAGTCACCGCCCATCGTTCCGATCATCGGCGGCGACTCTCGAAACAAAAAAAGGGGCGGCCGTGCGGGCCGCCCCTCGGAGGAAAAGCGTTTGGTACTGGGATCAGTGCTTGCCGAAGCGGAGCACGACCCCGGCATGCAGTGAGTTGAAGGCGATGCTGTCGCGGGTGCTCGACTGGTACGTCGAGATCGAGCAGCAGCTGCCGCTGCCCAGCGGGTCCGCGACCAGGCCGTCCCACGTCTGGCCGCCGTAGCCGAGATAGACGTCGAGGTTCTCCCACATCCAGACGCCGCGCAGGTCGTAGTCGCGGATTTCGCCGCGGATGTTGTCCGCCTCTCCCTGCACCTCGTCGAGGGTGCCGCTGGCGTTCTCGGTGCGTTTCGACTCGGTGTCCCCCTGCAGGAACGAGAAGGCCATCTTCCCCTGCAGGGCGAAGCGATCGGTGAACCCGAAGGAGAGCACCGCACCGACCTTGACGCCGAACGCGTCCGATTCGATGTGCTTCGATTCGATGTAGTAGGCGCCGGAGCCGTCGGTGCCGTTGAAGCCGAGGTCCTCCTCGTACGACGCGCTCCGCAGTCCGGCCAGCCACTTCACCGTGAAGCGCTCTCCCACGTCCATGGCGCGGAAGTAGTCGATGTCGATGACGCTCGCCTTGATCCCCGAGGTCGTCGTGTAGGTCACGGGGTTCGTGAACAGGCCGTAGGAGCCGACGTTGTACCCGTAGCCGAACACCGTCGGGTAGACGTAGTTCGTGTTGTCGACGTGGTCCTCGGTCTGGTCGTTGTCGAAGCTCCAGTACGACACTTCGAGCCCGCCGAGCTCACCCCAGGAATAGCCGGCCTTGAGGGCCCAGGTGAAGTCGGCGTCGTTGTCGATCACCTCGCGCTTGGTGAAGAAGTTCGTGGTGTCCACCAGGTTCGCGGCCGACTGGTCCATCCCGGTCGGCTGCGTCGTGGCGAGATCGAGCGCCACGAAGAAGCCCTTGTAGTCGGCCCCCGCCGCCATCGCGGGGCTTCCCGAGGCGGCCAGGGCGAGCCCCGCCACCACGGCCGCGAATGCCAGCATCCGTCTTAGGTCGTTCCGTTTCGGCGACTGCATCGAGAGTCCTCCGTCGGAAGAATGGAAAAATCGCCGGCTCCCGTTCCGCCGGCCGTGACCGCCACGCCAGGATCCGAGCCCTGCCCGTCTGCCTCCTTTCCGGGGGCGCACTCCCCGGCGGGTCGATCGTGGTCGAAGGTACGGAAGGTGCGGGACGCGCTCTCGCGCGGCCGATCGGAGTACGGGAACCCCGAACGGCGACGGGACTATTGCAGAGCGCGGTTGCCGTCGTCAACAGGTGGTGGGGGCACCGACCCCTGACCACGATGAATAGGGGCCCGGGCCTCGGGGCCCCTACCGGAAGAGCCGCAGCAGCAGTCCGAGACCGGCGGTGATGGCGACCCCGAACTCGACGCGCCGCAGCCAGGTGCGGGCCGACGCGGGACCGTCCTGGAAGAGCTTCCGCCAGACCGCTCCGAGCAGCACGTTCCCCGCCAGCCCTCCGAGGACCGCGGCGGTCACGGGAAGGAGGTGGAGCATCGCGGCGGCCAGCGGTTCCTGCGGCGGTCCGGAGGGGAGGGCCCGGATCCGATCGCGCGCGACGAACCCGAGTGCCGCGGCGCCCAGGAATCCGCTCAGGACGTTGAGCGCCACGAGCCCGCCGCGCAGGCGAATGGCGTGCCCGCGGCGTGCCAGCGCCACCCGGAACACCAGGAGCAGCAGCACGAGGCCGAGGATCGTCTCAAGCAGCTTCTGCACGTCGGTTCCGGTTAGGATGCGGCGCGTGCAGCGCCTGCGCGGATTCCTCGTCCTGCTCGCCGGCGCGGCCGGCGTCGCGTGCGGTGCCGCCGGCCTCGCGTGCGGCGACGGCGGGGCGCCGCACGGCGCGGCGAGTGCGGCCGTAACGGCCGATTTCGTCGTCTCCAATCGCGGCGGCGCCTGGCGCGTGTACGAACTTTCGTCTGAAGGGGGCGCACGCCTCGTCGGTTCCCCGCGCGCCGATGGCCCCGCTTACGAGGATCGGCAGCCGGCGCGGCTCGCCGACGGAACGACCGTCTTCACCAGCAATCGCGACGGCCGTGACGCCCTGTACCTCGCCGATCGGGGCGCCGCCTCCGCGCGGCCGCTCTTCACCGCATCGGAGGAGACGCAGGGCGTCGCCGACTCGGATCCCGCGTCCTGCGGCGCCGATCGCATCGTGTTCGCGCGCGCGGCGACGGCTGCGGGCGCGGCCGTGGACGATGCCGACCGCGATCTCTACCTCGCCGGGCGCGACGGGCGCGGCGTGCGCCGCCTGACCCGGGACCCGGCCGACGACGGCGCGCCGTGCGCCATGCCGGACCAGCGCACCATCGTCTTCGCGTCGACACGACTGGGAACGCGGCGGTTGTTCCGCCTCGATTCCGCCGCCGCGGATCCCGAAGCGACGGTGGCGCCGCTCCTGCCGCCGGCGGACGCGAGCGACGACGCGCCCGCCTGCCTCCCCGACGGATCGGTCCTGTTCGCGCGATCGCTTCGGGAGGGACCTTCGCAGATCTTCCTGGTGCGGTTCGGGGAGCACGGGCCGGTGACGCGGCAGATCACCGAAGCCGCGACGCTGCCGTACGGCGCGGGCGAGCCGGTCGCGGCCGCGGCGGGAACCCTCCTGCTCACCGCAGGGCCTGGACCCGCGAAGGGCGGACCGCGCTACGCGGTGTATGGCATCTCCGGAGGAGGGTACAACCTCGCTCGCGTGACGCGCGAGCGCGCGGGCTACGAGGATTGGACGCGCCGACTCCGTCCGCTGCGCTGAGCGGACCGGCCTGCCGACGAAAGGTGCTCTACTCGACGGCGTTCTGGACGTTGGCGAGGCGGACGCGGTTCGCCCGCGGCCCCTTGGGGCTGTTCTCCACCTCGAAATCGACCGTCGTCCCCTGCTCGAGGTCGTCGAAATTCAGATTCGCCAGACCGGAGCGGTGAAAGAAGACGTCTTTCCCGTCGTTGCCGCGGATGAAACCGAACCCGCGGTCGCGGACCAGCTTCGCAATCGTGCCACGCGCCATGATGACCTCAGACTGCACAACCCTGCACGTGCAAGGTTCGCTCGCGTGGGATTGTCGGCGCGGTCAGGGGCGGTGTCAAGATGGTCGCAAATCGATCCGGGCGAATATGTCATCGCGCTATCGCATCGGCCAGCAGGCGCGCGAGATCGTCCGCGGAGGTGACCGGCGCCTGGCAGGCGCCCGAGGTGCAGACGTAGGCCGCGGCGCGGCCCTGCACTGCGTCCTTGCCGCGCGCGACGGCGATCGGCTCGCCGCCGGGCCGGCTGCGCGCCAGCACCGTGTTGGGCAGGAAGCGCTCGCGCAGCACCGCCTCGAGCGCGCGCATCCCGGGCGCGTCGTCGCCGCCGGCGAGGACGATCTGGCGCGGCGGATCGAGCGCCTGGTCCACGGCGCACAGCATGGCGCCGAACGCCGACGGAAAGCGCTCGATGCGCTCCTTGTAGAGGCGCAGGACCGCGTGGGCGATCGGCACGAGCGTCTCGTCGCCGTTGAGCGCGGCCAGCCGCGGCAGCGCCAGCGCCAGGATCGACGCGCCGGCCGGCAGCGCGCCGTCGTTCCCCTCGCGGGTGCGCGCGATGAGCTTCTCGTGATCGCGGGCGGTGAAGAAGAAGCCTCCTCCTTCCGCATCGCGGAACAGATCGATCGCCTGCCGCGCCAGTCCCTCCGCCTCGGCGACCCAGCGCGCGTCGGACGTCGCCTCGAAGAGATCGACGCAAGCGGCGATCATCGCGGCGTAGTCCGTGAGGTACGCGTTGTGCCGCGCCTCTCCGCCGAGGAACGAGTGCAGCAGGCGTCCGTCCCTGCGCATGCGGCCGAGCACGAGGTCGGCGGCCTTCACCGCCGCTTCGACGTAGCGCCGCTCGTCCAGGACGCGGCCGGCGAACGCCAGCGCGCCGATCATCAGGCCGTTCCAGTCGGCGAGCGCCTTGTCGTCGCGCCCCGGCCGCACCCGGCGGTCGCGCGCCTGCATCAGGCGGGAGCGCGCCCCCGCGAGGCGCAGCCGCACCTCCGCCTCGTCGGAGCGCTGCTCGCGCGCCAGCGCGACGAGCCCGACCGGGAGGCTGAGGACGTTGCGCTTCCCCTCGAAGTTCCCCTCGCGCGTCGCCCCCCAGGTGCCGGCGACGAACATCGCCTCCGATCGCCCGACGGCGGCCTCGATCTCCTCGAGGGTCCAGACGTAGAAGCGCCCCTCCTCGCCCTCGCTGTCGGCGTCGAGGCTCGAGGCGAACGCGCCTTCGGGCAGGAGCATCTCGCGCAGCGTCCAGTCGAGCGTGTCGCGCGCCACCTGCCGGAAGAACGCCGCCGTGGCGGCGCCGTCCGGCAGAGCGGGGGACGGCGCGAGCGGGGCGATCGCCTGCGCCGCCTCGACGTAGGTGCGCGCCAGCAGGGCGTTGTCGTACAGCATCTTCTCGAAGTGCGGCACGAGCCACTGCGCGTCCACCGAGTAGCGGTGGAAGCCGCCGCCGATCTGGTCGAACAGGCCGCCGCGCGCCATGCGATCGAGGGAGACGACCGCCATGCGCAGCGCCTCGGCGTTGCCGGTGCGCTTGTGGTAGCGCAGCAGGAAGGAGACATCCATGCTGTGCGGGAACTTGGGCGCGCCGCCGAAGCCGCCGTGCGCCGGGTCGAAGCGTCCTGCGAGATCCCCGAAGGCGCGTGACAGGAGCTTCGGCCCCACCGGCTCCTTCGCGGCGGTCATCTCCGACATCGCCTGGATCGCTTCCGCGACCTCGGTGGCGACCTGGCCGATCTCCTCACGCTTGGTGGCGTAAGCGTCAGCGACCCCCTTCAGGATGTCGGGGAAGCCGGGCCGTCCGTAGCGCGCCTCGGGCGGGAAGTAGGTCCCGGCGAAGAACGGCTTGAGGTCGGGTGTCAGGAAGACGGAGTTGGGCCAGCCGCCCTGGCGCGCCAGCATCTGCGTCGCCGCCATGTAGATCTCGTCGAGGTCGGGGCGCTCCTCGCGATCGACCTTGATGTTGACGAACCGCTCGTTCATGAGCGCGGCGATCGACGCGTTCTCGAACGACTCGCGCTCCATGACGTGGCACCAGTGGCAGGCGGAGTAGCCGATCGACAGGAAGATCGGCTTGTCCTCGGCCTTCGCGCGCTGCAGCGCCTCCTCGCCCCACGGGTACCAGTCGACGGGATTGTGCGCATGCTGCCGCAGGTACGGACTCGTCTCGCGCGCCAGGCGGTTCTCTTGGATCACGGGAATCTCCGGAATGCAGCAAGGCTATCACGGCGCGTCGGGAGGCGCGGAACGCCCGGCGCGCGCGGCGGGCTATCATGGCGGCCGCATGCGACACACACGGTTCGGAATCGGCGCCTCGCTGGCGCTGGCACTGACGTTCACGGCACTCGCGGGTCAGCAGCCGCCGGCGGAGAACACGGCCACTTTGTCCAAGGAGGAGGCGGCGGCGCTGGCGGCGGAGGTGAGCCCGATCGTCGAGGACATCCGCGGCGCGAAGTTCGCCCACCCGGTGCCGGTCGAGATCGTCGACGACGCAGCGGCGCGCGCGCACTTCAAGAACCGCCTGCAGGAGCACTGGCCCGAGCAGGCCCGCCGCGCCGAGGAAACCGTCGACGCGCACCTCGGGCTCATTCCGCCGAAGACCGATCTCGAGGAGGAGGTGTTCGACGTCCTCGAGGAGCAGGCGGGGGGCTACTACGACCCGGACCGCGACACCTTCTTCGTGCTGGGGGACATGCCGCGCGCCGCGGCGCCGATCATCGTGGCGCACGAGCTGACGCACGCGCTCGACGACCAGCGCTACGGCATCGACCGCCTGCTCTCCGAAGCCGAGCAGGACGATGACCGCTCGGGGGCGCTCGAAGCGGTGGTCGAAGGTTCGGGCACGGTCGTCATGACGGTCTTCATCCACCGCCAGATCGTCGCGGGGAAGCTCGACCCCAAGTCGCTCCTCGCCTTCCAGGAGAGCGAGGTCGGCAAGGCCGAGCGGCTCAAGGCCTCGCCGCTGTTCGTGCAGCGGTCGCTGATCGCGCCGTACATCCTCGGGATGGCGTTTCTCCTGCGCGGTGAGCTGATCCGCATCCAGACGGGCGGGATCACGCCGTCCGATCTCGATCACGCCTTCACGGATCCGCCGCTGTCGACCGAGCAGATCCTCCACCCGGAGAAGTACTGGGACCCGGCGAAGCGCGACCTGCCGCGCGGCGTGGCGCTCCCGGACCTCGCAGCCGATCTCGGTCCCGGCTGGGCGCGCCGCGGCGAAGGCAATCTCGGCGAGCTGACGCTCGGCCTCCTGACCGGCGTCGACCCGGGCGATGCGACGTCACCCGATCGGGCGCTCGAGCGCTGGACCAACGCCGCCTCCTCCGGCTGGGGAGGCGACCATTGGAACCTCTACCGCAACGGGGAGAAGGCGGTGACCGTGCTCGCGACCTCTTGGGACACCGAGAAGGACGCCCGCGAATTCGAGGCCGGCCTCACGCTCCCCCCCGGCACGACGGTGCGCCGCAAGGGCGAGACCGTCGTGGTGATCGCCGGCGATGCCGGCGACCGTGCGAAGAAGCTCGCCGATCGCGCCATCGCGGGAGTGAAGGTCACGAAGCCCGCCTCAAAGTCCGGCAGCTAGAAGCGGTCCGGGGTTTCGCGGGAGGCCGGGATTACCGGTTGGTGCCGGGGCAGATCATCCCGTTCGCCGGGGCGCCGTTCCCGGGGGCGCGGATGCCCGAAGGGGACGGAGGGCGTGCGGGGGGCTTCGCGGGAGGCTGCGGCCGCTCCTTGCGGATGACCTGGCGGTTGGCGGCGCGCACGCGGCCGGGCGATCTCTTCGTCATGGCGCCGACTTCAGCTCGAGGCTGAGCTCCTGTCGGGTCGCCGCAGCGACGTCGAGGACGGCTCCCGAGCCGGGCACCAGCAGGCCGCGCACTTCCTTGCGGGCCGTCACCTTGCCGCGCTGGTCACGCAGCTCGACGATCAGGGTCTGCAGTCCGGACGGAATCGACAGCAGCCGCTCGACACTCCCGGCCGGGTTCGCGCCGGCCGGAGCGAGCGGGGTCGAGAAGAAGGCCGTTTCGCCGATCCGCACGATCAGGCGCCCGGTGTCGAGCGCATGACGCACGACGAGCCTCAGGTGCGCGGCCTCGCGGACTTCTGAAGCTTCGAGAAGACCCGAAGCGCAGAGCCCGAGGACCAGGATGGCCCCCACCACCAGTCGCTGCGTTCGTCCGATCACCGCTTCGTCTCCGGGCCCGGTCGAACGCGGCGGCGCGTCTCCGGCCGCGGCTCAATATGAGGACCGTACCGGCCCCGGTCAAGGTGAAGGCAATAGCGCAAAACATGGCCCCTCAAGCATTTCCGCGCGGCGTGCATTTCACTTTGGAAAACGGAGCGACGTCTTCGGCGCGCCACTCTTGGAGCCCCCCGGCGCGCGGTGCTAGCATGGCGCCGAGTGGCGCGGAGGAAACGCATGGCGGTGAACAAGGCGGCTGCGAAGAACCTCGGCATCGAGCCCGAGCTCTTCCTCACCCTCTACGAAAAAATGCTGCGGACGTTCTACGTGGAGGAGATGGGCCGCCTCTTCGTGCGGGCCGGCAAGTGCTCCTTCTATGCCTCGACCCGCGGCCACGAGAAGCTGCAGATCGCCTGCGCCATGCTCCTCGAGCCGGGCAAGGACTGGTTCCTTCCTTATTACAGGGAGAAGGCGCTCATGGTGGGGTTGGGAATGCCCCTCGAGCACGTCTTCCAGGGGCTCCTGTCGCGCGACGGCGACCCGAACTCGCTCGGCCGCAACATGTCCGAGCACTACTCGTCGCGCGAGCTGCGGGTGGTTTCGCCGACCGCCTGCACCGGCACCCAGTTCCTCATGGCGGTCGGGCTGGCCCGCGCCATCCAGGCCGACAAGAAAGACGAGATCGTCTACGTCTCCGGGGGCGAGGGCTCCACGTCCGAGGGCGAGTTCTTCGAGGCGCTCAACAAGGCGCAGCGCGACCTCCTGCCGGTGCTGTTCGTCATCCAGAACAACGGCTACGCCATCAGCGTGCCGCAGGAGCAGCAGACCTCGTCGCAGCTGCACGAAGTGGCGCGCGGCTTCGGCATGAAGTCGGTGCGCGTCGACGGCACGCGCTTCACCGAGATGCACCGCACCCTCTCCCCGCTCGTCGGCGCCATGCGCCGCGGCGCGGGGCCGCTGTTCGTCGAGGCGATGGTGGTCCGGCTCGACTCGCATTCGTCGTCCGACGACCAGACCAAGTATCGCGACGAGCAGGACATGGAAGAGGCGCGCCGGCGCGACCCGATGACGCACACGGAGATGCGCATCCGCCAGATGGGCCTTTTGACCGACAAGGAGATGGAGGAGTGGCGGGCGCGCGCCAAGGCCGAGGTCGAGGAGGCTGCGAGGAAGATCGACGCCCTGCCGTTCCCGCCCGAGACCAGCGCTACCGGCGACATCTTCTCGGCCGACCGCGTCGTCCTCGAGGAGACCGACCCACAGCCTGTGAGCGACAAGCCGGTGACCATGGTCGAGGCGATCAACCACGGGCTGCAGGAGGAGATGGCGCGCAACCCGAAGATCGTCATGTGGGGCGAGGACATCCAGGATCCCAAGGGCGGCGTCTTCGGAGTCACCCGCGGCCTCACCGAGGCGTTCCCCGGCCGCGTCGAGAACTCGCCGCTGGCCGAGGCGACCATCGTCGGCATGGCGAGCGGGATGGCGGTCGGCGGCTTCAAGCCGGTCGTCGAGATCCAGTTCGCCGACTACTCCTTCCCGGGTTACATGCAGATGCGCAACGAGATCCCGACGCTTCGCTGGCGCTCGGGCGGCGCCTGGACGTCCCCGATGGTCGTGCGCGTCGCCACCGGCGGCTACATCCGCGGCGGCCCGTTCCACTCGCAGTGCCCGGAGACGCTCTACGCCCACACCCCCGGCTGGTACGTCGCGTATCCCTCCAACGCCGCCGACGCCAAGGGGCTGATCAAGACGGCGTGCCGCATGGACGACCCGGTGATCTTCTTCGAGCACAAGGGGCTGTACCGGCAGGTGTACAGCAAGTCCCTCGAGCCCGGGCCCGAGTACGTGCTGCCGTTCGGCCGGGCCAGGGTCGTGCGCGAGGGGAACGATCTGACGGTCGTCGCCTGGGGGCGGACGGTCAACATGGCGCAGCAGGCGCTGGGCGCGCTCGCCTCGGAAGGCACCGAGCCGTCGGTCGAGATCCTCGACCTGCGCACCATCGTGCCGCTCGACCTCGACACCGTGTACGCCTCGGCCCGCAAGACCGGCCGGGTGCTGGTGGCGCACGAGGCGCCGATGCTGGCGGGGATGGGGGCGGAGGTGGCCGCGCGCATCGCGGACGCCGCCTTCGATTCTCTCGACGCGCCGGTGCGGCGCGTCGCCGCCCGCGACTCGTTCGTGCCGTTCGCCCCGAATCTCGAGGCGGCGGTGCTGCCGAGCGTGGAGGAGATCGCCGCGGCGATCAGGGAACTGCTGACGTATTGATGTGATCGGCTGACCGCCCGCGCCCGGTGGGGGGCGTGGGCACGAGGGAAGTCGTGACCGAGGACACGGTCCTGAACATCCCCACACCCTCCCTGGTCGTCCTGGTGAGCCCGGACGGCGCCGGTTCCACCTTCTGCCGCCGCCATTTCCCCTCCGCGTCCGTGGTGTCCCTCGACGAGTGCCGCGAGGCGCTCCCGGTTCTCTCCGCCCGCCGCCGCGAGGAGGCGGCGGCGCGTCTCGCGCACGAGCGCGTCGAGGCGCGGCTTCGCCGGCGCCGGCTGGCGGTCCTCGACGCGCACGGCTTCGCGTCCGACCACCGGAGCGCCGCGCGCGCGATCGCCGAGCGCCATCACCTGCCGGCGATCGCGGTGGCCATCGACGCGCCGGCCGCGGTGCGCCGGGCGCTTCGGCGCGAGGGGTACTCGGAGGTGCACCACCTGCGCACCCGCCGCGATCTCCACGCGTCGAGTGTCTCCCTGGTCCCGCTGCCGTGCGACAGGCGACAGGAGCGCGGTCCGTTCGACGTCATCGGCGACGTGCACGGCTGCGCCTCGGAGCTGCTGACGCTCCTGCGCCGTCTGGGATACCGCCGGCGCGGCGGCCGCTGGGGGCATCCGGCCGGCCGGCGCGCGCTCTTCCTCGGCGATCTCGTCGATCGCGGCCCGCGCGTCATCGACGCGGCGATGATCGCCGTCGACATGACCTCCGACGGCGCGGCCCTCGCCGTGCCGGGAAACCACGACGTCGAGCTGGCGGCGCTCCTGCGGGGCGCCCCGGTCGTCCCCGGACCGGGCACGGTGCTGACGCTGGCGCAGATCGCCGCGGCGCCGGCCGAGCTGCGCCGCCGCTTCCGGCGGTGCTTCCCCGAGTACGTCGACCGGCTGCCGTCGCACCTGCTCCTGGACGGAGGCCGGCTGGCGGTGGCGCACGCGGGGCTTCTCGCCGAGCACGTCGGGCGTGACTCCGAGACGGTGCGCCGCTTCGCCGTGCACGGCGCCACCGTCCCGAAGACGGATCGCTACGGCCTGCCCGTGCGGGTGCACTGGGCGCGCGCGTACCGCGGCCGGGCGTTCCTGATCTACGGACACACGGCGGTGCGCGAGCCCGAGTCGGTGGGAGCGACGCTCAACATCGACACCGGCTGCTGCTACGGCGGGGCGCTGACCGCCTTCCGCTGGCCGGAGCACGAGGTGGTGCAGGTGCGGGCGCGGCGCATCCACTACCGTTCGCCGCGCACCCGCGGGCTGAGGCTGGGGATCCGGGCGGAGACCCGGGCGATCCCGTCGTCCGCGCGCGGCGGACGGCCGGTCAGGCCCCTTCCTTCTTCTTGAAGAGCGCCTCGAACGCGGCGCGCCCCGGGCTCATGGCGGGCTCGCCCGTGGGGGGCGGAGGGCCCGCGGCGATCCGGCGCCCGGTCGCGTCGAGGACCGTGGACGGGCGGAACGACACGCACTCGTTGGCGACGATCTTCGACATCACCTTGGCCGGGATCGGCTCGCGGCACTCGAAGCGGGCCCCTGGATCGAAGTGCACGCAGTTGCGGCAGCAGTGCACGGCCGCCGTGCAGGTCGGGCAGCGCGCGGTGGTGTCCACCACGTCCGTCGTCTCCTGGTGCCCGCACTGGAAGCAGCGCCGCACGAGGCGCGCCTCGCGCTCCATGCCGCGCGGGCCGCGCGGCGGGCGGGGCCCGTCGTTGTCGCGATGCTTCTTGTCCCGTTCGTCCTTGAACTCGCTGTCGCGGTAGCCGGGCTGGCGGTACTTCATGCGGACGCTCTGCCTCCAGGAAAGGTTGTGCGAGGGAGGCGGCTACTTTAGCACGATTCACCGGCTTTTCCGGCGCCGCTTCGTCCCGTAGAATGCGCCGGATGCGCGCCCCCCTCGATTCCCCGGCAAGGCTCCTGACTTCGATCGGCTGCGCGCTCCTGCTCGCACTTGTCGCGGGAGTCGCCGCCGCGCCGACCGCGGCTGCGCCGCCGGCGAATCCCGCTGCACCGAAGCCCCCGGCGTCGAAGCCGCCCGCGACCAGGCCGCCGGCCGCGAAGGCTCCCGCGCCGAAGCCGTCCGCGCCCGCAACCTCCGCCGCGCCGGAGCCGATCCTCGACGAGGGCTTCGAGAAGTCGGTCGTGCGCATCATCAACTACTCGCAGCGCGGCGACTGGTTCTCGCCCTGGGACGTCACCGGCGTGCGCGCCTCGAGCGGCACCGGCTTCGTCATCGACGGCGGGCTGCTCCTGACCAACGCCCACGTGGTCAGCGACGCGCGGCTGCTGCTCCTGTACCTGCACGGCGATCCGACGCCGCACAAGGCGCGCGCGGTGATGCTCGGGCACGACTGCGACCTGGCGCTCGTCCGTCCCGACGAGCCGGGCCTCCTGCGCAACGTCCCGGTCCTGGAGCTCGGCCGGCTGCCGCCGCTGCGCACGACGGTCGAGACCTATGGCTATCCGGCGGGAGGCGACCAGATCTCCTCGACGCGCGGCGTGGTGTCGCGCATCGAGACGCAGGTCTACGCCCACTCGGGCGTCGACCGCCACGTCGCCATCCAGACCGACGCGGCCATCAACCCCGGCAACAGCGGCGGCCCGATGATCCAGGACGGCAAGGTCGTGGGGGTGGCGTTCCAGGGCACCGACCAGCTCGAGAACACCGGCTTCGGCATCCCGGTGGAGGTGATGCAGCACTTCCTGACGGACGCCGAGGACGGCAGGTACGACGGCTATCCGGACCTCGCCATCCTCGAGTCGAACCTGGAGAACCCGGCCGCCCGGCGCCGCGCCGGCATGCGCGACGACGAGAGCGGCGTGCGCGTCGATTTCGTCAACGACGGCGGCAGCGCCGAGGGCCGGCTCAAGGTGGGCGACGTGCTGCTCGCGGTGGACGGGAGCCCCATCGCCAATGACGGCTCGGTGCTGATGGAGGGGCTGCGGTTCGACTACGGCCTGATGGTGGACCGGCACCAGATCGGCAGCGATCTGAAGCTGCGGCTCCTGCGCGACGGCGAGCGCCAGGAGATCACCGTGCCGCTGGTCGCCCACCCGGGGACCAGCCGCTACGCGTCCCAGTACGACGTCATGCCGCGCTACTACATCTATGCGGGCCTGGTGTTCGAGCCGCTCAACGTCGAGATGCTGGAGACCACGGGCCGCGACTGGGTGGTCAGCGCCGACAAGCGCCTGGTGCAGGAGCAGATCTTCCGGCCCCTGTCCGACCCGAAGGCGCTCCTGCGCGAGCCCGTGGTGCTGCTGCGCCGCCTGGACGATCCGGTCAACATCAACATCGCCTGGTACCGCAACCAGCTCGTGACGAAGGCGAACGGCAAGGACATCGACTCGCTCGGCGAGCTCATCGACGCGATCGAGTCGAACAAGGCTGCGTTCCACGTCCTCGAGCTGGGCGAGCCGGGGCGCTTCATCGTCCTCGACCGCAAGGGCGCCGACGAGGCGAGCCCGAAGATCCTGGAACGTTACGGCGTCGAGAAGGACCGCAACCCGTGACGGTCCGGAGGCTGGCGGCGTTCCTCGTCGTCTTCGCCCTCGGGGGCGCGACGGCCGGCCGTGCCATGGCCGAGCCGGCGCACCGCGCCGGGGGGCGGCAGTCGTTCGAGAACGGCATCGTCGGTCTGACCGTGTCGGCGCAGGGCTGGGACCAGGACCGCCCGTGGGCCAAGGGGGCGCCGCAGGCGCGCATGGCCCTCGCGACGGTGGTGGAAGGTCCGTACCTCTTGACCTCGGCGCAGATGGTCGCGGACGCGACCCTCATCGAGGCGGAGAAGCTCGGCGGCTCGGTGCGCGTTCCCGCCCGGGTCGTGCTGGTGGATCCCGAGGTGGACCTGGCGATCCTCGGCGTGGACGCGCCGAAGTTCTTCGACGACCTCAAGCCCGTGCCCATGGCCTCGTCGGTGCCGACGGAAGGGGCCGTCCAGTCGGTGCGCTGGCGCCTGCGGCAGATCGAGGCCTCCACCAGCCGCGTGTCGCGCGTCGAGGTGCAGGTGACCTCGCTCGGCGGGCTCGAGCACCCGTTCCTCCTGGTGACGACCGACCTGCGCGGCGGCGGCTGGGCCGAGCCGGTCTTCGCCGACGGGAAGTTCGTCGGGCTGACGGTGTCGCAGGACGACCAGGTGGCGCGGGTCCTGCCGGTGGACATCATCAACAACTTCCTCGACATGGCGCGCGGGGGAAAGCCGTATCCCGGCTTCGCGAACCTGGGTCTGCGCTGGCAGATCAACGAGGACCCGGTGCTCACGGCATCGCTGCGCCTTTCCGGCGATCCCCGCGGCGTGCTGATCACCGGCTCCAACTGGGGCGGTTCGTCCTGCGGGGTCCTCCGCCCCCGCGATCTGCTGCTGGGGCTCGACGGCCACGAAATCGACGCCAGCGGCTACTACCGCCACCCGCGCTACGGGCTCCTGCGCTTCACCACCATCACGACCGACGGCCACCGCGCCGGCGAGACCATCAAGGCGGAGGTGTGGCGCGACGGCAAGGACGTGAAGCTCGACCTGCCGCTCAAGGCGGCGCACACGCCCGGCGACCTCATCCCGGACCGGGTGCCCGAGCAGCCGCCCCCCTACCTCGTCGCGGGGGGGCTGGTGCTGCGCGAGCTGGACGGCAACTACCTGAGGTCGTGGGGGGACGACTGGCGGCGCAAGGCTCCCATACGTCTCCAGTTGCGCTACTGGCTCGACTCGAAGGACCAGGAGCCGGGGGCGCGCCGCATCGTCGTCCTGTCGTCGGTGCTGCCGCACGCGTACAACATCGGCTACCACGGCCTCTCGGACGTGGCGGTGCTGGAGATCAACGGCCGCCCGGTCGACTCCATCGCCGCCGCCGAGGAGGCCTTCAAGCACCCGGAAGGCGACTTCCACCGCATCGTCCTCGAGCCCAACGGCCAGATGGCCCAGGTCATCCTGGACGCGAAGACGTACGAGGCCGCGACGGCGGAGATCCAGGAGTCCTACCGGGTCCCCGCCCCG
>Ga0134121_10000134_pt1 | contig 86069 bp, 81 predicted proteins | sample KB301_FD_96463 | JGI IMG/M metagenome (GOLD analysis project Ga0134121, IMG submission 96463) | Terrestrial soil microbial communities without Nitrogen fertilizer from Kellogg Biological Station, Michigan, USA - KB3-0-1 | ecosystem: Environmental > Terrestrial > Soil > Unclassified ...
GCCGATGTCGCCGGCCGGCACGTCCGTGTTGGGGCCGATGTGGCGGAACAGCTCGCTCATGAAGCTCTGGCAGAAGCGCATCACCTCGTTGTCGCTCTTGCCCTTGGGATCGAAGTCCGAGCCTCCTTTGCCGCCGCCCATGGGCAGCGTGGTGAGGGAGTTCTTGAACACCTGCTCGAAGGCCAGGAACTTGAGGATGCCGAGGTTGACCGACGGATGCAGCCGCAGTCCACCCTTGTAGGGGCCGATGGCGCTGTTCATCTCGATGCGGAAGCCGCGGTTGATCTGGACCTCCCCACGATCGTCCTGCCAGGGAACGCGGAACATGAGAACCCGCTCCGGCTCGATGATCCGCTCCAGGATCTTGGCGTGCCGGTATTCCGGATGCCGGTCGAGGACGAGGGCCAGGGATTCGGCGACCTCTTGGACTGCTTGATGAAATTCTGGTTCCACCGGATTCTTGGCCTTCACCTCCGCCAGCAGGGATGCAACGTAGTCAGTCATGTCTCTCCCACGGGATCATCATGGACCCAGGAAGTCTAGGCAGGATCCCGGCGATTTCGCGGCGGGTATTGTGGCATCGATAAAGAGGAAATGGGGAGGTCCGGCTACGGCGGTCCATGCCGAGCCCTTGAACGGTCGTACGTTTTGTCGTACGCTTGGCTCATGAAGACGATGACCGCGAGCATGGCAAGAGCCAACCTCTACCGTCTCCTCGAAGAGACGGCCGAATCGAGCGAGCCCGTGCAGATCACCGGCAAGAAGGGGAGCTCGGTGCTGGTCTCGGAAAAGGATTGGCGGGCCCTGCAAGAGACCGTCTACCTGTTGTCTGTGCCCGGGATGCGGGAGTCGATCCGGGAAGGTCTCGAGACTCCCATCGAGGAATGCTCCGAGGATCCGGGCTGGTGACTCGATGGCGCGTGGTCTTCACGAAGCAGGCACAGAAGGATGCAAAGAAGCTAGCCGCCGCCGGGCTGCGCCCCAGGGCCGAAAGGCTCTTGGTGCTCCTCGTTGAGAATCCCTATCAGACGCCGCCCCCGTACGAAAAACTCGTGGGCGACCTGGCCGGCGCCTATTCACGCCGGATCAATATCCAGCATCGATTGGTTTATCAGGTTGAGGAGACCTTGCGGGTGGTGAAGGTGATCCGGATGTGGACGCATTACGAGTAGCCCGGGCAGGAAAAATGCCGGGACTTGTACCTAGGGACAGGGTCGGGCTCCGTCGAAGTTCCTTCCAGAGAGAAGCTCGGGTATCATGGCGTAGTGGGGTCGGTTGGCCGCCGAGGGAGAAGGCTTGAAGTGATCTAGGAGTTCCATGCATCCGCTGCTTCTACAGCATAAGGCCGACATCGATACACTCTGCCGTCGTGCTCGTGTGCGGCGGTTGGAGGTGTTCGGCTCGGCTGCTCGCGGAGAGGACTTCGACCCCCGGCGCTCCGACATCGATTTTCTGGTGGAGTTCGACCGAACGCGCATCACGCCGACGTTGGGTACCTTCTTCGCACTGCGCGATCAGTTGGCCGCCCTGATGGGACTGCCCGTAGATCTGGTGATGGCGGGAAGTATCCGGAATCCCTTCATCCAGGCTGACATCGAGCGGTGGCGCGAAACGGTGTATGCGTCGTGAGCCTCGAGCGTACCTTTGGCGCTCAAGAGGTCGCGTTATACTCTGAGTGGTATGAGCCCCCAGACTCTACTCACCGAGCGGCTCAAGGTCGCACCAGGAGATCTGGCAGCCTTCTGCCGGAGGTGGCAGATTGCCAAGCTCGAGGTCTTTGGCTCGCTCCTGCGCCAGGATTTCAGCTCCGAAAGCGATGTCGACTTCCTGGTCAGTTTCGCGCCCGGGAAGGGTCCAGTCGACATGGCCTGGTTCCAGATCAAGGAAGAGCTGGCTCGGCTCGTCGGTCGCAAGGTGGACGTCCTCGATCGCCGGCTTGTGGAGCAGAGCCGCAACCTCTACCGCCGGCACCACATTCTCCGCGAGGCCACCGCGGTCCATGGATCGTGATCTCGGCTTCCTGGTGGACATCCTGATCGCGGCTCGCGACCTCATGGAGTTCAAACAGGGCACGACCAAGGAAGAGTTCCTGCGCAGCAAACTTCTTCGCTCCGCCATCCTCCACCAATTGGTGGTCATCGGTGAGGCCAGCCGTCGGCTTTCTGTGGAATTCCGCGGGCAACACCCGGAGATCCCCTGGAATCAGGTGATCGCGCTACGCAACTTCGTCGTCCATGAATATGATGAGATCGACTTCGCGATCGTCTGGAACATCTGCGAGCGCCACGTGCCAGAGTTGATCGCCTTTTGCGAACCCAGGGCAGGCGATTGGGTTGGCTAGGGGTAGGCGTCCTCAGCCCTCGAATGGCTTGGCGGAGGGTTCCGGGCGAAGCAGGCGATCCCGGTGCTGCTCTTGTATCTCCATGTAGTGGGCCACAAGGCGCGCCGGGTCATGGCCGAACTGCTCGGAGATGCGGTGCCGGATTGCTCGGATCTCGGCGATCACCTCATCGCCCTCGTCGTAGAACGTCTCATCAGGTTGGCTCATAGTCGCCTCCAAGCATCTCCACCCCTTGGGAGCGCTGGCGTCCCGCTGGCCAGCTTACTCCGCTTTTTGGCTCCTTTCATTTTCCGTCCGGCGTTCGTCGTGCCGAACCCGTCAGTGCAAGGTCGTACCGAGCATCCAGTCTTCGAATGGCCTTTCCCCTGCCAGGATGCGGTTCCACAAATCCTCAAGCTGTGGCTCCATGAAGCCGCAAGCCGAGAGCTACTCCTGCTTCGTGGGGCGAGAACCTCCTGCGCCATCAGGTCCAAAAGACGAGCTCGATTTTCTCGTACGAGTTCATCCAAGAAGTCGTTGACCGCCGCTTTCTTGGTTGCGGGAAATCGGCGCATTTCCATCTGATCATTGAGATGCTCTCTGACCCGACTGACGCCACCGGCTGCAGCCAGCTTCTCAGATCGGCCACTGAGCTGGAGACTGTTCGGAATCGATTGTTTTTCGAACATCCAGTGTATATTCAAAGTTCCCGCAGAAAACTTCTTTCCAATTTCAGACTCCAGGTGCTCAATGAGAGACATTTGACTTCACCTCCTTCCAATGCAGGTTGGATTCGAGATGGCCTAACTGTTGGCCGAAACGATATCACCCAGTCAAGTTGCAAGAAGCTCAGCCAATGTGTCAGTGGCTAACCGAACAATTTTAGGGTCCTTGATCGCATGGCCAATCTGCATTGCCTGCTCCATCAGTGCAATTGCCTTCTCGGTCTCCCCAAGCCTGGCGTAGGCGATGCTCATGCCTCCCAGAGCGTTGCCCTCTCCCTGGCGCACCCCAATCTCACGAGCGATCAGCAAATCCTGCTCGTAATACCCGATGGCCTTCTCAAACTTGCCCAAAGTTGCATAGGCTGTGCCCAGGTTCCCAAGAGCCTTGCTTTCCCCGTCGCGGTCCCCGATATCGCGAGCGATAGCCAAGCATTGCTCGTGGTATTCAATGGCCTTCTCTATCTTTCCCAAAACCATATAGGCCACCCCCAGAGAACCCAAGGCGTTTCCCTCCCCCTGGCGGTCTCCGATCTCGCGATCGATCGCAAGCGCCTGCTCGGAATACCCAATGGCCTCCTTCAAATATCCCAAATTCCTATAGGCCACTCCCAGATTCCCCAAGGAATTGCCTTCCGCCTGACGGTCCCCAATCTCGCGAGCGATCACCAATTGTTGCTCACAATATTCTACGGCCTTCGCGAATTCACCCAGATCTTTGTGGGCCAAGCCCAGGCTCCCCAAGACATTGCCCTCCCCTTGTCGGTCACCGATTTCGTGAAAGATCACCAGGGCCTGCTTGTAGGATCCGATCGCCCTCTCTACCTCACCTAACTGGTGATGGGCCTGACTGATGGTGCCCAACAATCTTCCGACCAACTGGGGCGTCATGGCTTCTTGGATCAAGCCATCGAGAAAAGGTTCGAGAACCTGTAGTACTTCTCGGACTCGGCCACGTTTCCGCAGCCAACTCGAGGCCGATCCCAGCAGCTTATAGGCCCGGTCGTGTTCGCCGGCCTGGAAGAGGTGATACCCGGCTTCAAGGTAGGTCTCGATGAAGGGAAAGGTCCGGGCCTCCGCCTCCAGGTAATCTCCGATCCGCCGGTGAGCGGCCCTGCGGAGCGGCTCATCGTCGCCGAACTGGTTGCGGACGAACTGAACCGTAGCGGAGTGGAGGGTGTAGTGGCGCGCGGGAGCGAACCCGCCCTCGGCGGCCCGGGTGAGAAACTCGACCGTCTCCAGCAGCGAGGTTCTGCGCAGCCTCTCCGCGGTTGCGAAGGCTGCCTCCTCTCCTTCCTCTTCTTCTCCCAGCACGGCTGCGAGCTTGGGCTCCCAGGGCCGGCGTAGCAGGGTCATCCGAAAGAGCATTCGGCGCGCCTGGTCGTCCAGCACCCGGTCCCAGATCTCCGCCAGCAGCAGGCTCGCCCACAGCTTGTCCTGGACCCTGGGGAGCACCGGCTCCACCAACTCCCCCCACTCGCGTTCCAGGTCAGTCTCCTTGGGATTCTCCGGCAGGCGCCAGGGAACGCCGCGATCCTCTCTATCGGCCAGGGTGTGAGCGAGCAGATCGTTGGCGTACTCCACCGCCCGCGGATGGCCTGCGAGCCGGCCCGCGAGCCGCACCCGACTTGGACCGCTCAGTCGCCGCAGCAATGGAAACCAACCCATGAGACGGTAGAGGGCGTCAGGCGGCATCGGTGAGACTGGCAGCAGGGCTCCGGCGAAGTCCGGGTTGCGATAGCGGCAGCTCGCCACGAGGTAAAGCCGGTCGTTGTCGCGGGCCAGCTCTGCAAGGATCTGCCAGAGTCGGCCGAGGTCTTCCGAGGCCCACTGTCCGAGGACGGTCTCGTCGTTTTCCGCCTGGGAGTCTTTCGGACCCTCGAGGAGCGACTCCAAGTTGTCCAGGTAGAGCACCAGTCGCGGGAGGTTCTGGAGCAGGACCTGGAGGAAGAGCGCGAAGCGCTGCACCGGGTCATCCCCGGCCGTGCGGTCCACCTGGAATGCGACCGGCTCCCACTCGATGCCGAAGGTCTTGCGGCAGAAGTCGAGGAGCTGGCTGGTCAATCCCTGGGCGCGGTCCGCCCGCTGTTCCACCTCTTGGCACCAGAGGGTGGCGGCGGCTCCTTTCCCGCGCAGGAGCAGGGGAATGGCATGGAAGGCCAGCGTGCTCTTGCCTAGTCCACCGAGACCCTGGAAGACGAAGACGCGCCTGCCTTCTTGGATCCAGCGCCGGACGCGGTGAAGCTCCGAGCGGCGGCCGATGAAGCCGGTGCTGAGGACCCGGCGGTCGCCCACCCCTTCGAAGGTTCTCTGGAGGACCGGCTCGTGCGGACGCACGCCTGTCGCTGCGGCAAGGCTCAGCGGCTGGTCCGGGCCGCGGTGATAGAAGACAAGCTGCGCCCAGGCGAAAGGGTGAGTGTGGCGCGGCGCTTCTGAGGCGACGGGAGCAGACTCGGACCGCACCGCCTCGCCAGGCTTGGCCACTGTGTGCGGCCGGTGGTGCCCGGGACGATCCGCCGAGAAGGGGGCGGCCAGAGCTTCCCGCGCCTGCCGCACGGCGTAGCGGGTCGTCTCCCCCTCGGCGAGAGCACGGTAGAAGGCCACCTCGGCGCGGGTCGAAAGCTCGTCCACGATGGGGCCGTAATAGCCCACCACCTGGGGCACCCCTTCGCGATGCAGCCGGGCCGCGGAGCTTTCCGCGCCCGATTTCCCTTCCTCGGTCTCGGCTGTCTTCGCGACGCCTGCGGTGTTGCCGTGACAGCTCGCCAGGTAGAAGAGGGGCGGCAGGCCGAAGTCGACTCGCTTACGCAGCCGGGTGACGAGGTCGGCGATACCTACTCTCTGCTCGCGCCCCTCCTCGTCCTCGAAAGCGAGCGCGCCGGGAGCACCGTGGCCGGAGAAGTGGATGGCGGTGGGACGCTCGGTCCGGACGGTTTCGACCAGGTCCTCGACCGTGCCCAGCTCCGTGGGCACGAAAAGGCACTGATCGGAAAGGGCCTTGGTGATGCGGTAGCTCTCCCCTTCGTAGTCGAGGCCACTCCCTTCCGGCGCCGAGACGTTGACCACGAGTTTCAAGGGGCTCTCCGGCTCGCGCAACAGGGCTTCGGGGCCGACCTCGTCCGGCGTCGAGCGCGCCAAGTCCACCCAGGCGTCCCGCAGCAGAAAAGAGCCGCAATTCCACAGCAACTCCCAGGGCAACGAGAGAAGGGAATTGTCGTCGCTGCGGATCGTGATCAGCGGCCGCGGCCGCCCCGGGATACGGGCCTGGCGCAGCCGCTCGCGCCCTTCCTCGTCGAAGAGGAGATCGAAGAGGAGGCTTCCCAGGGTCGTGGCGCGGCCCACCAGATCAGCCCGCTCGGCGTCGGCTGTGACCGGCTCGCGGGACAGCCGGTCGAAGAAGTGAAGGGCGAGCCCAAAGCGATTGTCCACGCGCCAAGGCGGCGTGACCGTCCGCGAGCGGCCGAGGGGATCAATGAGGCGCAGCTCCTCGCCTTCCCAGGAGAGGTTGAAGACCAGATCCTGGCCGAGGACGAGACGGCGGAAGTCACCCTCCTTGAGCTGCCCGGGCCGGCCGGCGATGTGAGCGATCTCCCGCGCCACCCTGGCGGCGTCGCGGTCTGTGGCGTCGATGCGTTGGATCGATGCCAGGAGGGCTGGGATCTCCGTCGATTCAAGAAGGACGGGCAGGACGCGGCCGAGCGGGCCGAAGTGAGCGATGAACGACCGCCACTCCAGGTCCACCCAGGGCCGGGAGGACCGGGGCGAGAGAATGAGGACCAGAAAGCGGCTGCCCGCCAGCCCACGGCTCAGGACGCCGGGGAAGCTGGCCGCCGGCTCGATTTCACGGACATCGAGGAATGGCTGAAGACCTAGGGCCGCCAACTCGTCCGCTAGCGTCTGCACCCAAGGCTTGTCCGGGCCGCCGTGGGAGAGAAAGACATCCCAGGACTGAAGGGGCTCAGACGCGGAGTCCGGGCCCCGAGTCGGGTCGGGTTCTGGCGATGGAGTCACAGTGCCTATTGTACTGCTGGGCAGCAGGCAGGGCGTCCCAGTGGTAGGCTAACGCCATGAGTGACACTGAAGTTGCCGAGATTTTAAAGCTTCCCACTGAAGAGCGGCTGCGCCTTGTGGAGCTGATCTGGGAAAGCCTTTCTCAATCTCCAACCGCTGTGCCATTGAGCGATTTCCATCGCGCGGTCATCGACGAGCATCTCGCCGAGCACGATCGCAATCCGGCTGACGTGGTGCCCCGGGACGAAGTGCTCGCCGAGGCGCGGCGGTTCTGATGGCCTCGCCTCTCTTCAGCCGTCGCGGCTCACTCCGCTAAAGAAAAAAACCAAGTTAGCAGGCCGGCGAGACGCCAGCGCTCCCAGGGGGCCTGTCCCGAACGTTCTCCAAAGCTCTCGGCCGCCATTTCCCCTCTGCGCTGCTGCGCCGGCACTTGCGCTACACTGACCCGGCTTTTTCAAACCGACCGGCTGAGCAGGAGGATGGATGGACGCCCCAGAGACCAAGTCCCTCCCGGAGAACGCTTATCGCCCCCTCGCCCCGGGCGAGATCTACGCCCCGATCGTCCCCGCGGTGACCCAGGTGGAGGAGGCGACGTTTCGCTCCGTCGGCTGGGGCCTCTTCCTCTGCATCGTCTTCACCATCGCCTCGGCCTACTCGGGTCTGAAGGTGGGGCAGGTGATGGAGGCGTCGATTCCCATCTCGATTCTCGCCATCGGCCTGGCGCGGACGTTCCGCCGGGTCGACGCTGCTCGAGAACGTCATCCTCACCAATATCGGCGGCACTTCGGGCGGCATGGTGGCCGGAGCGATCTTCACCCTGCCGGCGCTCTACATCCTCCATCTCGACCCGCACCCGATGCAGACCACTCTTATTCTGCTCGCCGGCGGCTGCCTGGGTGTCCTCTTTCTGATTCCATTGCGGCGTTACTTCGTGCGCGAGACGCACGGCCAGTTTCCCTATCCGGAGGCGACAGCCATCACCGAGGTCCTGGTGACCGGCGAAAAGGGCGGCTCCCAGGCCAAGCTTCTGCTCCAGGCCACGGCCATCGCCGGTGTTTACGACTTTTTCGTCACCACCTTCCAGGTATGGCGGGAGACGATCGATTTCCAGTTCCTGCCGGCGATGAAGTCGCTGGCCGATCGCGCCCGCGTGGTGGTCCGCTTCGACGCCATCTCCTTCATCCTGGGCCTTGGCTACGTCATGGGCCTGCGGTCGTCGATGATCCTCTGCGCCGGTGGTTTCTTGTCGAGCTTCGTGCTGGTGCCGCTGATCTGGATGATCGGCCAGCACCTGCCCGAGTTGGCAGTCTACCCGGCGACGGCGCCCATTTCCGGGATGGATGCCTCACAGATCTTCCGCAACTACGTACGCTTCGTCGGCGTCGGGGCTATCGCCACGGCGGGCATCTTCGGCATCATCAAGTCGCTGCGCATCGTCGTGGGCTCCTTCTCGATCGCGGCCAAGGCTTTCAAGCACGGCGAGGCGGCCGGCCAGGAGCGCACGGATCGCGACATGCCGATCATGACCATCCTGATTGGCGTCGTGATCTCTGCCATCGCCGCTGGGGTGTTTTTCTCCACCCTGGAGGGCTCGCTGCTGGCGGTCCTCGTGGGCCTGTTGCTGACGCTCGTGTTCTCGTTCTTCTTCGCCTCGGTGGCGGCCAACGCCATTGCCACGACGGCGCGCAATCCGGTGTCGGGCATGACGATGCTGACCATCATCGTCTCCTCCGTCGTGCTGTTGCGCTTCGGCCTGTCAGGGACGACGGGGATGTTTTTCGTCATGGCCATCGCCGGCATGGTGTGCACGGCGCTTTCGGTCTCCGGACAGACGATTACCGACCTGAAGACCGGCTACTGGCTGGGTTCGACGCCGGCCATTCAGGAGCGGGTGAAGTTCCTGGGCATTGTGGCTTCGGCGGTGGCGGCGGCGCTGACCATCGTGCTGCTGGCGAAAACCTTCCAGTTCGGCGAATCGGCGCCGGGCGATCTGCGAGTGGTGCTGGCGTCCCCGCAGGCCTCGATCATGAAGGCGCTGGTGCAGGGTTTCATGAGCCGCCAGCCGGTGGCCTACATCCTCTTTGGCGCCGGGGCAGTGATCGCGCTCATCATGGAGATGCTGGGCGTGCCTGCCCTCATCTTCGCGCTGGGAATGTACCTTCCGCTGGAGCTGAATACCCCGGCCCTGGTGGGCGGCTTCCTCTCCCACTGGCTGACCAAGCGGTCGGAGCGGGTGGGAGGCGAGGAGGGGCGGACGATCCTCGAGCGCGGCGTCATCATCGCCTCCGGACTGATGGCCGGCGGCGCTCTGGGCGGCGTCTTCGGCGCCGGTCTGCGCCTCTTCCCCTGGTACAACGAAAACCTCATCAAGACGCCGTTCTTCGACAACATGCCCATTTCCCAGATCGTCTCGCTCGTCTTCTTCCTGGGGCTGTGCGCCTATATGTGGTTCGGATCGGTTAGGAAGGACCGGGCGTAGGAAGAAACGCATCTCATCCAACCTCCGCCGTTCCCGCGTAGACTCGGACGACAGGAGGACAATCATGGAGATTTCCAGCACCAGCCGCCGCGTCTTCGTCACCGGCGGCACGGGCTACCTCGGCCAACGGCTGATTCCCGCGTTGCTTGCCCGCGGCCACGGCGTGCGTGCATTGGTGCGTCCCGGCTCAGAGAAACGCCTACCGCCCGGATGCGGCGCCGTGCAGGGAAACGCGCTGGATGCTGCCTCTTTTGCTTCGCAGGTCGCGCCGGCCGATACTTTCGTCCACCTGGTGGGAGTGTCGCACCCCGCTCCCTGGAAGGAGGAGCAGTTCAAACAGGTGGACCTCGGCTCGGTGCGGGCCTCGGTGGCGGCGGCAAAGGAGGCGGACATCCGCCATTTCGTCTATCTGAGCGTGGCGCAGCCGGCGCCCGTGATGCGCTCCTACGTGGCCATCCGCGCGGAGTGCGAGGCACTGATCGCTGCGACCGGACTTCCAACCACGTTCGTCCGCCCCTGGTACGTGCTGGGTCCAGGCCACCGCTGGCCCTACCTCCTCATTCCTTTCTATGCCATGGCCGAGCGGTTCTCTGGCGTGCGTGGCACCGCACGGCGTCTCGGGCTCGTCACGCTTCGCCAGATGATTGCCACGCTGGTTTGGGCAGTGGAGAACCCGCCTGAAACAGCTCGCGTTCTGGATGTGGAGGCGATCCGGCGGGGAGGACCCGCCTAGAAGTAGCCGGCCCCAAGGCGTCATACGCCGCACGGATCACCGTGGCGCCGTAGGCCCGCTCCAGGCGCCGGACGGTAAAGTGGCCGCGGGCGACGGCCTGGTAGTGATGGATGAAGAGGACGTTGATCGCCGCGCCGCCAACGGCTCCAAGGACAGGGATGGACTGGACCGCCACTTTTTCTGACACGGTGACTCCGAATCGCGAGGCGATCGCCGTCGCGAAGCGGACGAGGATCGGCGAGCCCTCGCGCACCGCGCCCCGCTCGGTGACGATCTGCGCCAGCTCCTTGATGGTGGCGGAGAGGCCGAATCGGAGGGCGTAGTAGCCGGTCTCGCCCGCGTTGTCGGCAGGAGTGGGTCCGCCTAAAGCGAACACCTGGAGGCAGGACAACCGGCTCTCCGGCGACCGCAGATCCTCGCCTTGGCTACGGGCGATGTCCGCGATCGATCGCAACATGGCGGTCGTGGAAAGGGGCAGCTCGACCGCCAGCCCCGCCACTCCGAAGGCGCCTCCGGCGGCTCCTGACGCCGCGGTGAAAACCTTGTGCAAGCGGTCCTTCGACCTCCTGCTTCCCGGTAGTGTGTTCTTCCGCAGACTGCCAATGGCGACGTCGAGGGCCTTTTCGATCGATTTCTGGGTGATCGAGTGGACCTTTCGCTGAAGGCCGGAGGGCATGCGGACGAGCGCGATCTCGATGGGCCTGCCCAACGCGGAGATCATCTTGGCCGCGAGCCCGGGATTCTCCAGCAGATCGTGCGCCTCCTGAAGCTCGCGGAGGTCCGTGTCGGAAATGATCATCGAGATTTCTTTCTCCAAATAGGTTCAATCAAGCCGCCTGCTCGTCTCCCGGCCGTTGGACAACCATTTCGACCTCAACGGCCTGGATTTGTGCCGGCGACTGCCGGACCGCCTTCACCGCGTCCGCCAGCGTCGCGACGACCTCGTCGGCTCCCGCCGCCGCCAGCCGCTGGCGGAAGCGCTCGGCTTCGGCGCGCAGGTCCCAGAGTGCGACGACGATCCGCAGTCCCGGGAAGTGATTCCGCAGCTCGCGGCAAACCTCGCGGGCCTGCGTGTAGGCGAAGGGCGCGAGGGCCGAGATGAAGACCTGCTCGGCCCCCAGCTCTGCCAGCCGGCGCAGCACCTCTGAGAGTGGCAGATCGTGTTTCAGCACCACCGTCGCCGTGCCGCCGCGAGCGATCAGCTGCCCGAACATCTGACCGGCGAGCTCGTCCGCCCGGGCGTTAGCGGGCACGCAGACCACCCGGTCCGAGGCGTTTCCGGCGATCTCGGGGCCTGGTCCGCCGTCTTCGGCTGGGCGTCCGCCAAGCTCCTCGATCCAGTCGCGAATCGTCGTGTCGACGAAATCCTCGCGTTCGGTCGTCAGCTCGCCGCGATGCCGGTCGCGCTCCGCCAGGATGAGCGCCGGGATGAGCACTTCGTCATAGTGCTCGGCGACGGTCTTATCCTTGACGCTCGCCTCCAGCACGGCCGCCGCTTCGGTGGGGTCCAACGCCAGCAGCCGGTGATAGACCTGAGCCTCGAGCGGCAGCGGCGGCTCGTCGCCCAGCAGCACGCTCAAGAAATGGAATTGGGGCACGTAGCGGCCAAGCACCACCAGGCAGACGGTCAGCGGTGTGGCGAGCAGCAGACCGACCGGCCCCCAGAGCCAGGTCCAGAAAACCGCCGCAACCACGATGCCGATCGCCGAGATTCCCGTCCCGGCGCCGTAGAGAAGAGGCTCGACGACGTTGTTGCTGATCAGCTCGATGAGCAGGAAGAGCCCCAAGGCCAGCAAGGGCTGCAGCCAGCCGGGGAAGACGGCGAGCGAGATCAGCACCGGCAGTGTCGCCGCGATCCAGGGACCCGCGTAAGGAATGAAGCGCAGAATACCGGCGAACAATCCCCAGAGCAAGGCATTGGGGACGCCGATCGCGAGCAGCCCGAGACCTACGGCGATTCCCGTGCCGCCGTTGACCAGGCTCTGCATCAAGAGGTAACGGCTGACCCGTTGCGCCGCCTCGTCGAGCGCCTGGGTGGTGAGGTTGAGCCGCCCTTCGCCGGACAGGCGCAGGAGGCGGTCGCGCATGTCCTCGCGCCGAATCAGCATGAAGATGACGAAAATGAGGACCAGACCGGCAGTGCCCAGAGGCCCAAGCAGCGGCGAAAGGGCCGCTCCCAGGACCGTGATCGGCGTCGCCCGCGGTTCCACAACGGTCACCGGCACCGGCGAGGCTGCGGGGACCGCCCGCCTCCCCGCGATGCGCGGCGGCGGTGAGGCAGGTGCGCCGGGGTTGCCCATTCCCAACTCTTCCTGAAGATGCTCGACGTACTTCTCCGCCGCTCCGAGGGCCGAGGAACCTCCTACACGCAGAGACACCGCCTTGGCGCGAATGTTCTGCTCGTACTTGGGCAGGGTTTCCGCGAGGTCCACGAGCTGCCGGCCCATCGTCCAGGCCACCGAACCAACGCCCCCAAAGACGAGAGCGACGACGATCAGCACCGCCGGCACCCGCCCCAACCGTATCCGCTGCTGAAGGAACTGAACGAGCGGCGTGAGAATGAAGCTGATCAACAAGGCCAGAGCAAGAGGGATCAACACTTCGCGGCCGAAGTACAGGGCGGCCGTGATCAGAGCGAGTGACAACAGCGGGATCCGCTGCGGGCGATCCGGAGATTGAGAACGGTCCATGGCGGTGAAGGAGGGTGCAACTCGGGTGCCATGGCCGCCCTGAAGTCTTCCGTTGACCGAGAGGCTGGCCGTGCCGCCGCCCCTCACTCCCCCAACCCCTCTCTCCCATCGCCCTCCCCCCGACCGGGAGAGAGGGGAGCCGGAAGCCCTACAAAGGCAGAGTTGCTCTTGGTCGTTCTCCCTCTTCTCCCGGTCGGGGGGGAGGGCGATGGGAGAAGAGGGCCGGGGTGATGAGGGGCCGCTTGGGAGGACCCCTCAACCCGGAAACAACGACCGATCGATCCCTGGCAGAATTCGCAAGGCGTTCTTGTAATAAATCTTTCGCAGCACTTCGTCCGGCAGGTCGAGGCCGTAGAGGCGCCAGAAGGCGTGGCGCTTGCGGTAGTAGGGGAAGTACTCGTCCGCCGTCTCCAGGGTGCGGAAATAGGTGTGGTACTCCGAGGGCTCCCAGATGTCCTTGCCGAAGAGCACGCGGTCCTGGTAGCGGATGAGGAAGGCGCGGGCGGCTCGCGGCTGGCGGCCGAGCTCGTGGAGCACGGCGCCGATCTCGGTGTTGACGTTGGGCATCTCGTCCAGCAGTTTGCCTAGCCGGCCGAGGTCGTTGCCGAGCCAGCCGAGGTGGGCGTCGATGAAAGTCGTCTTCGGGTGCCGGCGGAACATGTTGTGCTGCTCGGCCATGGTCTCTTCGAACGAGGCGAACTGCGGCGAGCTCCGGCGGCGGCCGGGGAACTGCTTGAGCTCCAGCCAGCGCTCGTTGAAGCGGTCCATCGGGAACCAAAAAGCGTTCGGCTCGCCGGTGTGGATGAGCACCGGAATCCCCAGCTCGGCGCATTTGTCCCAGATCGGATCGAGGCGCGGATCGTCAGTGTGGACCCGGCTGCCGTCCTTGTCCTTGACGAACATCCCCAGGTCCTTGAAGACCTTGAGGCCGGCGGCGCCGTGCTTCACGTCGTCCGCAAGCTGCGCTGCCGCCTTGGCACCGAAGTTCGGCTCGGCGATCTTCGAGAAGTTGACGTTGGCAAATTGGGTGAAGCGTTTGGGATAGCGCCCGCCGAGGTTCGCCCATCCTTTCTGGAACTCCGCGCCGCTGCGGCCGCTCAAGTTGTTCATCACGGCCATGTTGAGGCCGTCCATGTCCTTGACCAGTTGCGCGACCTGCTCCGCCGTCATCTCCACCGGATCCTGATGGTTGTGGATGTCGACGAATGGATACTTCGCCCGCGTCACGATGTGCTCCGGCACCACGAGAGTCGACTTTGGCTCGTACTCCTCGAACGACATCGTCGGCTCCGGCTCTGCCGCGGTCTTCGGAACCGCCGGCTTCGCGGCAGGACTTCCGGGACCCTGGGCGCGGATCGAGGGGACGAGGGCCAGCAGGCAGAGGCTGAGGGCGAGGGAGAGGAGGCGGGGAGATTTCATGGTTGGGGAATATAGCGCGGACCGTCCTCAACCAGGGCGGGTCGAGCCCCCAACCTGCCGTCCAGACCCGCCCCTACGCTAAACCATGATGAATATGCACTGCCCCCTCAGTGATACAAATTCCGCTTCTCCCCGCCCGGCAAACCCGGAGCCTCGAAATTCCCGTGCTCCCGCGCCCAGCTCAAACGCTCGCGCATGCCGCCCTGCCAGACGGTCTGCATCCTGGTTCCCGAAGTCCCGGCGGCGCGCTCTTCGAGCTGATTGGCGGCGACGTCGGCGAGCCAGTACACGGCGGCGCCCTGGCGTTGGAACTTGAGGCCCACCTTGCCGGCTCCGGGTTGCAGGGCCTTCGCTTCCAACTCGGTCGCGGCGTCGGTGGGCGACAGCTCGCCGCGCTCGACGATCGCGTAGCCTGGCGGCGCCGAGAGGAGAACTCCCGCGAGGCCGTCCTGCCTTCCTCCGGAGCCCAATTGTGAGACGAAGAACCAGCCGAAGGCGACGATCGCCCCCAGGAGCACGAGGGCATAGAGGATGGTCTTGGCGGTTTTCATGACGGCTCCAGGATACGCCAGCTCCGTCGTACGGCTCCGCGAATCCCGTTATCGTCCGCTTGGTGCCTTTGCCGGTGTTTTTGCCGGAGTTCCTGCCGGAGTCGCGGCCTTCTTCGGTGTGGCGGGTGTTGTCGTGGCCGTCGGGCCCAAAGGCTTCGTGGTCTTGGCGGGCTTCGCCGGCGGCGCAGGCTTCCTGGGCGGCACGGTCTCGTCCTTGTCGAAGACGTCTCCCATGTGCTCCAGGAAGGATTTCTTGCCGGTGACGAAGATCCCTCCGCCCGGCTTCCTCAGGAGGATGGGACGCAACATCGTCGTCACCTGGAGCGAGACGAGGCAGAAGAGGGCGAGCCAGAGAGTGAGAGCCCCGGGCCTGGCTCCAAGCGCCTCGAGCGCGGCCCTCAGGAATCTCCGGGCGAGCCCCAGGGCCACCAGCCAGAGGACGAACTGGAAAACCATCGCCGTAGCGAGATGGCGGCTGCTGGCCGAGAACAGCCACGAAACCGGCAGGAGGGCCAGCAGCACCATCCCCAGAGTGCCGCCAAAGCCCGCCAGCACGGCGAGAAAGGTCCGCCATGTCCAGCGCGTTCCTGCCATCGCCGAGAAGACGAAGAGGCTCGGCAGGCAGAGCAGCAATGCCAGGAGGATGATGAGCGGCGCCTTGAGGGCTGCCAGAAGAATTCCTTTCCCGCTTTGGAAGAAGCCCGCCGCGGCGCCGTAGAGAGCCCACGTGACGACGGAGGCGGCCAGCACGGAAAGAGCGGATCCCAAACCCGAGGTGGGCGCCCGTTCGAGGATCGCGAGGGGGCGGGAGAGCAGATCGTGGAAGGCGGCCGGCAGGCTGATGGGCGGCGTCGTCGGTGTCTCGGTGGGAATGGGGGAATTGGGTTCCATGGTCTCGAGGATCTCCAGGGTTTCTCTCGAATCGATCAGAGCCGTGAGAGCAGATGCGGCACGATGTCGGTGAAAATGAATTCGTAGACGTTGCCGGCAAGCGCGTCCGAGCGCAGAAAGTGGACGGGCATGTAGATGCTGCCGACGAAGGGGCGTAGAGCCCAGGCCACTTCGCCGCCGACCAGTGCGAAAGCTGCCACCCAGGCGGCGTAGACCGCCTTCAGAGTTCGCTGCGTCGCATCCAGTCGGATCATCGCCTTCCACAGCGTGGCCGTGCCGGCGATGCCGCAGCCGCCCACGAAGCCGGTATGGAGCAGATAGAGAACATTGTGAGCGGTGCGGGCCTCGTTCGTGGGCCGCGGCGAGCAGACCGTGAAGATCCACGCCACCGGCGCCAGCGAGACGAGAAGCAGGCTCCCCGCGGCCAGGGCCAGGAACGTCAAAACCGCAACCTGGCCGAACCGCAGCTTCAGGCCCAGCACCGACGCCGCGATCCAACTGAAGGCCACCGTCAGCGCTGAGGTGAGGAGCAGGACGAGGGGGAGCTTGATCGCCGAGTAGACCGCCAGCCGCGGGCCGTGCCATCCGCCCAGGACCGCACCATAGACCGCCGAGCACAGGGCCATCCCGGCGCACAGCCGGAGCCAGTGATGGAGCAAACGGCGGCCGGCCACCACCTCGTCCAGGAGGCCGTCCGCACCCCGCAACATCGCCCGCCAGGTCTCCATCCGCGCCGTACCTCGATCCAGAGAGTCTGTTGGGTATACGGAGCAGGACGGACGGGCGTCGGGGGCGCCCGGGATTGAAATCCCGGGCTACCGACGGTAGTCCCTCCGGGACCAAAGTTTTCGTTTTCTCCTGGTCCCGCAGGGACAACCGTCGGTAGCCCAGGGCTTCAGCCCCGGGCGCCAAGGCGGAGATCTATGCTCCTGTCACCGGGGCTGGCAGGGTTTCGGACCCAGCGGGAAGGGAAAGGCCACGCGAACGCCGGCTGAGCTTAGGTGCCTTCGTACAGATCGGGCCGGTGGGCCTTGATCCGGCCTACGACCTCGAACGCTTCCGGCGAACCCTTGATGGCGAGGGCTCGGCCCAGCGTCGTCTTCGCCTCTTCCCATCTCTCCAGGTCGCAGAGGGCCGCGGCCCGCGACACCAGCAGCGGCGAATACTTCGGGGATGACAGATGCTCAGTCTCCTGAACCGCCCGGTCGGATGCGCCCAGATGCCGGAGCACCGAGCACAGGATGGCAAACGCCGGCTCGCTGGCCGGCTGCAGCGCGATTGCCCGCCGCGCCGCCGCCTCGGCGCGCTTGAACTGAGAAGCGCCGCGGGAGATCTGGGCCATCTGCATCAGCCCGTTGAAGTCCGTGATCTTGGCATCCTCATTGGCGAGAAACGTCGCCAGGAGGGCGTTGAGCCGGCTGGCCAAAGCCGCGGGAGGAACCTGGAACGTCTTCGTAGCGTGCCAGCGCCGGCCATCCCAGACGTAGCGCTGTCCTTCCAATTCGATTTCAGTCTGGTCCACGTGGGTCTCCCCAGAGAGTTAGGGGAGGAAAGATACTGCGGACTTACCGGGCGAGCCAAGGGGGAAGGCAGATCCCAAGGGCTGCTGGGAGATCGCCGGTGTTTAGATCGAGGTGAGTGCTGAGCCATCCCTGTTTGCGAGCCCGGAGGGCAGCATACTCATAGAAGTCCAGGGCGCAGCCCTGGGAGGTCCCCGAATTGATTGCCGCGCCCGGCCAAGGGCGGCAGTGCTAAGATTCGCCTCGTGAACAAACAGCCCCGACGTACCCAGCGGAGCCTAGGCGCTCCGGGGCGTGATGGGCCCGATTCAGCCGGCCGCGTTGAGCTCTGGAAATTGATCTCCCCATGAAGACTGCGAAGTGGATTCGTGAACGTCGCGCCGCGGCGGGGCTTTCCCAATCTGAGCTCGCCCAGAAAGTGGAAGTGACACAGCCCATCGTCTCGCAATGGGAGCGGGGCATTGCCGAGCCAAGCTCCTTGGCCCTCGAGAAGCTCCGAGTCGCACTTGGAGAAACCGATCAGGCCGCGGAGCCGGCAGTCGGGAAGGCAAGGCGTGACCGCCCCACTGTGCCCGAGCCTGCTCCCCAGCGCGGCCGGGTCAAAAAAGCAGCAAAGGCTGCCTCTGGCGCCAATCTCGGCTTTGAGGACAAGCTCTGGGCCGCCGCAGACAAGCTCCGCGGCCATATGGACGCCTCGGAGTACAAGAATGTCGTCCTGGGGTTGGTCTTTCTCAAGTACATCTCAGACGCCTTCGAGGAACTCCATGCCGCTCTGGAGACCGACCCCGAGTCCGATCCCGAGGAGAGGGACGAATATCTGGCGGCCCGTGTCTTCTGGGTTCCCAAAGAGGCGCGCTGGTCCGGCCCGAAAGGCATCCAAGTCCGGGCCAAGGAGCCGGCGATCGGTCACCTTATCGATAAGGCCATGGAGGCGATCGAGAAAGAGAACCCTACCCTCAAGGGCGTTCTGCCCAAAGACTACGGTCGCCCAGCCCTGGACAAGACCCGGCTCGGCGAGTTGGTGGATCTCATCTCCACGATTGGCTTGGGTGACGCGGCCAGCCGCTCGAAAGACATCCTCGGTCGCGTCTACGAATATTTCCTCGGCAAGTTTGCCGCCGCAGAGGGGAAGAGTGGCGGCGAGTTCTACACGCCCCAGTGCATCGTCAAGCTCCTTGTGGAAATGCTCGAGCCCTTCCACGGCCGGGTCTACGATCCCTGCTGTGGCTCCGGCGGCATGTTCGTCTCCTCCGAGCGCTTCGTGCAGGAGCATGGCGGCCGGCAGGACGACATTGCTATCTACGGCCAGGAGTCCAATCCCACCACCTGGAAGCTGGCGCGAATGAATCTGGCCATCAGGGGCATTGAGGCCAATCTCGGCCCAGAGAACGCGGACAGCTTCCACCGCGATCTCCACCCGGACGTCAAGGCCGATTTCATTCTCGCCAACCCGCCCTTCAACATGAGCGATTGGGGTGGCGAGCGCCTGCGTGAGGATAAGAGGTGGAGAGTATTTGGCACGCCGCCTGCGGGAAACGCCAACTACGCTTGGATTCAGCACTTCATCTCCCATCTCAAGCCGACGGGTGTAGCGGGCTTTGTGTTGGCGAACGGCTCGATGTCATCAAACCAGTCGGGCGAAGGGGAGATTCGGAAGAAGATCGTCGAGGCAGACCTTGTGGACTGCATGATCGCCCTTCCACCGCAGCTCTTTTTCACCACGGGCATCCCTGTCTGTCTCTGGTTCCTAGCGAGGGATAAAGGAAACCACAAGTTTCGTGACCGGCGGGGAGAGACTTTGTTCATCGACGCCCGAAGAATGGGACTGATGATCGATAGGACGCACCGGAACCTGGAGGATGACCACATCGCTCTAATTGCCAAGGCTTATCACTCTTGGCGGGGGGAGAAAGGTGCCGGACAGTACGAAGCCAAGCTGGGCTTCTGCAAGTCTGTTCCAATGGAGGAGATCGCTAAGAATAGTTATGTCCTAACTCCAGGCCGTTACGTTGGAGCTGGCAAGGTGGAGGATGACGACGAGCCATTCGATGAGAAGATGAGCCGGCTTGCTGCAAAGTTAGAGGAGCATTTTGCGGAGTCTGCTCGGTTGGAGCGGCTGATCAGAGAGAACCTCAGAGACCTGCAGTATGGATGATAGTACAAGCTCTCCTCTAGGTCTGCTTTCAGAAGGCTGGAAGCTCGCAGAGCTTAAGGACATCTCTACGAAGATTGGTTCCGGCGCGACTCCAAGGGGTGGAGAAAGCGCTTACCTTCGAGAACGTCTGAGGTTTGCGCTAGTACGCAGCCAAAACGTCTACGATCGCCGATTTGATGAAGAAGGCCTCGCCTTCATCTCCGACGAACAGGCGCTTGACCTTGGTGGAGTCAATCTGAAATCTGGCGATCTGCTTCTGAACATTACGGGCGATGGTGTTACATTTGCTAGGTCTTGTGTGGTGCCGGATGAAATCTTGCCCGCTTGTGTCAATCAGCACGTCGCAATTATCCGATTGAGGACGGACTTGTGCCTTCCGGGTTACCTCCTGTCTTACTTGACTCATCCTGTCGTCAAGCGATACATCGAGTCATTCAATGCAGGAGGGAGCCGCAGGGCTATTACGAAGGGAAATATCGAATCCTTTCTCGTGCCGCTTCCACCTCTCGCTCAGCAGGAGCAAATAGTTGTCATTCTCAATGCCCTAGATGACAAAATCGAGCTGAACCGCCGCATGAACCAGACGCTGGAGGCGATGACTCGCGCGATTTACAAGTCCTCTTTTGAGGGCTTCGATCACGTAGATGATGAGCAACCTTGGTCGCAGAATCTCAGAAACCTGAGCGAGCTAGCAACAATAAGCAGAGGAGCACTTAGCCCAGCTGATTATCCGACCGAGGACTTTGAGCACTACAGTCTTCCTGCTTTTGACGAAGGCAAGACTCCTCGGTTAGAAAAAGGAGCCGAAATCAAGAGCAACAAGTTCTTGATTCCGGCCAATGCTGTGTTGCTGTCCAAGCTTAATCCAAGAATTCCGAGGGTCTGGCTGCCTTTGATCTCCTTGGAGTTTCGATCGATCTGTTCAACGGAATTTTTGGTCATTGTTCCATCGGAGATCAGTGATAGGGAGTTCCTCTACTCGCTTTTTTGCTCCACCGAGTTCATGGATCGTTTCGCGACCAGAACTACCGGAACCTCTGGCAGCCACCAGAGAGTCAGACCTGACGATTTGCTCCGGATGGAGGTTGCGGTTCCGTCTGTAAGTGCGCGAAAGCGGTTCTCGGCTACTATTCGACCGGTCCTTGGCAAAATAGCTCATAATCTAAGGGAGTCGAAAACTCTGGCCGCCATGCGCGACTCCCTCCTCCCCAGGCTCCTCTCAGGCGAGATTCGAGTCAAGCAGGCGGAGAGGATTGTGGAGGAGATTGCGTGATGACAGTCCATAGATCATGCCGCTTGTTTGAGAGAGCAAATTGAGAATTCCCAAAGACGCCATCATCACACTGGAGAAGCTCACGAACTATCTGCTCGTTGCTCGTGAGTGGGACGACAAGTCGAAGTACCTGGGGCAGGCGGGATTCACGCGGGAGAACCCTCATTTGTTGCTGGCGTCGATTAGAGAGCTTGCGGGGTCGGTGGACAGTGTGGAAGATAGAACGGACGAGTACGGAGAGTTCCTCCGCGTCGAGGGTGATCTAGTGGGGCCGAATGGCCGTAGGTTAGCGGTGGTTATGATATGGCTTCGTAGCCGTTTGGACGGGCGGGTTCGGTTTGTCACCCTGAAGCCGCAAAAGGAGAAGAAATCATGAGCTGGCCTCTCTATCAGCACGTCGCACTGAAACGTGACCTCCCCGAGCACGGCCTCAAGAAAGGGGATGTGGCGACGCTGGTCGACTACGTCTCTCACCCAGAGGGCGGAGAGCAGGGATGCGTTCTTGAGGTGTTCAATGCTTTGGGGGAGTCGATCGCGGTCGTGGCCGTCCGGGAGTCCGACGTCGAAGGTCTTAATGCCGACGAGGTGCTGGCCGTCCGGCCGCTGGCAAAGGCTGGGTAGACCGCTCAATGCTGGAGGTCTTCGCGTGCCTCAGTGCATCGGCGCGTATCTACCCTCCTGGGCCAGTGAGTGGCGGCCTTGATTAGCAGCCTGATTAACAAACGCCCGAACGGTGCGACAGGCGATTGCAAGTGACTGATGGATAGGCACTTAGCCTGATTAGCAGTGTTGTTAACAAGGAACGGGGAGTCACTGTACCGGCCTCGCCACGTGGTGGGACTCCGACTCCGGGCTCAAGCGGAGCTCGCCGGCCTCCAAGTTGACTCGCCGAGCGTTAGCAAAACGGCCGTTCGCGGGACGTGAAATGTCGTTGACCACGGAAACCATTGTACAATAATGACTTACATGGCCTGAAACGTTAGCGGAGAGTGTTATCAGGCGTTAGCGGAGTCCGGATGGCGACGTTCCTCACCGAAGCCGACATAGAGCGGTCACTTCTCGAACAGCTCAGCGAGATGGGCTACGAGATGGCCCGGGGGCTGGAGATCGCTCCTGGTGGGGAGCGTTCCGAGCGGAAGAGTTGGGCCGATGTGGTCCTCCGCGACCGGCTGCGGGCTGCGCTGGTGCGGATCAATGCGCATCTGCCGGCAGGAGCCGTGGAGGAGGCGCTGCGCAAAGTAGGCCGGCTGGAGAGCCCGAGCCTCATCCAGAACAACCGGCGTTTTCACCAGAGGTTGGTTGAGAAGGTGGACGTCGAGGTCCAACGGCCGGCGCGGGCCGGCGGAGGAATCTCCAACGAGAAGATCGCCCTCATCGATTTCGATAATCCCGGGGTGAACGATTTCCTGGTGGTGAGTCAGCTCCGGGTGGAGGAGAACCGGAAGAACCGGCGGCTGGACGTGGTGGTCTTCGTCAACGGCCTGCCGCTGGCAATCTTCGAGATCAAGAACCCGGCCGACGAGAAAGCCACCATTCGGGACGCTTTCCAGCAACTCCAGACCTACAAGGGCGAGTTTCCGACGCTGTTCTCGTTCAACGAGATCCTGGTGGCCACAGATGGCCTGGAGGCCCGGGCAGGGACGCTGACGGCGGACTGGGACCGCTTCATGCCCTGGCGCACGGTCGAGGGGAGGGACCTCGCTCCTACGAGCCTGCCGCAGCTTGACGTGCTGGTGGCCGGCATGTTTGACAAGCGCCGGTTCCTCGATCTGGTGCGCAGCTTCGTGGTCTTCGAAGACGACGGGCAGTCCGTGGCCAAGAAAGTAGCGGCGTATCACCAATTCCACGCAGTGAACAAAGCGGTGGATTGCACGCTGCGAGCGTCCTCGCCGCAGGGAGACCGCCGGATCGGAGTGGTGTGGCATACCCAGGGGAGCGGCAAGAGCCTTGCCATGGTCTTCTACGCCGGCAAGATCATTCAGAAGCCGGCGATGCAGAACCCGACCCTGGTGGTGCTCACGGACCGGAACGACCTGGACGATCAACTCTTCGGCACCTTCGCCGCGTGCCGCGAGCTGTTGCGGCAGACGCCAAAGCAGGCCGAGGACCGGGAGGAGATGCGCGACTTACTAAAGGTGGCGGCTGGAGGCGTGATCTTCACCACCATTCAAAAGTTCCTGCCGGATCAGAAGGGCGACCGCCACCCGCTGCTTTCGGATCGGCGGAATATCGTAGTCATCGCGGATGAGGCCCACCGCAGCCAGTACGGCTTCACCAAAGGCTTCGCCCGCCGGGTGCGCGAAGCCCTGCCGAATGCGAGCTTCATCGGCTTCACGGGCACGCCGATCGAAGTCAATGACCGGAGCACGCAGTTGGTTTTCGGCGACTACATCGACGTCTACGACATCGAGCAGTCGATCGAGGACGGCGCCACGGTGCGCATCTACTATGAGGCGCGCATGGCGAGGCTGGCCTTGAAGGAGGAGGAGCGGCCACGCATCGATCCGGAGTTCGAGGAGGTCACCGAGGCTGAGGAGGTCGAGAAGAAGGAACGCCTGAAGAGCAAGTGGTCACAGCTCGAAAAGCTGGTGGGCGCTCCGAAACGCATCGCCGAGGTGGCCGAAGACCTGGTGAGGCACTTCGAGACGCGGGATGCGTTGCTTCAGGGCAAGGCCATGATCGTCGGCATGAGCCGGCGCATCTGCGTCGATCTGTACAACGCACTGATCGCTCTGCGGCCGGAGTGGCACGAACCAGATGACACGCAGGGGGCGATCAAAGTCGTGATGACCGGCTCGGCCTCCGACGACGCAACGTGGCAAGCCCATATCCGATCCAAGTCGGGCCGGGACCGGATCGCGAGACGGTTCAAGAATGCTGCCGATCCCATGAAGCTCGTGATCGTGCGGGATATGTGGCTTACCGGCTTCGACGTGCCGTCGCTGCACACGATGTACGTAGACAAGCCGATGCACGGGCACACGTTGATGCAGGCCATCGCGCGGGTGAACCGGGTGTTCAAGGACAAGCCCGGCGGCCTGGTTGTGGATTACCTGGGCCTCGCCGAGGAGCTCCGCCAGGCCGTGGCGAGTTACACCGAAAGCGGGGGCCGGGGGCGGACCAGGGTGGCGATCGAGGAGGTTCTACCCGCGTTGAAGGAAGCCTACGAGGTTGTGCGGGACATGCTCCACGGCTTCGACTATCAGGCTGTGCTCACCGGGTCGGCATCGAAACGGCCGGCGGGGGTGGTGGCGGCCATGGATTATGTCCTGGGACCGCTGGACCTGAAGAAACGTTTTCTCCAAGCCGTGGCTGATCTTTCGAAGGTTTTCGCTCTCGCCGGTGCCCTTTGGGAGGTGAGAGCCATCCTCGACGAAGTGGCCTTCTTCCAGGCCGTACGGGCGGGGATTCTCAAGCGTACCGTTGGCGAGGGGAGGCGGTCGCCCGAAGATTTGGATGCCGCCATCCGGCAGATTGTCTCCCGCGCAGTGGTCTCGGACGAAGTGGTGGACGTCTTCGCGGCGGCCGGTTTGAAGAAGCCGGAGATCTCGATCCTTTCGGACGAATTCCTGGAAGAGGTGCGGAACCTCCCCTACCGCAATCTCGCGGCCGAGCTTCTGCAGCGCCTCTTGAACGATGAAGTCAAGCGGCAGGAGAAGAAGAACATCATCCAGGCGCGCTCCTTCGCGGCGATGTTGGAGGAGGCCATCCGCCGCTATCAGAACCGCTCGATTGAGACGGCGCAGCTCATCCTCGAGCTGATCGAGATGGCGAAGGAGTTCCGGGCGCGGGAGCGCCGGGGCGAGAAGCTCGGTTTGACGCAAGAAGAGCTGGCCTTCTACGATGCGTTGGAGACCAACGACAGTGCCGTGGCCGGCTTGGGCGATGAGGCCTTGCGAACGATCGCTCGGGAGCTCACTCGGACCGTTCGGGCCAACGTCGGGATCGATTGGAGCGTGCGGGAGAGCGTACGGGCGAGGCTCCGGCTCCTGGTCAAGAAGCTGCTCGCGAAGTACGGCTATCCACCGGACAAGCAGGACAAGGCGACCCAGACCGTACTGGAACAAGCGGAACACCTCGGAGAGCTCTTCATCGAGACCGACGCTGCCGAGCCTCGGGCGGGTGAGACGGTGCGGCCGTTCCGCGCGATGCCGGTCGCCGAGGTCAAACCGTTTGAGAATACCGTGCCTGTCTACGATCTCAAGATCGCTGCCGGCCGGTTCAGCGGGGAGCAGGAAGCCAACGCCGGGCTTCAGGGAGAGGAGACAGCCCACCCTGAGCGCTTCGAGTGGATCGAGTTGCCGGACTACTATCGCCCGCGGCCGGGGATGTTCGTGGCCAAGGTGGTGGGGGAGTCCATGAACCGGCGAATCTCGAATGGCGCCTGGGGCCTGTTCCGGTTGCATCCACAGGGGAGCCGGGAAGGAAAGATCGTGCTCGTCCAGCATCGCGAGATCCAGGACACCGACCTCGGAGGCCATTTCACCCTCAAGAGGTACCACAGCGAAAAGGCCCACAACCCGGACGGCACCTGGGAGCACACCCGCATCGTCCTTAGCCCGGACACGACGGCGGAAGGCTACGAGCCGATCGTGATCGAGGCGTCCGGGGACGAAGAGGTGCGGGTGATCGCGGAGTGGTTGGGCGTGGTGTGGTAGACCGCTTCACCGCGTATACACATCACTGAATTGCAGCTCGATATCCTGGAGCTTCGCCGCAATCTCAATAGGCGAATTTCCACCAACAGCCTTTATTCGCAGACTTGATGGGTGGAAATGTCTCTCCCTTCGAGAGAGGGATGTTGCTCTCATTGGCGGTTGGAGACGGCGACCACGTGCCGTCCAGGTAACCGTCGAAGGCGTAGTTGCCTGTCTTCGGGCATTCCTGACCAGTCTTGTAACGGTCTTCCATTGTGTTGCTCCTTTCAATCCCTTTGGAGGATTCGGATCGTTCCTGTGGCTGACGGAACCGGAAATCTTCGACTCTTATCCCAAGAGACACGGGCTACTGGATTTTGTTGAGGTGCCGCAAGGAAGGTGTCAGTAAGGTGCAGCCTCTTCCAGGGCGCGGAGACAGGCGGCCCTGGGGGGCGCGATAAATGCAGAGGATCTTTCGTTCCCCGGGCTGAAATCGGAGCTCTGGCCGCGGATTCCCGAGTCGCCCGCTGTGACGCGGGTGCGGCGGGTGCGGATTGTTCGGGACTAGAGCGGCTTAGGGCGTCAGAGCTTTTCGAGCCCCGGCGTCTCCGGACTGATCGGTCCCTGATCGATAACCTGGGTGGTGACGGAATGGCTCTGGCCGTGTCCCGGAACTTCCAGGGGTTTTGGCACCGCCTACCGTTGGGCATGGCGGCAATCCGGCGTTCGAGCTCAGCTCGGGAGCTTCTGGCCCCGAGTCGCGCGTGACTCGCCCCGCGTCGGCAGGCGTTCGCCCCGAGATGGGACTGACCGCGCTCGGGTTCGGAGAGAGCTGCCCCGAGATGCGGATCACTGGCAAGCGGTCGGCGGTCGTTCGCCCCGGCTTCTTGATCTCCGGCCCCGTGAATCCGGTAAGCGGCCCCGTGAGAGTAGACACCTGCCCCGCGAACTTGGTCAGCGGACCCGCGAGTTTGGTCAGCGGACCCGCGGGGCGGATGACCTGACCCACGGGTCGAATGACTTGACCCACGGGTCGGACGACTTGACCCACGGGTCGGACGACTTGCCCCGCGGGTCGAATGACTTGCCCCGCGGGTCGAATGACTTGACCCACGGGTCGAATGACCTGACCCGCGGGTCGAATGACCTGACCCACGGGGCAGCTGACTTGACCCACGGGTCAACTGACCTGACCCACGGGTCGGACGACTTGACCCGCGGGTCCGTTGACTTGACCCGCGGGTCAAATGACTCGCGAGTGCTCGGTAATGACTCCGAAGTCTTCGAAAGTCGCTCGGTCGGCCTGATTTGTCGCTTCCTGACGCTTGACGATGTCTTCCAAGCGTTATCGCCTCTTTCACAGGGATTCCACCTGGATGCGGCCTTGGCCGAAGGTGGCGCCTTTGCCGAAGTAGAGGATCTCGGCCGTTTCGCAGGAGAGGGACGAAGCCCGTGAGGTCGCCTTCGAGGTGGAGTGTGCCGACTCAGAGCTTTTCGACCCCCGGCGTCTCCAAGCTGATCGGTCCCTGCTCGATGACCTGGGTGTTGACGGGATGGCTTTGGCCGCGTCCCGGAACCTCCAGGGTTTTTGGCACCAGGTCGGCGGCGGCGAGCTGCTCCGGTGGGACCTTCTGGGCGACGTAGACCGCGAGCTCCCAATCTCCAGATTTTTTGTCCGACGGCACGCGGCCGAGCCCGACGACGTTTTTCATTCGCGACAGCTCGCCCGCGAAGAGATCGAGGGCCTTGCGGACGTGCTCGACTGTGGCCATCAGATCGCCTGGGTCACGATTTCGAGGCCGAGGGCATCGAGAACGTTGGTGATGCGGTTGAAGATGCTGGTCGAGGGAGTGCCCGCGAAGTGCAGCCCCACGATTTGATTGTTGGAGTTGAAGACGGCGGCGCCGCTGTCTCCTCCCGCGGTATAACGGGTGCAAAGCACCTGGTCGCGCATGCCGACGTTGCCCTCGCCGCCATTCGGCATGGGGTAGGGGAGTGAGGTCCGGAAGTCGACGTCGGTGATTTCCCCTGAGGTCAGGTCCGTGGTACGGCCGACTTTCTTCACTTTCATGCCGCGCCGCAGGACGCTGCCGACACCCTTGGGCGGCACACCGATCAGGTTTACCTTCGAGGTGACGTCCGCGGGTTTGACCTGGGCGATGGCGGCGTCGACGAGGTTTTCGTAGGTGTCGTCGCCGAACTTGAAGGGCACCCACTCGCTGAGCTTGCAGAGGATATCCGCCGGCTGCTCGCCGCCGTCGAACACGGCGGCCTGGAGGATGACGTCCCCCGCCTTGCCGGTTCCCGAGTTGGCCAGCACGTGAGAGTTGCTGAGGATGTAGAGCTCGGGCTTGCCTTTCTTGCGCACCAGGCAGCCGAAGGTTCCGGCCGTCACTTCGAAATGACCGAGACCGCAGCCCGGCATGGCCGGGCGATGGCGAGAGGTGTTGGCCTCCAGTACGACTTTGCCGATCTCCTGGATGTCTGTATCGACAGGCTGACTCATCCCCGGCAGCATCACCTGCTTGGGCACCGGGGCGTCCAGCTTGTTGAGCGGCAGCTTGCGCTCGACGTAGACCTTGAGCGCCACGTCTTTGAGCTTCTTCCCCTGGGTGATGCGCTCGGCGATGCCGAAGCCCTGGATGTTCGGATGGCGCGCCCAGCTCTTTTGGGGAGGCGGTGGAGCCGCCGAAAGCGAGGCCGCCGAGCCAAAGCCGGGACCGCTTTTCGCCTTTGCCGCCGCTAGTGGAGCCGAAGGCGCAGTGGTCACCAGGTCAAGGGCGCGACGGAGATTCTGGAGCGAGCTCGTGGCCATGGTCACCGCCTTTGGAATTTCCTTAATTATAGCAGTCGCCGCTACCCCGGCGCCTTCTCCTCCCAGATGCGGCTGAGGTGGACGATCACCTCGACGGCCTTTTCCATGTCCTGGGCGGAGACCCACTCGTAGCGGGAGTGGAAGTTCTGCTCGCCGGCGAAAAGATTGGGCGTGGGCAGGCCCATGAAGCTGAGACGCGAGCCGTCGGTGCCGCCGCGGATGGCTTTTTCGAGCGGCTGGAGACCGGCCCGCCGCACGGCTTCGCGGGCGTTCTCCACCACATCTGGGTGGTGGTCCAACACCTCTCGCATGTTGCGGTAGCTCTCCTCGATCTTGGACTCGAACGTGGTGCCTGGCCAGTCCGCCACGGTGCGCCGGGCCAGCTCGGCCAGGAACGACTCCTTTTCCTGCAGACCGGGCGTCCGGAAGTCGCGGATCAGGAGCTTGACGGAGGTCTTTTCGACGCCGGCGTTGACGACGTAGGGATGGACGTAGCCCTCGTAGCCGTCGGTGGTTTCGGGCGAGAGGCCTTCCCGCGGCAGGCGGGAGATGAAGTCGGCTGCCACCTTGATGGAGTTGATCATCGTTCCCTTGGCGTAGCCCGGGTGGGTGTTGCGGCCCTGGAAAGTGATCGTCATGGCGTCGGCGGAAAAGCTCTCGTACTCGAGCTCGCCGCGGGCGCCGCCGTCCATGGTGTAGGCGCACACGGCGCCGAACTTCGCGACGTCGAAGTACTTGGTGCCGGTGCCGACTTCTTCGTCGGGAGTGAAGCCGAGGCGGATGGTGCCGTGGGCGATCTCCGGATGGGCCAGCAAATATTCGGCGGCGGCCACGATCTCGGCCACGCCCGACTTATTGTCGGCGCCCAGCAGAGTGGTGCCCGAGGCGGTGATGATGTCGTCGCCGATCCGCTCCCGCAGGTACGGGATGTCGGCGGCGCGCAGGACGGCCGTGGGATCGTCCGGCAGCACCAGGTCCTGTCCCTGGTAGTTGCGGTGGACGATGGGCTTGACGCCCTCGCCGCTCATCTCGGGCGAGGTGTCCACGTGGGCGATGAAGCCGATGACGGGCACGCCGGTCTTCTGGGTGGTGGCCGGAAGCGTGGCCATGACGTAGCCGTGCTCGTCGATCGCGACGTCGGCGAGACCCAGCGCCTTGAGCTCCTCCACCAAGTGGTGCAGGAGAACGAGCTGCTTGGCCGTGCTGGGATAGGTCTCGGAGGTTTCGGTCGACTGAGTGTCGAAGGTTACGTAGCGCAGGAAGCGCTCGAGGCACGAGGTCTGGAAAGGTGTGTCGGACTGGTCTGCCATGAACGGAAGGGTATCAGGGCCGTGAGGCCGCCTGAAAGACCCTCATCACCCCGGCCCTCTTCTCCCAGCCTCCCCCCCCGTCCGCCGGGAGAAGAGGGGGTCTTGACGGGGTGGGATCGAGGAGAATCCGGCGACAGTTCCGCTTCGAGCCTTCCCCCTACCACTCCCTCTCAGACCTGGAATCTTGCTTTTCTCCCTCTTCTCCCGGTGTGGGGGGTGGGAGGGGGCGGGAGAAGAGGGCCGGGGTGATGAGGGTCTTGCTCGGCCTTACTCCAGCCGCGAGACGTACGTCGCGTCGGGGTTGTTTTCACTCTCGCGCAGGAAGGCCACCGTCCGTTCGACGAGCCGGGCCGTGGCGGTCCGCCTCTCGAAGGCTTCCTTGAGGAGCATCACCGCGCTCAGGGCCTCGCGGTGGATGCCCAGGGCGGTGAAGACGGCTGCCGCGCCGGTGACCAGGCTCTCCGCTTCGGCCGGCCGGTCGAGGCGCATCTCGACCTGGGCGGCGTCGAGCGACGATAGGGCCGCCGCGAATCCAAGCCCCGCATCCTCGAAGCCCTTTTTCGCCTCCAGGAAGGCGGTCTCGGCGTGGGCCAGCTCTCCGAGGCCGTAGCGGATGCAGCCCTCCATCCACCGCACCTTGAGCCGCGGAATCCGGCCGGCGGCCTGGAACCTTTGACGGTTGCGAAACAACAACCTCTTGGCTTCGCGGAAACGGCCACAGTCCACGAGATGCGAGAGGTGGTTCTTGAGGGCGGTGAAGGAGAGCTCCGGATCGCGCTTCTCGTCGATCAAATCGAGGCCTTGCGCGTTCACTCGCAGGGCCTCCTCCGGCTGACCGCTATAGCGTAGATAGAGGGCCTTCTTGATCAACACGCGGCCCATCGCATGACTGTCGCCGATTTCCCGATAAAGCTCGCGGACGACGTCGAGGGCGAAGAAGGCGAGCTCGAAGCGCCGCTGCGTGCCCAGGAGAGAGGCATGGAGATCGTGGAGGCGCGCCTCGAGAGTCCTGGCGCCCGTTCCCCGCTCCAGCACTTCGAAGGCGTGCTCGAACGCCCGCTCCGCTTCCAGGAGATTGTCGGCCGCGCGCAGGATATTGCCCAGCTCTCCCCAGGCTCGGGCCTGGAAGTCGGCCACCTGGCGATCGCCGTAGGTCGCGGGGTCGAGTCCGTCCGCCACCGTCACCGCCATCCGCGCCAGGCGCACGGCTTCTTGCGGATCGTCGTGGCGAAGCGCCGAGACGCGCTGAAGGAGGGCCTCGTAGAGGCCGAGCCCCGCCTGCTCAGGGATCGACGGCAGACCGTCCCCACTGGCCAGCAGAGCCGTGGCCTCTTCGGCGACCTGCCGCTGTTCCTCCAAGACGCGCTTGAGCCGGATCGCCTGCTCGAAGGAGCTGGCCACCGGCTGGTCATAGGACGCAACGCGCCATGCCAGAGGAGTTTCGGGCACGTGCAGGCTCTCGCGGACGCGGCGATTCCAGCCGATCGCCGCCCGGCATGCCTTACAACCCGTCAGCAGATGGGAGAGGATCTCCCGTCTCCGCTCCGGCGAGAGGGCGCTGCGCGAGCTCGCCGACAAATCTTCTGGACCGAGATGCGCGCTCAAAGGCGGGCTTCCTTTCTGTGGTGATCTTCGATAAGTCGCGTGGAGTTTGCCACCAAATCGACGATTGCGCAAACTCATAGGCGCTCAGGAGGGGCGCAGCGGACTGCGCCCCTCGAATCGCGAGGTTAGTGCGGCTTGCCGTCAGGGTCGGTGCCTGTACCCTGACCCGTGGTCCCGGTTCCTATTGGACAACCGGTTGGCGGACAGACGAGGTCCTTGGCCTGGACGGCCCGAGGCGGCGAAGCGGCCGGATGAGTCGCCGTCCAATCACGCGTCACCGCTGCAATCCCGTCCGTCCACAACCCTGCGAGCCATTGCCAAGCCCCAGCCGATCTGCCGGTAGCAGCGTTGGCTCCGGTCGGTGAGGCGAAGAACATCACCGCGGTGAGAGCCGCTCCACCGAGGATACGCCCCAGCTTTCCCTGAAGATGATCAAACATGTCACTACTCCTTTTCTCCGCGGAACTTGCCAGGGTCTCCATGATCCCCGGGGGGCCCGCGGCTACAGCGCTGGCAATACTTCACGCTCCAAAAAGGAGCGGAGGATGGGAGATGTCCCCCGGTTGAACGTGTGTCTCAATCCTCCGCTATTTGTTGCTGATTTCAGCCACAAATAGCAGGAGCTAGACTCTTCTAAAGCCGAGGAGGCTGTCCGATCCAGCCACAACGCAGTCCTGATTGACAGTCTAGCCAGCGCCGAGCCGGGCCGCTGTGCAATAGTTCTCTTTGAATTTCATGAATTGTAGATTTTAGACCGGCGAACGGGGCTCGAGGCGGCGAGCTGCTACACTTCAGGCCATCGATTCGAAGATCGCGGCACGGCATGACGAAACCTCCCATGGAAGACCCGCGCCTCGTCCGGCTGACGGAAATCTGCCTTGTGCTCCCTGAGGCGACGCGCCAGGACAGCGGGAGTCATGCGAGCTTTCTGGTCCGCAAGAAGACTTTCACCTATTTCCTCGACAACCACCACGGCGACGGCATCGTGGCGGTTTGCTGCAAGGTGACGCTGGGAGAGAACGCCGATCTGGCCGCCGCGGAACCCGCAAGGTTCTACCTTCCCGCCTACATCGGACCCAAGGGCTGGGTGGGGCTGCGCCTGGACATGGGCAAGGTCGACTGGAACGAAGTGTCCGAGCTCGTCGCCGGCAGCTACCGGCTCATCGCCCCCAAGCGGCTGGCTGCGCTCACTTAGGTGAGCGTCTGAAGTACCTGGATCGGCCAAGTTGAAGCCGTAATGATTGTCTTAACAATCCAATCGTAGTCTGTCGCCGTCGTCGAAGCAGTGTGAGCTGTGAACCCGGGCTCTACGCTCAGCCTGTGTGACGAACATGTGACAGAGCTTGCGAAACATCTAGGTTTTCATTACATTGTGCGGGCTTAAATCGCAGCGCCGGATCGGGGGAGCCGTCCCGTGTGGGTCGAGGATCCTGCAGGTGCTTTGCCGGTGGGTCCGCACAGGAGGAATGGCATGTCTCGGATTCGTTTTGCGCTTCTGCTCGTTCTGACGTTGCCGTTCGCCGCCGTACCGGCGAGCTCCCAGCCACTTCTCAAGGCCGCCATACAGGTCGATCCCGGAAACACCAAGCAGACCGGCCAGACCTTTGGCTACCGGCTGACCTACAACTGCAGCAACACGTCGGGCCCATGCCTGAGCTCCGAGGTGGACGATCTGCTGCCCATCGAGGTCCAGGAGATCTCCACCGTGCCGGCCAGCCCGACGGGCGACGTGGCGGCGATCAACGTCACCAACAACTTCATGGGCTCTGGCCGCACCCGGGTCCAATTCGTCATGATCAACCCGCTGCCGGCCGGCAACAGCGGCGACCTGCTGATCAACGTCCGCTTCCCCAATGGCTCGACGCCCAACGGCACGGTGGCCACCAACACGGCGGATGGCGTCAATCTCGGAGCCTCGCCGGGCACCCTCACGACTCCGCCGGTGAGCGTCACGGCCGTGGCGACCGTTCAGGTCAATCTGCAAAAGACGCTGCTCACGGGGCCGGCCAATCTGGACCTGCCGGAGAGCTACCGGTTGCGGATCTCGGTGCCCAACAGCCCGGGCGCCCTGAACCTGACAGCCGTCGGTCCGGTCACCGACACGCTGCCGGCCGGCACGGTGTTCAACAGCGCCAGTCCGGCAGCCGATTGCGAGCCGGGATGCGACGGCACGACGCCCGCGACGGTCACCTGGACGAGCCCCTGCTCGGTGCCCATCACGCCGGGCGGCAACTGCGACATCCAGGTGAACGTCACCTTCCCCAGCGCAACGTTCACCAGCGGCACGAACGTCACCAACAGCTTCACCGCCACGGGAACGCCGCTGGGCCAGCCGTCGCAGAGCCTGGGCGTCGGCACGGTGACTCATCCGGTCACCACCTTCGTGCCCGCTCCGAGTGCCGGCTTGTCGAAGAGCATCTCCGGTGGCAGCCCCAATCCGCCGACTCTCAACCAGACCTTCAGCTACTCCATCTCGGCGTCCAATAACGGCAACGTGCCGCTGGACACGATGGTGGTCGTGGACAGTTTGCCCCTCCAGCTCAAGCTCTTGAGCGTGACCACCGGCTCCTACAACGCGCTGGCGAGCTTCTCGGCCGGAGTCGGCGTGCAGGTAAGCTATGAAAAGAACACGGCGCCGGGTGTTTTCACCCTTTGGGGGAGCTCGCCCAACGTCACGACGAACACGACGCTGACCGCGCCTCCTCCAGGCCTGGGGGTAGGCGAGTACGTCACCAAGGTGAAATGGGAGTTTGGCCAGGCGCAGCCTGGGATGAGCCCCTCGGCGAATCCGCAGGTCACCGGCCAGATCATCAACCCCAGCAACGCCGGCGCCCCGGTGGGCTTTGGCGACAGCATCCAGAACTGTGTCGCCCTCACGGCGGTCTACACGGCGGGTCCCACGCCGGTCTCCAACAACTCCTGCAACACCTTCACCTTGAGCGGGCCGTTCGTGCAGCTCGACCCGGCCAAGGACAACCTCTCGGGCGGCGGCCCCTTCAACACGGGACAGACCGTCTCCTGGCGCCTGCGGGTGCGCAGCGCGCCGCAGTCGAGCGATCCGGTGCCGCTCGAGAACCTGGTGGCGACCGATCTTCTTCCCGTCGATCTCATCTTCACGGGTTGGACGTTCGACGACCATTCGACGGGCCTGCCGGCGCCGCAGACCTTCCAGCAGATCCCGAACTTCGCGGGCACCGGTCGCACCCTCCTGCGCTGGAGCTGGAACGCCGGCAGCGGCAACCTCGGCGTCGCCCAGGAAGTGTGGATCAACATCACGACGACGATCCGCAACGGCGCCTCCTTCGGCGCGCTGTCCAACACTTTCAGCCTGGGGTCCAACGCACCGGGCCTCGGCCAGCGCTGCTCCGGCGGCTCCCAGGTCGACTCGCTGGACCTCGACGGCGACGGCAACACCGCCGAGACGCGGTGCACGGGATCGGGGTCTGCCAACGTGGCGCCCATCGCCCAGCTCGTCTCCAGCAAGCAGGTGCAGGGCACCTGCGACGGCGGCTTCAGCGGCAGCTCCTCCGGCACGCTGATCGGCGGCGCCGTCGAGTACCAGTTGCGGGTGCAGAACGTCGGCACGGTGGCGATGCAGAACTTCGTGCTCATCGACATCCTGCCTTTCGTTGGCGACACGGGCGTGCGCGACACCAATCCGCGCGGCTCGCAGTGGACGCCGTTGTTGGCGGCGCCCATCCTGCCGCCGGCCGGGACGACGCTCTTCTATTCGACGGCGGGAAATCCATGTCGTCCCGAGGTTGGCGTCACAGTGCCCGGCTGCACGCCCCCCAACTGGACGACCGTGCCGCCGGATCCAATTACCTCCGTGCGTTCGTTCAAGGTCGAGTTCGGCAGCCGGGTGGTGGGACCGTTCGATTTCGTGTCCTTCAACTTCCACCTCACGGCGCCGGGCAACGTTCCCCCGGCGACGACCGCCTTCAACTCCTTCGCCTACCAGGCGGACCGCTCCGATGGCCTCGGCTCGCTCGCTGCCGAGCCGCAAAAGGTGGGCATCACTCTCGGCGCCTGCAACGCCGCCAGCCTCGGCGACTTCGTCTGGGTGGACGTCAACCACAACGGCGTGCAGGACGACGGCCCCACGGGCGTCAACAACGTCTTCGTCCGGCTGTTCTCGCCGGGTCCGGATGGCGTGCCCGGCACGCCGGACGACGTGCCGCTGGCCTCGGCGGTCACCGGGCAGAGCCCAACCAACGCGCCGGGGTGGTACCAGTTCCCTGGCTTGGCGCCGGGCAGCTACTTCGTCTGTGCCACGCCGCCGCCAACCTTTATCTTCACCACTCCCACGCAGGGGGCGCCCAACCAGGACTCCGACGCCAATACGGTGAGCGGCTGTTCGCCGGTGGTGACGCTGGTGGCCAACCAGAACGATCCGGACGTCGACTTCGGGCTCGTCGCCACCCAGCTCGCGGCGCTCGGCGACTACGTCTGGTTCGACCGTGACGGCGACGGCCTGCAGAACGAATCGACGTGGGACGGCATCAACGGCGTCACCGTCAAGCTGTTCGCGGACAACGGCAACGGCGTCGCGGATCCCTCGACGGACGCCCTGGTGGCGACGACGGTCACCGCGGACGACGTCTACGGCCGGCCCGGCTACTACCGTTTCGACGGGCTGGTCCCGGGGCTCCAATACTTCGTGCAGTTCATGAAGCCGTCGGTGGCAAGCAGCTTCACCACTCAGGACGCCGGCGACGACACCCAGGACTCCGACGCCAATGCCACGACCGGCGTGACGCAGCTCGTCACCCTGGCGCCGGGTGAGTACAACCCGACGATCGACGCTGGCCTCGTCATTCCGTCCGGCACCCTCGCCCTGGGTAACCAGGTGTGGTTCGACACCAACAACAACGGCATCTTCGAGCCGCAGAGCGGCGAGGTGGGGATCGACGGCGTGCGCCTCGACCTTTACCTGGACGCCAACAACGACGGCCGGCCGACGCTCGACGAACAGGTCGGCACGACCTTCACCGCGACGCAGGCGGGCTTTGCCGGCCGCTACCTCTTCCCCAACCTCGCGGCGGGCAACTACATCGTCGTCGTCGATCCTTCGAACTTCAACGGCGGCGGCGCGCTGGCCGGCCTGGCGACTTCGACCGGCAACGATCCCGCGCCCGACCCGGACAACGACGTCGACGGCGACGACAACGGCACGGCGGTGGGAGCGCTCACCGCCAGCCTGCCGGTCACCCTCTCCGCGGGCGGCGAGCCCACGAGCGAGGACGGTAACGCGAACACCAACCTCACCGTCGATTTCGGCTTCTTCACCGCAGCCGCGGCACCGCAGCCGAAATTCGACTACGGCGATGCGCCGGACGTGACGGTCAACACCTCCACGGGGGACTACAACACGACCGTGCTCGACAACGGCGCCCAGCACCTCCTGGGAGTAACCAACGCTCCCTGGCTCGGCGCCTGCGTCGACGCCGACAGCGGCTTCAATCAGAATCCCCAGGCGACGGGCGATGACGTCACCACGTCGGCGACCACCTTCGGCACCTGCGCCGTCCCTGGCGACGACGAGGACGGCGTTACCTTCACCAGTCCGTTCGTGCAGGGCTCCCCGGCGGCGTTCACCGTCACCGCCGGCGGTCCCACGCCCTGCGTCCTCAACGCCTGGGTCGACTGGAACCGCGACGGCATCTTCGGCAACTCGGCGGGCGAGCAGATCGCGGCCGACGTGAACATTCCGACCGGCCCACCGACCGTGCTCTCGCCAGTAGTGCCGGCGGGCGCTGTTCCCGGTCTCACCTACGCGCGATTCCGTTGCTCCTCGGCCACTGGCATTGGGCCTACCGGACCGGCGCCGGACGGCGAGGTCGAGGACTACCTGGTGAGCGTCGTCGGCTTCGACTACGGCGACGCGCCGGCGAGCTACGGCACTCAAGGAGCGGGCGCGGCGCGCCACCAGGTCGATTTCTCCAATCCCTTCATGCTCGGCCACTGCGTCGACACCGAGGCCGACGGCCAGCCGAACGCCACGGCGTCCGGCGACGACGGCGCTACCAGTACGAGCCGCATTGGCACCTGCTTCAACGACGAGGAAGGCGTCACCTTCACGACGCCGGTCACGGCGTGCACCACGGCCCAGGTGAGCGTCTTCGTCACCAGTGCGGCGGGTGGGAAGCTCGACGCCTGGGTTGACTTCGACCGCAACGGCACCTTCGACGCGGCCGATCAGATCTTCTCCAGCCAGACGCTGACGGCCGGCAACAACAACCTGAGCTTCCCCGTGCCATGCACTTCGGGGGCCGGCGTTTCCTACGCCCGCTTCCGTCTCTCCTCGGCCGGCGGCCTCGGCCCGGCGGGCAGTGCGCCGGACGGCGAGGTCGAGGACTATGTCCTCGTCCTGGGCACTGTCGACTTCGGCGACGCGCCGGACAGCTACGGCACGACGCTCGCCAACAACGGTCCCTTCCACCGGGTGACGGCCGGCTTCTCCCTCGGCGCCACCGAGGACAGCGAGGTCGACGGCCAGCCGTCGGCGGGCGCCACCGGCGACGGCGCGGACGAGGACGGCGTCAACATCCCCGCCGGCGGCTTCGTCGCCTGCGGCACGACCAACGTGACGGTCGATCTCACCAACACCGCCGGCATTGCCACGCCGAAGCTCGACGCCTGGATCGATTTCGACGGCGACGGCGTCTTCAACGATCCGCGCGACCGCATCGCTTCGGGCTTGGCCCTGGTCTCCGGCGCCAACACGGTCACCGTCAACGTGCCGTGCGACGCTAAGTCCGTCCCCTCCTATGCCCGCTTCCGCCTCTCCTCGACCGGCGTCTCCGGACCGGGCGGCGCGGCGGTGGATGGCGAGGTCGAGGATTACGCGGTGACGGTCATGGGCCTCGACTTCGGCGATGCCCCCGATCCCACCTATCCCACACTCCTGGCGTCTGATGGCGCCCGCCACGCCGTGCTGCCGGTGGGCAATCCGACGCTCGGTTCCTTCGTCGACACCGAGCCGGACGGCCAGCCGAACGCCGGCCTCACCGGCGACGATGCCAACGGCAATCCGAACGACGAGGACGGCGTCGTCTTCCCGGCCACTCTCATTCCGGGAGCGCCGGGATCGATTCAGCTCCGCACCGGCGCCACGGGAGGCATCGTGAGCTGCTGGATCGACTTCAACCACAACGGCAGTTGGGCCGACGCCGGCGACAAGGTGGTGACCGACCTTTCCATTCCGGCCGGCACGACCGTCACTCCCACCTTCGCAGTGCCCGTCGGTTCGCCGCAGGGCAACACGCCGTCGCGCTGCCGCATCAGCTCGCTGGCGGGTCTGGGAATCACCGGCCTGGCGCCGGACGGCGAGGTGGAGGATCATCTCGCTCCCATCGGCGTCGAGCAGCCGAAGATCGGCGTTGCCAAGCGTCTGGTTTCCGTCGACCGCGACGTCGCCGACGCCCTGGCGTTCACCGTCGTCTTCCAGATGAAGGTCGAGAACCTCGGCAACGTGCCGCTTTCCAACGTGCAGGTGACCGAGAACCTCAGCGCCACGTTCCCCCCACCCATGACCTTCAGCATCGTCTCGGTCCAGAGTCCCGATTTCACCGTCAACCCCGCCTTCGATGGCGCCGGCAACACCGACCTTCTGGCCGCCGGCAACACCTTGACGATCGGCGGCTCCGGAACGATCACCCTGACCCTGGTGGTTCACGACCCGAACGCCAATCCCGGGCCGTTTACCAACCAGGTGACGGCAAGCGCCACCAGCCCCGCCAATGCGCCGGTCACCGATCTCTCGCAGGACGGTTCGGACCCGGATCCCAACGGCGACGGCAGCGGCACCGACAACAACGTACCGACCGTCTTCCAACTGCCGGTCGCCATCGCGTTGATTCCGACCCTCAATACCTGGGGCCTGATGTTGCTGGCGACGTTGCTCGGGCTCTTCGCGGTGCGGCGGATGAGGAGGTTGGCGAGAAGGTAAGGATGGCGGGTTACACTGCGTATTGATGAAGCTCGAAACCGAACGGCTCGTTCTCCGTCCCTGGCGGGAGGGGGACGAGCCGTCTCTCGTTCGCCACGCCAGCAACCGCAAGGTCTCGATCAACCTGCGGGATCATTTTCCCTATCCGTACACCATGGAAGACGCGCGGGCCTGGATCGCGCGCTGCCGGACCGCAACCCCGCCGCATCAATCCTTTGCCATCGAGCATGCCGGCGAGGCCATCGGAGGAACCGGGCTCCAGCCGATGTCGGACGTCGCTCGATTCACCGCCGAGGTCGGCTACTGGCTGGGGGAAGAGCACTGGGGTCGGGGTTTTGCCACTGAAGCCCTGCGCCGCCTGACCGACTACGCTTTCGAAACCCTACAATACGAACGTCTCGAAGCGCTGGTCTTCGCCACCAATCCCGTCTCCTGCAAAGTGCTGGAAAAAAGCGGCTACGAGCACGAAGCGATCCTCCGGCGCAGCGCCTTCAAAGATGGGAGATTCTTGGATTGTCACCTTTATGTGCGGCTGCGGCCTCGGTGAGAAGGGCGGATCGCGGCCGAGGCCGCTCCCTACCCAGCCGGCTCCTCGCCAACGGCCGCGAGCGCCTGGCGGTAGAGCTTCTCCTCAATCCAGAAACCTGCCTCAGTGCGGAGCTTGTCGAGCTCCGGCCTGAGCGCTTCGATCTTGCCTTCCAGGCGGGCGCGGATCAAGGCTCCGACCGCGCCGGTTTTGTTTAGATCGTAAAGGCTCGCGATTCGGCGGGCTTCTGTTTCATCAATGAGGACGAGGCTGGCATTGAGCTCGACTGCGAGGCTGATCACTTCGGATTCGCCGTCGTCCAACTCCTGACTGAGAGACCGCAGCAGAGCCTCGTTGGTCGCAGCTCGCACTTCAATCCAACCCGCCAAGCGCGCCGCTTGGACCTCGACGACGCCGAGGCGCCCCTTTCCTTCTTCCACGACCTCACGCCAGACCGCCTTCGGCACGACCAGCTTGCCGTAGAGCTCCCTGAGAAGCTCGAGCCGCCCGATGCCCGCAAGGTGAATGAGAGTAGAGGAATCACAAACTACCATGGGCGTGCTGGATGTCCTCTGCCAGATCCGAGCCGGTGTAGTGGCGGGGGATCTGGCGTTCGCCCAGGAGTTGATCGAACTGCCAGTGGCTCATCTGTGCGAGCAGGCGGGCTTTGCCGAGAGACAGCACCCCACGACCATAGAGGGCCAGTGCCAGCTCCCGCCGGATCTCATCTTCCACCTCTCTCGGAGGCAGTCTGAGGGCGTCAACGACATCGGAAGGGACTTCGAGAGTAATCTTTGGCATTTCGCGTACCTCTTGCTCCCCCAGTATGACGCATTTGGAGGTTGCCTTTTCGAGACCTCCCTCAAATCTCCGACCGCATCTCCAACTGCTCCAACCCCTGCCTCTCCCACCCGGGCCCAGTAAAGAACTCCGGCGCCAGATCCTCCGGTATGTACGGCGAGAACCACCACGTTCTTCCAGGGTGCGCTCGTAGGCCTGAGCTGTGAAGGCCAGGGGGACGAAGTAGCCTTCGAATCCCCGGTTCAGGGCGATGGCCACCTCTTCGGACGTGCAGTCCGCGACGGGACGGGCGGCGAGGGTCAGGGCGTCCATGATTATTGACCGGATTGTGACCGGGTCAGCGAGATGATTTCATGGAATCTCCTGTCTCGGCCAAGTACAATCCGCCCATGAATCTGATCGCAGACCTTCGGCGCATCGTCCTTCGCGACATCGACACCCTCCGGCGGGAGATCGAGCTCTATCCGGATGATGAATCCGTATGGCGTGAGGTCCCCGGCCTCCCCAACCCCGGCGGGACGTTGATCCTCCACTTGACCGGTAACCTGCGCCACTATTTCGGCGCCCTCATGGGCAAGAGCGGATACGTCCGCGATCGCCCGGCCGAATTCTCGACGCGAGGCGTTCCCCGACACGAGTTGCTGCAGCGCATCGCCGCCGCTCACGCCGAGGTCGGGGAGACGCTCGCCCACCTGGACCCTGCCGTTCTGGATGAAATCTATCCGGAGCCGCTTCGCGACCACTCCCTTCCGACCGGACTGTTCTTCCTCCAACTGGCGGTGCATCTCACCTATCACCTCGGCCAGCTCGACTACCACCGGCGGATGGTCACCGGCGACTCTGCGTCAGCGGAAGCCCTCGCGCCGCCCTGAGACTCGATCCATAACTTGCCTTGAAACGTTTCCGCCTCCCGCTTCGTCAGGCTGAGGAAGTCCGCAGTCTTCTTCAGGAGGCGTCCCATGAGCAACCTTCTCGCGACCTTCCGATCCCTGGCCCGGGAGCTGCCCCGCAGCCCGGGTTTCCTGCTGATCGCGGTGGCCACCCTGGGCCTCGGCATTGGCGCCAACGCGGCGATCTTCAGCGTCGTCGACGCGGTACTGATCCGTCCCTTGCCCTACCCCGACTCGGAGAGACTGGTCGGGATCTGGGGGACGGCACCGGGGCTGAAGATGGACAAGATCCAGTCTTCGGATGGGACCTACGTTCTCTTCCGCAAGGAGAACCGGGTGCTTGTCGAGATGGGGATCTATCGGGAAGGCTCGGCGACGCTCACCGGCGGCCAGACGCCGGAGCGGGTGGGAATGGCCGGGGTCACGGGCTCGACCTTCACTCTGCTGCGCGTGCCGCCGGCCCGCGGGCGGACACTTCAGACGGCGGACGAGGCGCCGGGCGCCGAGAAGGTCGCGGTCCTCGCGGACAGCTTGTGGCGGCGGCGGTTTGGCGGCGATCCGGCGGTGGTGGGGGCGATGTTGCGGGTGGACGGGGCCGAGCGCCGCGTCGTCGGTGTGATGCCCGCGGGATTCCGGTTCCCCTCGGCCGACGCCGAGATATGGCTGCCGATCACGATCGATCCTGCCCGCCTCCGTCCGACGGACTTCAACTACTCGGCGATCGGCCGGTTGCGGCCGGGAATCTCGGCCCAGCGAGCGGCTCGGGAGCTTTCGGCGCTGGTCTGGCGGATTCCCGAGGTCTATGGCGAGGAGGATCTCAGCCGCGGCATGATCGAGAGCGCCCGGTTGGGTGTCGCCGTCACGTCGCTGCGCGACGACGTGGTGGGCGCCGTCGAGCGGGTGCTTTGGGTGCTGCTGGGAAGCGTCGGCTGCATCCTGGTGATCGCCTGCGCCAACGTGGCCAATCTCTTCCTGGTACGCGCCGAGCGCCGGCAACGGGAGGTTGCCCTGCGCACGACCCTCGGTGCGACGCGCGGCGACGTCGTCGGCATGTTCCTGGGCGAGAGCCTGTTGCTGTCGCTCGCCGGCGGCCTCGTGGGCCTGGGTCTCGCATGGGCGGGCGTGCGGCTGCTGGCGAGCCTGCGGCCGCCGGGTATCCCGCGGCTCGACGAGATCGGCGTCGACGGTCGCGTTCTCCTCTTCACTTTTCTTTTGGCGCTGGCCGCCGGGCTCCTCTGCGGCGGACTTGCGGTTCTTCGTTTCGGCTTCGCGCTGGCCCCGGCCCTGCGCGAAGGGGGGCGAGGCGCCATGGCAGGGCGCGAAACGCACCGGGCCCGCAACGGCCTGGTGGTGGCGCAGGTGGCCGTTGCGCTGGTCCTGCTGGTGGGTTCGGGGCTGATGGTGAAGAGCTTCTGGCGCCTGCGCAGCGTCGACCCCGGCTTCGATCCGCGCGGCGTCCTGACCCTCCGGCTCGACCTGCCGGCGGCGGTCTACCGCGACACTCCCGCCACACTCCGTTTCGTGCGACAGCTCGTCGAGCGGGTGCGCTCGCTGCCCGGAGTCACGACCGCGGGCACGATCTACCCGCTTCCGTTGTCGGGGGGCAGTGCGAGCAGCGGCTATTGGATCGAAGATTTTCCCTTGCGACCCGATCAGGTATGGCCGCAACTCGAAACCCGCTTCGTGAGCCCGGGGACCTTCGCCGCCCTGGGCATCCCGCTGCTCGGGGGACGGATTTTCGATTCTCTCGATCCGTCGCGGCCGTCGACCGACGTCGTGGTGAGCCAGGCTCTCGCCGAGCGCTTCTGGCCGGGCCGCAACCCACTCGGCAAGCGGCTGACCGTCGACGTTCCCGGCAAAGGCGTCTGGTACACCATCGTCGGCGTCGTGGGCAACGTCCACGATCACAGCCTGGAAGACAAGCCCGCGCAGTCGGTCTACTTTCCGATGGTGCGTCGAAGCGAGCACGAGTGGGCGCCCCGGAGCTTCAGCCTGGCGGTCAAGGGGAGGATCAATCCCCGCGCCCTCGTGGCACCCGTCCGCGGCGTCGTGCGGTCGCTCGATCCCAACCTTGCGCTCGCGCAGGTGCGGCCGTTGTCCGAGGTGGTGGAGCGCTCGATGGCGCGGACTTCCTTCACCATGCTTCTGCTGGTCCTCGCCGGCGCGGTCGCTCTGCTCCTCGGCTCGGTGGGAATCTACGCCGTCATCACCTACGTGGTCAGCCAGCGGACGCGGGAGATCGGAGTACGGATGGCCCTGGGCGCCCGGCGGGTCGATATCTCGCGCATGGTGCTCCGCGAGGGCCTGGGAGTGACCTTGCTCGGCATCGCTATCGGCCTCGCCGGCGCCCTCGCGCTGACGCGTCTGATGGTCGCGTTGCTCTATGGCGTGAGCCCCACCGACCTGCCGACCTTTGCGACGGTGCCGGTGATGCTCGCGGCCGTGGCCCTGCTCGCGTGCTGGTTGCCTGCCCGCCGTGCTGCCGCCGTCGAGCCGCTGGAGGCGATTCGCTACGAGTGATTGGGTGCCAGGAGGCCGGCCTACTCCTCCCGCTGCAGCGCCCCCGCCTCCGGCACCAGCTCCAGCCCTGCCGCCGCGACCTGCCGGCGGAAGGCGGCCACGTCTTCGGCGTAGAAGCGGTTGAAGTCGACGAGGTAGGCATCCAGTGCCTTCTCGGCGGTTTCGAAGTAGGCGAGCGTGGTGGGCGTCGGCGGGTCCATGGAAGTCTGGAGGGTGTCCACGATGAACCAGACCTCCTCCAGGACGAGGTCGTCGCGCGACACGCCGAGCGGCATCTCGGGGGCGACCCGGAAGCGTTTTTCGAGGGCGTTGAGCTTCTTCTGGAGGGCGGCGGCAGCCTGGAGCAGCGCGGCTCGGGCGGCCGGCGGCGCGTCGGTGCGGGCCCTGGCGGCGGCGGTTTCGATGTCGGCGCGGGTCTTCAAGATGCGCTCGACGACGGTGATGGCGGAGTCCTGCAGGCGGCCGGCGCGCAGGACGGCGGCCCAGCGCGCCTGCCAGTCGGCTTCCGTGTTGTGCGAGCGCGGATCGGCGAGGACGTGAACGATCTGCTTCGCCTCGGCGTCGCCCAGCTTCACGGTGACGGTATAGACGCCCGGCGGCACCTCCGGGCCTGGCGGGTTCGGCGGCCGGGGCGACTGGCCGGCGGGGCGTGGGGAGAGCTTGAAAGCGTTGCGCTCCAAGCCCCAGGCGTCGCGGTTGATCCCCGCATCGAGCGGCCAGCGATAGTTGCGGAGGAGCTTGCCGGAAGCGTCGGTAACCTGAACTTCGGCCACTCCGCCCTTGAGCGCCGCGACGGTGAGCAGGGCGCCGTAGGGCCGGTTTTCGCCGTGGAAGACGTCCGCGCCGTGCCCGGACGTGCCGAGGCGATTCCAGTGCTGGCGCGCGTCGGGGATCGCGAAGAAATGGAGCGGCTCGGCGAGGACGGCGGCGCTCAGCTCGCGCAGCGGCCGGACGTCGTCCAAAATGTAGAGGCCGCGGCCGAAGGTGGCGATCACCAGGTCGTGGTCCAGCGTGTGGACGGCGAGGTCGGTCACCGCCACGGCAGGGATTCCGTTTCGCCAGGATATCCAGCGCCGGCCCCCGTCGAGCGAGATCCACAAGCCGTGCGACGTGCCGAGGAAGAGAAGGTTGCGATCCACCGGGTCCTCTTCCAAGCAGAGGGCATGGCCCTGGAGGTTCGGCGTGGCGAGGCTCTTCCAGGTGGCGCCGTAGTCGTCCGTGCGCAGGACGTACGGTGTTTCGTCGCCGCGCCGGTGATCGTCCAGAACCACGAAGGCCGACGCCGGATCGAAGCGCGAGGGCCGGATCTGGCTCACCCAGCCGTGGGCCGGCACGCCGTGGACCTTCAGGAGATTGGCTTCGACGCTCGTCCAGCCGGCGCCGCCATCGTGGGTCACGTGCAGCCGGCCGTCGTCCGTCCCCACCCAGAGGAGGCCGGACTTCAGCGGCGACGGGGCGATGGCGGTGATGGTGGTGAAGTTCTCGGCGCCGCCCACGTCCGGCGTCAGGCCGCCGCTCTCGGCCTGATGCTGCCACTCGGGATTGTTGGTCGTCAGGTCCGGGCTGATCGCCGTCCAGGTGTCCCCCCGGTCGGTCGACTTGTGGACCAGCTGGCTGCCGAGGTAGAGGGTGCCCGGCGCGAGGGGATCGAGAGCCATGCCGGCGACGAAATTGAATCGCAGGCGCGTGCCCGCGGGCTCGGCCGGCTGGATCTCCTTGATCTCCCCGGTCTTCAAGTTCCAGCGGCGCAGGCTGCCGGTTTGGGACATGGAGTAGCCGGCGTCCGGATCGGTCGGGTCGGGCAGCGTCGCCGAGCCGTCGTCCAGTCCCACGAAGGTCCAGTCGTGATCCTGGATTCCCCCGGCCTCCCAGGCGTCGCTCGGTCCCCGCCAGGCGCCGTTGTCCTGGAGCCCGCCGTAGACGTTGAACGGCACCGCCTGATCGACCGCCACGCGGTAAAACTCGCCGAGCGGCAGGTTGGGGAGGAAGACGGCCGTCCGCCCGCGGTCGCGGCTCACGGCCACGCCGCCGTCGGTGGCCAGCACGAAATGCCGCGGGTCCGCGGGATCGATCCAGATCGCGTGCAGGTCGGGATGGACGTTCTGACCGCCGAGGAGGCCGCGGAAAGTGCGGCCGTTGTCGTCCGAAACGTGGAGCGCCATGTCGAGGTCGTAGACGCGGTTCGGCCACTGCGGATCGACCGCCAGGCCGGGGAAGAAGAAGGGGCGCAGGTGGAGGTTGGGCGTCGCGTTGACCGTGCGGAAGCTCGCGCCGCCGTCGTCCGAGCGCAGCAGGGCGCTGGTGGCCGCCTCCACCATGGCGTAGACCACGTCCGGATTGGAGCGCGAAACGGCGAGCTTGATCCGCCCGAGATCTCCCTCGGGCAGGCCGTCGTCCTCCGTCCGCCGCTTCCACGTGCGTCCGCCGTCCTGCGAAACAAAGAGCCCGGAGCTCGGGCCGCCGGACTTGAAGATCCACGGCCAGCGCCGGTGCTGCCACATCGCGGCATACAGCTTGCCGGGATTCCGGGGATCGATCGCTAGATCCGCCGCGCCGGTCTTCGCGTCCACGAAGAGGACCTTCGTCCAGGTCCTGCCGCCGTCCTCCGTCTTGAACACTCCGCGCTCGGGGCTCTCGGCGTACGTCGGTCCCAGAGCGGCCACCCAGGCGACGTCCGGATTCGTGGGATGGAGGACGATGCGGGCGATGTGGCCCGTGCCTTCGAGACCCAGACGACTCCACGTCCTTCCGCCGTCGAGCGAGCGGTAGACGCCGTCGCCCGGCAGGGCCGAGTGATGAAGGTTCGCCTCGCCCGTGCCGGCCCAGACGATGGCGGGATTCGCCTGGAAGACGGCGATGGCTCCGATCGGCAGCACTCCCTGCGCGTCGAAGACGGGCTCCCAGGTGGCGCCGCCGTTGACCGTCTTCCAGATGCCGCCGCCGGCGCCCCCGACATAGAGGACGTTGGGATCGGACTCGACGCCCTCGACGGTCGCCACCCGGCCACTCGTGCCGGCCGGGCCGATGGAGCGCACGGCGAGGCCGGCGAGGCGCGCCGGGTCGACGCCAAAGTCCGCAGCCAGCCCGGGCACGGCGAGCAGGAGAGTAAGGCCAAGGAAGACGACGGGGCGCGGCATGGAACGGTCCTTTCGGGAGGGGCGGTGTATTGCGTCAGTGTATCACTAGTGTAATACGGCTGGGCAACTTTCAGGGGCTGCTATGCTTCCATCCGGAGCCGGAACGACCATGCCTGATCTGATTCTGATTGTCGACGACGAGCCTGGGATCCTTTCCACACTGGGAGGAATCCTCTCCGACGAGGGCTATTCGACCCTCACCACCACCAGTGGCGAGGAGGCTCTGGCACTCTACGGGGAGAAGCGCCCGGACCTGGTGTTCCTGGATATCTGGCTGGCGGACCGCGATGGTCTCGAGACTTTGCAGGCCCTGCGCGAGTCGGATCCCACCGCTGCGGTGGTCATGATGTCGGGGCACGGCACCACGTCCACCGCCGTCAAAGCCATCAAGATGGGCGCCTTCGACTATCTGGAGAAGCCCCTCTCCTACAAGCGGGCCGTGGACGCCGCGGCGGGGGCCCTGGCCTGGAAACGCAGCTTGAAGACCGGGGGAGCCGAGATTCTAGCCCCGTCGCTCGACCGTGCGAGTCGCCCCGAACGCGCGGATGCAGAGCGCCAGTTCGCTGCCGCTCCTGCCCTGCCGCTTCTCGCCGACACCGGCCGCCGCCAGCGCACCATCGGCAACTCGACCGTGGTTTACGGCCTGGGGCTGCATTCGGGGCAGCGCACCGGCATGGTCCTCCAGCCCCTGCCCGAGAACAGCGGCATCCACTTCGTCACCCTCCCTACGGGTATCGAGATCCCCGCCCACGTCCGCGCCGTGGCCGAAACCGACTATGCCACCACCCTCTCAGGGCAAGGCGAGAGCATCCGCACCGTCGAGCACCTTCTCTCGGCGCTCCACGCTTACGGGGTGGGCAACCTGCTCATCAAGGTGCACGGCGAAATCCCGGTGCTCGACGGCTCGGCGCTGGAGTTCTGTAAGATCCTCGACGAAATCGGCGTGGCCGAGCAGGACGAGCCGCAGCGCGAAGTGGTCGTCGACCGCCGTTACGAGGTGGGATCGGGCGAGAAGGTGCTGGCCATCGAGCCGGCGGAGCGCTTCTCGGTCTCCTACCTGCTGCGCTATCCGCCGCCGGTGGGGGAGCAGTCCTGCGAATTCACCCTGACCTCGGCTGAGGACTACAAGCGGGAGATCGCTCCGGCCCGCACCTTCGGTTTCATGAAGGATTTGAAGATGCTCAACGAGCTCGGCCTCGGCTCCGGCGGCCGGCTCGACAACTTCATCCTCGTCGGCGAAGACGAAGTGATCAACACCGAGCTGCGCTTTCCCGACGAGTTCGTCCGCCACAAGATTCTCGACATCATCGGCGACCTCTACCTGCTGGGTTATCCCATCCGCGGCAAGGTCACCGCCCGTCTGACCGGCCACCGGGACAACATCGCCCTTTTGCGGCAAATCGTGGCAGGATAAATCCTCATGCGCCACTTCGCGGTTCTCGGCCTTCTTGTTCTCAGCGCGCCGGCTCTTGGCGATGAGCTTTACACCTTCAGTAGCGAGTCTCGCGGCGGACTGATAGAAGGTATCCAGACGGGCAAAGTCTTCGCCGCCGGGAAGCGGTACCGGATGGAGCTCGGTCCCAGGGACGGAGAGCTTCCTTTCTACCCCGTTGTGATTTCCCAAGATGGCGGGGAGCACGAGACGGAGATCGATCCCCCGCGCCGCTTCTACTACAGCCAGAAGCGATCCTCGGGGCCAACATCGCCCCTGTTGGTCCTTTTTCCTGTCATGCCGCTGTCGCGGTCGGTGACCAACATCCAATTCACCGTGCTGGAGCAGGATGAGCCCAAGCCGGTCTCCGGTTTCAAGACCCACGAAGTTGAGATCCGGCTCAGCTACGACCTCAAGATGCAGCTTTCGAAAATCGAGACGGTGACAGGCACGGTGAGAGTCAATGCGAAGTATTGGATGGCGGCGGATCGGGAGGTGGTCCTGCCGATCCGGCTCCGCCCGGCGATCCGTTCGGGGATTCCCGAGATCGACTCCCGCTTGACCGAGGCGCTCGCGAAGCTCCGGGGATTGCCGGTGCAGCAGGAGGTGACGATCTCTACGGAGTCACCCGGCAGCGAGCCACAAAAAACGGTCGCCACGCGGACGATCCTCGATCTGCGCACCGTCGCGGCCAAGCCCGGCCGGTTCGAAGTCCCGAAAGGATTCCAATACCACGAGCCCGTTCGGTCGCGGCCCGTACTGCCGGCCAACCCGCCGGGATTCGGCCCCGAAAAGACTCCGCCGCCCGGAGACTGAAGGGTATTCTCAGTCCTCCGGCGGGCCCCTCGACAGGCCTGCCGTGAGCCTCCTCCTCGAGTCAGTCGGGGTTTTGCAACTCGCGAACCGGGTCTTGCAACTCATAGCTTGGGTCTTGCAGCAGAAAGGACGATGAAGATGACGACCGAGGTCTCTCTGGCGGCGATCCTCTCGAATCTGGAGGAGCAGATCGTGGCGCACCGGGATCGTGAGGCTTTCCACGCTCAGCAGGAGGTGACGCACCGGGAGCAGCGGGAAAAGCACGCGGCGGAGCTCGAGGTCCTGACGCGCAACCTCGAGACGTTCAAGGCTGCGGCAACGACCGCGGTGGAGCTTGCGGCGCGCCCGGGCGCTGCTGCCCGGCCGCTGACGGCTGCCGACCCGGACCCGGGCCGCAGGCCACGTCTGAGCCGCATGGTGTTGCTCGTCGTGGAGAGCTGGCCCGCCGGCAAGCCTTTCGGGCTGGGTGCCATCGCCTACGAGGTCGCCATCCGTTATCGAGACAGGCTCCGCAAGGGAGTCGATCCGCGACTGGTCTCCACGCACCTCCGCCGCCTCCTCGCGGATGGCCGGCTCGTCTCCGTCCGCAAAGGCAGGCCCCACCACGAGGCGCTGTACGCGCGGCGGGAGTAGGCGGGTCGGCCCTACTTGAAGATCGAATTCAGCAGCCCGGCCAGCCGGACGCCCCCCTGTACCAAGCGGCGCTCCACGAGCGGCATCTGGCGGAAGGCGTAGTCGTAGCTCAGATCGCGCTTGCCGATGTCGTAGAGCTGCTGGCGAGCGTCGAAGGACTCTTTGATCCAGTCTGCCATGGAAGCGCTCTGCCAAGCGGTGACCTCTTCCGCAGTCGGGTGGTCGACGAACTCGGCCAGCTCGGAGAAGCTGAGCTTCGTGTTTTCGATCATGCCGCCATCCCACACCGAGTGGAGGTTGGAGGGCTGGCTGAACCACAATACGATGATCTCGTTGCCGCCCCGATCAGCCCGCCGGCCCACGTGGAGGGGCTGGTGAACGTCGCCGACGAAGTGGACGAGGAACTTGAGCGCCTCCGCCTTGGCCTGGCGCTCGGCCTGCGGATCGCGCAGCACCTTCTCGCAGTGCTGCATCGCCGAAAGGACGTCTCCCTGCGGATCGCGAGCGGTGGTCTCCAGGGTCTCGTTGTCGTCGATGCTGAGGAAGTGCCAGGGAGTTGCCTTTTTCCAGTTGGGATCGGAGCGGATGTCGTCCGCCCAGGTGCTGACCTGGGCCAGGCTCTGCGGACCGATCAGCGCTGCCACGCCCCGTTGCGCCTCCGGCGTCAAGTGGCGCTCCGCGATCCGTCCCACGACCCGGTGTCCCGTGGGTCCCCACGCGGCAGCGGGCCACGGCAACGCGAGCAGCATCAAGGCAAAGGCGGACATTCTGCGAATCGTTATGCGACTCCTCCTATCCCTCAGAAATCTCTAGATGATTTGATTCTAGGAGCGGGCCGGAAAGTTGTCAATCGAGCCTATTAGATAGAAACCTTTTCGATCCCTCCGCCCACCCATATCGATCCTGCATGGCATCCCGCCCAAAGTCCAACACCGCGAGCCCGGGCGCCCTTGGCAGGGCGAAAGATGAGTATGAGGATTTTCGCGAAGTCCCAGGACTCGCGTCCTGGGCTATGGGTCTGCCGCCCTCCGGGCTCGCGCTGGGGACTACGGGCGGTCTAGTCTCGATCCACCGGATTCTTCTTCAACCAATCCACTACCTCCCCGGCGTTCCCATCCGGCGGGAACACTGGATAGAAAACCTTTTCGATCACTCCTTCGCGCACGATCAGCGTGATCCTTTTCACGAAACGGATTCCCGCCAGCTCGAAGGTGGGGAGATGGAGAGCTTCGATCAGCTGGAAGTGCTCATCGCTCAGCAGCTCGAAGGGGAGGTGCAGTCTTTCGACAGCTTCCCTCTGGTATTCCGTGTCCTGCGTGCTGAGGCCGAAGACGCCGGCTCCCAGAGCTTTCAGCTTGGCGTGGTGGTCGCGGAAGGCGCAGGTCTGAGGCGTGCAGCCGCGAGCGCCGGGGATGTAGTTCCAGCCGGGGAGGGCGTCGCGGTCGGGCCGGCCGGTGTGGGGATAGAGATAGACGACGGTCCGGCCGGGGAGGGCGGCGAGATCGACTTGGCCCCCGGCTGTCGACGGCAGCGGGATCGCGGGGAGGCGCAATCCCAGGAGGTGGTCGCAGGCGCCGTCGTCCACGGGGACGGGAAGGTCTGCGGGAAGCGCGTAGAGATTGTCGGTCCGGGTCATGGTCTCGCTTCCTCGCCAATCGGCTCGCTCCGCGCGAGCACCTCCTCGGAGGTGAGGCCATAGAGCGGCGGCGTCGGGACTCCCAGGATTCCGAGCATGAGGTAGATCTGGCCGCGGTGGTGGATCTCGTGCTCGAACATGGAGCGCAGCCACTTCCAGACGGGGATCTTGGCGCCGCCCGGGGTCTCACAGCGGCGGGCGAGATCCTCCGGCCCGAGGCCGGCGAAGATCTCCACCGAGTCGCGATGCTGTTGGTCGTAGTAGGCGAGCACCGCGTCCCAGCCGTCCGCTAGTTCCCGCCCGTGGCCAGGATAGCGGCTGGGCCGGCACCGAGCGTTCTCGGCGAACATGTGGCGCTCGATGGCGGCGAGATGACGGCTCAAGTCGCCGAAGGTGAAGGCCCCCTCCTTGTAGGTCCACTCCAGGCGCTCGGGAGGTACACAGAGAATCACCCGCCGCGTCCGCTCGTGCACGCGTTCGAAGTAGTCCAGGAACGGCTCGATGCTTTGGATCTCCATGCGGCCTCCTCACCAAATAGCGTATCCGACTCCCGGGGAGTCGAGGCTCCGGCGGTACGTCCAGCCGGAGCCGGAGAGGGGTCTAGCAGGTCGATCTGCAGGTGACGTGGTTGCACTCGGTGGCGCAGGTTTGGACGCTACAGGGGATGGTTCCCGTGGCGGCGCCTTCGACGCGGGTGAGCTCGGTTGAGGTGAGAGCACGCAGGGTTTCGCGGTGAAGCTTGAGCTTGAGATTTGTCCTCTTCATGGCACGGTCCTCCTACTGAGAGCTTGGTTTTGGTCTGGCGCCTCCGGCGCGCCCGAAGATGCCCCCACAGAATGGACGGTGCTCACAGGCGGAGAGAGCGAGTCTGACTTTCCCCCCGATGATCAGTCCCTGGCGGGCTCCGGGTCAGCCACGCCCGCCAGATGTAAATTTACTCTCCGGGGGCTCGGTGAGGGTGGAAGCTGTGGGCTATGCTGTTTCTGGCCCGGCGGCAACGGTGCCAGCCAGGCAAAGGGGAGCTGCGCCTAAGACGGGAATCTCTGTCCGGCGCGCGTGTTGTGAGGACTATGGACCCACTGGAAAACAACCATAAGCAGAGGCGCTGGCTCATCGCCGCCATCGTGGTGGTCGCGGCAGTGCTGGTCGTCCTGTTTTTCCTCCGCCGGGGCAAGGGCGGGGACGGCGACCACTATCGGACCGAGGCCGTCAGCCGCGGCAACGTCACCATGACCGTAAACGCCACCGGCACGCTCTCGGCGGTCGTCACGGTGCAGGTCGGCAGCCAGGTCTCGGGCATCATCTCGAAGCTCTACGCCGACTTCAACAGTCAGGTCAAACAGGGTCAGCTCCTCGCCGAGCTCGATCCCACGCCATTTCAGCAAACCGTGGACCAGCGTCGTGCCGACGTCACCAAGGCGCAGGTCGACGTGGCCAATACCCAGGTCACCTATAACCGCCAGAAGCGGCTGAGTGATGCCGGTTTGATTGCGGCGTCCGACCTCGACGCCGCCAAGGCGGCCTTCGATGGCGCCCGCGCCGGGCTTGCCCAGACGCAGGCGGCGCTGAAGCAGGCGCAGACCAACCTTGGCTACACCAAGATCTTCTCGCCCATCGACGGGCAGGTCGTGGCCCGGGCGTATGACATCGGCCAGACGGTGGCGGCTTCGTTCTCGGCGCCCACCCTGTTCACAATTGCCAAGGACCTCACCAAGATGCAGGTGCAGGCCGACGTCGACCAGTCCGACATCGGACAGATCAAACCTGGTGAGCCCGCTCGCTTCACGGTCGACGCCTATCCCGAGCAGGAGTTCCGCGGCCAGATTTCGCAGGTGCGCCTGAACGCGACGGTCACCCAGAACGTCATCACCTATCCAGTGATGATCGAGGTGCCGAACCCCGAGGGGAAGCTGCGCCCGAGCATGACGGCCAACGTTACCATCGAGGTCGCCACCGTCCGCGACGTGCTGCGCGTGCCGAACGCCGCCCTGCGCTTCCGGCCGGAGACGGCGGAAGGCCAGCAGACGCCGGCCCGAGGTCAACGAGCGGCGCAGGGCCAGGGCTCGCCGGGCCAGGCGGCGCCTTCGTCCTCGCCCGCGGCGCAGGCGCAGACGACTCCCGGCGCGCTGGGCGCCCGCGGCTCGGCGACCCCGGGACCGCAGCAGGCCCAGGGGGAACAGACGCCGGGAGCGGAGCGCTGGCGGGGACACCGTCGCGGCGACTTCGCCGGCGGATCTACGCCCGGAGGTGGAAGGCCGGGAGCGGCAGGTGGCGACACTACCCCCGGCCAGCCCTCCTTTGAGAGCGCTGCCGCCAATGCTGGAGGCCAAGGACTGGCAGGCGCCCTCGCGGGTGGACGGAGAGGAGGCAAGCAGCAAGGCCAGACGGTTTACGTGCTCACCGAGACGGCTGAAAAAAAGTCCGAGCTGCGCCAGGTGCGCCTGCGTACGGGAGTCACCGACGGCCATTACACGCAGGTGGTATCAGTCATCTCCGGCACGCTGAATCCAGGCGACCAGGTGGTCACCGGCCTGGCGACGATCAAGGTCGAGACGAGCGCCGGGCCGCCGGGAGGCCCCCTGGGCGGGGCGGCGGGAGCCCGCGGCGGGGCGCGTGGGAGGTTCTAAAGCGATGGCAGGGGACGCGCCGGTCCTCGAGATCCACGACCTGGTGAAGGTCTATCGCATGGGCGAGGTCGAGGTTCACGCCCTGAAGGGCGTCAACCTCACCGTCGAGCGTGGTGAATTCGTGGCCATCATGGGGCCGTCGGGCTCGGGCAAGTCGACGTTGATGAACATCGTCGGCTGCCTCGACCGGCCGACTTCGGGGACCTATCACCTCGACGGCATCGACGTCTCGCGCCTCGACCGCGATCACCGGGCGGAGATCCGCAACGACAAGATCGGCTTCGTCTTCCAGAGCTTCAATCTGCTCGCCCGCACGCGGGCGACGGAGAACGTCGAGCTGCCTCTTCTCTACAGCAACTTGGGCCTTTCGACTTTGGAGCGTGCCAGGCGCGCCCGCCAGGCCTTGGCGCAGGTGGGGCTTGCCGGCCGCGAAGATCACTACCCTTCGCAGCTTTCCGGCGGCCAGCAACAGCGGGTGGCGATCGCTCGCGCCCTGGTCACCAATCCGGCGATCCTCCTCGCCGACGAGCCGACGGGCAACCTCGACTCGCGGACCTCGGAGGAGATCATCGGCATTTTCCAGGGGCTCAACGACGCCGGCAAGACCGTCATTCTCATTACTCACGAGCCGGACATCGCGGCGCACGCCAAGCGGGTCGTCTACGTGCGCGATGGCGTCGTCTGGCGCGATGAACGAATCGTTCAGATGAAAGCAAAGCCGGGTCAAGCCGTCGGCGGGGCCGAGCTGGCAGCTGCTTTTCCCTTTACCGTGGCGCCGGCCGAAGAGCCGGTGCGCGAAGAGGTGCCGCGATGAAAACTTCTTTGCTGCGACTGTGGAACATCACCAAGGTGGGCCTGATGGCGATTTCGCGCAACAAGATGCGCTCGCTGCTCACCATGCTGGGAATCATCATCGGCGTCGGTTGCGTCATCACTATGGTGGCGGTAGGCACCGGCGCGTCGAGCTCCATTCAGGCCACGATCAATTCGCTCGGCACCAACTTCATCATGCTCTTCCCCGGCGCCGCGACGACGGGCGGAGCGCGCATGTTCACCGATCAGTCAAAGATCACACCGGAAGATGCCGATGCGATCAGGGCCGAATGCCCGGCGGTCGCCTACGTGTCGCCCGGAGCGCGGACCAACGCGCAGATCGTCGCCGGTGAGCTCAACTGGGGTACCCAGGTGTGGGGAGTGGGCGTGGAATGGCCGTTCATCCGGGCCTGGAACGTGGCCGACGGAGATTTCTTCACCGATGTCGACGTCCGCACGTCGAGCAAGGTTTGCGTCCTTGGCGCCACCGTGGCCCAAAACCTGTTTCCAAGCGGCGATGCCGTGGGCTCGACGATCCGCATCAAGAAAGTTCCGTTCAAAGTCGTGGGCGTCTTGGAGCGCAAGGGCGGCAACATGATGGGGCAGGACCAGGACGACCAGATCATCGCGCCCTACACCACGGTGATGAAGCAGCTCCTGGGCTCGCCGCGCATCAACATGATCTACATCTCGGCCCGCTCCGCCGCCGAGGTGAAGGAAGCGCAGACGGAAATCGATTCCCTGATGCGCCAGCGCCACCGCATTCCACCCGGCCAGGAGAGCGACATCAACATGCGCTCGCAGGAAGAGATCGCCTCCACCTCGGAGCAGACCTCGAAAACCCTTTCGATTCTGCTGGGCTCGGCCGCTGCCATCTCGCTGCTGGTGGGTGGCATAGGAATCATGAACATCATGCTGGTGTCGGTGACCGAGCGCACGAGGGAGATCGGCATCCGCCTGGCGATCGGCGCCAAGGGCCGGCACGTCCTTATCCAGTTCCTGCTCGAGGCGATCGCCCTGTCGGTCGTCGGCGGCGCCATCGGCGTGGGCCTGGGAGTCCTGGCTCCCTACCTGGTCACCCGATTCGCCGGCATGCCGACGCAGGTGAGCTCCGCCTCCGTCGCCATGGCCTTCGGCTTCGCCGCCGCCATTGGCGTCTTCTTCGGCTTCTACCCGGCGCGCAAGGCGTCGCGGCTGGATCCGATCGACGCGTTGCGCTACGAGTAGGGGCGGGTTGGTTGGCCGTAGCATGGTAGCCGTGCTATCGTGAGTCAATGATTCGGTCGTTCAAGGACCGTGGAACCGAGGAGATCTTTAACGGACAAAACACGAAGGAGGCCCGGCGTAGATGTCCTCAAGGCCTCTGGGCTGTGGCGGCCCGCAAGCTGGATCAATTGGACTCGGTTCAGAGTCTGGACGAGCTACGCGTTCCCCCAGGCAATCGCTTGGAGCACCTATCAGGCGACAGGGCAGGACAGGTGAGCATCCGAATCAACGAGCAGTACCGGGTCTGCTTTGTATGGACTGATTCGGGACCTGACAAGATAGAAATCGTTGACTACCATTAGCAGGCCTGGCTCCATAGGGCGAGGTGATTATGATTCGCGTACCGACACACCGTGAGCCGACTCATCCCGGCGAGATGCTGCTCGAGGAGTTTCTTAAGCCGATGGCTTTGACGCAGCGGCACCTCGCAGAAGGTATCCATGTCCCCTACCAAAGGATCAATGAGTTGGTGAACAGAAAGCGGGGCATGACGCCAAGCACAGCGCTTCGAATGGCGAAGTTCTTTGGCACGTCTGCGGACTTCTGGATGAATCTACAATTGCGCTGGGATCTCTATCAGGTGAGCATCGCTGAAGCTGAGGAGTTGAGGCAGATTAGGAGAATCCGATTGGCGGGGTAGAGCCCACTGGCTGCGCTTACCGGCGGGCCAAGCGCTGAGCTTCAGAGTTTCTACGCGCCCAGGAGCTTGGAGAGCTTGCCGTCGTATTGCCCGACACCTGCCTTCAACTCTTCGAGGGTCCGGGGCTTGGGTTCAGTCTCGAACAACCCTCTGTGTATGTCTTCCGAAGTGTAGCGGCCCGCCCGCCGGACCACGACCTTCTCGCCCTCTTCTTCCCGCTTGAGGATGGAACCTGGGCCAACGTCTAGCTTCCGGCGGATTTCTGAGGGCACGGAGATCCGTCCCTGGGCGGTCAGCTTTGACTGCGCGATGATCATGGGTTCATAGTACTACGGTAATGCAAGCAGAGCGCATTGAGGCCGGGGGCCGATTGCATCAGGCGAGAAGACGTGGCCCCAAGCCCTGCACGATCACGTCGCCAGCGAAATGGGAGAGGATCGCGTAGGGAAGCCCCCATCGCCAGTAAACCCAGCCGAACAGCAGGCCGCCCACGCCATTGAGCAGCAGCACCAAAGCAAAGAGAAGGGCACCGGCGTGGCTCGCCGAGGTCCAGGCCGGAAGGTGCGCCAAGCCGAACAACAGTGAAGATCCAAGAATACCGATGGCGAATGGAGCACGGGGACGCCTGAAGAGGCGAGTTGCCAGCCAGACCAGCAGACTCATGGCGAAAAGACGGAACGTGACTTCTTCTAGAATCGACGATTCGAACGCCAAAGCGAAAGGACGCCAGATCGGCTCCGCGAGCCGCCCGGCAAACCGAGCATGCAGCGCCGGCTCAAGCCGCGCCAGATAAGAGAGCACGGACAGGAGAACGGCCCCCAGGAGCGCTCCGGAGAGAAGCGCGAGGGCAGCCAGCCTGGAGCGCTGGGAGACGGGGCGCGCTGAGACTGAGCGGCACCGTGACGCTGCGCCGAAACCGACAATGATCAGGATCGCACCCGCCATCGCGCCAATCAGAACGTAGATTAGGTTCGGAGGCTGCGGCAGCGCGAGGCACAGCGCTGCGACGAAGGCGGCCCATGTGCCGCCGATGGCCAACGCGGCTTCTTTCTGAGTACGATCGATGAGCAGTTCCATTTTATTTCCGCAGGCATGCGAGAATCTGGAGCGCACGGAGAAAAGGATTCCCGAGGTCTTGTCGAGCTCCACGGACATATTCCTGCAGCTCTTCTACGCGCTTGGTGTAGTCTTCATTGATGACCAATTCAAGATCCGCAACGGTGGAGAGCGCGGCAGTCAGAAAGCCTCGCGGTACAACCGGAGACCAGAACATGAAGCGGTAGTGCTCGAAGTTGGAGAGGAACTTTTCAGCATAGTCCCGCTGGCGCTCATGTTTGCGACGGATCCGCTCCAAGGTGTCCTGGTAAGTCTTGTAATTCAGGCCACGGATGTGCGTTGTCACCTCGCAGAGATACGCGGTCTTGTCCGCAAAGCAAAGACCCAGGACATCGAGTTCGTTCAGGCCAGCCAGTCCTCCACCACGTACTCGGACGCCGTAGTCCACGAAGTCACAGTGAAGGATCTCCTTGAGATACCCTCCGACAACGTACTCGCCCATTTCGCTGGCCATTAACTGACTCCTTGTACTCAATCTTCCCAAATGGTGTCATCGGCGAGTTCCTTCATGTACTCTGCGAACTCCTCCGTTCCTTCAACGATAATCTGGAAGGGCTCGCCGCTTGGCATGTGCGCGGCCAGCGCGGGCCCCAAGCGCTCCATGTGCGGAACGGGAACTACGGCTCTCTTCAGTGTGAAACCTGTCTTGAGCATCTCGGCGGAGGGTCCAAAGAAGGCTTCGTAGAGTTCGGCTTGTTCGTGGAAAACGAAGACCAAATGACCGTGTTTGGTATGGAGGCCAAAGGGGCGGCTGAAACCATTGGGACCCTCTACCCAGGGAACAAAGTAGAGGAGATCGCCCGCTGGATCTGGTCGTAGTGGCTTCTCCGGATTGACCGTAATCTCCCTGAGCGCCATAAGGAGCTTCCCCTCTTTCCCAAGCTCAGCAGCAAGGTCGCAAAACTTCTTGGCCTCCAGCAAACTTGGGACTGAATTAGGGGCAGACTTAGAAATCGCCTTTCGAAAGGCCTCCAGCAGAACCCAGTCGTCCTCGCGCCTCTCAGGAAAGAGGGAGAACTCCATTGCGCGTGCTACGCCGCTGTCTACAGTGTTCACTGTCTCCACAAAATGCTCGTTGATCTCATTCATCATTTTTTCGACACGGTCGACCTGTTCCGGCGTGGGATCGTCAGTGTTGAATAGATATGCCGTGGCCGACAAGCTCAGGTATTGACGCAGCATCAACGTCCGAACCCCGATCGACACGGGGTGCAAGGCGAGCTCCATCAGAGTGGCAGAGTCCGGAGACATCGCTGAGGCAATGATTGCCACCCGCCGGCAACGATCAATCACAGCCAAGATGTTCAAGAAAATCATCATCTCTTGGATGAATTGCGCAATGCTGAATTTGTCCTGGCCTATTTCTCGCATGATGTCAAAGGTGGTTCTGAACAGGACGCTGCAAGCAAAGATATCGGCTAGGCCTTCTTCTCGGAGCTGAGCAATGCTCAGGACGGAGTCCGATCCAGGCAGCCTGGCCAAGTCGAGGGCTCCCTGCTTCATGGCTTCGGGATAGGCGGCAAAGCCGTCTAGCGCAATTGCGATCGATTCCGCCATCCAGTCGTCGGAAAAAATTTTCCCAGCGTCGAAGCTCGTCAGCTGAGTTGGGTGGAGATGGCCGAGTTCGTGCACCAGCCCATAGAACCACGTTGCCATGTAGGCTTCATTCTTCTTCTCGTACTCAAGCGCTTGCATTTGGTCACCGTCATCAAGCCAAATCCCTTTTTTCGTTACTGACTTCACGAAGGCCAAAACGGCGTAATCCGGGTCGCCATGCCGAAGTGCCATCTCCGCCATGAGTTTAAGTGTCGCCTGTTCCGTGACTTCAAGGAGTACTTCTCCTTTCAGCCAATGAGTCACGAACAGGTGTCGAATGAAGGCGGTCAGCGAAAGGTAGCGCGTGCTGAAGATGACAGGGCTAGGCGTAATGCCAGGCAGGCAAAAAACTTCCGGCGGCCCTCCGTCTACCCAGTAGACGGAGAACCGAGGGCCGATCTGTCGCTCTACTTCGTCGAGCACGAACGACATTGGCGTCCGATTCTCGCGGCTATAGTACCAAAAGTTGGCTGTCTTACCGAGCTCAGAGCGAAGAAACTCTACAATGTCCGGCCCTTGAGAGTCGCTCATTACTCGTTGGAGTCTCCTTTGACCTCGAGGTTTGCCTCGATCAGCGCGCGAAATCGCTGAACATCTTCAGGAGTTGGGTTCTCGATTTCCATGTCACGCCACTTAATCTTCTTCACTTGCCTCATGCCCAGAGAATCTTTTATAAAGCCAAGAATGTGCGGCAGAGCCTGGGCCGCAAGGTTGGCAATCACGATCCATGCAGCAACGTTACCATCGAGGTTTTTGCGTGAAGTCAAGCTCGTCTTACTGCCCGGCTGAGCATCGATTTCCTTGCGGATGGCCTCGGTCGCTTCTTTCGTGCCACTTATGACGATGGTTTCGGATGTGGTCTCCATGGGTTTCTCCTGTATTGCGGTCAAACAAGCTGTGCCGGTGAGGCTGAGACGCATGGAGAAAGAGTCATCCTGCAGACTGCATCCACCAGCCCCAGCCGAAAAGAAGAGTTAGATAGAGCCAGAGTAGCGAAGCAAGCACATGCAGCACCGTGTTGCGGCGATCGCCTCGCCAGAGTCTGCGGTCGTAGATGAACTGTTGAGTGATCAGCCGCAGTCCCCAGAAGAGAGTGAGCCCGAAAAGTACTGCCTTCGCCAGCCGCGACGGAGCCACGAGCTCGGCGGCATAGCTGAAGCTCAGCACGCCGAAGAGGATCAGGGTCAGCATGATGAAGCCGACGTGGACGAGGAAAATCTGACGGTTGAGCAAAGTCAGCTTGGCAAGGTCCTCCTTCCAGCCGAGCTGCTTCGGAAAGAAGACATGGGCCGCGGCGAGCAGGAGCAGCAAGGCGCCGGCGATGCGGAGGTGAAGCTCGAGACTCATGATGCTTTCTCCAGCACCAGGGCGGCGACGAACGGGGTGATGCGAAAATCCTCGCGCACGGCGAGGTCCGCGGCGGCGGCCAGGTGCAGCCACTCACGGCGGGGGAGGAAGTGGAGGAACCCCGGCCCGAAGGCGAGGAAGTTCCAACCATCCCGCACGTGCTCGACGAGCACGGCCCGGCCGCCAGGAGCGAGCGCGCGAGCGATCTCCAGGAAGAAGCGGCGGCGCGACTCCGGTTGGCGCAACTCGTGGGCGGCGAAAATGAGAAAGATTGCATCCTGCGAGCCGTTGGCGAGAGGCAGCGCGCGGAAGTCGACCGGCGTGGCAGCCTGATCGAGCGCCAGCTTCCGCGCCCGGACGATCGACGGCTCCGTCATCGCCGCCGCATCGTAAAAGTCGAGGACCGTGCCGCTTGTCGTGGAGGTCGTAGGGAAAATCCGCGCCAGGGCGCCGAAGGTCTCGTCGAGCCCGGCATGGAGGCTCGCCCAGTGCCGCGGCGCTGCCGGCAGCAAGCCGGCGAGCCAGTCCCAGCGGCTGAGCGGTGACAGGTCGTAGATCCAATGGGAGACCAGGAGCGAGGAGGCCGACCACAGCAGGGCCGCCACGATTCCGGTCAAAACGACAATGGAGAGCGGCCGAGGAAGAGGCAATACGGCCACGGCGACGGTCGCCGCCAGCGCGGCAACGCCGGTCTTCGCAAACATCGGCAGGTTGTAGTGCAGGATCTGGAGCAGGCCGTGGTACCTGCCATGAGGAGCTTGTGGCGCGGCGACGGCGGTCACGCCTTCTCTCCTGCGGGCAGCGCCTCACAGATTCCTCGCTCCCAACGGTAGGGCACATCCTGGAGGTGGAACGCACTGGCGAGCACCGCCCGTTCGCGGTCGAACGGCGGACGCGCGAGAAAGGTGCACTCGCGCACGTCGACGCCGACCGGTTCCGGGTTCCAATGCCGCCGTACCCCCTGGATGCGCACGATCGAGTGCGTCTCTGCCTCGTAATCGAAGGTGAAGGGGAGCGGCCCCGCGAATTTTCGGGCCTCCTGGAGATTCGGAAAGGGAGAATCCGCGGGCAACGGAGCGGGCTTGCCGGCGAGATTCGCGATCACGTGCAGGTCCGCCTCGCCGCCGGTTTGGATTCGCACCTCCAGGCTGCCTGCCTTTTCCTCAACCTGAGCGTCGCATTTCACATAGTGATAATGGGTCAGCGCGTTTCCCGCGAGCACCATGAGCTCGCGATCCGTGTCGCTGCGCAGGATGCGCAGACCGCGCAGCGACCGGCCCGCCGACGTTCTGAAACGCGAGAAGATGCGGTAACCGGTGAGAAAGAAATCCTGACCTAAAGCTGCCGGAACGCCCACCGGCCGCAGCCCTTCCGTCTGCACCATGGCGATGGCCAGGAACCCGAGACCCTGGTAGGTGTCGAGCGTCAGACCCGGCGGCAGCAGCGGGAGGAGCACCCGCTCCGGGAAAGCATACGTAAGCACCAAGCAGTGCCGGAAGAAGGCACGAACCGGCAACGGGTGTCGCCTGAGAAGGTGGAGCATTTGCTTCTCAGTCTATCGCAGTCACCTCAATCGATCCCCAGAGCGGCGAGCGGTCGCGCGCCGCCCATTCGGCGGCCCGGGCGTTGCGCGGCTCGCCGAAGCTGCGCAGCACCATCACGGCCCCCGGCGCGGCGGCGTGCCGGACGGCGGCCATCAGGCGCTCGCCGTAGGCCGGAGGCGCGGCGTCCAGAACGTTCGAAAGCGTGAAGCCATCGAAGCGTCCGGGCGGGCCGCTCGCCAGATATTCGGCGGCATCGGCACAGAGAAATTCGACCTCGGGGCGTGTTTCGAGACCCTTTTCGCCCGCTTCAACTCCCGGCGGGTCTTCGCCCAGCAGCAGTCTCCAAGCATAGGGGTTCTCGCGGTTCGGATGGTTCGCCCAGGTGCGTTCCAAGCGGCGCAGGATCACGAGATCGAAGCGGTTTGGAACGAAACTGACAAAGCTGGAGTCGTGCGTCAACCGCAGCAGGGCCTTGTGCAAGCCGAGGCGCAGCAGCACCCGCAGGCGGAGGTTGTCGAGCCGTTGGTGCCAGAAGGCCGTTTGCTCGGCGGGCACGCCAAGGAGGAGGAACTCGCGTAGATCCCGCCTGCGCAGCCCGAGCCAGGGCAGAAGCTTTCGCGCCATGGCCTGCTGCCGATCGACGACGCCGGGACCCGGCCGCGCTCCTGCCGCCCGGGCTCGCGCATATTCGATCTGCGCCGGATTGACGTCGACGGCCGTAACCTGAAATCCACGCCGAGCGAGCGCCAGGGCGGTGTCGCCGGAGGAGGCGATGCAGAAGATCCGCCCGCCCGGGCGAAAGACCTCGGCCTCGACTCGCCAATCCTCATGCATACGGCTGAAAAGGAGTTGAGGCGGACCGGACCGGCCGTCGAGCCGGCCGCGGCTCCAAGGCGTAGTCTCTCCATCGTCACCGCGATCGGCGTCCCGTGCCGCGACCAGCCAGACCAGGGTGAGGAAGGCGAGATTCTGCGTGATCATGGCGCCGGGATCGGCGATGTGGCCGCGTCCCCAGAGCAGTCCGCTGCCGTTCATTCCCACGAGCAGGAGGGTTTGTGCCGCCGCGGCCCACCGGGGCCGCCACCCGGAGAGCACCCAGACGGCGAGCCCGGCCTCGATCGTTCCCAATCCCATGAGAACGACCGTTCCGGCAACGCCCGCCAAGCCTGGTACCGCCTGCATGATCGCCCGATGTCCCGGGCTATGGCCCAGCAGCTTGCACCACAAGCCTTGATAGAGCCAGACGAGAGCGACGGCGAAGCGTGGCATCACAGCCACCCCAATCTTTACTTCACCTCAAACGACGCCTCGGAGCGGGACTCGGCCCCGTTGTGGCGATCGTGCGCTATGGCGATGACGCGGTAGGTGCCTGCCGGGTCCTTGGGCTCGATGGTGATTCTGATCTTTGGCACACCCAGTTGGACGAACCCGGCATGGGGCGCCCGCTTGTTGCGCCAGAGGTCGTCACCCTTGCTGTTCTGGAACAGCTGACCGCTCGGAGTCAATCCCTGAACGTCGACGTCGACGTTACAGTTGCCTTTCGCGTCCGCCTTGCAGTCCTTGAAGAAGAGGACTCCCACCAGGAGCTGACCCCGCGGCGCGATCTTGACCGGCTGGGCCTGCGCGTATTGGCCGTCAGGTCCCTTGGTTGGACTGAGCACTTTTTCCGGCTCCGCGGTGATCAGCAGGCGGATGTCGAGCTTGCCTTCCGGTGCCGGCGTCGTCTTCGGCGCCGGCGCGTGGTTCTTCGGAACGGCCGCCGGCACGAGCAATAGGGCGGCTGCGAAAAGGTTTCGGTGACGACGGAAAGAAAGCTTCATCGTTTCTCCTCAGTTGAATCGGTGCAATCCTTTTGACAGGTCATGGAACGACCGGTGCCATGCCGGCGGCGCGAACCTTGTGGTCCAGATCGCGCAGCGGTCCGGCCGCGAGCGCTTGCCATTTGGCGAGCACCGGGTCCAGGCGTTTGCGGTAGGCATCAAAGACTTCTCGCTGCGGCTCGGTCGGAGAGGCGTCGGCGCTTTCGACGTCGATTGCCAGGGCATTGAGAACGCCGGCCGCGGCGTCGAGAGTATCGCCTCTGCGGCCACGAAAGGTCTCGATGTCGGTTGCGAGATGCTTTGTGGCTTCCCGCAGTGCGACGGAGTTCTTTCGCGAGGCGAGCTCGCCGTCGAGCTTCTTCAGCCGGTCGGCCACGGTCTGGATCCTCTCCTGGGCCTCCGTCGCGTGCTCGAGGACCTGGGAAACCTTGACATAGAAGTCGCGTTGCGCTGCGAGATCCGCCGGCGGGGTCTGGACCCGTGGGTCCATCGCGACCGTCAAAGCCTGGGTAGAGGTGCGGCCGTCGACCGTCAATCGGATCTCGTATTTCCCCGGCAGAACGAACATCCCTTGCGGCACTTCGTGGGTATCGGTGCCGGGGACCGCGGCGATCGAGAAGTCATATTCATGAGCCCGCGGCCGAGGATAGCGAAGATCCCAAACGAAACGGTTGTGGCCAAGCCGGGCCGGCAGCGCCGACGGCGGTTGCAGCCACGCGTCGACGAAATACTGCCGCGCCTCCGGCCGCGCGGGCGTCTCGTCGCTGCGGAAGCGGCGGATCACCTGGCCCTGGCTGTCCACGATCTCCAGTGTGACCGGGCCTTTGGGTGCCGTCGCGAGCCAGTAGTCGATCGATGCGCCTTCAGGCGGATTGAACGCCCGCGGCTCGTCGAGCGGCAGTGGCGTGTCGCGGTTCTGATTGTTGTTCAGGCGCCAGGCAGCGGCCGGCGGAAAGAGCGCGGCACCCGCGGCCAAGGTCTCCTTGGTGACGTGGCGAAGCGGCGAGTAGTCGTCGAGCACCCAGAGAGACCGCCCCTCGGTGGCGGCGATCAGGTCGTTGCCGTGGATGGTGAGATCGTTGACGCCGCTGGTCGGCAGATTGAGTTGCAGCGGCTGCCAGCTCTCGCCGTCGTCGAAGGACACGAAGGCGCCGCGCCGCGTGCCGGCGAACAGCAGCTTGGGATTGACTGGGTCCTGCCGGACGACGTTCACGCAGTCCTCGCCGGGCAGTCCGGCCGCCGCCGCGCGCCAGGTCTTGCCGAAATCGTGAGTGACGAAGGCGTAAGGATGGAAGTCGTCCGTCCGGTGGCGGTCGACGGCCGCGTAGGCGGTGCCGGGCGAAATCGCAGAGGCGTCGATCTGGGCGACGCGGCTCCAGTCGGGCAGACCGGGCGGCGTGACGTCCTGCCAGGTTTTGCCGCCGTCGCGGGTCAGGTGGATCAGGCCAGCGTCCGTCCCCACCCAGACGAGATCCTTCTCCAGCGGCGAAGGCGCGACGGTGGCGATGACGCTGTAGCCACAGCCTCGGGCACGCGCCACGGGCACGTCGCCGGAGCAATCGGCGGGCAGAGGCGAGGCGGCGCCGGTCAAATCCGGGCTCACGGTCTCCCAGTGCTGGCCGCCGTCGACCGAGCGGAAGAGCACCTGCGTGCCGAGATAGATCGCGTGCGGCGGCAGGAGCGAGATGGCGATCGGCGTGATCCAAGTGGTGCGATAAGTCACCGTGGTCGGCCGCTGGCCATAGCTCGAAACCGGCCAGGGCGCCACGTTTTGCACCTGTCCGGTCTTTGCGTCCCAGCGCGACAGGCGGCCGCCCAGGCCGCTGCCATAGACGATGTCGGGATTGCCGGGAAAGGGGATGTCGTAATCGCGCTCGTCGCCTCCCACCGGATACCAATCGCGGAAAGTGAGCTGGCCGTAGTCGCTGCGGCTCGCCGCTCTCACCGTGCCGCTATCCTGCTGGCCGCTGTAGATCCAATAGGGAAAACGGTCGTCGGTGGCCACGTGGTAGAACTGCCCGGTCGGCTGGTTGTACCAACTGCTCCAACTCGCGCCGCCGTTGACGGTCACCACGGCCCCCTGATCGCTGGCGGTGATCATGCGCTCCGGGTGGTCTGGATTGAGCCAGAGGAAGTGATAATCGTCGCCGCCCGGCGCGCCGCGGAAGAACTCGAAGGTCTTGCCGCCGTCCGTCGAGCGCCGGATGGATTGCCCCATGGCATAGATCGTGTCCGCATTGCGGGGATCGACGGTAACGCTTGCGAAGTAGGCGCTGGCCAACCCGGCGTTGGCGTTGACCCGCTGCCAGGTACCGCCGCCGTCGTCCGAGAGGTAGAGGCCGGAGTCCGTGCCGTTGGCGTCGATCGTGGCATAGATCTTTTCGCCTCGGCTGCCGGGCGCCACCGCGAGCCCAATGCGGCCGAGGGGCACGGTGGGCAGGCCGTGGCCGGTGAGGCGCGCCCAGGTCTTGCCTCCGTCGACGGATTTGAAGATGCCGCTTCCGGGGCCGATCTCGGGCTGGAAATACGACAGCCAGGGGTGGCCTCGCACCTGCCAGGTGGAGGCGAAGATGACGTCGGGCGCCGCCGGGTCGCCCGAAAGGTCCACGGCGCCCGAGTCGTTGTCGACGAAGAGCACCTTGGTCCAACTCTTGCCGCCGTCGGTGGTGCGGAAGACGCCGCGTTCGGCATTGGGACCGAAAAGATGTCCCTGGGTGGCGGCGAGCACCACGTCGGCATTGCGGGGATCGATCCACAGGCGGCCGATGTGATAGCTGTCGGCGAGTCCCCGGTGCTCCCAAGACTTGCCGCCGTCGCCGGAGCGGTAGACGCCGTTGCCGGAGGTGATGTCCCAGCGGGCGGAGACCTGGCCGGTGCCTACATAGAGGACCGCTGGATCGCTGGGTGCCAGGGAGAGGGTTCCCACCGAAGCCGCGCCTTCATGATCGAAGAGCGAGTTCCAGGTCCTTCCGGCGTCGGTGGTCGTCCACACTCCGCCGTCGGCGGTGCCGATGTAGAAGGTATCCGGCTTGCCGGGAACGCCCACCGCGGAGGTCGCCCAGCCGCCCCGCAATGGACCGACGAGGCGCCAACGCAATGCGGCGTAGGCTTCAGGCGGCACGGCGGCATTGGTTGCACTGACCACTGCGGCCAGACCGAAAAAGACGGCAAGACACGAGACGAGGCGGCGAAGATTCATGCAAGTTCTCCCAGGGACAGCGATCGAGCCCACGGGAGACGTTCTACAAGAAAACGAGCCGGTCCGCCACTCTGGAGCAAGCACGCTTGAGCTCCGTCCTGGCGCGAGTCATAATCTCGGCCACAAGCAACCCTTAAAGGAGAACATCATGCTGAAGAAGTCGATTCTCGCCTTGACGTTGGCGATCCTGCTCGCCCTGCCGGTCCTGGCGGCGCCGCCGAAGACCTATCAGGTGACGGGCCCTGTGATCGAGCTCACCGCCGACATGATCGTGGTGATGAAGGGGAAAGACCGCTGGGAGATCGCGCGCGACGCGTCCACGAAGGTCACCGGCGACTTGAAGGTCGGCGCCAAGGTCACCATCGAGTACCGGATGACCGCCGCGACCGTCGACGTCAAGCCTGACAAGGCCGCCGCCAAGAAGAGCCCCAAGAAGGGTTAGTAGGACGGCAGAAACTTTCGGGGACGGTAGAGAGTATTGGGCTGTCTCTACCGCCTCCGCCAAGCCTCAGACGCAGCTTTGCCAAGAACCTGACACTTATTGACCCCGCTGTTTGACGGCGACCCGTATCGCGTTTAGAGTCCACCCGACTCTTCAGCGACTACGATCATGGCCGCGCCCTCCCGCCCCGTCGATCCGGTCCGTGTGGCCCGTTGGGGGCTCTTTGTCCTGACGCTGGTCAACCTGTTCAACTATCTGGACCGCTGGGTGCTCGCGGCGCTGGTCGAGAGCCTGAAGCATTCGGAGCTGCATCTCTCGGACTCCCAACTTGGATTCCTGCCCACCGGGTTCGTCCTGGTGTACATGTTGACCTCGCCGATCTTCGGCACGCTCGGCGACCGTGGCAACCGCCCACGGCTGATGGCGATCGGCGTTGGCATCTGGAGCATCGCCACGGCCCTTGGGGGCTTCGCGACCAACTTCTTCAACCTGTTCGCCGCCCGCTCGACGGTCGGTATTGGCGAGGCGGCCTATGGCACGGTGTCGCCCGCCCTGCTCGCCGATTATTTCCCGCTGGAAAAGCGCGGCCGGGTCTTCGCCATCTTCTACGCGGCCATCCCGATTGGCTCGGCCGCGGGCTTCATGCTGGGCGGCTGGGTCGACCATGTCTACGGCTGGCGGGCGGCCTTCTTCTTTGCCGGCGTTCCCGGCCTGGTGCTCGCCTGGATGACTTCGCGTCTTTTCGATCCGCCGCGCGGCTCGATGGATGGCGCCGGCGCTCCGGTCACGGCGCACGGGCACGGACCGATCGGAAAGGAAGCGCTTTCCGCCTATCTCGGGCTGCTGCGCAACGTGCCCTACGCTCTGACGGTGCTTGGCTACGCCGCCTACACCTTCGCCCTGGGCGCCCTCGGTTATTGGATGCCGGCGTTCCTCGAGCGCGAGCGGGGGATGGTACGGACCGATGCTACGTTCCAGTTCGGGGCAATCGTCGTGGTGACGGGCTTCGTCGGCACTTTTCTCGGCGGCTGGCTGGGCGACCGCCTGCTGCCGCGCTTCCGCGAGTCCTATCTATGGGTTTCTGGTATTGCCACCCTCGCCGTGGTGCCCTTCGCCTGGGTTGCGTTCACCGCTCGCGAGCGCCCGGTTTTCATGACCTGCATCGTCATTGCCGAGGTGCTGGTTTTCGTTTCGACGGGGCCGGTCAACTCGGCGATCGTCAACCTGGTGGCGCCGGACAACCGCGCCACGGCCGTCGCCCTTTCGATCCTCGCCATTCACCTGCTGGGAGATGTCCCGTCGCCGCCCTTGATCGGTATCCTCTCCGACGCCAGCTCGCTGGGCCGCGCCATGCTCGTCCTCCCCGTCGCCTTCGGTGTCAGCGGACTGATCTGGATGTTTGCAGCCTGGCGCGGTGGACGGACGGCAGAAAGGACATAAGGGACATCAAGGACACCAAGGACGAGCGAATCCAATCTTGGCGTCGTCCTTTGGGTCTTTGATGTCCTTTGTGTCCTTGCTTCTCGCGCTACACTGATGAGCCATGAACATCGCGATCCTCGGCGCGGGAGGAGTCGGCAGCTACTTCGGCGGCATTCTGGCGCGGTCCGGAAACTCGGTGACTCTGCTCGCTCGCGGCGCCCATCTCGCGGCGTTGCGGGAGCGAGGCCTCGAGGTGCGTACGCCGGAGGGGACATTCATCGCGGCGGTCGCGGCCACCGGCGATCCGCAGGAGATCGGCGAGGTCGAGCTGGCGGTGGTGGCGGTCAAGAGCTACTCGCTGCCGGAAATCGTGCCGGCGGCCCGGCTACTGGCAGAAAAGGGCGCGGTGATCCTGCCGCTGCTCAACGGCGTGGAAGCCGCTGATCGATTGGTCGAGCAGGGCGTACCGAGCGACAAGGTGCTGGGTGGGCTGGCGGAGATCAGCGCCGCCCGGATTGAACCGGGAGTCGTCGAGCGCCGCAGCGCCTTTCAGCGGGTGGTGGCGGGGGAGAGGGCGGGAGGGATGTCGGAGCGCACCGAGCGGATCGCCGCCGCGTTCCGCGAGGCCGGCGCCGAGGCTCGAGCGTCCGCGGACATCACCTCCGATCTGTGGCGCAAGCTCGCGTTCATCACCACCATGGCCGCCGCCTGCGGACTGGCCCGCTCGCCGATCGGTCCGGTGCGCGAGGCGCCGTTGGGCAACCTGTTGATCGAAAGGGCGCTGCGCGAGGTGGTGGCCGTGGCGCGGGCGCACGGCGTGGCGCTACCGGAGGACGTGTTGTCGAAGATCCTTGGCTACATCGATTCCCTACCCGGCGCCATGCAGCCGAGCTTTCTGCTGGATCTGGAGTCCGGCGGACCGACGGAGATCGACGACCTGAGCGGTGCCGTCTCCCGGTTCGGCAGGGAAGCGGGCGTCGAGACGCCGGTTCACGACGTGGCCACGGCAGCGCTGAGTGTCGCGCGGCCCGGTTGATCCTGCTAGAGTCCCCGCCCGAAACGATTCCTGACCTCGAGGGGGACGCCTGATGGAGCCGCAGCCGCCCAAACCCTGGTACCGCCTCTCGCTCACCACCTGGATCCTGATCGGCCTGGTGGCGGGCGGCTTCGTGGGTTGGATCCGGCCGGAGTGGGGCATCAAGGTCTTCTTCCTGCGGGACATCTTCCTCAACCTGATCAAGTCCATCATCGCGCCGCTGGTCTTCTCGACGCTGGTCGTCGGCATTGCGGGCGGGGGCGATCTGAAGAAGGTCGGGCGGATGGGCGCCAAGGCGCTCCTCTACTTCGAGGTGGTGACCACTCTGGCGCTGTTCATCGGCCTCGCCGTGGTCAACCTGACGAAGCCCGGCGTCGGCGTCCGGCTCGTGGCGCCGAGCCTGGAGACGGTGCAGAAGATCGGGGAGAACCATCCGCGGACGATCGTCGAAACGATCGTGCACATTTTCCCCGCCAGCATCGTCGACGCCATGGTGCGCGGCGACGTGTTGCAGATCGTCGCTTTCGCGGTGATCTTCGCTTTGGCGGTCGCGGCCATCGGCGAGAAGGGCAAACCCATCCTGCAGGCAATGGACAGCCTGTCGCAGATCATGTTCCGCTTCACCAGCTACGTGATGATGTTCGCGCCGATCGGCGTCGGCGCGGCGATGGCGCACACCATCGCGACGCAGGGCCTGGGAGTGCTGCTCAACCTGGGAAAACTGATCGGTTCGCTGTACATCGCGCTGATCGTCTTCATCGTCTTCGTGCTCGGCGTGGTGGCGGTGTTGGCGCGCGTTCCCATCCGCCAGTTCCTGCGCGCGGTGCGCGAGCCGGCGACCATCGCCTTCGCCACCACCAGCAGCGAGTCGGCCCTGCCGAAGGCGATGGAGGCGATGGAGCGCCTGGGAGTACCGCCGCGCATCGTCGGCTTCGTGATGCCCACCGGCTACAGCTTCAATCTAGACGGCACTTCGCTCTACCTCACCCTTGCCGCGGTCTTCGTGGCGCAGGCCGCCGAGGCGACGACGGGCATCCACATGGACTTCAGCCATCAGCTCATCATGATGCTGACGCTGATGGTCACCTCCAAGGGAATCGCCGCCGTGCCGCGCGCCTCGCTGGTGATCCTGCTGGCGACGCTCGGCACTTTCCTGCCGGGGAACCTCGGACCTATCGGCGTCGCCGTCATTTTCGGCGTCGACGAGCTGATGGACATGGGGCGCACCTGCGTCAACGTCATCGGCAACTGCCTGGCGACGTGCGTCATCGCCCGCTGGGAGGGCGAGTTCGACGACGCGCGCGCCCGGGTTTTCGGCACTCCGGAGGAAGCCCGGCTCGACCTCGCGGCCGGCGAACCGGCTTTCGTCCGCTCGGTCGAGCTGGGAGACTGAGCCTCCTGGCGCCTCCTATTCGGGAGGCACGCAGGCGACGTTCTGCGCCGTGGCTGCTTTGCGCAGGAGGTCACGACAGGAGGCCACTTCATCTTGCGTCAGCTCGAGGAATGGCGCCTCGAGGTTCACGCTGCAAAACGGCGGCGTCTCGGCATTGTCCACGATCGCGAACGTCCCATCCGGAGTGTCGACGCTGATGATCAGGGGAGTCGAGACGCAGTTCTGCACCGTGACCGTACCATTGGCAAGATCAGCGAAGAGCGGGAACTGATTGCCGCAGGGGCACACGATCTCGCAGGGGAGCGGGTGGCCCGTCTTTTTTTCGTAGTTCTTTTTCACCTGGGCGCACGCCGTATCCGAGGCGTCGTGGTTGGGGCTGTCGCAGTCCATGGCCTCGCAATAGGCATTGCAGAGGCCGAAGGCGGCGCCGGTCTGGCCATCGCAGACCGTTTCCACCGACGGTGGTTTCCCGTCCGGAGTTTTTCCCACGGCGGTGCCCCACGCCATCAGGAAGCCAAGCAAGAGAAAGGAGAGCTCTTTCTTCAATGTGATACCTCTTTCTTATTCGGGAGACATGCAGACGACGTTCTGCGCCGTGGCTGCTTGATTCAAGAGTGCGCGGCAGGCCGTAACCTCGGCTGCCGTGAGCGTCAGGAACGGCGCGACGCCATTCACGTTGCAAAACGGCGGCACGACTCCATTGTTCACGATGGCGAACATTCCCTGGGGAGTGGAGACGCTGATGATCGTGGTATCCGCGACGCAATCCTGCACCATGGCCGAGCCGTTTGCGAGACTGGCGAACAGTGGGAACTGCGTGGTGCAGGGGCAGGTGATCTCGCAGGGGAGCGGCCTTCCCGTCATCTGGTGGAAGTCATGCTTGATCTGGTCGCACTCAGAATCCCCGTGGTGGCCGCCATCGCAGTCGCCGCCATGACCGTCGTCACCGCCATGATGATCGTCGCCGTCATGATGATCGTCGCCGTGGTGATCGTCGTCGCCATGGTGGTCGTTGTCGTGATGATCGCCGCTGCTGGTGCTCTTGTGCCCGCCGTAGCTATCGCCGTGGTGGTCGTCGCCGTGATGGTCGTCACCGTGGTGATCGCCGCCGGTGCATTGCGTTTCCATGCAGAAGGATTGGCACAAATCCTTGGCGTGCCCGTGCTCGCCGTCACAGACGGTCTCGTGAGGAGCAGGATGGTGGTGGTTGGCCAGGGCCGTGCCCCACAGCGTCAACAGTCCAGCTAGAAGGAGAAAGAAGATTTTTCTCATGATAACCCTCCTTAAGCGAGCAAGTAGATGGCGAGACGTAGCCGAACCGGCGCGTCCGCGCACATGGATTTGCCCCACTGTAGAGCAGTAGAATGGGCCTGACAATGTTTGTTGCTGTTTCCGATGGGGACACGTGGAAATGGATCGATTCGTTTGATTTCGAAGACATCCGCTTGCATGAGTTGACTGTCTCCTGGTGGCGCGCGGGCGGCTCCGGCGGAGATGGAGACCCTCTTCTCCCTGTCGGGGGGAGAGCGATGGGAGAAGAGGGCCGGGGTGATGAGGGGCTGTTTTCAAGCCCCCGCTGGCGGCGTCTCTTCCGGTTCGTCCGGGGGTGGCATGGGCGGCGGCGAAAACGGAATCTTCGCTTTCTTCTCTACCACCGGCTCCGGCTCCGCCTCGTCGACCGGCGGCATCGGCGGTGGCGCAAAGGTATTCTTCGTTCTTTGCTCCTCGACCAGGCGCATCTGCGCGACGACTTCCTGGCCGCTGGCGAACAGGGCGGAAAGCTCGCCCTGGCGCTCTCCCAGGACCTGCCGGCTGGTCTCCGTGGTGAGCACTCCGCGCGGCGTCAGTACGAAAAAGCGAACCCTGTCGTCGGCGGGCAGGGGGAAGGTGGTGGCCTTGATCATCCGGGCGAGGGCCTTCTGGGCTCGCGCGACGAGGTCCTTGGAGGCGGCGCGGACGTTTTCGTGGCTGACGCCGCCGATCATCCCGCCGCCCGTCTTGTAGTAGACGCGGGCGTCGCCGTCGGCAAAGCAGGCCAGCGTCACCACCGAGCTCGAGATTCCCATCTCCATCACCACGCCGAAGGCCTCGTCGGGTTTGCGCTCGCCGGGCAGGCCGAGCCGCTTGGGGTCGGTCTCGATCGCCTTCTGGCGCAGCTCCATGTAGGCCTCTTCCGGGGTTTGATTCACCTTCACCGCCACCTTGCGGCCGGTGAGCGGATCGCGGGTCGTCGGCGGGCTGTTCTTGCGGCGGAAATAGATCAGGCCCACCACGAGGAGGAGGATGCTGATGACTTCCCAAAGGTAGATATGCATAGGTTCGCTTTGTGCTCCGAGAGTGTACGCCGGGCCGGGCTGTCGACTTAAGGCTGGGGGTAGTTTAGCCTCTTGCGGCGCCCGGCTGCCAGTGGGGGGAAGACCCTCATCACCCCGGCCCTCTTCTCCCGCCCCCTCCACACCCCCCACACCGGGAGAAGAGGGAGACAAGCGGAGCTCCCGAACCTTTTCCTCGCGCCTTCGTCTTGGATAGAGAGGAGATATGAACGCGTCCGCCCCATCGCCCGATCTGTTGCTCGCCCGCCGGGCCGCCGCCGGGCGTGCGGACGCCTGGGACGAGCTGCTCGCCCAATACAGCGAACGCTTCTACAACCTCGCCGTCCACTTCGCGGGCGCCGGAGCGGACGCGGAGGATCTCACCCAGGAGATCTGCCTGCGCCTCTATCAGAACCTCCGCCAGTATCGGGGCGACGTGCCCCTCGCCGCCTGGGCGCTTCGCCTGTCGCGCAATCTCTGTATCGATCACTACCGTTCAGCTCGCCGGGAGCGGCGGACCTCGGCCGTCTCCGAAGAGGTACTGGCGGCCCTTCCCGCCGGCGGCGAGGACCCGCAGGCCGCGGCGCTGAGGCGCCAGCAGCTCCGGGCCGTCTATCAGGCTCTGGAGGAGATGGCGGAGGATGCCGCCGAGGTGGTGTTGCTGCGCGATCTCCAGGGCTGGAGCCTGGCGGAGACCGCGGCGTACCTCGACCTGCCGGTGGGCACGGTCAAGTCGCGCCTCCATCGCGCCCGTCTGGAGCTCGCCAGCCGCGTCACCTCTCGGCTCGGCGTAGCTGGGGCCAGCGCCCTGCTGCCGGAGCTGGAGGCGGAGCCATGTTGAGCTGGGCCTGCCGCCGCTTCCGTGCCCGCTTCACTCCGGGTTCCGCCTTGGCGCACCGGCGGGCCTGCCCGGAGTGTAACGCCTACGCCCAAGCCGTCGAGCAGGCGGCTGGAGCGCGCCTGCCGCTGCCTGCCAGCCTGCGGCGCAACCTGCAGGCTCTGGCCGGTCCCGAGCCGGGAGCTGTGCTGACGTTTCCCGTGCCGCGGTTGGCCGTGCCGGACGCCCTCGCCCTCCGGTTGCGGTCGATCGCGCAGCCCGGCCGGTCCGCTCGGCCCTCTCGGCCGTCGCCCCCGGAATGGGTGCGCAGCCCCCGCGTCGCCATCGCCGCGAGCCTCCTCCTGGCGCTGCTGTTCGGTCCCCTCCTCGCCGGCGCCGCCGACCGTGGTCAGCAGGCCCTGCGCCGCGCCCACCAGGAGGTTGTCCCGCTGGTCGAGGACGCCGGCGCGGAGAGCCACCAGGCGGTGGCCCGGCTGTGGCTGGCCGCCGGCTCGGCCTGCGGCGCGGTGCGCGAGTCTGCGGCGAAGTCCGTGCGCCGCGTCGAGGGCCGGTTCCTCGATCTTTCGGCCTGTACGATCCACTGGTTTCAGGCAGTACCCAACCACTTCACCAACCCGGACCCGCGGCGTGAAGCCGGCGGATCCTCAAGGAGATCGCGATGAATCCCGCAGAGAATTGGCAAACCCACTCCGGCTCCGCGGAGCCCGCGTCGCCGATGCCGGCTGAGGCGCCCGCTCTTCCGGCCGCCTCGCCGCCGCCGTCCTTCCTGCGCAAGAACCCCGGCCTGGCCGCCCTGCTCTCCCTCGCACCGGGGATGGGCAATATTTACAACGGCCTCTATCTGCGGGGGATCACCTTCTTTCTCACCATCGCGAGCCTGATCGTCATCACGGTTCGCGGCCACGAGCTCTTCGGGATGGCGATCGCTTTCTTCTGGATCTTCAACGTGATCGATTCGTACCGGCAGGCGACCCTGATCAATTATGGCTATGCCCAGGATCTCGGGCTGCTCGACATGCCCCGTCACCCGCGGGCCAGCCAGGGCGGTCTGATGGCCGGGATACTGCTCACGCTGATCGGTCTCTTCGCGGTCGCCGACCGGTATTTCTACATCCGGCTCGACTGGATTTTCGATCTCTGGCCCTTCGCTCTCGTGGTGGCTGGAATCTGGCTGATCTGGGGCGCCATCCGCGATCGTCGCCGGGGGGGCAGCGCCTGAAGTGACCGTGATCGCGCCGTGCTTTTCGGTTCTCCGATACCGTTTTTCGATGCTGGCCCGGACCTTGCACTTGGCAGGTGGGGACGGCAGCATTCGAGCTCGTCACTAACGGTCAAAGGGAGAACATCATGGGAATTGGAAAGCACGGCGACGACAATGTTGCCAAAGGCGTCGGTAAGCAGGTCGAGGGCAAAGTGAACGAAGTGGTTGGCGCGGCCAAGGGTAACCTGCGCCAAGAGCTCGGCGGCAAGCTGGAGAAGAATGTCGGCAAAGTTCAGGAAAAACTCGGCCACTCCGAGCAGAAGGCCGCGAGATAAAACCGCTTTACACTGACAGGGAGAAAAACCATGTTATTGACCATCGCTTTGATCCTGCTGGTGCTATGGGCTCTCGGTTTCCTCGCTTTTCACGTCGGCGGCGGGCTCATTCATCTCATCCTGGTGATCGCCATCGTCGTGGCAATCGTCCACCTCATTCAAGGTAGACGCGTCGTCTGAGGTGTGGCTTGCGAAGGCCCCTTCCGGTGTTCGCCGGAGGGGGCGACCCTGCCGGTAGTCTCTCCGGAACTTTTTCTCTCCTCCAACGTACATTCTCCGGAACCATTTCGGCGACCGGCCATGCCGCGCCTCGAGAGGAGAGAGACCTATGATGTTTGTGAAGTCCCCGCTACGGATCGTTTTCCTCCTTCTTCTGTTCCTGACCCCGGCGTTGCTGCCGGCCGAAGAGCCGCCGGGCAAGCCGGGGGAGGCGAAGAAGGAAGAGAAGAAACCGCCCGTCATGCCCGAGGAGAAGTCGTCGCAGACCAAGCACTCCATCACCCTCGACGGCAAGAAGGTCGACTACACGGCGACCGCCGGCAACTACCTGATGAAGGACGAGGACGGCACCCTCAAGGCGTCGATCTTCTACGTCGCCTACACCCGCGAGGGCCTCAAGGACCCGGGCGACCGGCCGGTGACCTTCAGCTTCAACGGCGGTCCCGGAGCGGCGGCCGTGTGGGTGCAGTTTGGCGCCTTCGGTCCGCGAGTCGTGGACCAGACCGACGAGGGAATGCCGCTGCCGCCGCCGGGCCGGCTGGTGGACAACGAGTCGTCGATCCTCGACGTCACCGACCTCGTCTTCATCGATCCGGTGTCCACCGGCTACAGCCGCGCCGTGCCGGGAGTGGACGCCAAGCAGTTCCACGGCATCAAGCCGGACATCGAGTCCGTGGGCGAGTTCATCCGGCTGTGGATCACCCGCAACGAGCGCTGGGCCAGCCCCAAGTTCCTAGCCGGCGAAAGCTACGGCACCACGCGGTCGGCAGGCCTTTCCGAGTACCTGCAGTCGCGCTTCGGAATGGACCTGAACGGCGTCGTTCTCATTTCCTCGGTGCTCGACTGGCAGTCGATCCTCTTCGGTCCCGGCAACGACCGGCCCTACATCGCTTACCTGCCGACTTACGCGGCAAGCGCCTGGTACCACAAGAAGCTGGCCCCCGAGCTCTCGGGAGACCTCGAGAAGACCCTGCGCGAGGTCGAGAATTTCGCCCTGCACGACTACGCCGAGGCCCTGCTTCAAGGCGATTCCCTGCCGGCGGCGCGACGCCAGGAGATCGCCGTCAAGGTGGCTCGCTATACCGGCCTCTCCGTCGACTACGTGCTGCGGGCAAACCTGCGCATCGAAATCGAGCGCTTCTGCAAAGAGCTGCTGCGCAGCGAGGGCAAGATCGTCGGCCGTCTCGACAGCCGCTTCACCGGTTGGGACATCGATTCCGCGGGCGAGAACCCCGAGTACGATCCCGCCAGCTCGGCGACCGACGGTCCCTACGTGGCGATGCTCAACGACTATCTGCGCCGCGAGCTGGGTTATAAAGACGACCACCCCTACGAGCGTCTGGCCCAGGTCTTTCCCTGGACCACGGTGGGTTTCGAATTCCGCTACCCATACCTTTCCGAGGCGCTACGCGAGGCGATGGTCAAGAATCCCAACCTGCAGGTGCTCGTCACCTCCGGCCATTACGATCTCGCGACACCCTACTTCGACGCGGTCATCACCGCCAATCATCTCGGCCTGCCCGCGGAGCTGCGCAACCACATGAAGCTGACGACCTATGACGCCGGCCACATGATGTACATCCGCCGTCCCGATCACCAAAAGCTCAAGAAGGAGATCGCGGACTTCATTCGGGCGACGACGGCGGGGAGGAAGAAGTAGCGGCAGTGAATTGCGGGGTGATGAGGGCACCGGCGGTAGAATGAGCCAGCAAGCCATCTGCGAGAGGAGCTAAACCGCCATGTTCCAGGATCCTCAGAACGCCTTCATCACCCTGCCCACGCCCGAAGAGCTGAAAGCCCGGCCTGCGGGCCCGAGGCCGTCGTCCTACAATTTTGGCTATCCTTCTGGAATGGGGCGCCTGCTTGCCGCGCACGAGCGCATCGGCAAGGCCATGCAGGCGGTTTTCTACGAGATCATGTTCGCGCCGGGAGCCCTCACCCGCGCCGAACGGGAGATGATCGCGGCGGTCGCCTCCGCGGCCCAGGATTGCCAGTACTGAACCCAGTCTCACGCAGAGTTTCTGCGTGTCGAGCACAACGACGCCCAACTGGTCGACGCCATCAAGCAGCGGCGCTGGCGGAACCTGCCGGACCTGACGCCGCGCCAGCGCGCCCTCTGCACCGTCGCCGAAAAGCTGACCCTGGAGCCCACGCGCATGACCGCCGCCGACTGGCAGCCCCTGCGCGACCTGGGCCTCGACGATCAAGGCCTGCTGGAGACCGCTCACCTGATCGCCATCTTCAACTACTTCCCACGAATGGCAGACGGTTTCGGCCTGGTCCCAGACCCGCAAGTGCGAGAGGCTGGGGCGACCGGAGTGCCGCTGCGGCCGGTTGGGGCGTAATCCCTGGAGGGCCTGGGAGGAATCTGTGGTACTCTATCCGTTGCTACCAAGGGGAGTACCATGCCTCTACGCAAGACCGCAATCGCAATCTCGGAGGATCTTCTCTCCGCCGTCGATCGTGCTGCGCAATCTCGTGGCGAGTCGAGGAATCAGTTCGTAACCTTGGTGCTGCAAGAAGCCGTTCGAGCACGCCGCGGTGCTGAGGTCACAAAGCGCCTCAACGAGCTGTTTGCAGATACCGAGCTCGCCCAGGAACAAGCTCGAATGGCGGGCGAATGGGATGAGGTGGGAACCGACTGGAGCACCGAGCGCTGGTGATCCGCCAGGGCGAGTTGTACTGGTTGCATTTCGGCGCTCCCGAAGGCTCGGAACCGGCAGGATTCCGCCCCGGCTTGGTGGTCCAACACGACAGTTTCAACCGAAGCGCAATTGCCACGACCGTCGTCGCTGCCGTGACCTCGAATCTTCGCCTAGCCGCAATGCCAGGGAATGTTCGCCTTCGGCGAGGCGAGGCTGGACTCTTGGTTCCGAGCGTCGTCAACGTTTCGCAGCTTCGCACCGTTGATCGCAGCCGACTCGGTACTCGGATTGGAGTCCTCGGTCCGGCGAGATTGCGTGAAGTTCTAAGAGGACTCGCCCTTCTCTTCGGAACGGACGATGCGGTCGAAGCCGGTATTTGAACCTTCCTCTGGAACGTGGTGAAAAGGAGGGGGCGGTACGAGCGGACCACTCGGTCGACCGCTCAAGGATTTACAGCTTTCTTGATCACCTGGCAGACCTTGACCCAAGCCTTGTCGCGGTCGGATTTGCTTTTTGCCCCCAAAGGTTCGTTTGGAGGCGAGACGGCCTGGAAGTGCCTGAGGGGTGTTTCTTCGAAGGAAGACGCGCGGATTGGAACCCAAAGGATCTTGACGCCACCTGTTGCCGCTTCCTTCAAGAACGGTCCGAGCTCTTCCTTGTCAATGAAGTCCGAGGCCAGGAAATCCGGGCTCACGAGCAGCACCGCGGCACGAGTGTTTCCCAGCGCCGTCTTGATTTCGTCGAACCACTGCCCTCCAGGGGCGAGCTGCTCATCTGACCAGGCAGTGATGGCGCCTGAGCGTAGATAGGGCGACAGATGTTTGAGGAGCTCGTCCTTGAGTTTCTTGTCGGCGTGGCTGTAGCTGATGAATATTTGATCTCGCATGGGTCCTCGCTCGATAGCGGTTTGGTAGCAGTCGGTGCGTGGGTAAGCGTTCATTGTATGACAATAAGAGTCGCTGGCGGAGAAAAGCGGAGTTAGCAGGCCGGCGGGACGCCAGCGCTCCCAGGAGGGTCATCCAGGGGGCCAGGTTCTCGCGTAGTGCCGGATGGACCTGTTTACTTGGGAGGTGAAACCATGGCCTTTGCGATCGCATTCAAACCCGCTGCGATGGATGGTGCCCAGTACGACGAGTGCATTCGCCGGTTGGAGGCGGCCGGCGCGGGCGCGCCTGAAGGACGGCTCTACCATGCCTGTCACGGCACTGGCAATCAGCTTCGGGTGTTCGATATCTGGGACTCGATGGAGGCTTTTCAGGCGTTCGGCCCGACGCTCGGCCCCATTCTCCAGGCGATTGGCGTCGATCCCGGCTCGCCTGAGATATCGCCGATCCACAACGTCGTGGCGCCGCCGGTTGCGTAGCGTTTGGGTCGACTGGTCATAGTAGAGTCGAATGATTTCTGGCTCGGCTCGGACCAGCAAACCGATCGCGTCATGGTGATGGACATCGCGAGACCGTAGGGGCGGGACGAACCCCGCCCCTACGAAGAGATTGGCCGGCTACTTCTTGACCTGCAGTTGAATCTTACCGACCTTCAGGGCCGCCTTCTTGTTCAAGACGGGCTCGAGGCTCTCGGGCTTGACGCCTGGTGTGCCGTCGGTCGCCTCGAACTCCACCTCGACGTCGGGGGCCTCGCCGTTTTTTCCTTTCAGCGCATTGAGCGCCTCGGTGACGTCGACTTTACGGCTGATGGCGCCGTGTCCGTGGTGGTTGACGCCGAAGAAGCTAACCGTTGCCACGTACTCCTTGCGCGGGTTGGCTCCGGTGGTGCTCAGGTAGACGTTGTAGAGCACTCCCGGCGGTCCCGCCAGGGTGATGTCGCTGAGGACCAGCTCGGTGCCGGACGGGGTGACCGCCTCCGTAGTCGCGGGTGCCGGCTTGAGCTTGGGTAGCTTGGCGGCGGACCGCACACCGTTGATCTGGAAGCTCTGTACATTGGCAAGCGGGGTAACCGCTTCCAGTCCTTCGGGTCTCGGCGTGAACTTCAGGGTCGCCTTGCGGCCGCAGCTCGCGGTGTGGTCGTAGGCGTAGTCGATGGGCAGAGTCGCGTACGTCTTGGTCACCAAGGCACCGGTGCCGTCGACGAACGAGTGCGAAATGTTCTTGAGGTTGTTCGGGACGGTACCTCCCAGTTTCAGCCAGCACTCGAAAATGCGGTCGATGTTGGCGTGGTGAAGCCAGAAGATGGGATCGGTCCCCGCAACGGGAACATCGCCCATCAGTGGATAGGGGCAGTCCGGTCCGACCGTGCAATGAGCGTAGCCGTGCGGTTGCTGCTCGAGCTCCGGCCCGAAGTCGCCGTAACTGGCCTGCTTCAGCAGGTTGTCGATGTTGGTGGCGTTCGAGTCCAGCTTGACCGTCTGCGAGCGGCGGCGAACGTCGTAGAGAGGATTGGGTTTGCCGCCGGGTAGCGTGGGTTGGGCGAACTGCGCGGGAAGCTGAAGCTGCGTGGGATCGGTGTAGTCCCAGTAGGGAAGGTGGAGGGAAGGGTCCCCCGCCGAGGCCTGCAGGGTCTTCTCGAAGTAGAAGAGGAACATGCGGTGCCAGGTCAGGAACTCGAGAGTGCCGTGCTGACACTGGTCCCAGACCTTCGCAGCCAGCCCAACGGGCGTCGGAGGATAGGTAAGATCGCGGAGTCCATTGAAGAACTTCTTCTTGGACGCGGGAGCGTCGTCGATCGCGTCCTGGAGGAGGCCGGCCTTGGCCTTGGGACCGTAGAAGCCGTGCATGGCGGACCAATACTCCCAGCTGCGGCGGTAATCGGCGGTCGTGTTCACCGCCGAGCTGCGGGTCTTCATCACGCCGACCGCCTTGTTGAGGGCGTCCAGCCGCTTTGGGTCCTTGACGAAATCCTGGAACTTCATCCGCAGCGCCACCAACTGGGGCGGCGGCGCCACCGTCACGGTTGCGACGGGTTTCTTAACGGGCTTCGCCGCCGGGGCGGCGGTCTGTGCTTTGGATACCGCGATGGACGTGACAAAGGCGAGGAGAATCCCTGGAACCGCGAAACTAACTGCACGTCGAGCCGTTATTTTGCGCTTCACGCAGCCCTCCTTTCAATGGAACCGGGTCAATCTCACTTTAGCACAAACCGTTCCTCCGCTAGGGTTTCCCCTGGACCTGCAGGCGTAGGGAGCCGACCCGCAGGCCGGCTTGCCGGTTGAGGAGCGAGCCGACTTTTTCAGTAGTGGATCCGGCAGTGCCGTCGGTGGCCTCGAACTCCACCTGAATCTCCGGAAGCTGAGGGTCTTTGCCCTTGAGCGTCTGGAGCTGCTCGGTGACGTCGAAGGTGCGGCTGTGAAGGTCGACCTGGCCTGAACGGTGGCCCACTCCGAAAAAGCTCAGCGTTCCCACGTACTGGCGTCGCGGATTCGGCCCGGCGGTGCTCAGGTAGACGTTGAACATCACGCCCGGAGGCTTGGAGACCGTGATGCCGTCGAGCACCAACTCGGCGGAGAACCGGGCGGCGGGACCGGCGAGCGCCTGGTGCAGCCGCTCGGCTGCCGGACCGGTCGTGGCCACGGGCAGCCGCACGCTCAACCGCGGCTCGTCGAGCCGGATCTGCTCGGCCGTGCCCAGAGTGTTCATAGCGTCCACCTTCGTCATCTCCTTCTTCTCATTCGTCGACGTTTCTCCGGCGCATGCGGCCGGAAAGAAAACGGCGGCCACGAGAAGCAGCCCGCCGAGACGTCCGGCCGTCGTGGCAAGTCTCGAGGAAGCGATTTTCGAGGACGATCTCTGCCTCATGGAAACCTCCCTGGACGCTTCGATCCCGCGTCCTTGGATCTCACGGTAACCAGTATGGCACGGGCGGGGGCTGGAGACTGAAGTATTTTGCGAACGGTCGCGCGAAACAAAAAGGAGCCCGTTCACCGAACCGGACTCCTCCCGAAAACGGCCGCGCCAGGCCTTTGGCCCTCTCGGGCCCTTCACTGAACAGGCACTACGGGCAGGCTGCTGGAGCGCAGGCTTTGACGCCGCCGTTGCAATGCTGCTCGCCGGTGGCCGGATCGGTGTGGCAGGTGGGCGGCTCGCACTGGACGCAGCCCTTGGTTTGCAGCGCAGCGCCCGGCTGCCAGCCCGGCCAGAAGTTCGTGCTGCCGGAGACTAGGGTGTCGGGCTTGAAGGTCCCCTTGGTGTCGATCAAAACGTTGCCGATCTGCTTGGTGGCCACGCCGGCCGTCGTGCTCCAGGGCAGTGAGGTGGGAGGGAAGGTGAAGCTGCCGGCGAGCTCGAGGCGGCGTGCGCTCTTGGTCGGCTTGACGGAAATGAAGGAGATTTTCGCGTCGACCGCGAGGGACGACACGAAATGGCCGCCGCCCTCTTGGGTGCGGTAGATCTTCATCGACGTCACCCGCTGATTGCCGGCGAGGGTGACGTAGGCGTGGTAAGCGCCGCAGGCGGTCTGGAGGGGGGCGATGCTGACCAGCGAAAGGGCCTTGAACTGGATCCGCGTCTGGGCGACGCCGCGCTCGTTGAAGACGGCGTCGTCGAGCCGCTCGATGACGGTGTCGGCGTTGTGGAGCGCGCCGGGAATGTCAGTCTCGACCGGCAGGCCACGGAAGGCCACACGGCCGGTAAAGGCCGCCGAGTCGGCACAGAAGAAGCCGGCGGGGATGGGGTTCTTGGCAAAGCTGTAGAACGTTCTGCCATTGGCTGTGGTGGTGAAGGTGTCGACGCCGTGGCGGATGACGTTGTCGGCAACCAGGGGAGAGACACTACCCAAAAGCACGATCGCGAGTGCTACCAACAGAAATGCTCTGTTCCTCACGCAAACCTCCTTTGTCGGGACATCGGTTTGTAGCCGGCGCGGCCTACTCTCAAGAGTGCGCGCCGCTTGCTCAAGTGAGCTGTAGTGCAGCCGGTTCTCCAAGCGGGAGGCTCAGGGAGGGTTCGCGGTATCATGCTGTCGATGCCACGGCCTCTCCCCTGGAGGCCGCCTCCGGCAATCAGGCGAGGTGCGACGATGAAACTCTCCGTGAACGGTATTGAGCACGAAGTACCAGTCAGCGACGACATGCCCCTGCTCTGGGTGCTGCGCGACGTATTGGGCCTGACCGGCACCAAGTTCGGTTGCGGCATGGCGCAGTGCGGTGCCTGCACGGTGCTGGTCGACGGCCAGCCCGTCCGCTCGTGCGTACGGCTGGCCGCGGCGGTCGCCGGGCGCGCCGTAACCACCATTGAAGGCTTGAGCCTCCATGGGGATCATCCCGTCCAGCGGGCCTGGACCGAGGTGGACGTCGTCCAGTGCGGCTACTGCCAATCCGGACAGATCCTGGCGGCGGCCGCCCTGCTGAAGGCCAAACCGAAACCGAGCGACGCCGACATCGACGCCGCCCTGAGCGGCAATCTCTGCCGCTGCGGCACCTACCAGCGTATCCGCAGCGCCGTGCACCGTGCCGCCGAGCTGATGGAGGGTTGACCATGCGTCCCGAATATCTTCATCCCGAGATCCTTCAACCGGAAGCTCCTCAGCCGGACGTGTCGCGTCGCTCGTTCCTCAAGAGCTCGGCGCTGGTGGGAGGAAGCCTCGTGGTGGGCTTCTTCGTGCCGGCGCCGCTGCGGCGCCTGGCGTTCGCTCAAGAACAGCCCGCCGTGGAGGGCGTGAAGGCCCCGCTGCCGCCCGTCAACGCCTTCCTGCGCATCGGCAGCGACGAGAGCGTGACGGTGCTCCTGGCGCACTCCGAAATGGGCCAGGGCATCTGGACGACGCTGCCGATGATGGTCAACGAAGAGCTGGAGGCCGACTGGAGCCACATCCGCGTCGAGCACGCGCCGGCGGCCCCGGTCTACCACTCGACGGTCTTCCCCATCCAGATGACTGGCGGCTCGACGACCACCTGGTCCGAGCTCGACCGCTACCGGCAGGTCGGCGCCGTGGCCCGTACCCTCCTGGTGGCAGCCGCCGCGAAGCAGTGGGGCGTCGCTCCGGCCGCCTGCCGGGTGGAGAACGGCTTCGTGATCTCAGGCGCCAGGCGGGCGAGCTACGGCTCCCTGGCCGCGGCGGCGGCGCAGCTCCCGCCGCCCGAGCACGTCCAGCTCAAAGCTCCGGAAAACTGGAAGCTCATCGGCAAGCCCACCCGCCGGCTCGACTCGCCGGAGAAGATCACCGGCCGCGCGAAGTTCGGGATGGACGTGCAGTTGCCCGACATGCTGACCGCGGTGGTGGCGCACGGCAACTTCGGCGCCAAGGTGAAGAGCTTCGACTCGACGGCGGCGAAAGCCGTTCCCGGCGTGCGCGACGTCTTCGAGGTGCCGATGGGCGTCGCCGTCGTCGGCGACCACTTCTGGGCGGCCAAGAGCGGCCGGGACGCGCTCAAGATCACCTGGAATCCGGGACCTCACGCCAGTCTCGACACCGCAAACCTGCGCGCGCAGTTCCTGGAGCAGGCGAAAACGGCGGGCGATCAAGCCGCGGCCAACGGCGACGTCGAGAAAGCCCTGGCTGCCCAAGCGACTCCACTGATCGCCGAATACACCCTGCCCTATCTCGCCCACGCTCCCATGGAGCCGCTCAACTGCACGGTCCACCACACGGCCGGCCGGTGCGAGGTGTGGACGGGAACGCAGTTCCAGACCGTCGATCAGGAGCGGGGGGCGGCGATCTTCGGTCTCAAGCCCGAGCAGGTGGAGATCCACACGACTTTCCTCGGCGGCGGCTTTGGCCGGCGGGCCAACATTGCCTCCGACTTCGTCGTCGAGGCTGCCTACGTGGCGAAGAGGCTCGACAAGCCGGTCAAGCTCGTGTGGACGCGCGACGACGACATCCGCGGCGGCTATTAC
>Ga0134121_10000135_pt1 | contig 85587 bp, 78 predicted proteins | sample KB301_FD_96463 | JGI IMG/M metagenome (GOLD analysis project Ga0134121, IMG submission 96463) | Terrestrial soil microbial communities without Nitrogen fertilizer from Kellogg Biological Station, Michigan, USA - KB3-0-1 | ecosystem: Environmental > Terrestrial > Soil > Unclassified ...
CCGAGGCTTGGCAAAAGCGACTGGAACAGTATACTACCCATCATCGGCGCGCCCATCGATCTCCTGTCCTCGATCTTCAAAGGAGCCCTGACGCCCGTGGTGCTCTCCGGTTCCTTCGACAAGCCGGATCTCTCCGTGCGGCCGTTCCACTTCCTCAAGCCGTCGGTTCGCAAGCTCATCGAGGAGAAATCCCCGCAGTGAGCCGCACGACGAACAAGATGGAGCTGTCGCCGCAGGCGCGGAAGCTGATCGAGCAGCACACGCGCGCGATCGAGTCCCAGGCGGACGAGACGGCGAAGAAGCTGACGTCGGCGGCGACGGTGGTCGCGGCGGCGTGCTCGATCCTCAACCTGCGCGCCCGCTACGTCGGCGCCGCGGGCGAGCACTTCAGCGTGCAGGAGTACGAAGGGATCCAGGTCGTCGACTCGCTCGACGAGCGGCTGCTGCGCGCGCTGCGGTCGATGCTGGGCGCGTACGCGGAACGGGCGCGCAAGAAGCCCGAGCCCAAGGCGCTCGACCTGCTGAACGAGAAGCTCACCCCCGGCGCGAAGGAGATGCCGCAATATCCCGTGGGCTACATGGTCCACTTCATGCTGTTCACCGCGATCCAGGCGTTCGAGCCGCTGGCCGAGCAGGGCCACGGCTTCGAGGTGCCCGCGCTCGAGATCGCGATGGTCCACCACCTCCTCGGGATCCTCGACAAGTACGTGGTCACGCGCGAGAAGCCCGTGACGCGCCACTTCAGCGACGTCGCGCGCGAGTACAGCGTGGTGATGCGGCTCAAATGCGCGTGCGGCGCGGAGAAGTTCGACGTGAAGCTCCAGGCGCTCTGCCAGAGCTCCGCGGGAGAGCCGTACGACCGGCTCGACCTGCAGTGCAAGCAGTGCGGGACGCAGCGGTCGATCACGTTCGATCTCCCGCACTTCAAGGACATGTATCAGATCTGATGCGGCGACGGCCCGCCCTTCCCGGCGAGCTTTACTCCACTCGGACCCTTTGATACGATTTCCCCATGAAGAACGTGCTGAGCGGGATCATTCTCCTGTCGCTCACCGCCGCCGCCCCTCCCTCGACGCTGCTCGGGACAAGTCAAGACAAGAAGGATCGCGGCAAGACTCCGGAGCTCACGAAGAAGTACGTCGAGCACATGAAGGAGAACGCCAAGGCGATGAAGGCGCTCGGCGAGGACATCGAGAAGGGCAAGCCCGAGACCGACCTGAAGAAACACCTCGCGAAGATCCGCGAGAACGCCACCAAGGCGCGCGAGCTCAAGTACCGCAAGGACGAAGAGGAGGCCGAGAAGCTCGACGGCCACTTCGACATCTTCCTGTTCAAGCTGAAGCAGGACTTCGAGGAAGTCGAGTGGGGCGACAAGGAGAAGCGGCTCTTCCTCCACGAGCGGCTGCAGGCGAAGTGCGACGTCTGCCACGAGACGCTCCGCGACTGATTACCCCATGAACAACGGGCAGATCGCCCAGATCCTCGAATCCGTCGCTCGTCTTCTGGAGTTCAAGGACGAGAACCCGTTCAAGGTCCGCGCCTACCAGAACGCCGCGCGCGCGATCGAAAGCTCCACCCTCGACCTGGCGGTCCTCTGCGCCGAGAAGAAGCTCTGCGAGATCCCGGGCATCGGCAAGGCGATCGAGGAGAAGATCACCCAGCTGATCACCACGGGGAAGATGGAGTATTACGAGGAGCTCCGCCAAGAGATCCCCGAAGGTGTCGTCGCGATGTGTGCGATCCCCTCCTTCGGGCCGAAGAAGGCGCGCGTGGTCTGGAAGGAGCTCGGGATCACGTCGATCGAGGAGCTCCGCAAGGCGTGCCTCGAGGATAAACTCTCGTCCCTCAAGGGGTTCGGCGAGAAGACGCAGAAGAAGATCCTCGACGGGATCGCCTTCCAGGAGAAGAACGCGGGCCAGTTCCTCCTGAGCGACGCGATGCCGGTCGCCCGCCGTCTGGTCGACTATCTCCAGAAGAGCGGGATTGTTCACCGGGTGAGCATTGCCGGCAGCCTCCGGCGGTGGAAGGAGGTCGTGAAGGACATCGACCTTCTCGCCAGCTCGGACCAGCCGCTTAAGGTGATGGAGCTTTTCGTCAAGGCGCCCGGGGTCGCTTCGGTGATCGGCCAGGGCGACACGAAGACGAGCGTGCGGCTCGGTTCGGGGATGCAGGTCGATCTCCGCGTCGTCACCGACCAGCAGTTCCCGTATGCGCTGGTGTATTTCACCGGAAGCAAGGAGCACAACATCACGCTCCGCGGCGCGGCCCAGAAGAAGGGCCTCAAGGTGAACGAGTACGGGATTTACGAAGGTTCAAAATTACTTGAATGCAAGGACGAGGCGGGATTCTACAAGATCCTCGGCCTTCCCTGCGTGCCGCCGGAGATGCGGGAGAACACCGGGGAACTTGACTACAACGCTACTCTTCAACTGATTGAACCCAAGTCCCTTAAGGGGGTTTTCCACACTCATTCCACATGGTCCGACGGCACCGCCGCCATCGAGGACATGGCCGAGAAGGCCCGGTCGATGGGGCTGAAGTACATGGGCCTCTCCGACCACAGCAAGGCGGCCGCGTACGCCAACGGCCTGGACGAGGCGCGACTGACCAAGCAGATGGCCGAGATCGATCGGCTCAACAAGACATGGTCGGACTTCAGGATCCTGAAGGGCCTCGAGTGCGACATCCTCCCGAACGGGGATCTCGACCTGTCGCCCGAGATTTTGGGGAAGCTCGACTTCGTGATCGGCTCGGTCCACTCCCGCTTCGACATGCCCGAGAAGGAGATGACGGAGCGGGTCTGCAAGGCGATCGCGAACGAGCACTTCGACATCCTCGGCCACGCGACCGGGCGGCTCCTGCTGAGCCGCGACGGGTACAAGCTCGATCTCGGCCGCGTCCTCGAGGCCGCAAAGAAGCACGGAAAAATCGTGGAGTTGAACGCGTACCCCAACCGTCTTGATCTCGACTGGATCCACTGCCGGCGCGCGAAGGAGATGGGGGTGATGCTGTCGATCAACCCCGACGCCCACTCGACGTCGGACCTGGAGAACATTGAATACGGCGTCGCGACGGCGCGACGCGCCTGGCTCGAGGAGAAGGATGTCCTCAACACGCGCGGTGTCGAAGAAGCCCTCGAGATCCTCAACGGCTGATCGGGCCGGGCGGATCGCGAAGAAGCTCGCGGCGTCGTATGCCGACGCCGAGTGCGCGCTCGTTCATTCGAGCGCGCTCGAACTTTTGGTCGCGACTATCCTGTCTGCTCAGTGTACGGATGTGAGGGTGAACCTCGTCACGAAGGAGCTCTTCAAGCGCTATAAGAGCGCGAAGGATTTTGCGGAGTCCGACCCGAAGGAGCTCGAGGCGGCGGTCCGGTCGACGGGCTTCTTCCGGAACAAGGCGAAGTCGATCCGCGGCGCGGCGAAGATGCTCGTCGAGACGTTCGGCGGGGAAGTGCCGTCGACGATGGAGGAGCTGCTGCAGCTCCCGGGCGTCGCGCGCAAGACGGCGAACGTGGTCCTGGGGACCTGGTTCAAGAAGGCGTCGGGCGTGGTGGTCGACACGCACGTTCATCGGATCTCGCGAAGACTTCAGTTGACGCGCGAGGACGATCCGAAGAAAATCGAGCGGGACCTGATGGCGCTGTTGCCGGAGGCGGAATGGATCAATTTCTCCCACCGCCTGATCTGGCAAGGCCGGAAGATCTGCACCGCGCGGAAGCCGCGGTGCGGCGAATGTCCGCTGGCGGAGGATTGTCCGTCGGCGGGGAAGATCGCCTGAGTCCGGGGAATGGGTCTATGAAGCTGAACGAGATCAAAGCGGAAGATGTCCTGGCGGGGAAGCTCTGGATCATCACCCCCGGCCAGGACGGCGAAGCGAACCCGGACGTCAAAGAGACGATCGGTTTCACGGGCGAAGACATGGGCCTGATCTCCGCGGTGGTCCGGATCGCGGACGGATCGGAGCACCTCGGCCTGGTGGTGAAGTCGTTCCCGCAGGGCGGCGACGACGTCGACATCTACATCAAAACCAACTTCGGCTGGCTCAACATCCACGCCAACGGATTCATGCGGGCGCTCGGCAAGTACAGCCACGAGATCTTTCCGTTCGACTACTTCCTCTCGAATCCCTGGAAGGGCGGCAAGCAGCCCGAGCCCGACAAGGCGTCGTCGCACCCCAAGATCTTCCGCGACACCGCCGTCCGCATCCGTCAGATGCCGGCGTCGGCCAAGAAGAAGTAACCGGTACCCGGTAACCGCGCCCCCCACCCCTCCCGTTGTTCCACGTGAAACATTCCCGAGTCCGTCCGGTAGAATCGGTCGGGGCTGTTCCACATGGAACGGGAGACCGGATGATCCTGATCGTCTGCCCGAAGTGCGGGCTGTTCCTCGGCGTTCGACTCGAACATGATCGGGAGACCTTCGCATCCTGTCGGTTCTGCCGAAAGCCGCTCGACTACCGATACCTGATCGGGGCGGGTCTTCCTTCCGGTTTCATCGCCCGTTGATGGAGTGGGGCCAGCGCTCGAACGAGATCCTCAACGGTCTCGGCGCCGGACTCGACGACCCGGAATTCGTCCGAGCCTGGAAGGACCTGCGCGACGAAACCCGGACGCCGCTCCAAGCCTGGCGCCGGTTCGTGGAGACGGATGCGGAGCCGACCGAGGCTTGGCCCGATGAGGCGATCGTGGAATGGCGGCGACAGTCGCGGCGAAGTCGCGACCTGTCGCGGTAAGGATATCTGCCCGGAAGCCGGACGGGTGCCGGTGCCCTATCCGATCGGCCCCGGTTCGGATGAAGATCGGGAGGCGTTCCGATGCGGCTTCACCATAACCCTCGAGTTCAACACCGACTCCACGTACTCGGAACCGTTCGGCTGGGAACTGTCGGAGCTGGAGTCCAAGTACAGCCGCCCATGTTCCACGTGAAACATCCATGATCACCACGACATGTCCCTCCTGTGGAGCGACCTTGCGGCTTCACCTGTTTGCAGGTCGCGGGTTGTGGGTGTGCTGTGATTCTTGCGAGGCGGGAATCCCCTCCAAGTTTCTCGCTGATCAGCTCCACCAACGGCTGAATCATTGGGCTCGACGGTCGGATGGGATCACGGACTTCACGGGACCGGGTGGCCCGGGAGCGGAGATGGAGGACCGGCCGTACGTCCTGGCCTGGAGACAAGTCTGCCGGGAAGCGAAGGACCTCGTCACGGAGCTGGGCAAGTATTTCGACGTGCGTCTTCTGGACGATGTCTGTGGACGTCGAACGCCCGAGGAGTGGTCCGAGGCCGAGATCCTTCGGTACCGTCGAGACGGGGAACACGGCCGACGGATCGGCGACTACGCGATCCTGATCGGCGCCCGATACATCGACGCGGAGAACCCGCCACCCGCCGGAAAGCTCCCGATTCCATACCCGGAATGGTTGAGCGCGGAAGACGACCGCGAGAACTTTCGCGCCTCGTTCTTCTTTGGCACCATCTTCGGAAGCTGGGCCCGGCCCGGACAATTGGAAGATGAACTCGCGCGGCTCGAAGCGGAGCTCGCCATCCGGAAATAAAAAACCGTCCGGCGGAAAAGTCCCGCCGGACGGTTGTCGAGATGAAGGCGACGTTAGAGGACGTTGAGGCGGCGCAGCACCTGGGTGAGCTGCTCCTTCGACGCGTACGGAACGACGATCGCGTCGGGGGTGATCTCGACTTTGACGCCGAGCTTGTCCATCAGCTTCTGCTCGAACTCGCGGATCCAGGGCTCCACTTTCTTCGAGGACTTGGACGACGCAGCCGCGGGCTTCGTGGTCACCATCTGCTCGATCGCGCGGACCGAAAGATCCTCTTCCACGATGCGCTTGAGGATCTGCATCATCTGGCCGCGGTTCGTGACCGCGAGGAGCGCGCGCGCGTGGCCCATCGTGATCGTGTTGCGCGAGACCGCTTCCTGGACCTCGAGCGGGAGGTCGAGGAGGCGGATGAAGTTGGCGACGGTCGGGCGGCCCATGCCGAGCTGGTCGGCGAGCTGCTCCTGGGTCCAGCCGTTCAGCGTCATGAGCTGGCGGAACGCGCGCGCCTTTTCCATCGGGTTCAGGTCGCGACGCTGGATGTTCTCGACGAGCGCGAGCTCCAGCATCTTCTTGTCTTCAACTTCGCGGATGATGACGGGCACGCGCGCGAGGCCTGCGAGCTTCGCGGCGCGCCAGCGGCGCTCGCCCGCGACGAGCTGGAAGAAGCCGGCGCCGGCGGGGCGGACGACGACCGGCTGGAGCAGGCCGTCCTTCTTCAGCGACTCCGCGAGCGACTCGATGTCTTTGGTGTCGAACTCGGTGCGCGGCTGGTACGGGTTCGGCCGGATGGTGTTGATCTCCATCGTGGAGGTCGACTCGGCGCTTGGCTTGGTCGCGACCGCCGCGGCCGGTTCGGGCTCACCGCCGATGAGCGCGCCGAGACCCATGCCGAGACGTTTGATCTGAGACATGATTTCCCCCTCTATCTCTCTCCGGTACTCTGCGCCGGCAATGCTGCCTGCGCGAACCCATTATATCACCCGGTCGACTTGTTTGCGGTTATAATATTGCCTGGGTTTACGGGAGAAGATGAGCCACCCATTTTCAATGGGCGCTTATGCGTAATATCCGCACTCTGGCGGCCGCCACTTACGGCGACATCACGCGCCGGCCGCTCTATTACATCCTCCTCTTCACGTTCGCCCTCGCCATCTTCGGCTCGAAATTCCTCACGCTCTTCTCGTTCTACCAGGAAATCAACATGGTGCGCGAGATGGGCCTGGCGACGATCACCTTCTGGGGCTTCATCATCATCGTCGTCACGTCCGGGCTCGTCGTCACCCAGGAACTCGAGGACCGCACCGCGGTCACGCTCCTTTCGAAGCCCATCCAGCGCACCGACTTCCTCCTGGGGAAATTCGCCGGGCTCGTCGTCTCCCTCATTCCCGGCATGGTCGTCCTCGCGGGCGTGCTCTTCCTCACGCTCTGGATGATGGTGCTCCCCAAAATGCCCTTTCACGACCGCGACCTCATCGCGGCCCACGACGCCGGATCGTCCCCGTTCGCCGCCGCGCTCCAGATCACCTGGCAGCAGTTCGTCATGAAGCAGAGCGGCGTGGTCCTCGAAGGCGCGCTCCTCTCGTTCTTCCAGACCTCGATCCTCGCCGCAGCGGCCGTCAGCTTCTCCGCGTTTTTCCCCAATGTCGTCTCCGTCGCGGCCACGACTTTCGTGTTCATCATCGGAAACGTCTCAAGTTACATGCTCGCCAGTGTCGAAAATCTGAAGATAGGACCATTGTCGGCGCTCGGGCGGGCGGGGTCGTACCTGATTCCGAACCTCGGGTACTTTAACTTGCAGATGTATTTCAGCGAGGGTAAGATTATTTCGTTCAGGTACTTGGGCCTGTCGTTCGTCTACACGGCACTGTACGTGATCGCCGTTTTTCTGATCTCCTGTTCGCTCTTCCAGAAACGGGAAGTTCGCTAACCCATGAAATACGGAATTCTCGGGGATATCCACGCCAATCTCGAAGCGCTCGAGGCCGTCCTCGACGAGATGGACAAGCAGGGCGTGGAAAAACACGTCTCCGTCGGCGACCTCGTCGGCTACGGAGCCAACCCCGTCGAATGCATCGACCTCGTCCGAAACAAGCTCAAGGCCACCGTCACCGCCGGAAACCATGATTTCGCCGCGGTCGACAAGCTGAACATCGACTTTTTCAACGCCTACGCCCGCGAAAGCGCCCTCTGGACCCGGCGGACGCTGCCCGACGAGCACAAGGCCTACATCCGTTCGCTCAAGCTCGTCGAGTACTGCGACAACTTCACCGTGGTCCACTCGACGCTCTACTCGCCGGAGCTCTTCGAGTACATCCAGACGAGCTACGACGCGCACCTTTCGTTCGAGCAGCAGACGACGCCGCTCTCGTTCATGGGCCACTCGCACGTGCCCGTGAACTTCTTCAAGCGCAAGAACGTGTCCTTCAACATGGACACCGAGGTCAAACTCGACGAAAACACGAAAATCATGGTGAACGTGGGCTCCATCGGGCAGCCGCGCGACGAAAATCCCGACGCGGTCTGCGTGGTTTACGATTCCGACGAGCAGCTGATCCGCGTGACCCGAGTCCGGTACGACGTCGAGAAGGCCGCGCGCAAGATCGTCAATTCCGGCCTGCCGGAGATCCTGGCCGAACGCCTGAAGTATGGCCGATAGCGGCCCCGGCGAATCGACCGCTCACCCGGTAAACGATCGCGCCCCCGACCGGAATATCCTCCGCCGCCTCTACCACTGGATCCTCTCGTGGGCGAACCATCCGTGGGGCACCGTCGCGCTCGCGGTCTTCGCGTTTCTCGACTCCTTCGTCTTCCCGATCCCGCCGCTCTTCCTCCAGGTCGCGCTCTCGCTCGAACGGCCGAAACGCTCGTTCTGGTACGCGTTCGTCGACACGACCGCATCGGTCCTCGGCGCGGTCGCGGGCTACTGGATCGGCTTCGCGCTATGGGATTCCATCGGCGTGAAGATCGTCGGCGAACTCTCGCCCGACCGGCGGACGATGCTGGAGCACAATCAGTTCGTCGTCACGCTGGTCTACTCGTTCGTCCCGATGCCGTTCAAGTTCATCACGCTCGGCTCGGGATTCCTCCACCTGAACCTCGTCACGCTGCTCCTCGCGTCGACGCTCGGACGCTCGGCGCGGTTCTTCGCGCTCGCGGTGATCTGCTACGTGTTCGGCGCCCGCGCGCGGGAATTCATCGAGCGTCACTTCAACAGCGTCTGCCTGGCGATCGGGGTGCTGATCGTGGTGGTGCTGGTGGTGGTGAAGGTGATCCTGAAGCGCTGAACTACTCTTTCTCGAACACCTGGATGTCGTCGATCAGCACGTAGGGCTTCATGTCGCCGTAGACGTCTCCGGGCCGGACGAGGAACCGGATCGCGTCGAAGAAGTCGCCGTTCGTCACCGTGAGCACCGTCTGGCCGTCGTCGCGGCGGAACGCCCAGTGCTGCGGCTGGCCGGCGGGCGCGATCTCGAGCGGCACCTCGGCGACGATCCACTGGTCGGCCTTCTTGCGGTCCACCGGGATCGCCTTGAAGAGCGTGTACTTCTTCTCGTCGCAGCGGAACTGCGCCTCGACGGACTTGCAGTTCGTCGTGAAGCGGAACCGCATCACGAGCGTGTTGCGCCAGTTGAAGCGGGGATTCGGCCCGATCGACGCCGCGGCGGTGCGGTCGTTCCGCTCGCGCGAATAGAGGCCGTCGGTCCTCCACCACACGCCTTCCTGGACGAAGAAGTGCTCGCGCTTCTGGTCCGCCGCGTCGCAGCTCGTGTAGAAGATCGTCCGCTGGCGCGGGCGGGCCGCGTCGAACGCCGCGATCTTCTTCGCCGCGACGCCGGCGTCGAGCGGGCGGATCTCCGCGATCGACTTGCCGACCTGCAGCTCCTGCCCCGCGTGGAGCGCGAGGACCTGGCCGCCGTCGGGCTGCACGTAGAGCGGCTCCGAGAGCGACGAGAGCGCCAGCCGCGCGTCGCCGCGCGCCGCCGTGAACCGCGCGCGCGCGGGCTTCACCGCCACCGCGATCACGCCGTCGGTCACCACCCAGCGGGCCGAGCCCGTGGAGTCCACGAGCGCTTCGCCCGCAAGGAGCTTGAGCCAGGGCGCCTGCTCCTGCGCGACGTACGCGAGCGAGACCTGAGTGTTCTCGGTGAGCACGACCGGGTGGCGGCCTTCGACCTGGAAGCTCGCGGCCTTCTCGGCCGTGACCACGTCGCCTTCGGAAAGGCGCGCGACGACGCCCAGCCGCTCCTTCGCCTTCGAGCCCTTGCGCAGGACGAACAGCGCGCCCGTTACGTCGGTGATCTGGAGCTCGGTGAGCGCGCGCGCGACGACCGTGTGGGACGGCGTGCGCGGCGCCTCTTCGGGCTTCAGCTCCTCGGGCTTGATCTCCTCGGGCTTCGGCGCCTTGCGGATTGCGGGCTCGGCGAAGAACTCCACCGGCCTAGGCTCTTCGACCTTCGACGCGGGAGCCGGCCGCGGCGCGACGGCGACCTCGCGCTTCGGCGCGGGCTGTGGCTGCTCGTGTTTCGGTGCTTCGGGAACGGGCGGCGCCTCGACCTGCTGCGGCGGCTGCGGCGCGACGACGGGCTCCTTGGCGACGACGACCTCGCGCGGCGCCTCGGGAATCCTCGGCGTCGGCTGCGACGTCATCAGGAAGAGGCCGACAAAGCCGATGAACAGCGCGGCGGCGATGACGAATCCGACCGTCGTCTTCTGCGGGCGCGGCGACGCCGGAGGCAGGACGATCCGGCGGATCGGGCGCGTGGCCGACCGGTCGCGGTCGGCGCCCAGGGCCTTGCGCATCGCCGCGAGGGCGCGGGCCTCGACGTCGGGAGGAGCGCCCACGGATTCGCGGGGCATCGACAGGACCGCGAGCGTGCGGCGGCAGTCGTCGCACTCCGAGCAGTGCTCGAGATAGCGCGCCGAATCGGCCGCATCGAGCCGGCCGTCCGCGTATGCCGCCGCCTGTTCCGGACCTGGGCAGTTCATTGCCATCCTCTCGACACCGACGCTCCAACCCCTAGTACATGAATCATGAGATTTCCGCGTGCTTCCGCAGCGAATCCTTGGCCCGGATCAGCAGCGGCGACACGGAGTTGACCGGGATCCTCATGATTTCCGCGATGGACTTATACGAAAGGCCATCGAAGTAGAAGAGTTTCAGAATCAGCTTTTCCCGGGGCGGGATCTTCTCCAGCGCTCGGTGGAGCCGCTCCCGCTCCTCGGCGTCGTTGGGCATCAGGTCCCGGTCGGGCAGCTCCGCCGCGGAGGCGTCGAGCGCCAGGTACTTGAGGGACCCCTTCCGCTTCTCGGTCCGGATGTAGTTGAGGGAGAAGCGGACCGTGACGCTGGTGACCCAGGTGCGGAAGCTGGAGCGGTTCTGGAAGAGCTTCAGCCGGTGGGCCTCCCGGTCGCACAACCCGAGCAGCACCCCCTGGTACACGTTCTCGATGTCCTCTTCCTGGGCCGAGCCGAGGACCCGCCGGAGGGTGAACCGGGCGGCATCGTGGACCGACGAGCCGTATTCCCGGACGAGCCGCTCCCAGGCTCCGGCCTCGCCGCGGATGCACCGGTCGATGAGCTGCCGCTCGTCCATCGTTCACCCAGTGAACAGCATTGGGATCCAGGAATCAAGAACCATGCATTCAACGTCCGGGAGGGGTTAAGATTTCCACATGGAGACCGGATCCAGGCTGCCGACACGGCTCGGCGATTCCCTGATCCGCATCGGAGTCGGCGTCCATTTCCTGGGCTCGCTGGGATTCTGGCTCCTTCAGCCTCGAGGCTTCGCCTGGGGTTCCCGTTCCTTTGTCGAGCATCAGGTTCTCACGCCGGCCATCTTTGCGGTGTCCGCGGCAGCCCTGGCGGCGGGACTCCTGAAGCGCCCGACGGTGGCCTCGTTGGCGGTCGCCGTGCTCTCCGGATTCTGGGTGGCGTCCGGAGGAGTGATCGCAGGGGTGGGCACGACCGCCCCGTCCCGCCTGTTCTGGATCGTTCCCCCTACGGCGATGGCGATGCTCCTCATGGTCCGGCGCCTTTCCTCGACTACAGTGATCACCGGGGGAACAGTCGTCGGTACCGGCCTGGCCGCCGCGTTCTGGGCCTGCACCTGGGCACCTCCGGCAACGACACGACCGCGAGGCGGCGAGGTCCGTCCAGACACAATTATAGAGGAAGCATCCAGCACGGCAGCGGATGGAATCCACGTTTCGGTCTCCGGCAACATGGTCCTGGTGAAGTCGGAGGGGAAGACGGCCGCAATCTGGCCTGGATTCGACTACGATGCGGTCTCTGACAGCGGAATCTGGTCTCTGTTCCAGTTCCGATCCACCTCGACGCCTTCCTGGACTTGTAGCCGATCGAAAGCGGGAGGGCTCGCCCTGACGGCGGAGAATGAAGACTTCCACTCCGCTGCCAGAATCCGGATCGAGAACCATGCCGTCCATCTTCAGTACGAAACCCGGGTAAAGCGCGAACTGGCCTCTCATCTCTCCTCGGTGCTTCAGTTCGGGCTTTGGGGAAAGGCTTCCCTCCACGGAATTCCATGGAACCTGGGGAACTCCGATCCTCGGTGCGAGTTCATTGCCGTGCGCCAGGGTCGGACGGAGTTCCTTCGAGCCTCTTCCGGGGAAAAGGGCCCTTTTGAAACCTTGGGTGCCTGGCCGCTGGAAAACCCGACGTTGATGATCGATGGATGGTCGATTCAACTTCTCGGCTGGGCGGAACAGGGGTCCCATGAACCTTCGCCGACCGCAGGATGGGGAGTTTCTCAGGCCGCGATCGAGCGCGCGGGAACCACCTACTTCTGGTCGCTCGCGTCCACGTCGATCGGCCGCGGATGGCACACGGTGCGGACGGCGCCGGGAGTCTATGTCCTGGAAGCCGTGATCACGCCGCCGTGAACTACCGTCTCACCTCGAAAACGCATCGCGTGTGTCGATCGATCCAATTCCCGAGGACAAAAGTCGTCGATCGAAAATAGAGGAGCATTGCCAGGACGACGGCGAGTCCGACCCATAGGGGGGAGGCATGGCTGACGGGCTCTGCCTCGGCGCCTCGACGGTGAAATGGCTCCTGCCTCATGAGACACCCTCCTACTTCCGGGTGGTGAAGCTCCACTCCTTCTCCAGCCCCGAGAGGCGATCCTTGAAGCGGGCCGTGTAGGCCGTCGCCGGTTTCAGCTTCTCCTGGGGGATCAGGCAGAGCACGCCGGGCTGAGGCCAGTCCTTGCGCGCGGGCGCGTCGGGCGTCGAAACCCAGCACGCCACCTCTGTTCCCCCGGTGAACAGTTGGAACTCCGCGTCACAGCCCTTGCCGCGCCGCTCGGGGATCTGCACCGTGACCGGATAACCGGCGCCCGACGCCTCGTTCGGCACCGGATTCGGATTCTCCCGGGCGCCCAGCGCGAACTCGACCGGCACGTCCTCCTGACCGCTCACCGGATAAACAATCGGATAGAGCTTCGGATCGGGACGGACGTCGCTGCCGCCGACGTCCACCACCAGGAATCCCAGGCCGTCCTTGCGGTTCGCCCAGCCGACGCCGATCTCGCCGACGGCCGGATTGAGCAGCGCCACCCGGTGATAGAGCGTCGCCATCAGGCTCTCGACCGCGTCGACCGGCGTGTCGTGCGCGCCGAACGGGCTGATCACCGACCGCTTTCCCGCGCGCGCCCCTTCTTCCGTATAGCCGATGCCCTTGGGGTCCTCCTCGTGACCGCTCAACCCGCGCGGCTCGTTCTTGGTCAGGTAGAGCGCGTGGAGGTCGCACGCCTTCGAGAGCGTCGCGACCGGGCGCGTCACCCCGAGCCCCGCCTTGACGCGATGGAGATTGAGCGCCAGCACCACGTCTTCGACCCGCGCCGGCGGCTTCGAGGGACGGGCGACCCGGTAGAGCACGTCGCCGTTCAAGTAGACCGTGAAAGACGCGGCGGTCCGTTCGGCGCGCGTTTCGTACTCCGGGCCGCGGTAAATCTCGATGTCCCCCTTGTCGCCCGAGACGAGCGCGACGAACGTCTTCTTCGCGCCGACCGTCTCGGTGAGCTTCTTCAGCGACGGCTGGACCTCCTCAAGTTTCACCGGCGGCCAGGCGATGGGCTTCGCAAGCGACCGGACGGGAAGCCGCAGGTACTCCTCGCCGTCCACCGTGAGGATGACCTGCTTCCACGGCTCGAACTCCCTGAACGTCTGCTTCGACCGCTTGCCGGTAAAGTCGGTGGTGGTGACCGTCGCGTTTCTCCACGGGCCGTCGTAGATCACCTGGTCGTCGACCAGGACCTTCGTGCCGTCGATGCGGACCCGCTTCTGGAAGTCGTCGCCTTGGGGGAGCAGCGAGAGGACGAGAACCGCGAAAAAGGCCTTCATTTGCTATATTTGACGCCGTTCCCCAGGGGTTCCGGGGTTTTCTGTTGATCGGCCTTCATCTATTCTTATAATAACGCCCGCCCATGAATCTGGCGGTTTGCCTCAAGCGCGTTCCCGATACCACCACGAAGCTCAAGATCGGCCCGGACGGCAAGTCCATCGATCCCCAGGGCGTCGAGTGGGCGATCAGCCCCTACGACGAGCTGGCCATCGAACTGGCCCTCCGCCTGAAGGAGAAGGCGGGCGGAGAGGTGGTGGGGGTCTCGGTCGATCCCGACGGCAACGACGTCGCCATGCGCAAGGCGCTGGCGATCGGGCTCGACAAAGGCGTGCTCATCAAGGGCGGCGGCAACTTCGACGGCTGGGCCACCGCGCAGGTGCTCGCCTCGGTGCTGAAGGCGCGCAAGTTCGACGTCATCTTCTTCGGCAAGCAGGCCATCGACAGCGACGCGTTCCAGGTTCCCACGATGGTGGCCCACCTGCTGGGCCTGCCGCGCGTGAACGTCTGCACGTCGTTCGAGGTCGACGGCGCGAAGGCGAAGTGCAAGCGCCAGATCGAGGGCGGCGAGGAGACGATCGAGGTCGCGCTGCCCTGCGTCATCTCCGTCCAGAAGGGCGTCAACGGGATCCACGACAAGCGGTTCCCGTCGATGAAGGGAATCATGGCGGCGAAGTCGAAGCCCGTCGAGTCGGTGGCCGCGCCCGCGGTGGAATCGACCATGGAGGTCGTGAAGCTGGAGATGCCGCCCGAGCGGCCGCCCGGCAAGATCGTGGGCAAGGGCGTCGACGCGGTGCCGGAGCTCGTCCGCCTCCTGAAGGAAGAAGCGAAAGTCCTCTGATGAACCTTCTCGTCTTCGCGGAAGTACGGGACGGAAAACTCAAGAAATCGAGCCTGGAGACGCTCTCGGAAGCGGTCCGGCTCGCGAAGCCGCTCGGGAGCAAGGTCGGCGTGGCCCTGGTGGGAGAGGGGATCAAGGCCCACGCGGAAACGCTGGGCAAGCACGGAGCCGCGCAGGTCTTCGCCGTCGACTCGCCGCGGCTGAAGTTCTACGCGTCCGAGGCGTACGCGAAGGCCGTCGTCTCGGCGCATCAGAAGCTGGGCTCGGGCGCGATCCTGATGGCGGCGACGTCGATGGGCCGCGATCTCGCCGGCGCGGTGGCGGCGCTGCTCGGCAGCGGCGCGGCGACCGACTGCACCGGCGTGAAGATCGAGGGCGGCAAGGTCGTCGCGAAGCGGCCCGTCTACTCCGGCAAGGCGTACGCGACGGTCGCGTTCAAGAAGGCGCCGGCGGTCCTATCGCTCCGCCCCAACGTGTTCGTCGCCCAGGAGACGGGCGGCACGGCCGCGGTGGAGGATCTCGCGGTCGCGTTCGACGACGCGGATTTCCGCTCGGCGGTGAAGGAAGTCGCCGCGACCGCCCAGGGGAAGGTGGAGCTGACCGAGGCCTCGGTCATCGTCGCCGGCGGCCGCGGCCTGCAGGCGCCGGAGAACTTCAAGGTCCGCGACGAGCTGGCGTCGGTGCTCGGCGCGGCGGTGGGCGCGTCGCGCGCGGTCGTGGACAACGGCTGGCGCCCCCATTCGGAGCAGGTGGGCCAGACGGGAAAGACCGTCTCGCCGAACCTTTACATCGCGCTCGGCGTGTCGGGCGCGATCCAGCACCTCGCGGGCATGCGGACCTCGAAGGTCATCGTCGCGATCAACAAGGATCCCGACGCGCCGATCTTCAAGGCGGCGACCTACGGGGTCGTGGGCGACGCTCTGGAGATCGTGCCCGTCCTCATCCAGAATCTCAAGAAGGCATTGGCTCAATAGATGGATCAAACCAAGCGGCTCGAAAAGCTCGAGAAGGACTTCTTCAAGGAGTGGCTCCATCGCAACCCGCTCCTGGGGACGGCGCTCGGCTTCCACGACGACTACGACGACAAGATGCCGGACGGCTCGCTCGACCGGCAGCTCGACGACATCAAGTTCCTCCAGCGCACGCTGACCGAATTCGAGCACATCGACCCGAAAAAGCTGCCGCCGCTCCAGGCGGTGAACCGCGACTTCGCGATCCACCTCCTCAAGAACTGGATCTTTGACCGCGACGTCCTGCGGTTCTGGGAGACGCAGCCCGAGGCGCCGCAGGTGCTGGGCCACTCGATCTTCCAGATCCTCTCGCGGAACTACGCGCCGCTGGGGCAGCGGATGCGCGCGATCATGAAGCGCCTGGACAAGATGCCGAAGTACATCGACCAGTCGCGCTCGCGCCTCCGGACCCCTGTCAAGCAATTCGTCGAGATCGAGCTTGAGACGATCACCCGGCTGCCGGGCTTCTTCAACCTGCTCAAGGACATCGGCCGCGAGCATCTGCCCGCGACTCCGCAGCGCGACCTGAACCGGCTGATCGACCAGACCCAGAACGCCCTCGAGCGATACAGCGACTGGCTGATCGTCGACGTCCTCCCCGACTGCCGCGAGGAGTACGCGATCGGCGAGGACCGCTACAAGAAGCTCCTCCAGGTGCGCGGCCTGGACGTCTCGCCCGGCCACATCGCCTCGCTCGCCGAAGCCGAGATCGACAAGATCAAGGAGCGGCAGAAGGAAGTGGCCCGCGCCATCAAGCGGAAGACGGCGCTCGAAGACATCCGCGACATGATCAAGCAGCAGCACGCCGAGAACTTCGACGGCGTGCTGCGCTTCGTCCGCGAGTCGGTCCAGAAGACGCGCCAGTTCGTGAACCGTTCGAAGTTCGCCCAGTTCCCCGAGGGCGAGCAGCTTTACGTGATCGAGACGCCGTCGTTCCTGCGCCACTTCCTCCCGTTCGGCGGGACCTGGGCGCCCGCCCGGTTCGAGGCGAAGCAGGACGGCTACCTGTTCGTCACGCCCGGCGACTGCGACAGCGACAAGCTCAAGGAGCACAACTACGCGGCGCTGTCGAGCCTGGCGATCCGCGAAGGCTATCCCGGCCGGTACCTCCAGACGTCGTGGGCCACCCGCCATGCGTCGATGCTGCGGCTGATCTACGAGGATCCGGCGTCCGCCGGCGGCTGGGCCCACTTCTGCGAGGAGCGGGCCAAGGAGATGGGCCACGACGACACGCCGCCGTCGCGGTTCATGCAGATGCAGTCGATGATCCTCGCCTCGGTGCGGGTGATGATCGACGCGAAGATCTCGACCGGAAAGATGACCTACCAGCAGTCGATCGAGACGCTCATCGACTATCTGGGCATGGACCGCGTCTGCGCCGAGGCGGAGACGCGCCGCTTCGTGGTCCAGCCCGGCGTCCCCACGCTCCACTGGTGGGGCCGCGAGAAGATGAAGGACCTCCGGAAGTGGGCGAAGGACCGCATGGAAGCGCGGTTCAGCGACACGTTCTTCAACCTCACGATCCTCCACGCGGGCGTGCTGCCGCCGCCGCTGCTCAAGCGCGAGCTGGAGTTCCGGATCGTCGATGAGCTCCGCCGGCCGCCCGACGAGCATCACAAGAAGGACGACAAGAAGCACCACCCGGCCGCCGCGGCCGGGAAGGGGGCCAAGCCGGCGAAGTTCGAGAAGCCCGCTCCCAAGGCGGCGGCCAAGCCGGTCCCGGCGAAGGCGAAGCCTCAGCCGAAGAAGAAGCCCGCCGCGAAGAAGAAGCCGCGGCCCGCCGCCCACAAGAAGGCGAAGCCCGCGAAGAAGGCCGGCAAGAAGAAGAAGCGCTAGGCGCTCTTCTTCCTCCAACAGACGAACCGGGCGTTCTCCGCGCAGCCCATCGCCTGGATGACCTTCTCGTTGTCGAACTCCGGAAGCCCCTGGAGCCGGTCCAGGAGCCCCTCGCTTCCGGGAGCGCCTTGCGGAACGCAACACCCCGTCCCCTCCGCACCCACGAGCAGGAAGAAGACGTCGTCCACGAACGGCCCCTCGTCGGTCGTGACGATCTCGACTTCGACGAGGTCCTTCCACGCGACGGCCTCGATCTTGCCGTCGCCGAGCACCCGGCGGACGCCGACGTCGTCGATGGCGAGGGCGGGGGCCGACGGGCCGGGCTTGCGCTTCAAAAATTCGAACATCCGTCACCTCAATTGCTTCAACGACACGGTCAGATTGAGCCGTGCCATCTCTTCGTACTTCCGGCGGAAGTGGCTTGTCGCGTAGATCGAGGGGCGCTCCAGAAACGATTTCAGAATCGCCGACCGCCCCGCGCGGAACGCGACCTCCGGCACCCACGCGTACTCGCGGCGGACGCGGCGCTCATACTCGGCGAAGATGGCCGACGGACGACCCAGGATGGACAGGTCGATATCGGCGAACAGACCGGCGTCGGGGTCGCCGGCAAGTTCCGTGTGGGCGCTCACCAGGATCAGAGCGGCCACCCGTTCGCCTCCCTCGGGCGCGAGACCCATGGCCGCGGCGGCGCGACGGGCCAGGTCGGCGCTGCGGGCCTCGTTGTCCTTGGCCCGCGGATCGTAGACCGCATCGTGGTACCAGAGGGCCATCTCGACGGCGACCGGGTCTGCGGCCTGGGCGCGGGCCTCGTCGAACTCGTCCAGGCAATGGGCGATGTGCTCGAGGGTGTGGTACGCGCGGTGGGGCTCCGCGTAGCGTGCCGACAGCGCCCGCCACTCCGGCTCGGGCCCCCCCGAGGCGCCCGCCGCGGCCCAGAATTTCAGCCATCGATCCTTCATCGGGACCTCGGTTCCGCGTCGATCAAGCCCTCCGCCATCCGCCGCAGCAGCGGGGCCATCGTACCGGGCGCGATCGTTCCCGGCGCGGCGCAACCGACCTGGAACGCCCCCTGGACCGCCGCGAGAAGCGCGGTCGCGATCCCGCGGGCGCCCCGGGTCTCCCGCTTCTCCGACCGCAGCGCCGCCCGGACCAGCACCTCGAGCGCGTCGCGGTCGGCGACCAGGACCTTCTCGTACTCCCGCCGCACCAAGGGGTCCCGCAGGGCCTCGGCCCCGATCGCGACCCAGCACGCCATCGCCTGGACATCGGCGTCGGGCCCGAGCGCGACATGCGCGTCGATCCACGCCCGGACGCGTCCACGAGACTCCGTGACGCCCGCCCGCGCGGCCCGCCGCAGGTAGCGCTCATGGATGATGCGCGAGAGCCGGCCCAGGACCGCGACGAGGATCTCCTTCTTGCTCTCGAAGTGGTAGTGGACGATGCCCGCCGGCAGCCCGGCCTCGTCCGCGATCTGGGCGATCGTCGCGCCGCCGTACCCCCGGGCCGCCATGACCCTCAGGAGCCCGCCCACGATCTCCTCGCGCCGCCTCGCCGTGTTCGACGGTCTCGCCACGCGTCGTCCTCCATTTATAAGTTGGTTGCCCAACCTAGTTATACATCGGACGACGACCGGGGTCCAGGCGTTTCCGGAATCAGGGGCGGCGCTCGAACGGCTCGATCGGGGACGCCGACGACGGGGAGACCGGCGATGATCCGGCCGGGGTCGACACCACCGGCGATGGCACCTCCGGGAGCGCCAGGCCGGCCGCCGGGACGACCTTGCGCCCGATCCCCAGCAGCGACTTGATGTCCTCGAACATCGCGTAAACCGCGGGAACGACGAAAAGGGTCAGCAGCGTCGAGAGCGTCAGGCCGCCGATGACCGCGATCGCCATCGGCGCGCGGAGCTCCATACCGCCCGAAGCTCCCAAACCGATCCAGCTCAAATCGAGCGACATCGCCGCGGGGACGGCTCCGGCAATCGTCGACACCGTCGTCATCAGGATGGGGCGCAGCCGCGTCGGGCTCGCGCTGATGATCGCGTCCCGTACGGACAGCCCCTCCTCGCGTCGCTGATTGGTGAAGTCCACCAGCAGGATCGAGTTCTTCTTCACGATCCCCATCAGCAGGAAGATTCCGATCATGCTGAACATGTTGAGCGAGTTCCCCGTCCAGATCAACGCCAGCAGCGCGCCCGTCAGGCTGAAGGGCAGGGCGATCAGCACCGTGAAGGGGTGGATGAAGCTGTTGAACTGCGCGGCCAGGATCATGTAGGCGATCACGATCCCCAGGCCCACCGCACTGATGAGAGAGTAGGCCGTTTCTTTCGAGGACTTGGACGCGCCGGCAAGCACCAGGCTGTACCCGCCCGGGAGGATCTCGTCGGCGATCCGCTGCGCTTCCGTCACGACCTCCGTCGGCGAGCGGCCGGGAGCCGGATTGCACATCAGATTGATGGCCCGCGACCGGTTTTCCCGCGTGATCGACAGAAGTGCCGGCTCCACCGCCACCTGCACCACGTCCCCCAGCGGAAGCAGAACGCCGTTCTTCGATCGGACGTAGAGGCGCTCGACGTCTTCCGGACGCAAGCGCTGGTCCGCCAGGAGCCGTACCCGGACGTCGTAGCGGCGCCCCTGGTCCTTGAACTTCACGATCCGCAGGCCTCCCACCATGGCGTCGACCGTCCGACCGATCGACTCCATGCTGATGCCGAGATCGGAAGCCTTCTGACGGTCCGGCCGGATCCGCACCTCCGGGGCGCCCAGCCGGTAGTCGCTGTCGACGTCGACTGCGACTCCCGATTCGTTCAGGCGGTCCGTGAAGTCGTTCGAGAGCTCGGTCAGTTTCTTCCAATCCTGCCCCTGGATATAGAAGCCGACCTGCGAAACGCCGCGTCCGCCCGTCCCCGGCAGATTGGTGGACGGATCGAAGGGAATGGCCAGCAGCCCCGGGATCTTATTGAGCTCCCGTCGGCATTCGTCGATGAACTGCTTCTGAGAGAGCTTTCGCTGCCCCGGCGGTTTGAGGGTGATAAAGGAGGCCGCCGAATCGACTTCGCCGCCGCTGAAGCCGCCGATCGACATGTAGAACCGGTTGACCTCGGGCCTCGCCGCCAGGAACTCCTCGACGAGCCGGCAACGAGCGTCCGTGTAGTCGATGGACGAGCCGACCGGTGTCCGCAGCTGGAGCATGAACCGGCTCTGATCCTGCGGCGGCACCATCTCGAACTTCATGAACAGGCGGCCGCTCAACGGGATCGTCACGGCGAAGATGGCGATCGAGCCCAGGATCACGAGATATCGCAGCTTGAGCGTCGGGCCCAGGATCCGGCCGTAAAGCACCGACAGGCCGTGCATCAGCCGGTCGACGAGCCGACTGACGGGATTCGACCCGGCCTTCAGATTCAAGATCTGCGCGCAGCGCGCGGGCGTAATGGTGAGCGCTTCCAGCAGCGAGAACGCCACCGCGACCGAAAGCACCACGCCGAACTGGAACAGGAACTTTCCGATCAGCCCCTTCATGAAGGCGATGGGGAGGAAGATGGCCATGATCGCGCCCGTCGCCACGATGGCGGCGAAAGTGATTTCCGTCGCCCCGTCCGTGGACGCGCGAACGCGGTCCTTCCCCATTTCCCCGTGCCGATAAATGTTCTCCATCACCATGATCGCGTCGTCGACGACGATGCCGACGGAGAGCGAGATGGCGAGGAGCGTGAACGTGTTGATGGTGAAGCCCATGAAGTACATCACCGCAAGCGTGCCGATCAGCGACGTCGGGATCGACATCAGGACGTTGAACGTCGAGCTGAAGGAACCCAGGAACATCCAGCAGACGACCGCGGTCAGCAGGACCGCGAGCGCCAGGGCGATCTGGATGTCCTTGATGGCGTCCTCGACGGAGATCGTGGCGTCGTAGTTGAGCGCCATCTCGATTCCATCCGGGAGCCGCTGCTGGAGGATCGCGAGCCTCTCCTTCACGGCGTGGGCGACCTCGACCGCGTTGGCGCCCCGGATCTTCCGGATCGCCAGGCCCATCGCGGGAAGCCCGTTGACGCGGGCGACCCGGCGCTTGTCCTCCATGCCGTCTTCGATGACGGCCACGTCCCGAAGGAGGATCTGGGCCCCGGTGCGGTCGGACAGGATGAGGTTCCGGAACTTTTCGATGCTGGTGGCCTCGCCCTCCGCGCGAATATTGAGCTCGCGGCTGGCGGTCTCGATCCGGCCGGCCGGGAGCTCGATGTGCTCCCGCGAGAGGGCGCTCATCACGTCGTCGACCGTCAGACCGTAGGACTGGAGCAGCTTCGAGTCCAGCCAGACTCGCACGTTCCGCTCCCGATATCCGCTCATGCTGATGTCGCCGACGCCCGGAATCGTCTGGAACTGATCCTTCAGCGTGTTGCGGATGTACTCGGAGATCTCCTGGAGCGGCTTCGTGCCCCAAACGCCGATCCAGAGGATGGGCATGTCTTCGGGGTTCGACTTTTGAACGACCGTCGGGTCCATGTCCCGCGGAAGAAGCCGTTGGGCCTGGGCGATGCGGGTCTGGACGTCCTGGATCGCGGCGTCGATGTCGCGGTTGAGCTCGAACTCCAGCTTGATGTTCGCCGTGCTCTGGCGGCAGGTGCTGGACATCTGGACGAGCCCCTCGACTTGAATGACGGCGGATTCGAGGGGGTCGACGACATCGGACTCCATCACTTCCGGCGCCGCGCCGGGGAGCGAGAGCTGGATCGTCACGACCGGCAGGTCGATGTCCGGATACTGGCTGACCCCCAGGCGGGTGAAGGCGATTCCGCCAAAGACGATCAGCGCGATCATCAGCATCCAGGCGAACACGGGACGCTTGATCGAGATGGAAGCGAGGCTCATCTCAGTTGCCCGCCTTTCCGGACGGCGCGGGCGCCGGCACCGCTCTCACTTCGAACCCGTCGCCGATCGCCGCCGTTCCCGTCACCACGAGCGTTTCGCCCGGGGCCAGGCCCTCGAGGATCTCCACGACGCCTTCGCGGACGAACAGGCCGGGCCGCACCGACCGCTGGACCGCCTTCGACTCCTTGACGATGAACGCGACGAAGCCCCGCTCCGTGGGCAGGATGGCCGAGTCGGGGACGACGACGGCCTTCTCATGCATGGCGACCACGGCCCGGACGGTCGCGAAGAACCCCGGTTTGAGCATGGCATCCCGGTTCTCCACGAGCGCCAGACACTCCACGGTGCGGGTCTGAACGTTGGCCTGGGGACTCATGTGGATGAGCTCGGCGGTGAACATCTTCCCGGGCAACGGCCGCACCGAGAAGGTCACCTTCCGGTCGCCCGCCAGCACCGACGCGAGCTTGACCGATTCGCTCTCGGACACCTTGAACCGCAGCTTGAGCTTGGACTCGTCGACAATCGAAGCCAGTTGAGTCCCGGGCGCGACGTACTGGCCGGTGGAAACGGCCTTGGTGTCGATGATGCCGTTGATCAACGACCGCACCTGGGAGTTCTCGAGGTCGTGGAGTGAGAGATCCAGCGACGACTTCGACTCCGCCGCCGCGGCGCGCGTCGATTGGAGCTGGCTCGTCAACGTGCCGATCTCCTCGTCGCTGACGTAGCCGGGATCCTTCTTCTTAAGTTCCTGCCGGTTCTGAAGGACGATTTCCGCCTTCCGCACGTCGGCGCTCGCACGCTCGTGGCTTGCCCGCGCGCGATCGGCGAGCATCTGGTAGCGGGCGCGATCGATCTCCGCCAGGACGGTCTTGAGCGTGACTTTCGTCCCTTCCTCGAACATCACCTTTTCGACCATTCCCGCCACGCGCGCGGTGACTTTGACCTCCTCTTCCGGCTCCAGCGTGCCGACGGCGTCGATCGTGTAGCACACGTCTTCGGTCGCGACCTTCCGAACTTCCACCGGAAACGCCCGCTTGCCGCCCGTGTTGGCGCCGCCGATGGGCTGCGGCGGAGCGGGCGGCTTGCAGGCCGCGGGGAAGAGCAGGAGCAGCGCGCAGAGGGCTCGTCTCATGGACTACCTCACCGGAATCCTTCCTTGGGCGTTTTCGAGCTGGAACCAGTCGAGCTTGCTCTGGAGACGCGAGCGTTCGAGTTCCAGCTGGGCCGACAGATACTGGTTCTGGGCGACGAGGACCTCCAGATTTGATACGCCGGCGATCCCCTGCCGATATTCCGTCACCACCTGGGTATAGTTCTCCCGCGAGGTTCGCTCCCGCGTTTCGAGCGTGACGATCAGCTCCCGGTCGGAGCGCCACGTCAGGTGGGCGCCGCGGACGTCGGTCTCGATCTGCCGCACGAGCTCGTCGCGCAGCAGCCGGGAGGAGCGCGCCTGGGACTCCGCCAGCACGGTGCGGGCCCGCAGGTCGCCGCCCTGGAACAGGTTCCACGTCAGCGTGAAGAGCGCGTCCCAGTTGACCTCTTTCTGGAACGCGGAGTAGTTGGCGCGATAGGGGTAGTAGTTGCCGTTGAAATCGAGCGTGGGGTACCACTCGCCGGTAACGACCGAGATCTGCTCCTCGGCGGCCCGCACGGCGGCGTGTCGCTCCTTGAGATCGCTCCGGTCCGCCAGCGCGCGCCGGAGCAGCGGCGCGAGGTCCTCCGGCACCGGAGGCTCAGCCACGTCGTCCAGGAGGGGAACCTCGAGCGGACGGCCGAGGAGGAACGTCATCTGGTTCCGCGAGAGGTCGAGCGCCTGGCGGCCGCGGTTGTGCTGGGCCTCGTCGGACGCCACCTGCGTCTCGATCAGCAGCACCTCCGTCTTTCGGGCGATCCCCTGCGTCTGGCGGGCCTGCATCTCGCGGAGCCGGTCGCGCGAGTTCTTGACCGCGTCCTCCAGGATCTTCTGCTGGCGCTCGAAGAAGATCGTCGTGAAGAACGCCTGGGCGACGACCTGGAAGAGCAGGCGGCGCTCCGTGTCGAACGCGCTTCGGGCGCCCTCGACGTTGGCCTCGGCCTGCCGCCGCGCCGCCCATTCCCTCAGCCCGTGGAAGATCGGCTGGGCGAGCGTGACCGCCACCTGGCGCCGGTTCGGCGAGGTGGTGACGACGCCCGAGGTGAAGCTCGACGGCACCCGATCCTGGTAGAACTGGATCGCCTGGACGCCGATCGTGGGCATCACCGCGGCGAGCGCCTGGTCCTGCACGGCGAGCGACTGAAGGTATCCTTCCGCGGCGCGCGCGAGCCGCTCGCTCCGGGCGAGCGAGATCCGATACGCGTCGGCCATCGTCATCGACTTCCGCTCGACGACGGCCTGCCAGTGGGGTTCCGACGGACTCCGCGCCGCCGCGACGTCGTCCCGCCCCTCCCACTGGAGCACGTCCCGGTAGATCGCATCCACCGACTCGTCGGAGTAAGAGCGGCACCCGGCCATCAGGGCCGCGACGAGCAGGGCGCGCTTCACGTCCGCACCCCCTGGAGGAAGAGCGCCGCGACTCCTTCCGCGACGTCGGCCGCGCGGTCCGACACCTTGCGGACGCCGAAGATGTGGCGCGCGGCCGCCAGCTGGTAGACGCATCCCATGAACGTCCAGGCGAACAGGGTCGGATCCACCGACTTGCGGACCCACCTGCGCCGCACCCAGAGGCGATAGAGTCCCGCGACCTCCCCGACGCTGCTGGCCACCCGGCGGCGGAAGAACATCGGCGCCAGCGGCTCGTTCTCGAGGCCGGCGAAATAGAGGAGCCTCATGAAGTGGGGATCGCGCTCCGAGAGCTGGAGGATCCGGGAAGCCATCGCGGCCAGCGCCTTCCCCAGCGGCGCCGCCTTCAGCTCGGGCGACAGGAACTCCCCGGTCTGGCGGATGCGCTCCTCGATGATCGCCTTCTGGATCGCCCGCTTGTTGGGGAAGTGCTTGAAGATCAAGGCCTCGCTCACGCCGGCCGCCGCCGCCAGGTCGCGGCTCCGGGTGCCCTTGAACCCCGACTTCGCGAACGCCTCCATCGCGCCCCGCACGATGCGCTTGCGGCGTTCTTCGAAGGTGAGGTGTTTCATCGCACCTTATGATACACGCGGGTCCCGGCGATCTTTTGCGACTAAGTGAATATTTGCTCACTTTGGAGCCGGAAACGCGGGGGAAAGTTCAAACGATCTTAGATCGGCGAGGGGATGGGCTCGAAGGTGGGCATGGGCTCCGTCATGGCGAGGTCGATCTCGACCGGCGTCCGGAGGATGTTGCGCTGGGCGTCCGCGATCACCGCGATCACCGGCTTCTCGGGGATCTCGGGCTGGGACCGGACGACGCGGGCGATCTCGCCTCCCTCGAGGCGAAGGTAGCTGCCGATCGGATACATCGACACGGCCTTGAGAAAGGACTGGACGATATCCCAGTCCAGCATCCCCTTGGCCCCCTCGTCCATAACCACGCGCATGGCCTGGTAGGGAAGCATCGGCAGCCGGTGGGCGCGCGGCGAGACCATCGCGCCGTACGTGTCGACGACGTTGATGAGGCGTGCGTAAACGTGGGTTTCGGCCTTCTTCTTGCCCGCGGGGTAGCCGGTGCCGTCGGGCTTCTCGTGGTGCTCGAGGGCCACCCGCGCGACGACGTCGCGGAGCACGACCTCCTTCGTGAGCAGGAGCGCCCCTTCGATCGGATGGCCCTTCACCTGCTCCCATTCCTCCTGGTCCAGCGCCGCGTGCTTGGTAAAGACCTCCTGCTTGACCTTCATCATTCCCACGTCGTGGAGCAGCCCGCAGATCGCGACCTCGCGGACGTCCTCGGATCCCATCCCGAGCGATCGGGCCAGGAACATCGCCAGCTTCGAGACATTGAGGCAGTGGCGGGAGACGTACCGCTTCAGGTTCCCGTGGTGGCTGAGGTCGAGGTACTCGTGGAGCGGCTGATGGTCGAGCCGGTGCGTCAGCTCGGCCACGATGTTCTCGAGGAGGTCGTGGTCGAGGCTGCCCGACTTGGTGAGCTTGTTGAGGAGCGTGCGGACGCGCCACACGAGGCCCTGCCGCATCGTGACCCCGGACGGAGGGGCGCTCGACGGATTCACCAGGACCTTGGTGTCGCCGCTTCCGGGAGGACCGGCCACCGGGACCGGAGGCGGCCCCGCATGGGAGGGAGGCGAAGCCACTTCGACCGCCGCCGTCTTGCCCTTTCCGGCCACGACCACCGCGACCTGCTCGGCCTTCGCGTCCTTCTGCTCGAGGGTCTCGAGCCAGTTGAGGAGCGGCTCGCCGGAGGCCGGCGTCTCGACCGGTCCGAGCCACGCTTCGAGCTCCTCTCGCGGCCGCCCCGGATACATCGCCATGAGCCGACGCAGGATCTCCCGCCGTTCGTCGACGGAGAGCGGGTCGCGGCGCGCATTCTCGGCAAGCGAGATCTCGAACGCCTGGCGGTCGTCCAGCATGCGGACGACGGCGACGACTTCCGGATGACCGAGCGCCTTGCAGGCCTGGTAGCGGCGCTGGCCGCAGACGATTTCGTATTCGCGCCCGAGAACCCGGACGAGCAGCGGCTGGAGGAGCCCGTGGACGCGGATCGACGCCGCCAGCCGCTGAACCTCCGGCTCGCTCGGCGCCGCGCGGGAAGGAAACTTCCGCGGGCGGATCGCGCTCAGCGGAATCCGCTCGATTCTCGCCCCTCGTTCGTCACCCATCAGTCGGGCTAAGTATACCCCGGGCCGAAGTAGCAGGGACCAGGGACCCGGAGAATCGCGGTCTCCCGACGTTCAGAGGTCTCGACGCAGCCGCTCGATCATTTCCGAGTAGCCGTGCTTCCGCCAGAACGACCCCGCCAGGGCGTTCCGGACCGAGACATTGACCTCGACGTAGGGGATCCCCTTCTCGCGGAACCAGGCGTGAGCCGCCTCGAGCAGACGGCTGCCGATCCCCTGGCGGCGGCGGCGCGCAGCGATCTCGGAAACGTACCCGAAAAGCGGTCGAGGAACGATCGGCGGATACTCCTGGATCATCGCGTGGCAGTACCCCTCGACCGCGCCGGGCGACTCCTCCGCGACGAACACGGCCGATCGCTCGTTCTCGAGGGCGTCCTCGATCCACTTCGTCATGACGACGTCCGCCGCAGGAGAGATCTCGAACCGGGGATCGAGCGGCAGGTGGAACTCCCACATCTCCCGCCAGAGGCGGACGATGGCCTCGATGTCTTCCGTGCGTGCCCGGCGGACGACGATTTGCGTCAGGGCTTCTGCTTCCAGGCGCTCGGATCGGGCGCCGTCGACGTGCTGCGGCGGACCTTCATGAAAGCGAGCGTGAGGACGGTGAGGAACTCCTCGGGTTCGACCCCGGGAAGCGCCTTCGGGTTCTGCGCGAAGAAATCCTCGATCTTGCCGGGGGCCTCGTCGATGGTGGCGCCGCCGAGGGCCTGTTCGAGCTTCGCGAGAATCCCGCTCGGTTCGGCCTTGAAGGTGCCGCTGAAGCTGACGGACTGGATCTGGTTGCGACCGGCGCCCGGCACGATCGTGGCGCGGACGACGCCGGCCTTGGTCGGAAGTTCTCCGGTGACGCTCGACCCGGGCGCAGACACGGAAACCTCCTCTTGTTGTTCGCTTCCCCGGACCAACTATATCGTGCCGCCCCGGAGACGGTCAAGAATGGGGGACCCTTAGGGTTCTCGAATCACCGGCGGGTACTCGCACGCCTGGCGCAGCGGATTCTCATAGTAATCCAGCTGCGCGCGGCGCCAGCCCGACAACCGCGCCTTGAGGTCGGAGGCGATCTCGGGCCGGCCGCCCGTCGCGTCCTCCTTCTCGCCCGCGTCGCGTCCCAGATCGTAGAGCACGAAACCGCCGGTGTCGCCGTTCCAGATCAGCTTGAAGCCCGACCGGATCACTCCCAGCTGCGTGCTCCACGGCGTGTCGGACATCACGTAGCGGACGCGGTCGGCCCGCGGCGCCGGCGCGAAGAGGCTCTCGCCCTGAAAGCTCGGATGGATCGGCAGGCCCATCAGCTGGAACACCCCGGGCGCGACGTCGAGGAGTTCCGCGGGACGGCCGTCCCGGCCGGGCTCGAGGCCCGGAGCGCGGACGACGAGCGGGACCCGGATGACCTCCTCGTGGACGCCGTTGGCGTGGGCCGCCGAGCCGTGCTCGTAGAACGCCTCGCCGTGGTCGCCCGAGACGACCAGCAGCGTCCGATCCCACTCGCCGCGCTCCTTCAGGCGGCGGATCAGCCGGTCCAGCTGCGCATCGACGTACGCGAGGCTGTCCGCATAGACGTTCTTCACCGCCTCGGCCTTCTCCTTGGGGAACCAGCCGATCGAGATCTTGAAGTCGAGCTCCTTCGGCGAGAACCGGCGGGGGAAGTCCTGCGGCACGTCGTACGGCAGATGGGAATTCTGGAGATTCAGGTAGAGAAAGAACGGCGCGCCCGTGCCGGCCTCGATCCATTTCATCGCCTCGCCGATCGTGACCGAATCGTCGAGCGCGCCCGCGAACGCCGGCCGGTCTTTCGTCGACTGCTCGAGGATCCCCGCAGTCTTGGAGTGGAAGACCACGTCCAGCGCGCCGGTCTGCATGTAGTTCATCATCTGGCCCCACTCCTCGTTCTGCGAGGAGAAGAGGGCCGTGCGCCATCCCAGCGACTTGAGCACGTCGTAGATCATCACCCGCGGATAGGGCGGATTCTTCGGATAGCGGTAGACGTCCCGGGCCCGCAGCGGGTAGTGCGACGAGAAGACGGCCGGGCACGCGTAGTCCGTATGGCTCGCGGCCGTGACGCAGTCCGTGAAGACGCGCCCGTCCCGGGCGAGCGCCTCGACCGCGGGCATCACGTCGCGCGTCCCGCCGGTGGCGCGGATCTGATCGGCGCGGAGCGAATCGATCAGGACGACGACGACATTCCACTTCTTCAGCCGCTCGCGGTCGACCTTCGCCAGGTACTGGTCCATCGGCTCGATCGGTCGCCGGAGGAGATTCGCCGCGGCGGGGGCCTCGCCCTCGAAGGCATCCGCGGAGGCGAAGAGCTTCGACGCGAGATGGGTCAGCGGACCGGCGTTCCGCTCGCGGCGCAGCCGGTAGAGATCGTTGCGGGAATAGACGGCCCCCGTCACCGGATCGGTGATCTTCTGAGTCGCGAACCGGTGGGCGATCTCGCCCGACAGCGCGACGACGAGCGCCAGCGCCGCTCCCGCCATCGTCGCGCGCAGCACGGTCCTTTCCGCAGCCGCCGGGACATTCTTCGTCCATCGCGGGACGCCTTCGCAGATCGCGACCGCGAGCGCGACGAGCAGCCACGGCATCCCGTAGACCAGGAACGGATGGACGCGCACCGCGTAGCCGAACACCGAGCTGAAGTTCGTCGACGCGAACAGGAATCCCTGACGATCCAGGAACTGACCGCTGAGCCAGAAGGTCGCCCAGCTGGCGGCGAGCCCCAGGAGGAGCAGCGCCGTGAGGAGGCATCGGAACCCTCGCAGCGCCCACGGCGGCAAGCGGCCGCCCGCCAGGCGCAGCGGCGCCGCCGCCAAGATCAGGAGGAATGCGATCGCGACCGCCTCGGTGGCCAGCAGCGAGGCCCGGGCCCAGAAGGGAAGAAGGGGGTCGCCGAGGACGCTCCGCGGAGCCAGGAGTTGAAGCGCCGCATGGAGCGCCACGAGCGCGATCCAGGCCGTGCCGATCAGGGGAAGCGTCCGACGAGCCGCCGGTTCGGTCATCACTCCAGGAAAATGGCTACTTCGGAGGGGGAGACCAGGTTTCGTGGATGTGGGCGATCTGCCACTTGTTGTCCTTGTTGCGGCTGCAGATCACCGTGAGGATGCCCCTCTGCTGGGTCGTGCTTGCGACGTAGGTGACCAGCGCGGTGTTGCCGTCCGGCTTGATGAGTTCCTTGCCCGTGATCGTGCTCGGAGTCCCTTTGTAGCTCTTGAACCGATCGCGAAGGGCCCGGAGGACCATCTCCTGCCCCCGAATCGCGTCGTCGGGACTCATCACGATCGACACGTCGGGCGTGAGCAGCGGCTTGATGAGGTCGATGTCGCTCTTGTCGGCGGCGTCGTGATACGCCTTGATGGTGTCCCAGATCATCTGCTTGTTCTGGGCGATGTCGAGCGGCATGGGCGCTTCCTTGGAACAGGCCCCCAGGAGGACCAGGAGCGCCGCGGCAATGAGTCTCATCTCTATTCAACTATAACGCGGTGGCCCGGCGGCGGTCAAGGAGGGCCGCCGCGACGGCCCATCCGCAGCCCGCCAGGGTCCCGAAGAAGCCGATCCAAAGGGGTGTCTTCGACACCGGCCGGGCCGGAACGTCCTTCGCGGCGGGGTTTTCGAAGACCCGCACGGTTCCCTCATACATCAGACGGAAGCGCTTCGACTGATACGTGCGATCCGCGATCAGAAAGCGCATCCCCAGGTCGTCGAGCACGGGGCTCTCCGGATCGGTCAGCCGGATGAGCCGCTGGCCCGCCACATAGCCCGCGCCGCGGATCGCCTCCGCCTGCGCGCGAGGCACCATCGCGTCGTAGCCCTGGATCGATTCGACGCCGAACAGCGACAGCGGAGGGAAGAAGGGGCGACCGGTCTCGGTGAGATAGACCCCGACGCGACCCTTCATCGCGGCGACCGCGGGAGGCCGTTCGCGCAGGATCGCGGGATCGAACGTCGGGTTGTACTTGTGGAACCGCGGACCCAGGTCCGCCACGAGCAGCAGGATCACCGCCAGCTCCATCCACGGCTTCATCGGCCGCAGCTCCAGCGCGCGGGAAAAGCAGACGCAGGCGCCGAACGTGAAGAAGAAGAGGTACCGCGTCGGCAGGCTGAAGGAGACCGACGAGAACCAGACGGGAAGCGGATAGAGCGTCGCGGCCGCGAGCGCGATTCCGGCCATCGCGGCGAAGAACCTTTCGTGCCGCGCCGCGATCGCCGCGCCGGCCAGGGGCAGGAGTCCGACGTAGACGTTGTATTCGTTGGGCGGCATCGAGCCTTCGATCCAGCCCGGCGCCACGAGGCCCGCCAGCCAGAGCCACGAGCGGAAGCCGTCGCGATAGAACCATCCGGCCTCTCCCTGCGGGTCGCGCGTGCCCTGGCTCACGGTGACGGCCAGCGGAACGAGCGCGACGGCCGCGGCCAGGATGCCCGGGACGATGAACTTCCAGCTCGACCTCTCCCAGAGCAGCACCGCCGCGCAGGCCGCGAGGCCGAGCTGCGGATTGGTGAAGAAAAGGCCTGCGACGGGGATCACGCCGAACAGGGAGCGCCGTCGGGCGGCGAGGAACACGAGCGGCACGTAGGCCATCGTCGCCATCAAGTAATGGCCGTGGAGCCAGAGCATCGCCCGTCCGGACAGGGCATAGGCGACCGCGCCGATCAGCGCGGCGAACGACGAGCGGCCGAGCGAGGCGAGGAAGTAGTACATCGCGACGCCCGCGAGCCACCAGTGGAAGATCGCGAAGAGATCGTAGGAGCGGATCGGGTCGAACAACAGCAGGAAGGCGAGCTTCACCGGCCAGACGGAGTTCCAGATGTGGACCCCGTGAGGGACGGGAGCGCCGTTGAAGACGTACGGATTGACCAGGGGCAGCTGGCACCGGCGGACATGCTCCGAGTAGATCCGCTCGCTCGGATAGTAGTACTCGATCGTATCGCAGAGCCACGGATTGGCGACCGGAAAGGGTCCGGCGCGCCAGACGGGCGACGACTCGAGGAAGTCCGTGGCGATGAGCGTACGGCGGCCCGACAGGACGCCCGCGAACAGGGCGACCGCGAGAAGGGCGAAGGCGAGACTAGGCCCCAGCCTGCGGATCATCGGCGACATCGAAGAGCTTCGTCGAAAGATATTTCGCGCCGCTGTCGGGAAGGATCACGACGACGGTGCCCCGGTCGAGCCGCTTCGCCTGCTCGATCGCCCCCCAGAGGGCGCTCCCGGAACTGATGCCCGCGAAGATGCCTTCCTTCGACGCCAGTTCGCGCGCCAGGCGGAACGCCGGCTCGTCCTTGCAGGTCATCCTCTCGTCGACCGCGTTCGGATCCCAGATCTCCGGCGTCCGCTGCGAGGTGATGTTGCGGATGCCCTCCTGCTGGTTTTCCGGCGTCGGCTCGACCGAGACGATGCGGACCTTCGGGTTCTTCTCGCGCAGGAAGCGGGAGCAGCCGACGATCGTGCCGGTCGTGCCCAGCGTCGCGACCAGGACGTCGATCCTGCAGCCGGTCTGCTCCCAGAGTTCGGGTCCCGTGGTTTCGTAGTGGGTCTGGACGTTGTACTTCATCCGGTATTGATGGATGCGGAAGTACTGCTGGGGGTCGCTCGCGGCGATCTCGTCGGCCTTGTCCCACGCCTCGTCGGAGCCGCCGTCGACGAGCCTCAGTTCCGCCCCGAACGCGAGGATGTACTGCCGCCGTTCGCGCGACGCCTTGCGGGCCATCGTGATGACGCACTTGTATCCCTTCACGGCGGCCGCCATCGCCAGCCCGATGCCCGTGTTCCCGCTCGACGATTCCACGAGCGTCATGCCGGGCCGGAGCAACCCGTCGCGCTCGGCGCCCTCCAGCATGGAAACGGCGATCCGTTCCTTCACCGAGCCGCAGGGATTGAACGCCTCCAGCTTGGCGAGGATCTCCACCCCGGGCTTCCGGAAGAGTCGATTGATCCGGACCAGCGGCGTCCGCCCCACGGTATCGAGGATGGAATTTCGGATGTCGGGCATGAATGATCCGGATTACACCACATTGCGTCCCGACTTGCTAGAATGACGCTCTCATGGCCACCGCCCTCAAGTCCAGCGACATCTACAACGTCATCATCGGGACCGCGGGGCACATCGACCACGGCAAGTCCACGCTCGTCAAGCGGCTCACCGGGATCGACCCCGACCGGCTGCCCGAGGAAAAAGAGCGCGAGATGACGATCGATCTCGGCTTCGCGCCCTTCCTCCTCAAGAACGGCCAGCGGGTCGGTATCATCGACGTCCCGGGCCACGAGCGGTTCATCAAGAACATGGTCGCGGGAGCGACGTCGATCGACATCGTCCTGCTCATCGTCGCGGCCGACGAGTCGATCAATCTCCAGACCCGCGAGCACGTGTCGATCATGTCGCTCCTGGGCCAGAAGCGCGGCATCATCGTCCTGACGAAGAGCGACAAGGCCGACGCGGACATGCAGGCGCTGGTCGCCGAGGAGGTCAAGGCGCTCGTGCGGGGCACCTTCCTCGAGACCGCGCCGGTGATTCCCGTGAGCGCGCTCACGGGCGACGGCATCGACGTGCTGGTCGACACGATCAACAAAATGGTCGCGGCGACGCCGCCCCATGAGGTCACGGGCGTCTTCCGGATGCCGATCCAGCGGATCTTCTCGGCGAAGGGGTTCGGCACCGTGATCACGGGCGTGCCGATGTCGGGGAAGGCGGTCCTGGGCGACACGCTCGAGGTCATCCCGCTCGGCAAGTCGGGCCGAATCCGCAGCCTCCAGGCGTACAAGTCCGAGGTCCAGGAGATCCGCGCCGGCCATTCGAGCGCGATCAACCTGTCGGACGTCTCGCTCGAGGAGGTCCACCGCGGCATGGTCGCGGCGACGCCCGGCTACTTCAAGGCGTCCAAGTACGTCGAGGCCCGGTTCAAGTACGTCCCCGACAAGCCGCGGACGCTGAAGAACCTGTCGCCCATCAAACTCCACGCCGGCACCGCGGAGTGCGACGGCCACATCGCGTTGCTGGACAAGAAGGAGCTCCAGCCGGGCGAGGAAGGATACGTGCAGTTCCGGCTCGACGAGCCGATCGTCGTCGCCGCGGGCGACCCCTACATCGCTCGGCTCCAGACGCCGATGTACACGATCGGCGGGGGGAAGATCCTCGACGCGTCGGACCAGAAGCTCAAGCGTCTGAAGGACGAAATCACGCTCAGGCTCGTCGAGAAGGAGCAGACGCTGTCGGGCGAGAGCTCGGCCCTCGAGCTCGCGCTCAAGGACGCCGGCCGGAAGACGCTGAACCTGCAGGAGCTCTCGCTGGCCGCCAAGATGCCGCTCAAGACGACCGAAGAAGGGCTCAAGGCCCTCGACACGAAGCTCGTCCGGTTCGACCCGAACCGGTTCATGCACAACGCGGCGTTCGAGGCGACCCTGGACCATCTCGCCGTCCTGGTCGAGAACTTCCATATCAAGAATCCGCTGCGCGCGGGGATCGAGCACCTCGTCCTCAAGAACGAGTCGAAGCTGGAAGTGCCGGTCTTTGACCGCGCTCTGAAAACGCTCGTCGAGCGGGGGACGCTCGTGCACGACGGGGGAAAGGTCCACCGTTCCACGTTCAAGGTCAAGCTCTCGCGCGAGGACGCCGAATGCTCGGCCGAGATCGAGAAGCTCTTCCGCGAGACGCGGTTCAACACGCCGCGGATCGACGAGCTCCCGACGAAGCTTCCCAAGTTCACGAAGGACCGGCTGACCCGAGTCCTGGGGATGCTGGTGGACGGCGGGACGATCGCGAAGCTGAAGGACGACGTACTGCTCCACCGCGACTCGGTGAAGGAGGCGATGGAGATCATCACGAAGGCGATCCAGGAGAAGGGGCCCATCGAGGCGGCGGGTTTCCGGGACCTGGTGGGGACGTCCCGGAAGTACGTCATCCCCCTGCTGGAGCATCTGGATGACCTCGGCGTCACCCAGCGGGTGGAAAACAAACGCATCCTCCGGAAGAAATGAGCGGGCGGCAGGGTCAAACTCCACGGGGGCAGCGTAGAACTACGCCATGAGCGCCGATTTCGCCGATCCCGACATCGAGCTCATGCTCCGGTTCCAGAAGGGCGAGGAGCGCTGCTTCGAGGAGCTGGTGGGCAAGCACACCCGCGGCGTCCTGAACCTCGTCTTCCGCTACCTCGGCGACGCCTCCCGCGCCGAGGACGTGGCCCAGGACATCTTCGTCAAGGTCTACCGGGCGAGGATGAAGTACGAACCCAAGGCCAAGTTCTCCACGTGGCTCTACCGGATCGCGGTCAACCACTGCCTCAACGAGATCCGGGCGCGGAAGAGCCAGCCGTCGCTCGCAGCGCCCATCAACGACATGCTCGAGGAGCCCGAGGGCGAAAACCCCGACGCGCGGCTTTCGCGCGCCGAACTGCAGCAGGCGGTCAAGGCGGCCATCGACGCCCTCCCCGAGAACCAGCGCATGGCGGTCATCCTGGCGCGGTACGAGGACATGAGCTACGACGAGATCGCCGAGACGATGGGAATGTCCCTGGAAGCGGTCAAATCGGTCCTGTTCCGGGCGAAGGAAAATCTGAAGCAGGCCCTGGCCAAATACGCCCGAGGGTCGTCGTAACACTGGCGGCCGGAGCCAATCTTGACCCGGTCGGGACGTATGGCTAGTATACGAGGCCCTTATGAAGTCGCTTTCCCTCATCACCCTGCTCCTGGCCTGCCAGGGGGTTCCCCCGGCCAGGCCGGCGAAGGAGCTCGATCCCAAGGACGGCCGCTCCGTCCTCGAGTACGCCGCCTACAACACGCGCACCCAGAAGAGCTATGAGACCCGGTTCAAGGCGCGGTTGACCACCACCGGCACGCCCCTGGACTACGACGGCCGATGCGTCTGGGTCGCCCCCGGGGTCCTCTACGTCCACTACACCGCCTCCGGCGGCGATGAGAAGATGGTCGTCCGCGCGGACAACGACGTTTGGGTCTACAACCCGCTCGTCGGATGGGTGACGGCGGACGAGGCGGGCATGCCCGGCGCCGGCCGGGGGATCCAGAACCCCGACGAGATCCTGGCCGTCCTTGCCCAGCAGTCGGCGACCGCGAAGCTCGTGCAGCCCGGAGCCGTCGAATTGAATTTCACGGGCGACCACATCGAAAGCATCATGAAGGAACAGGCCAACAAAGGGGCGTTCAACTGGAAGGAGTCGAAGGCGAACCTCGGCCTGACGGTCGACGCCCAGAACCGCCTCCAGAAGTTCACCTGCGACGCCGCCCTCAAGCCGGCCGGTCCGAACGCCCCGCCGACGGTCCAGTACACGGCGGAAGTCCAACTGGTGGCCTATGACGGCGCCCACGAGATCAAGTTCCTGGACGAGAAAAAGCGGGAGATTCCTCTCCTGCCTGAAATGAAGTCGAAGATCGGATCGGTTCTGAAGGAGAAGCGCTAATGGCCAGCAAGCTGGTGGAGTTCAGCCGCGACGCCCGCGCGTCGCTCCTGGAAGGCGTGAAGCAGCTCGCCGCAGTCGTCAAGGTCACCCTCGGCCCCGGCGGCCACAACGTCGCCATCGAGAGAAAGTGGGGCGCGCCGCTCATCACGAAGGACGGCGTCACGGTGGCCAAGGAGGTCGAGCTCCCCAACCACTTCCAGAACGCCGCCGTCCAGCTGCTCAAGGAGGTCGCCATCAAGACCGGCGACACCGCGGGCGACGGGACGACGACGGCCACGGTCCTGGCCGAGGCGATCTTCGTCGAGTCGCTCCATCACATCGAGGCGGGCGCCAACCCGATCGCGCTCCAGCGCGGCATCGTGAAGGCGGTCGATGCGGTCCAGAAGGACCTTGAGAAGTCGGCCAAGCCCGTCGCGGGCAAGGCGGACATCGAGCACGTGGCGACCGTCGCCGCGGGCAACGACCCCGAGATCGGCAAGATCATCGCCGACGCCATCGACATGGTCGGCAAGGACGGCGCCGTCACGGTCGAAGAGGCGAAGGGCATCGACACCAAGATCACGCGGATCGAGGGCCTCCAGTTCGACAAGGGCTACATGTCGCCCTACTTCGTGAACCGGCCCGAGAAGCTCACGTGCGAGCTCGACAAGCCCCTCATCCTCGTTCACGAGAAGAAGATCTCCAACGCGAACAACCTGATCCCGATCCTCGAAAAGGTCGCCCAGACGAAGCGGCCGCTGCTCCTCATCGTCGACGACCTCGAGGACGAGGTCCTGGCGCTGCTCGTCGTGAACCGGATGCAGGGCGTGTTCGTCTCCTGCGCGGTGAAGGCCCCCGGCTTCGGCGACCGTCGCAAGGAGCTGCTCGAAGACGTCGCCGTCTTCACCGGCGCGAAGGCGATCCTGGAGGACATCGGCGTCACGCTCGAGGACGTCCAGGTGAAGGACCTCGGCACCGCGAAGCGCGTCATCATCGAGAAGGAAGCCACCACGCTCATCGAAGGCGGCGGCTCCGACGACGCGATCAAGGGCCGGATCCAGCTGATCAAGAACGCGATCCCGCACGCGGCCTCGGACTACGACCGCGAGAAGCTCCAGGAGCGGCTTTCGAAGCTCTCGGGCGGCCTGGCCCAGATCAACGTCGGCGCCGCGACCGAGGTCGAGATGAAGCAGAAGCGGGCGCGCCTCGAGGACGCGCTCCACGCGGCCCGCGCCGCGATCGAGGAAGGCGTGCTGCCCGGCGGCGGCGTGGCGCTCCTGCGGTCCCGCCGCTCCATCGACGCCCTCAAGCTCTCGGGCGACGAGAAGATCGGCGCCCAGATCCTCCGCCGCGCCCTCGAAGTTCCGATCCGCACGATCGCCGACAACGCCGGCGCCCGGGGCAGCGTCGTCGTCCAGAAGATCGACGAATCCAAGGATTACTCCTTCGGGTTCGACGCCGACGCGCGCGAGTACACGGACCTCATCAAGGCCGGCATCCTCGATCCGCGCAAGGTCGTCCGCCTGGCCCTCCAGAACGCGGCCAGCATGGCGGGCATCTTCATGACCACGGAGGCGCTGATCACCGAGAAGCCGGAGCCGAAGGTGGTCGACAACATCCCGTCGGGCATGGGCGACGGCCCCAGCCCCGGCATGCCCCAGATGCCCGGAATGATGCCCGGCATGGGCGGCATGGGCGGCATGGGAATGTAAGAGCTTTAAAACGGAACGGGCGCCGTGTTTTTCACGGCGCCCGTTCACTGGCTCAAAAGGCGCAGGTCGCGATCCGCAGGCTCTATCCAAATTTTTCAGTCCCGCGTGCGACCGCACGCGGGACTACGTACACGAACTGCATCTAGGCTTTCGCGACCTTCCGTCTCTCGATCCGCTGGATCAGCAGCTGGCGGACCTCCTCGCCCAGCTTGAGCAGCCGATCCCGCTCCGACTCGGTGATGAATCCCAGCCGGTGCATGATCGTGAGGTGCATGTCCACCGTCCGCAGCGTGAGCCGCGCTTCCTCGAGGTGCTCGCGGAACTCGCTCTCCTCGAAGACGCTGCCCCGGACGATCGTCGCCGGGATCTGCATCGCGTTCTGGCAGATCTCGGCCCCGATGCCGTACTCCTGCTCGCCGTCCGGCAGCTTCTTCGCGACGGCGTAGATCTCCAGCACCAGCTGGTGCGCCTTTTTGTACATCTCCATTTTCTTCCAGTCCTGGGCCATCTCGGTCTCCTCTCTTATTTCAAATCCGCCAGATGTTTTCTCCATCCCAGTTCCAGCGCGTCCACGTCCGGCGGCTGGGCGCCGCGCAGCAGCAGGTCGATTACCCCGTCGTCCCGCGAGAACAGGTAGTGCACGAACGACCAGGCCTGGGCGTAGCGTTGGGCGAACCGCAGGCCGTACATCTCGTCGCGCCCCAGCTTGAGGAACTTCGCGAGCGGCATCGGCTCGTCGATCTGGAGCAGCAGCACGGCGCGCCGGTCGACGCCCCCCGGGCAGGCTCGGCCGCCTCGGACCACGAAGTTGGCGAAGTACTCGGCCACGCCCTCGGCGAACCAGAGCGGGTCCGTCCGCTTCCAGACCCGGTCCATGTACTCGTGGGCGAACTCGTGGGCGAGGGTCTTCTGGAGCCATGCCGGCGCAGGATCGCCCTCGAGGCAGACCACGAGCTCCGCACTCCGAGGGTCATAGAAGGACTCCGCATTCGCCGCGCCGGCCCGCGTCGCGTACCGGCGGAAGTCGCGCGACGACGCGAACACGCGGGCCGAGAACATCAGCCCCGAGTCGTCCCCGCCGATCGCCGTCCGAGCCATCCGGAGGAACTCCTCCAGATGGGCGCCGACCGTGCGGAGATCGGAGATCGGAACGTCGCCCCGGACGACGAACGACGGAGTCATCAGCAGCTTCCATCCCGGCGTCTCCAGGTTCTTCCACTCCCAACCGCGCGACGCCTCCCGGACCGCCCGCGCGGAGAACGGGGAAGGGGGCGCTTCGCCGTCGCGCTCGAGCGTCTCGGTCCGGCACCCGAACGGCGGGGGCAGCGCCGGGGCGGCGGGATCCGCCGCGGGGAAGAGCGAGCTCGCCTTCGACTCCGAGGCCAGGAACGCCGCCAGCGGCGTCAGCGGCAGCAGGAACAGGAACGCACTCACCATGGGCGGCCTCCATCGCGTCGAACCTCGCACCTCGGGAAAGAAGCAAGCTCCGTGCCACACCGCGCGAAAATGCAACCTGCTCCCGCCCAGCGGGTTCTTCAATGTGACCTAAAACGGCGTAGCTGTCCGCGTTACGTTTCGTAACGTCACGTTACGCGTCGCCAAGCCGCTCGGGTCTCTCTCCACCCAGGGAGTGCGGAAAAGGGCGAAAAACTCGACAGGGAAAATGACGACTTTCGGAAAATAGTCGAGCTAGAATCTGATCATGACCTTGCGCCTGTCGAAGCGGCGGGTCGCGGCCGGAGTCGGCGCGTTCGGCCTGCTGCTCGGCCTCTACGCCTTCGCGATCGAGCCGTACTGGATCGACGTGACCCGCCACGAGGTGGGCGCGGGGAGCCGGGAGATGGTCGTCCTTCACCTCACGGATCTCCACTTCTCCACCCCCGGCGTCCGGGAACGGAAGGTCCTCGAGGTGATGGCCGAGGCCAGGCCCGACCTGATCGTCATCACCGGGGACAGCATCGTCCGGAGCTACGACCAGGCCGCCTTCACCGAATTCATGGGGAAGCTGCAGGCGCCGCTCGGCGTCTTCGCGTGCCCGGGGAACTGGGAAGACTGGGTGGGCCCTTCGGTCTATGAGTGCTACCGGCGGGCCGGGGTACAGCTGCTGGACGACAAGACGACGTCGCTCAAAGGCGCGCCGGTCGACCTGGTCGGATTCTCTTCGTATGGGTCGACCGTCCCCGACGGCAGCGGCCGCTTCCGCATCGCCCTCTGCCACTACCCGGTCATTCTCCCGCCGGCGTCGAAGAAGGGCGTCAACGTCGTCTTTGCTGGCCACACCCACGGGGGCCAGGTCCGCCTCCCCTTCATCGGCGCTCTCCACACGCCCTTCGCGTCGGGCCCCTACGAAGCGGGCTGGTATCAGGAGGGCTCGACGCGGATGTACGTCAGCCGCGGCGTGGGAACGTCCATCCTCAGCGTCCGGTTCCTCTGCCGCCCCGAGGTCGCGGTCCACCGCCTGCGGTACGACGAGAAGCGATGACGGACCAGCCATCGCCCCCGGCGACTGGGCCTATGTCCATGAGTAGAAATCGCGGTCCGCGGCGACGAACAGTCCGGGTCGCCGTCCAACCTCCATGGAACTCCTGATCGCCCTCATCGGCGAATTCGTCGCCGTCCTGATCGTCCCCGCAATCACCCTCGCGCTGGAGCTTCTCTTTCCGGTCTTCGCGCTGATCTCGGAGCTGGTCGCGAAAGTCCTCGGCATCCCCTCGCTGCTCCAGCCCCGGCGGTCCGCCGGTCCGGAAAGGAAGCCCTCGCCCTGGCTGCGGCGCATCGGCAAGGTCCTCCTCGGACTGACGGCCGCCACGACCCTCCTGGTCATCCTGCTCAACACCGTCCTCTTCGAGCCGACTCTCCGGCGGGGGCTGAGCCGCGCCCGCGAGAAGACCGGCGTCGACGTCCAGTTCGAGTCGGCCCGCGGCAACTTCCTCTCCGGAGCGTTCACCCTCCAGGGAGTGACCGTGAAGCGGCAGGACGCGCTGCGGAGCAACATCGACCTCAAGATCCGCGAAGCCAGGGCCGATGTGTCGCTGGTCAGCCTGATGCGCCCGACCGTCCACGTCGGCGGACTGCGCCTCGTCGACGTCCAGGGCATCTATCAGCGCGGCCGCCTCAAACTTCCGCGCCGCGATTTCATCGTCGACGAGCTGATCGTCGAGAACGCCTCCGTCGACCTGAAGGAACCCGACACGGACCTCCCCGCGCCCGCGCTGCCGCTCAAGATCGAGCGGCTCGAATGCCGCCCGTTTCGCCGCGACTCGGCCCTCTTCGATCTCCTCTTCCGCTCCAATGGGCAGGGGACCCTCGCCGGCGCCCCCTTCGAGATCCGGAGCGAGACATTGAACCTCGGTCGAACGACGACCTGGAAAGCCCGGGCCATCCCCGTCGCCTTCCTCGCCGGGTACCTGGGCGAGCCGTTCGACTGGCTGACGTCCGGAACCGTCGACGTCGACGTCGACGACGCGTGGTCGGACGGGCCGACCACCGAGATCGACTCCCACTGGAAGGTCGACTTCCGCGATGTCGCCGCCGCCGTGCCTTCGAGGATCACCGGCTTCAAGCGAGTGGTCGCCGAGCCGGTCGTCCGGTTCATCCAGGCCCATCCCGCCCATCTGCCCCTCGAGTTCCACCTCAAGCTGGACAAGGGCCACTTCACCGGAGCGGCGTCCGTCGAAACGACGGGCATCCTGAAGGCGGCGGCGGACGGGATGCTCGAAGAGATGGCTCGGAAGGCGATGGTTCCGGTGGAGACCTTGAAGGAGCTCGGCCGCCGGGCGCTCGACGACTTCAAGAAGTTCGTCGAGAAGCGGAAGAAGAAAGACTTCTAGCGAATCACCGCCCGGAAGCCGAGGAACAGGTTGCTCTTCGTCGGCAGGTCCTTTTCCCGCTTGGACGACCGGCAGTTCACGGAGCGGTCGTTCCAGCTGCCGCCCCGGAAGATCCGATACGACGCGTCGGCGGGATCCTTGGCGTCGTACGCCGCATAGGCGTCGCTCACCCATTCGGCCACGTTGCCGTGCATGTCGAACAGACCCCACGCGTTGGCCGGCTTCTGCGCGACCGGCTGGGGACCGCGGACCTTGCTGGAGACGCTCCAGCCGTTCAGGTCGAATTGGGACTCGTCGTTCCCGAAGTACCACTTGGACGTCGTCCCCGCGCGGCAGGCGTACTCCCACTCCGCCTCGGTGGGGAGCGACGCGGTCCGGCCGGGGAACTGATCCCGCACCAGGGGCACGAACTTCTCGAAGAACTTCTGGGTGTCCTCCCAGCTCACGCCTTCGACGGGAAGGTGGGGAACGCTCTGGGACATCCAGGGCTTGGTGTTCATCACCACGCTCCAGTGGGCCTGGGTGAGCTCGGTCGTCTGCATCCAGAAGTCCTTGGCGATCGTGACCGGGTGCACCTTCTCGTCGGAAGCCCCGGTCGCGTCGCCCATCTGGAACGTCCCCCGCTTGATGAGGACGAACTCCATCTTGACGCCGCTCTGCTCGTTGAGGATGACCGTGATCTTCGGCGGGCGGTACTGGTTCTCGAGCTCCTTGCGCTTTGCGGCGATCGACGAATCGACCTTCACCTTGAGCGCCCGGTCGTAGGCGTCGATGGCGTCGGCCCACTGCTTCTTGCCCTCGGCGGCCTTCGCCTCTGCCAGCGAAACCTCGAACGTTTTCTGGACGCGCGCCTGGGAGACGCGCGTGAGGGCCTGGCGCGGCTTGAGCTCCGTCACCTTGAGGGCCCCGGCCTCCTTGAAGGCTTTCTCCGCGGCGTCGAATTCGCCGGCCGTCAGGGCGGTCTCTCCGGCCTTCATCGCCTCGTCGTAGCGCTTGTCGCGCTCGGCGGGATCGACCCACGGCTTGAGCGCGTTGAGCTTCGCGTCGACGTCGGCGATGTCCTTGGGATCGTCGGCGAGCGCCCGGGCCGCCTTCCAGAGATCGAACGCCTTGGCGGGGACCGCTTCCTTCCCGGCGGCCGACACGGCGCGGTCGAACTCCTGCTTGCGCTTCTTCTTCTCGAGCTCGGTCTTGTAGGCGGTCAGCTCGGCCGGAGGCTCGACGATGGCGATGGCCTGGCCGACCAGGTCGATCGCGCCGTTGAAGTTGGCCTTCTTCTCCTCGTCGCGCGCCTGGGCCCAGAGATGGTACTGACGAGACGGAGGCAGGAGGGCCTGGCTCAGCTTCTGGAACCGCTCCATCGGAGCGAGCTTCTCCGCGTCGGCGATGAGGGCGAGCACCTTGTGCCAGTTCTCGGTCGTGTTGACGCGATGGGCTTCCTTCTTCTCGATCTCGGCCTTCTGATGGACGTCGCGCCACGCCTCCCACCGCTTGAATTTCTCCTCGACGCGGGGCCGCATGGCGGAGACCCGGGGGTCCTTGGGCTCCAGCTTCTCGAGCGACTTGAGGGCGTCCAGAGCCTCCTTGAAGTCGCCCCGCGCTTCGCAATCCTCGGCTTCCTTGGCGAACGCGGCGACGCGGGCGAGATAGGCGGGATCGGGTCCCTTGACCACCTCGACCTTCGGGGGAGGAGGGGCCTCCTTGGTGCCGCCCATCTTCATGAAGATGACGACCGCGACCGCCGCGACGACCACGATGCCGCCGATGATGGCCCACCTTTTCATCTGGTGTTTCCCTTCAGAAAGGGGAGAGGATCGGAGGGCTCGCCCGGGAATACCGATAGGATAAACTTCCCGCCCCTCCCGGGCAACGACTTCTCCGGGTTATTGGAATCGGCGCTTGCCGCGGCGCACCGCGAGCTCCAGCGCCGAGCGGACCGCGTCGACGAGATCCTTCTTCTTGAACGGCTTCTCGAGATAGGTGACGGCGCCCGACGCGAACGCGGCGACCTTGTCGCGCGGATCGGTGCGGACCGAAAGGATGACGACGGGGATCGACATCGTCCCCTTCTGCGACTGGAGCTTTTCCGCGAGCGCCAGGCCGTGCATGCCGGGCAGGTTGATGTCGAGCAGGAAGAGGTCGGGGCGGGACATCAGCAGCTGGGCGAGGGCCGACTCGGCGTCGCCGACGGTGGTGACCTCGTGGCCCGCCGTCTTCAGCGTCGCCTTGACGAACTTGCAGATGCGGGGATCGTCGTCAACGGCCAGGATCTGCGCCATGCGTCTCTCCCATCGAGAGCGCCGGCTGCTCGCGCGCCACGCGCTCCCGTTCCTCCCGTCGGATCATGCGGACGATGTACACGACGATCGCGCCCGCGATGCCGAATACGAGCCCGAGCATCAGGAAGATGCTGACTTTATACCCGAGACCCGCACGCGGGTCTATGGCACCGTCTCATCACTTGCCCGACTGGGCAAGAACGCTCATCAGCCATGGAATCATAAGGCAATCCTATCCAGATTGGCGGCGGCGCGCAAATGCCGTCGCGAGCCCGAACATCCCGATCGAGAACAAGGCCGAGATGCCCAGCGACACGCCGAGCGAGGCGTCGACCACCCCCGCTCCGCCCAGCACGCGTCGCAGCGCGTCGACGCCGTAGGTCAGCGGGTTGGCAACCATCACATAACGAACCAACGGGACCGCCTTCTCGGGCGGGAAGACCGCGCCCGACAGCAGCCACAGCGGGATCAGGAAGAGGTTCATGATCGCGTGGAAGCCCTGGACCGAGTCGAACCTCCACGCCAGCAGGACGCCCAGCGCGGTGAGGCCGAACGCGACGAGCGCCATGACGCCGAGCGCGGCCGCCCAGCCGGCGAGCGAGAAGGGGATGCCGACCAGCGGCCCCAGCAGCAGGAAGATCGTCCCCTGGGTCATCGCGATCGCCGTCCCGCCCAGCACCTTCCCGAGCACGATCGCGGCGCGGGAGACCGGCGCGACCAGCACGCCCTGGAGGAAGCCCGTCTGCCGGTCCTGGATGATCGAGATGGTGGAGAAGATCGACGCGAAGAGGAGGATCTGGACCAGCGTCCCGGGGAAGAGGTACCCCATGTAGTTGAAGCCGGAGCCGATGAGCGCCCAGAAGATGAGCGGGGTCCCCAGAACGCCGATGATGCGACTCCGCTGACGCAGGAAGCGCACCACGTCGCGCCGGCACAGGCTCATTGCCGCCAGCATCACCACCCCCTCCGGCCATAAATCGACTTCTTTGTTTTATGGCTTCTCGTCATGACCACAGCTCCCGGGTCTTGGACATGAAGACGTCCTCGAGCGAGGGCTTCGCCACCGTCACCGAATCGATCATTCCGGGGAAGGCCTCCACCAGGCGTCCCACGAACTCGTGCCCGCGGTCCCGGGCGAGGCGGACCGTGCCGTCCACCAGCTGCGGCGACTCCCCGAGCTTCTCCCGGATCCCCGCCGCCAGCTTCTCCGCATCGCGCGACCGCACCGTGACAACGTCTCCCCCGATCTCCGCCCGCAGCGCCAGCGGCTCGCCGAGCGCGACGACCCGGCCCTTGTGGAGGATCGCCAGGCGGTCGCACCGCTCGGCCTCCTCCAGGAGGTGGGTCGTGAGCAGCACCGTCACCCCCTTCAAGCCCCGCAGCGCGTCCCACAGGTCGCGCCGCGCGCCAGGATCGAGCCCCGTCGACGGCTCGTCGAGCAGTAGCACCTCCGGCCGGTGGAGGAGCGACTTGGCCAGCTCCACCCGCCGCTGGAGACCCCCCGAAAGCTTCTCCACGCGGTCGCCCGCGCGATCCGCCAGCCCGAACCGAGTCAGCTCCTCGCCGATCCTCTGACGCAACCCGCCCCCCGACAGGCCGTACAGGTGGCCGTGGTGGAGCAGGTTCTCGGCGACCGTCAGCTTCCCGTCGAGGCTGGGCGCCTGGAAGACGACGCCGATCTTCCGGCGGACGGCGCCGTCGCGCACGTCGATCCCGGCGACGCGCGCGGTCCCCGACGTGGGGACGAGCGCCGTGGACAGGATCTTGAAAAGCGTGGTCTTCCCGCCGCCGTTCGGGCCGACGAGCCCGAAGACCTCGCCCGCGCGCACCGAGAAGGCGACGCCGTCCAGCGCCGCCCGCTCGCCGTACCGATGAGTCAGGCCCTCAACGTCGACGCTCAATTAGTGGGCCGGTCCGGCGTGTCCGGCATGTTTGATCACCGGATCGGGATCGTTGAGCATTTCGCCGCCGTGGGACTTTCCGTTGAGCGCCGTGTCCGGCAGGTTGGATCCGATGATGATCATCACCAGGAGCAGGGGGAAGAGCACGATCCCGGCCCACCACCGCTGCTCGTACCTCAGGTGCATGAAGAACATCACGACCAGCGACGCCTTCACCGTGGCGATCGCCAGGCCGACGCCGATGTTGCCGACGCGGCCGAAGTGGATGCGGGAAATCCAGACGGTGATGAAGGTCAGCACCGCGAGGGCCAGCAGGACGTTGACGTACGCCTTGCTGTGATCGTGGGCGCTGTGATCCTGGGCGGCGGCATCGGACATATAGCGTCCCTCTTCTTAGAGCAGGTAGACGATCGGGAACAGGAAGATCCAGACCAGGTCGACGAAGTGCCAGTAGAGCGCGAGGTTTTCGACGGGCGCGTAATGGTGCTGGTCGAACTTCTTGACGTAGAACGCGCACCAGATCAGCAGGATCACGCCCACCAGGACGTGGATGCCGTGAAATCCCGTCATCAGGAAGTAGCAGCCGTAGAACACGTTCGTGTCCGGGCCGATTCCGTCGCCGAACTTCAGCGAATACTCGTACATCTTCACGCACAGGAAGAGCGCGCCCAGCGCGGCGGTGGCGATCATGTAGTCTTCGCACTTGCCGCGGTTGCCCTTCGAGATGGCGTGGACCGACTTCACCATCGTGAACGAGCTGAGGATCAGCACCGCCGTGTTGAAGCAGGCGATCTTCCAGCTCAGATGGTGCTTGTCGAACGCCGTCGCGGGCCCGCCCTCGACCTGCGCGGGCGCCGACGTCCAGAGCACGACGTACGCCGCGATGAATGCGCCGAACATCATGATTTCGGACGCCAGGAAGAGCCACATGCCGAGCCTTGCCTTCTCGAACTCGGCGACGTGGTCCTCGGCACCGTGGCCGTGGCCCGCTGCTGCTGCGTGTTCCATGAATCCCCTCTTAGAGTAAGGCCAGCGCTCCCAGAAGGAGCGGCAGGTACGCGATGGAGGCCAGGAAGAGCCGCGACGCCCGGTCCCGAGACCGTTCGGCGGCGAACGCGACGCCGAAGCCCAGGAATCCGGCTCCCAGGATCAGCGCCGCCACCAGATATCCTTCACCCGCGATGCCGAACCCGGCCGGCATCAGGCTGACGACCACGAGCGCGAGGGTCTGGAGCACCACCTGGCGCCCCGTGCTGGCCCCCGTGGGCTCCTCGACCGGCAGCATCGGGAACCCGGCGCGCGCATAGTCCTCGCGGTACATCCAGGCGAGCGCCAGGAAGTGGGGGAGCTGCCAGAAGAACAGGATCAGGAAGAGGATCCACGCGCCCATCTCGACGGACCCGCGCGCGGCGGCCCAGCCCATGACGGGCGGGAGCGCCCCGGGGATCGCGCCGACCAGCGTGCAGACCGAGCTCTTCGTCTTGAGCGGGGTGTAGAGGACGAGGTAGCTGACCATCGTCGCCGCCGAGAGGGCCGAGGTCAGGAGGTTCGTCCCGAGGGCGAGCCACGTCAGGCCGGCGGCGCAGAGCACCCCGCCGAACACGGCGGCCTCGACCGGGGCCATCCGGCCCGTCGCGAGCGGCCGCGCCTTGGTGCGGTCCATCTTCGCGTCGAGGTTGCGCTCCATGAGCATGTTGATCGCGGCCGCGCCGGCGGAGCTCACCAGCGTCCCGCCGATCAGGTGGAGGAAGATCTTCCAGTCGAAGCCCGCGGAGGATGCGACGTAGAAGCCGACGGCCGCGGTGATCGCGACCATCACGGTGATGCCGGGCTTGGTCAGGGTCATGAAGTCGCTCAGCCGCGACCGGGTGGCGGTCTCGGGAACGACCGGGGCCTGGACGGCTTCGGCGATCGGGTTCATGCGGGAGACGCCTCCAAGCGCGCCGGCGCCGGGGCCGAGCCGCGATGGCACATCAGGGTCACGCCGAGCGACGTCGCCAGGAGCGCGGCGCCGACGGCGACATGGGCGCTGATCGTCACGATCTCGAGGACCGGCGAATGGTGGCTGCGGATGAATCCGCCCGCCTTGATTGCCCAGGTGGCGACACCCAGGGCGAGCTGGAGTCCCAGGATCGCCAGGAGAATATAGCCGCCCTTCCGGAGCGGCGTCATCATCAGGCGGGACACGAAGAGCGACACCAGGACGAGCACCGCTCCGGCGCCGACGAGGTGGACCTCCAGGACGGCATGCGTATGACGGGTCACCGCCCCAGCCACGAGCTGGAGGAAGGCGACGATCGTGGTATTGATCCCGAAGACGCGCGCCCCCGCCGTGGTCTTGTCCGACGGCGTCCGGCGCCAGGCCTCGGACACGAGCAGCGCCGTGGAGACCATGGCACAGAAGACGAGCTGTCCGAAACAGGCGTGGACGATGGCGACCGGCACGGGGGCCACGGTCTTGATCCGCAGTCCGCCGATCATCGCCTGGACGAAGACCGCAGCGACGGCCGCCCAGCCGATGATCCGCACGCCGCGGCGAGGCTCCCGCCGCTGCAGCCAGATCGCCAGCACCGTGACCAGGACGGCGACAATGCCGGCCGCGGCCCGGTGGCTCCACTCCACGGGCCAGCCGACCTCCATCTTCTCGCCCCAGGACTGGGGCCAGGTGGGGATCGTGTCGCCGGTCCGCGTGGTGGTGACGAAGCCGCCGGCCAGAATGAGGGCGAGCGTCATCGCCGCCGTCAGCGCGGCGAACCTGCTCAATCCTCGATGTCCTTCAGCCATCATGCGTTGTTTTCTAGTGGGCGGCCGGAGCGGCGCCGCCGGCCTCGGTCTGCGCCTGCCAGTCCTTGTCCGGGCTCACGCCGTACTCGTACGGGCCATGGTGGACCGTCGGCACCGGCGTGTAGTTGTGCTCGGGCGCCGGCGACGGAACCGTCCACTCCAGCGTGTTCGACTGCCAGGGGTTCGACTCCGCCTTCTTGCCCTTGTACATGGACCAGAAGAAGTTGAAGACGAAGATCAGCTGGGAGAAGCCCAGGCAGATCGCGCTGATCGTGATCATGCGGTTCCAGCCCTGGAACGGCTTCAGCCACTCGTACTCGTTCAGAGTCGCGATGCGGCGCATGTGGCCGCCCGCGCCGATGATGTGCATCGGGAAGAACGTCGCGTTGAAGAAGACGAACGTCAGGGCCCAGTGGATCTTGCCCAGCGTGTCGTTCATCATCCGGCCGAACATCTTCGGGTACCAGAAGAAGATGCCGCCGAAGACCGAGAAGAGCGAACCGCCGAACACCACGTAGTGGAAGTGGGCGACGATGTAATACGTGTCATGGATGAAGATGTCCACCGGCGTGGCCGCCATGAAGATGCCCGAGAGGCCGCCGATGATGAACATCGACACGAACGAGATCGCGCACAGCGTCGGCACGTCGAACCGGATCGAGCCCTTCCAGAGGGTGCCCAGCCAGTTGAAGACCTTGATCGAGCTGGGGAGGGCGATCATCATCGTGGCCATCATGAACGCGGTGCCCAGGTCCGGCTTCATGCCCGACATGAACATGTGGTGGGCCCAGACGATGAATCCGAGGCCGGCGATGCCGGCGATCGAGAAGACCATCGCCTTGTAGCCGAAGATCGGCTTGCGGGCGCCGACCGCGAGCAGGTCGCTCGCGATGCCCATCGCCGGGAGCACCAGGATGTACACCGCCGGGTGGGAGTAGAACCAGAAGATGTGCTGCCACATCAGGACCGAGCCGCCCGAATGCTCGACGTCCTTGCCGCCGACGTTCAGGTTGCCCGGGACGAAGAAGTTCGTCCCCAGCAGGCGGTCGCAGGTCAGCATGATCAACGCGCCGGCCAGCACCGGGGTCGCCAGGAGCTGCAGGACCGCCGTGATGAACTGGGCCCAGGTCGTCAGGGGCAGGCGCCACATCGTCAGGCCGGGCGCCCGCATCTTGAGGATCGTGGTCAGGTAGTTGACGGCGCCCATGATCGACGAGAAGCCGACCAGGATCGCCGCACACAGGACGAACGTCAGGCCGGTCGAATTGCCGGGCGAGCTGCTGGGCACCGCCGAGAGCGGCGCATACATCGTCCAGCCGGCCGCGGCGGGGTTGAACACGCCCGTCACCGGATCGGGGATGATCAGGCCCGTGAGCGCCAGCACGCAGGCCAGCCAGAACACCCAGTAGGAGGCGGCGTTCAGGATCGGGAACGCCATGTCATGGGTTCCGACGTGGAGCGGAATCAGGAAGTTTCCGAACGCTCCCACGAGGATCGGGATGATCACGAAGAAGATCATCAGCAGGCCGTGGACCGAGGTGAGGCCCGTGAACTGCTCGGGCTTCACCGCGCCCAGGATCTTCGCCTTGGGGGAATCGGGCTTCGCTTCGGCCTCCGCGCGGTCGGCGGCCGACGAGAAGACGTACTTGCCGACGATGGGCACCGGCTTGTCCGGGAACGCCAGCTGCCAGCGCAGCGAAAGCGCCAGGAAGCCGGCGACGAACAGGAAGACGAGGCTCGTGACGAGGAATTGCTTCCCGATCGTCTTGTGGTTCGTCGACCACAGGTACTTGCGGAAGAAGCCCGGGGCTTCGTGTCCGTAGTCGGAGGCGTGTGCGTCACTCATGATTCTAGTCTCTCCAGTACTTCCAGACAGGAAGCGGGTCGGACACATCGTCCATTTCGGCCTTGAGCCACTGCTCGTAGGCCGCGGGCGGATCCACGTGGAGGAACGCGCGCATCGTATAGTGGCCCAGGCCGCACAGCTCGGCGCAGGCGATCTCGTAGATGCCCATCGCGTAGTCGGCGTCGGCCCACACGCCGTCGGCCACCTTGCCTCTATGGAAGATTTTCACCTTCTTGGTGTTGGGGTTGAGCGGCTCGTAGAGTCCGTTCTTCTCGAAATGGCCTTGCACCGCGATCTTCTTGTCGAAGAGCTTGCCGCCGTCCTTGAAATCCTTCTCCCGGAGGCAGTCGGCGGGGGCGAGCTTGTCGTCGTCGTCGGCGTAGACCCAGACGATCGGCTGGACCATCAGGGGCTTCTGCACCCAGTCGTCGTTCTCCTTCACGTAGATGTGCTTGGTGCCGTCCTGGGCCGGCGTGACCGGCGTGCCCTTGTCGTCCTTGAGCTGCTTCAGGAACATGCGGTTGGGCTTGAACCAGAGCTTCTGGCGCATACCCGGGACTGTGTCCTGTTTCACCCGCATGTGGGGGATGAAGACGCTGTGGATCACGTCCTTGGTGCGCAGGTTGAAGAGGGCCGTCGAGCCCAGAGGCATGTGAACGTTGGAAAGGTTGGTCAGGTCGGCGTCGGCCTTGTACTTGGCCTTGGTCCCGGGGAAGCGGACGTTCCACTTGTACTGCTCGCCCAGGATGTCGATCGTCTGGAGCTTGACGATCTTGCCGTCATACCCCGTCTGCCCGTCCATGGGCCAATCCTTCTTGATCTTGTTCCAGGTGGGGATCTGCCAGATGGCCAGGCCCAGCAGCATGACCGCCGGGACGACCGTCCAGGTGATCTCCGCCTTGTTGTTGCCGTGGGTGTACGTCGGCCGGTGGCCTGGACGGCGGCGGTAGATGATGCAGAACAGCAGCAGCAACCCCTCCGTCAGGACGAACATCCCCGTGGTGACCCAGAAGATCACCCGATAGAGGAAGTCGACCGCTTCGGAGTAGGTCGATGCCGACGGCGGCAGCCAGACGCCCGGCGAATCCTGCTGCGCCTGAGCGGCGGCCGTGCCCGAAAGGACGAGGAGGAAGGCGGCGACGCCCCCCCATGAAAGAATGGTGCGGTTCTTCAAGGCTAAGTTCTCCCCCAGTTGAGGCTACATATTTATCCGGTGGTGAGATGTTGTCAAGCAAAAGGGAAGCCAATACTATAGTGTGTAGAACTCGGGGCTTTCGTGGGACACGCTGTCCCAGGTGGAACAAAACAGACGGTCTATTTTGTTCCGGTGGAAACGACGGCTAACTTTATTCGAGCGGACATGGTGCGTGAAACGTCGATGGGGGGGAGCGGCCGGGGATTCGGCCAGACCGCCTGGACCGTCATCCTCAAGGCCCGCGACCGGAAGGAGCTCGGCGCGCTGGTCGAGCGGTATTGGAAGCCGTGTTATTTCTACGTCCGCCGCAAGGGGCACGACGTCGAAGACGCCAAGGACCTGACCCAGGGATTCTTCAGCGACTTCATCGAGCGCGACGCCCTGGCCCGCGTGACGAAGTCGAAGGGCAAGTTCCGGAGCTTCCTCCTCGCCTGCCTGGAACATTACCTGTCCAACGAGTACGACCGCCGGAAGGCGCTCAAGCGGGGCGGCAAGCTGCTCAGCCTCGACTTCGACGGCGCCGAGGAGATGCTGACCCGGGCGGGCGACTCGACCCCCGAGCACTCCTACCGCCGGCAGTGGGCGGTCGGGCTGATCGAACGGGCCCTCGCGGCGCTCAAGGAGGAGATGGGCCCCCGGTTCGACGCCCTCCGGGAATACATCACCGCCGGCCAGCCCGGGACGCTCAAGGAAGTGGCCGAGCGGCTGGGGCTTTCCGAGTCCAACGTCAAGGTGATCATCCACCGCTCGCGCCGGCGCTACAAGGACCTGCTCAAGGAGGAGGTGTCGCGGACGGTCGAGCGCAAGGACGAGATCGACGACGAGCTGAAGGAACTCTTCGCGGCCCTCTCCTAGGGTGTAACATTCCTGCGTCGCAAATTTGTTACGCGATCGATGTAACCGGAGGGCGGTGACGCTTTTATGCAGGGTGGAGATATGAACACGATGAAGAAGTGCTCCACCTGCGGCTCCATGTACTCGGGCGACCTCTGCCCCAAGTGCATGGCCGGGTTCGCCCAGAAGTCCACCGAGCCCACGGCGCCGCCCGAGGATCTCCCCCTCCGCCCCGGCCAGACCTTCCACGGCCTCGAGATTCTCGAACTCCTCGGGAAGGGCGGCATGGGCGTCGTCTACAAGGCCCGCCAGCCGACCCTCGACCGGATGGTCGCCCTCAAGATCCTCCCCCAGAAAATGGCGCTCGACCCCGACTTCCAGAACCGCTTCATCCGCGAAGCCAAGGCCCTCGGGTCGCTCAACCATCCGAACATCGTCGCGGTCTACGACTTCGGCGCCGAGGGAGGCCTCTTCTTCTTCGCCATGGAGTTCGTCGACGGCACGAACCTTCGCCAGATCCTCCGCGACCGCAAGCTTCCCCCCGAGCAGGCGCTCAAGATCGTCCCGCAGCTCTGCGATGCCCTCGATTACGCCCACACCGAAGGCGTCGTCCATCGCGACATCAAGCCCGAGAACATCCTGCTCGACAAGAAGGGGCGCGTGAAGATCGCCGACTTCGGCCTCGCGAAGCTCGTCGGCGCCGACGTCGCCGCCGCCGGGATGCTCACGGTGACCAACATGGTCATGGGCACGCCCCACTACATGGCGCCCGAGCAGGTGGAAAATCCCAAGAGCGTCGACCACCGCGCGGACATCTACGCCATCGGCGTGGTCTTCTACGAGATGCTCACCGGCGAGCTCCCCATCGGCCGCTTCGAGCTGCCCTCCAAGAAGGTCCAGATCGACGTGCGGCTCGACGACGTCGTCCTCAAGGCGCTCGAAAAATCGCCCGAGCGCCGGTACCAGAACGCGAGCGACATCAAGGACGCCGTGACGAAGGCCACCGCGACGACGTCGTCCGTGGAGTCCTACTCCCCCACGGTCCTCACCCCCCGGCCCGTGAAGAAGTCGAACGCGCCCGCCGCCATCGCGACCGCCGTCGCGCTCCTGCTCATCGGGATCGGGATCTACTTCAAGATCACTTCCGGCAATTCGGTCCCCGTGCTCCCGCCGCCCGTCGTCGTGACCAAGGATCCGACACCGACACCGACGCCGGTCGCCCCCGCGGCGCCGCTCGACCTGACGAAGATCCACTTCGGACCCGACGAGCGGCCGGGGAACTACGTCTACCAGGGCGTGGGGACCGGCCTCCCGCGCAACCCGATGCCCTGCAAAGAGCCCGCCGAGATCGACGTCCTCATCTCCTCGCTGGACATCATCGGGCTCCAGAACATCGCACGCGACGAGATCAAGCAGGGCTACCTCGCCGCGTGGTTCCGGTGGGAGTTCGCGTTCGTCGCGCTCGAGACGACGGTCGGAGAGCGGCTCGAACAGCAGTTCCAGGCGCTGAACAAGATCCAGAACAAGTGGAGCCACCGGAAGGGCCCGCTGCTGGTCCTGGCCTGGGGGCACCGCAAGGAACGACGCCCGGTCTTCGTCGACCTCGTCACGCGGCTCCAGAAGAAGCTCGGCCTCCCCGAGGACGTGCCCGAAATCCCGCTCGAGAACCTCAAGCTCGACCGGTCGGACCTGCCGTCCGAATGGATCTTCCGCGAGGGCACGCCGCTGTCGGCCCCGCTACCGGGCATCGCGGACCGGTACGAGGTCTCGATGGAGCCGCTGGACGGCGACGACCTCCTCGAGCTCCGCATCTGGGTGGGCAAGACCGCGAAGGACGCCGACGCGTTCGCCGCCGACAAGCTCGGCTTCAGCGGACGGCGCAAGGTCGAGGTCCGGCGCGCCGGGCGCACCGTGGCCGGGATCGCGCTCTCGGGCGACAACTTCAACGCCTTCGAACGGATCGCCAAGGAGCTCCGGCAGCTCCTCGGCTTCCCCCAGTTCACCTTCGAGACGATCTCGTGGGCCCCCGAAGACGTGCCCGTCGGTTTCTCGATCGAAAAGACCGAGACCGATCCGGCCCGGGTGCTCCAGCTCCTGGGCGTCACCGGCGTCCTCCTCACGGAGGTGCCGCACGCCGTCTATTACCGCATGAGGCCCCAGGGCCTGGTCGTGCTCGTGGAAACCAAGGAAAGCCGCGCCCGCTCCGCCATCGAGCAGGAGCTTCGAAAGACGGGGATCGCCTGGCAGTCGGACGCGTGGATCTTCGGTATCGAAGGACCCGACGACCAGACGCTCGACGCGCTCGAGAACCGCATGCGCGCGAAGTTCGGATGGGATCCCCATCACGTGCGCTACGTGACGCTCGCGAAGACGAAGCTCCAGCCCGCGGACCTTCCGGCGGGCTACTCGCTCGGCAAGTCCCCGATGGAGAACACCGAGCTCTACACGAACGAGATCCAGGGGCCCCAGGGCGTCCTCAAGCTCCGCATCGTCGCCGCCCAGCAGCATCCCGACTACGAGAAGGGGAAGAAGTTCGCCAACGCGAAGCCGGCCGACATCACGCTGGCGTCGGACCGCGACTACGTCGCGACCTTCGTCTCCGGCGGAGTCGAGGCGGACTGGCCCGCGCTCGACGCGCTGGAAGCGGCGTTCCGGAAGCGGATGCGGGTCGGGCCGGTGCGGGTCGAGGAGCTCACCCTCGAGTCCCTGCTGCCCGAAGGCTGCAAGCTCAACAACCGCCGCGATCTCGGCTTTCCCCAGAACCCGCGCGTGACCAAGTCTCCGACCGCGGTTCAGACCGGACTCCGCGACCTCTGGGCGGCGGACCTGACGGGCATCGTGCGGGCCTGGTCGGCGGTCGTCGATCCCGCGGAAACGCAGGTCTTCTTCCTCCAGGCGGGCGACGGCGTGAAAACGTCGGAGATCGCGCTGCGCCTGCGGAAGGCGTCCGCCGCGTCGAAGCACCTCTCGATCCGCGAGAAGGGATCGATCGTCGCGGTGGTCCGGACCGACCGCGCCGAGGACGCCGAGTTCAAGGCGATCGACGAGATCGTGCGGGCGAGGCTGCGCGTCAAATAGGGGTCAATCGCGGGCGCGATCGAGCACGCGGAGGGATTCCAGCGCAACGCTTCCCCCGCTCATCCCCAGCTGAAGGCCGCCGCCCAGGGCGTACTCCTTTTCCGTGAGGGCGAACAGCAGTCGGCCGTCCAGGTATACCAGGATCAGCGAGGCGCGCGGAAAGACGTGGAGGACGCCTCCCGCCGGCCGCTCCTGCAGCTCGATCGTCCGGACCGTGGAGATCTTCTCCCGGCCCCCTTCCTTGTCCGCCCGGAACAGCGTCACGCCCTTCGGCCCCGTCTCGAACCACCGGGTGAACGAGATCGCGACCATGAACGACCAGGCGTCCGACGCTCCGCCGGCGAACTTCCACCGGAGGCGGTATCCGCGCTCCGCCCCCTTCAGCTTCTTCAGCAGCCGGACCTGCTCCTTCGCCGACGCCGCGGAGAGGACGTAGACGTTCTTCGCCTTGTCGAAGACCACCGTCCCGCCGGGAGCGTCGCGCGTGTCGACGTCCCACGTCGTCCACGCGGCCTCGCCCACCAGCTCGAACTTCTCGTCGGCGGGGAAGGACTTGTCGAACGCCTCGAGCGTCTCCCGGGCGGCCTGAGCGCCGGCCCGCGTCGAGGCGTAGGACGTGAGGAGCCTCTTCAGGGACCCTTCCTCGTTGAGCCGGCGATAGAGGTCGTCGGCTTCCTTCTCGGCCGCGTCGGGGGAGGGAACCGCCGGCGGCGGCGCGGGACGTTCCGGATCCTTCTTCGCCGGCGGCTCGGCCAGCTTCGGCGGAGGATCCGCGGGTTTCGAATCCTTCGGCCAGAAGACGATCGCGCCCGCGAGGACCGCCGCGAGCGCGATCGCGCCGCCGACGACATAGACCAGGACGCCGCCGGTCGGGGCCGGCGCGGGAGCGGGAACCGCCGACATGCGCATCGCGGAGCCGAGAAAGGCGTCGATGGCCTGGACCAGCTCCTCGGCCGACGCGAACCGGTCTTCGGGACGCTTCGAGAGGAGCTTGTGGACCAGCGCCTCGATCGCCGGGGGAACCTCGGGGACGTGGCTCCGCAGCGGCGCGGGCGGCTGCTGCGGGTCGGAGATCATCGTGAGGTAGCCGAAGGCCGTCTTCGACTGGTAGGGCCGCTTGCCCGACAGGAGCTCGTAGAGGACGACCCCGAGGGAATAGAGGTCGGTCCGCGCGTCGAGAGGCTTGTCCCGGCACTGCTCCGGCGATGCGTACTCCAGCGTGCCCACGAAGAGGCCCTCCGCCGTAAGGCCGTCTTTCTGGACGTCGACGGACCGCATCAGCCCGAAATCCATGATCTTCACGCGACCGCCCTCGTCGATCATGAGATTGTCGGGCTTGATGTCGCGGTGGACCATGCCGGCCGCGTGGGCGACCGAGAGACCTTCGGCGGTCTGCCGCGCGATGCGGAGCGCTTCGTCCGACGGCAGCGTCTTCCGTTCCGCGAGCACCTTCGAGAGCGTCCTTCCCCGGACCAGCTGCATCGCGAGCCAGGGGTGGTCGCCCTCCCGTCCCGCCGCGTAGATCTGGGTGATGTTGGGATGGTCGAGCCGGGCATTGGCGGCGTTCCGGGCCTCACGGAGAAACCGGTCCTGGTATTCCCGGTTGCCCGCGAACTGGGCGTGGAGAACCTTGAGGGCAACGCGCCGGTCGAGCGTCTCGTCGTACCCCTCGTAAACCGCGCCCATGCCGCCGCGGCCGATCACGCCGACGATCTTGTAGGAGCCGAAGGTCTTCCCGACGAGTGGATCGTCCGGCGACGGCTTCGCGACCTTGGTCGTTCCCGTGTGGAGGATTTCCAGCTTGGGCTTGGTCTCCGGCCGCTTCGTCGGCGCGGGCGGCAGCGGCATCGGCGGCGGCGTGGGCTTGCCCTCCGGAGCGCCGCCCGGAGAAGGCGCGAAGGAGGGGGGCGCCGCCCGGAGCGAGGGGTGGTCGATGGTCGTCCGGAGGAACGCCAGCAATTCGCGGGCGTTCGCCGGGTTGCCGTCCCGCCCCTCCCGGATGTCGTTCTCGCAGCGGTCCAGGTCGAGCGCGACGTAGGACATCACGTCGAGCTTCACTCCGGCGTCGAGCACCATCACCGGGATCGTCCCGTCCCGATCGTTCACGAGCAGAAGGTTCTCGACGTGGCGCTCGAAGTCGTCGATGCGGCGCCCCTGGGCCTTCTCCAGCGCATCGCGAAGCCGGGGAAGCATGCCGCGGACGCGCACCTGCTGGAACAGCGCCTTGGTGAAGTTCGAAGACCCGGAGCGGAAACAGTCGGCGCCGTGGCGGTCGAACCAGTCGCGCTCGATCTTCGCCCGCTCGTCCCGAATCCGGCCGATCGCCTCGAGCCGCGCGGCCGGGGAGGGAAGAGCGGGCACGATCGGGGCCGGAGGAGGAGGCGGCGGCGGCGCGGGCGCGGCGGCAACGGTCGGGGGCTTCGAAGGCGGACCGGCGGGGGGCAGCGGCTGGATCAGGCTCGGCGCCCTGGCCGCATCCGTCAGCACATAGGCCAGCCTGCAGCGGGTGGTGGAGGTGAGGGTGGCGACGAAGACGTCCGAGTCGCTCGTCAGCTTCCCATCGCGGACCATCTGGCGGATCGCGGCGTCGAAGTGGGGCTCGCACGGGACGTCGTCGGCGGCGATGCGCCCCAGGATTTCGTTGCCGGTCCAGGGGATCGTCTCGTCGCGCAGGAGCGCGATGATGCGGGGGACGATCGACTCCGGCGTCTCGTGGCACATACGGGTTCTACGGTCGGAAGCCGGGCGCGCGGACCTCCACGAACGGCGTTCCCGGCTCGAGAATCGCCAGCTCCAGCGCCGCGGCGGCCCGCTGCCGCTGGCGGCCCGTGCCCAGCGCCTGGCGCGCCGACTCCGCGGTGACCGGCTTTCCGATCAGATAGCGCTTGCCGGGCGCAACCTTCGACTTCTGCGACTCCCACCATGCGCGCGTGAGTTTCGGATCGGGCCAGGGAAGATCCTCGTCGGGATCGGGCTGGACGTTTTCGTCCTTCGGATCGTCGTTGGGGCCCGCCTCGAATCCCTCGGGCTTGTCGCCGTCGAGGTCCTGGTAGGCGAGGTCGACGCCGGTGATCATGGCGAGCGCCTCGCCGGCGACGCGGGCGACGGCGGGCACCGCGGCCTGGTCGAGCAGCCAGGGAATCGCGGCGGGATCGCCGGCGGCGCCGGCGGCGATGACGGCGTGGCGCAGCGTCTCCGGTTTCTTCGCGAGCTTCTCGCGCCACGCGGCGGCGGCGGCCGGGGTCATGCGGCGGACGGCGAGGACGAGCGCCTCCCGCGCCTTCCGTCCGGGCCCGGTCGCGAAGCGCTGGAGCGCGGCGACCGCGGCGGGATCGCCGGAGACCAGCGCGCCGCCCCACGCGGCGGCGGCGGCGACCGAGGGATCGTCGGCATCGAGGTCCCGGGTGAAGAGCGGCGCGTGCTTCTTCATCCCGAGCTCGGCGATCGCTCGAAGGGCGCGGGCGCGGAGGAGCGGATCTTCATCCTTCGCGGCGTCGAGGAAGCCCTTCTCGAAGTCCAGGCGGCGGACGGCGGCGCCGGCGACGCCGACGCGGCGGCGGGCCTTGGAGGTCGACGCGAGGAGCGCCTTGATCAGCCGGTCGGCCTTCTTGTCCGGAAGCCATCCGATCGCGGAGACCAGTCCGCGCGCGAGCGAGGGCGTCGCGGTGCCCGCGTCGAGGACGAGATCGGTGCGCTTCGGATCGCCGCTCTCGAACGCGATCACGGCGGCGGCGAAGATCTCGCCCGCCTCCTCGAGCGCGAGCGATTCCTTCACGATGTTCCAGCCATGGGGACCGGCGATCCTGAGACCATCGAGGTGCGCTTCGATCCGCAGGTCGAGCTTGGCGACGTCCTTCAACCGATAGTGGGGCGCGTGGACGGCTCCGTCCCTGAGGATCCAGAGAAACGATGCTTCCTCGGCATGCTGGCTCAGGATGAGGGGGATGAAGCTCATTCGATCCGGGTCCAGACCTTGCCGTCAAACACCATCACGTCCTTGGCGCCCACCGACATCAGGATGCCGTCCGCGGCGCTCAGGTGATAGGCGGTGGTGGCCGGGTCCCCCTCGCCCATCACGACGAGTTCGAGGGTCAGGTTCGGCGTCAGCCGGAAGACCCCCTTCAAGGATGCGACATAGAGCGCCCCCTCATACCAGGCGAGGCCGTACAGGTCCGCCTCGGTCGATTCGTGCTTGAGGATCTCCCACCGGCCGGCCTTTCCGCGGAGGAGGGTTCCCAGTCGTCCGCAGGCGTACACCATCCCGTCGCCCGCACAGCAGACGCCGCCCAGGATGACGTTGGTCGGGCTGTCCTCCTGGGTCCACGTCTTGCCGTCGTAGTGCCAGATCGCTCCCTGCCACCCCACGGCATAGATGTCCTGTTCCGAGAACCCGTCGATGGACTCGAATCCGACGACTTGCGACGGATCTCCCTTGGGCGGGCGCATGCTCTGATCGATCGCGGCCCAGACATTGACGCCGTCCCGCCGATAGACCTGCCGGTCCATGCCGGCGACATACGCGTGGCTGCCGATCCAGCGGGCCGTCCGGAGCGTGCCCCGTTTCGACGGCTGGTCGGCGCCCGCCTGGACGGCCTCCTCGTGGACATCGCCGCTGCCCTGGACGAAGGCTTCTCCCGTCTCGCCGACGCCCAGGAGCTGCTCCTTCGGCTGCCGCAGCACCGTGAGGCCGGGCGCGGCCCATTTCTTCATCCCGGCGTCCAGCCATTTGCCGGCGTGCCAGATGGCGAACTCCGCGTGAGGCTTCTGCTCCGCGGCCAGCTTGTCGTTCGTGAGGGTGAAATACAGGATGTCTCGTTTCCGCACGGCTCCCGTGTTGAACGAGAACTTCTCCTTCCAGACGGCCTCCATGAGAGCATCCTCCTTTGAAGCGGTGGTCGGCGGTTAGGGGCCGGATCCCGCGGACGCCACGCTCGACGAGATCTCGCTGCGGGCGGCCGCGACGTCCGCGTCGCTCGTGCGCCCGCTCGCGGCTCCGCGGAGCTCGGTGTCGTCCTTGATGTTCTTGTCGTTGTGGGCCTTGTTGAGCTGGGCCTCGATGCATTTCTCGGCGCAGGCGGATTCGGGGAAGACTTCCTTCACGGCGTTCTTCCCGTTCTCCCGCGCCTGCGCGAACGTCACCTTGTCGCTCCCGTTCGCCTCCATGCATTTGATGGCGGCGTTGCCCTTGAACGTGTGCATGTAGCCGTGCGTCGCGATCGTGTTGCTCGGGCCTTCGGCGCAGATCACGGGCGCCTTGTTCGTGCTGTAGTCCTCGCATCCCGGCATCGCCGTGGAATTATCTCCGCCGCGGCCCACGTCGAAGAAGTGGCTGGCATCGATGACGTGATCTCCCGTCTGGCCTGGGCAGCAGCGATTGGGCTTATACGGCGACAGGAGACATCTCAGTTTCTTCTGGCAGTCGTCCTCCTTGATCTCCTGGGCGAGCTTGCCGTACTCTCCCTTCCAGGCGTCCTTCGCCTTGAGATAGTCCGCGTGGTCCTCGCCCAGCGTATCCTTGGCTGTCTTCATCGCCTTGGCCGCGGTCTTGATGGCCGAGGCGTCCGGACACTTGGCCTTCTCCTTCCAGGGATTGCACGCCTTCTCGGCCTCCTTGACGTCCCCTTCGCACTCCGTGAGGCCCGACGCCAGCGCCGCCCGATCGGCGAAGGGCCAGGGAGGCGTCTGGCCCGGCTGGGACATGTGATTGTGCGTCATCATGTCCAGGTGGCGCACCGCGTTCTCGCCCTCGATTTTCACGTCCATCGACCAGGCGCAGAAGAACACCTTGCCGGTGATGTTGTGGGTGACCACGCCCATGCCGAGGGATTTCGTGGCGGCCTCGTCGCCCGTGCACTTCTTGAAGTTGGACTGGTCCTTCATCATGACCGGATCGCCGCTGATCTTGACGTGCTTCGTCCCCTCGTCGGTGTCGGACGCCATGGCCGTGAGCGGGTAAGGAATCGGAACGGGACCCGCCGGAGGCGTCGGCGGACTCAGGCAGACGTCCGGGAAGGCGGCGATGGACTTTCCCATCCCCGCCTTGCAGGCGATCTCGCGGCCGTTGGCGTAGACCGAGTTCCCCATCAGGCCTTCGTCTCCCCATACTTCAGGATCAGCGCGGCACGGTCCCCGTCGTCGGTCCCCAGGTGGCACAGCGCCCCGGGACCCGGAGCGTATCCCTTCCGCGAGGCTTCGAGGGCCAGCCCCAGCAGGCAGGGCCCGATGGCCGCTCCGACTTCGCCGATGCAGTCGGCCGGATGCCAGATCGGGAAGTCGGGCTTCAGCGTCCCGCGGATGGATCGGCCGATGGCCAGCTGGGCCTCCTTCAGGCCGTACTGCTCTCCACTGGCGTCGACCAGCCGGTACTGAACCTGCTCGAACGTGCACGGCACGGCCGCCAGAGCGGATCGGACGGCCTCGACGAGGCCGTCTCCGCGGAGCGGTTCCTCGGATTCCACGGTCGCCTTCTCGGTTCCGAACCCGATCCCGTCGCACGTCAGCTGCATCCCTTTGCTTTTTCCGCCGCGGGCGACCAGGACGGCTGCGGCGGCGTCGCCCGGGATGAAGCCGTTCGAATTCACGCTCGTCAGCAGGCGGCCCCGCTGTTCCAGGACCCGAAGCGAGTCTCCCACCAGCAGCGTATCCACGCCGACGACGGCGCAGAAGGGCGCCCCGTCGGCGGAGAGCAGCCGCTCCGCCCAGACCAGCGCGTGGGCCGCGCCGGTGCGGCCGTGGGCGATCACGCACGACTTGGGATGCAGGGTCTTCTTGAGACTGGCCTGGACCGCGGCGGGCAGCCGCTCGTCCAGCCCCTGAAAACGTCCCGGACGACCCTTCTCCGCCACGCAGAACGCGACGGGAACATCCTTCAGCTTGGCCGGCAGGGCGGCGACGAGGCATTCGGAAAGCGCCGCGGCCGCCATGGCCGCCAGCTTTTCCAGCCCCCGGAGCTCCCCTTCGACCGGGACGCTGCAGCCCATCAGCCACTCGCCGCCGGAGTCCATGAATCCGGTTTCCGCCGCGCCGCTGATGGCGCAACGGATCGCCGCGCAGCTCGAGGGGCTGCTCAGCCCCACCGCGGTTCTCATGCCCGAGGAGACGACGGCGACCGGCCTCATGACGGCTCTTCCTGCGGCGCCCGGGGTCGCGCGGTCCTTTTCGCCTTCGCAATCGACGGGGCATAGAGCTTGCCGAGCTCTCGCGCACGGTACCATCCGCGGCTCATCTTCCCGACCACGATCTGCTCGACCTCGAAGATGTTCTTCTTCAGCGGACGCGACGCCCGCGCGACGCAGGAGAAGCGGCCGAGATCCGGCTCGAACACGACGGTGTCCAGCGTCGATCTCGTCTGCTCGCTGCCCCCGGCCTTGGGGAAGAAGGTGATCTCGGGCGCGAACGCCGGAAGCTTGAACGTCGTCCGTCCCCGGGAAGTCAGGTTGACGAGCACGACCTCCTCGCCGCCCTTCGGCGGAGGGATCTGCTGATCCACCGGCGCGCACTGGTAATACTCGTCCTTGAAGTCCGCCGGAAGGAACGGGCAGACATTGTCCAGCCAGTTCTTGTCGTACGTCCCCGCGAGCCTGAACCGCGGATCCCAAGCGCGGCCGATCGGACCGAACGCCATCGGGCGGTACTTGCCGTCCGGCCTCTCGACCGGCTTCCCGATCTCCTCGGTGTTGGGCAGGGGCTTGCCCTCCACGATCGGCGCGTAGAGATTCGAATGGAACCCGACTCCGGCGTGATTCGCGCCGTACCAGCGGTGGTTCTTCTCGTCGGGGTCGCTGACGTCCCGGCCGCCGAAGGCCTTCCCGTAGGAAATCGGCATCCGGGCGAACGGCACGGGTCGGGTCGCTTTCCAGCCGAAGGGGTCGTTCACCCAGGCGCGATTCCCGAGGACGTTGAACGACTTCGAAAATGCGCCCACCTGCAGCAGGACGGGAACCTGGTCCGCAGGGCGGCCGCCCGGGGCATGGGCGGTGCCGTTCAGGATCACGTCGCACTTCGGCTTCCGGGGGACGAAGTCGCATTCGACGATCGGCGCCGAAAGCCCCGGCTCGCCCTCGAAGGCGTCCGCTTCCACGAGGGGCGCCTGCCGGCTCGCCGCCCTCGGCTCGCCGCCGTCCTCCGGGATCGTGAAGGTCGCCTTGACCACCACGACGAGCAGCTCGCGGCCGCTGGGCTCCATCCCCATCGTGTAGGCCGCCGGAAACTTCGTGGCATTCGTGAAGTTCATGGACGATCAGTTGATCTGGACCGAGCCCCCTTTGATCTTGTTCACGCCGCTGGACCGGCTCGACACATAGGCGCCCCGCAGGATCACCTTGCCGGCGCGGGTCAAGGTGATCGACGCCTTCCCGCACTTGAGCACGATCTCGTTCCGCGCCGAGAACAGGAGGGTTTCGCCGTCCATCTCGACGTGCACCGGCTTCGGTTCGGGCCGGCCCGGGCGCTGCAGGATCCCCACGAGGATCGGTTTCGACGGATCGCCGCCTTCAAACATCAGCGCGATCTCGCGGCCGACCTTTGCCGAGTCCAGCGGTGCGAGGGAGCGGGCCGGGAGGGGTCCGGCGGGATTGCCCGGGTAGTCCACCCGCGGACTGCCGATGACGTCGAGCTCCAGCAACGTGCCGATCACGACGCCGTCGATGCGGGGAAGGGCGCGCGTCTTCTTCTTGTCCATATCAGTTCTGCAGAATGTTCTTTCCCTTGAGCGTCATGTCCTTGTCCGCCTTCGCCTGGATCTCGCCGCTGCCTTTCAGCGTCAGATCCTTTCCCTCGATCTGGATCGTCCCGTCTTTCTTCATCACGATCGACGCTTTGCCGCAGCGGATCGAGATGGACTCCTTCCCTTCGATCGAGATCTCCTTCTTCACCACCAGCGAGAAATTCTCGCCGGTGGTCTCGGAATGGTTCTTGGAGACCGCGACGGTCATGTTGTTGCCGACCGTCACCTGCTTGTTCGCCCCGATGGTCTGGGTGTAATTCGCGCCGATCTCCATCGCCTTGATGGCGCCGACCGACTCGTTCATCGCGGCGCCGACCGTCACCTGATAAGCCGCGCCGATCGTCAGCTCCTTCGCCGCACCGATCGTCTCCGCGACGTTGATCGCCACCGTCTCCGTCTTGCTCGACCCTTCGGTGATCGACACGTCCCCGTCCACCGTCTCCGTGTGGGTGCCGTGCACGGTCATCGTCTTGGTGCCGTTGATCGTCTCCTCGTGGTTCCCGTCGATCTGGATCGACTTGTTCTTCACGACGTGCTCGGTCTGGTTGCCGGTGACCGTCTTGTGCCGGTCGTTCGTCACCTCGATGGTCTGATCGTGCTTCACCTGCTTCGTTTCGTCGTTTTCCACGACGGTGAGTCGGTCCTTCTGGGCGTGGACGAAGATCTGCTCGCTGCCCTCCTGGTCCTCGAAGCGGATCTCGTTGTTGCCGCCGCTCTTCCAGTCGCACTGCGTCTGGTTGGACGAGGTCACGACGCTCGGGGTGTCGGGGTTCGGCACCGAGGCGACGATGACCGGGCGGTCGGGATCGCCGCCCGCGTGGCCAAGGATCACCTCGGTCTTCTTGTGGAGCGGCGAATGGAACCCCATGCCCGAGCCGCCGTAGGGCTGGGCCATACGGACGAGCCGCGACGCCTTGCCGTCCTTCCGGTCCGACCGGTCGAGCGGCATCTTGACCTTGTAGCGGCCCTGGTCGTCGAGCTCCGCGTACTTCCCGTCGCCGCCGGCGTCGACCGCCCCGTGGAGGAAGCCCGCGACGCGCGGCCACGGCGTCTTCCGCTCGGGACGGAGCGGCGCGTCGCCTTTCACGGTGAGGAATTCGTTCTCGTACTGGAGCGGGCCGGAGGGCTCGCCGGTCGACGCGTACGCCTGCGTCGCGTGGTGGCGCAGCTCGACGAGGATGTACCCCGGCGCGCCGTTGAAGTCGGAGCGGTAGTGCTCCGCGATCGGGAACTTCGAGCCGGCGCGGAAGCCGCGCACGTCGCTCTTGCCCGAGAAGACGCGCTGGCGGCACTTGATCTCCTCCGCGCGCACCTTCGCCAGCGCCGTGCCCTCGGACTTGTCCTTGTAGTGGTCGCCGTACTGGTAGACCTCGCCGTCGTCCTTCGAATCCACGGTGGCCTCGGCCTCGATGGCGACGCCCGGCGTGCGGTAGTTGTAGTCCTTGAGCACGACCTTCGCCGGCACTTCCTTGTGGCGGCAGACGAACGACCGCACGGCCTCTTCGGTCGCCGTCTCCGCGTCGTCGGCTCCCGCGGCGCGGCTCCGTCCCTCCGACGTCGGCCGGTAGGGGATGGTGGGGGCGCCCGGCAGGTCGGGGCAGTTGCCCGGATCGTCGGTGAAGATCACCTTCTCGCCCTGCTCGGTCTGCTCGAAGAAGTAGAAGATGCCTTCGTACTCCAGCCAGCGGGAGACGAACGCGAGGTCGGTTTCCTGGTACTGCACGACGTACTCGCGCTTCGGCGGCTTGCGCTTGAGCTTGAACTCGAAGTCCTTGCTCGTGAGGCGCGCCTTCCCGCCGACCTCGGCCTCGAGGACCTCCTTGACGATCTCCGTGACGTCCTTGTTGAGAAACGTGCGGCTCTGGACGGAGAGGCCCAGTTTCCACAGCCGCGGGACGAGGACGCCCCGGTAGCGGACCCAGTCCTGCTGCTTGTCGAGCTGCTCGAAGCTCGACATCACGCCGTGGATCCGCACGGTCCGCATCCGCACGCGCGTGCCGCCCGACGCCGGAGCCTTGATGCCGAGGCTCGCCGGCTGGCGGACGAGATCCTCGAGCTTGACGTCCGTCTGCCGGGAGATGAACTCGAGGTGGAACGCGTAGGGCGCGGAAATCGCCTCCTCGCCCTCCACCGACGCGACGAGCAGCGGCTCCTTCACCGAGGCGTCGGTTTTAAAATCGATCCCCTGAGTGGCGTCTTTGGCCATGCGAGCTCCTCCCTCTGATCCCCGGTCGCCCGCGGGGTGATTTGCCGGCGAAGTGCGGGGCGGCCAGTATACCCCGGAAGTTCAGCAGGTTCTAGACCCTTCATCGCCGGCGGTGGACGGAGCGGCGCGAAGCAGTCGGGGTCGGCCTCGCGGACCCTGCGGTCAAGGCATGACTTTGACCTTTGCCTGGCTGGGCGCGACCTGGACGCCGCTCGGCATGTTCGCACTCTTCCCGTTGTGGGCCGTCATGCTGGTGAGATGGACGATCTTCTCTCCTTCGGCCTTCACCTTGGAGCTGCCGACTTTGTAGGACATGGGGCCCATGAACTTCGCCGACACGACACCGCCCGCGACGCCCCCGTTGTCGCCGTTGGTCATGGGGACCTCGGTCTTGGTCGTGCAGACCTTTCCGTTCATGAACTTCACCTTGTCCGAACAGGTGCCGCCGTCGGCCTGGGCCACCTGGGCTATGTTCGGATAAGGGATGGGCGGAGGCACGGGCGCGGGCGGCGCGGGCGTCTTGCAGACGTCCAGCGGGCCGGGGATCGCGCACTGGCCTCCGGATTTGGTCGATCCAGGAAACATGGCTCCTCCTATCCGAGCAGGACTTCCTTGCCGTCGATCTTGACTTCCTTTTCCGCGGTCTCGACGATGCGGCCGGCGTGGAGCACCGCATTGCCTTCGACCAGGGTCCGGGTGCGACCGGCCTGGGTCTGCAGCGATTCCTTGATCCAGCGGTAGCAGGCCACCGAGCGCTCGAAGATCGTGCGCGCGACCGTCTCGACCTTATCCGCCTTGACGGTGACCAGGGGCGCTTTCAGATCGATTCCCCGTTCGCCGGAGATGCGGACCGTTCCCGTCGCCTTCAGCTGGAGGTCGCCTTCGACCGCGAACGTCGTCGCGCCGCGGCCCGAAAGGACGCCGATGATGTAAACCTCGCCCTCTTCCCCGGCGATCGCCAGGACGACGTCGCCGGTGACGGGCTTGTACGGGAACGCCAGGGCAAGCCGGGCCTCCACCTCGCGGTCGGGAATGGAAAGGAAGACCTTGTCCCGCCGGACGCCGGTCACGGTCGCGGGTCCGAGGTAGCTGCTGGTCGAGGTGAACATGTCGTGCATCCTCCTCAAGTCGGTTTGGGTTTCCAGGTTTCGGCGTCGAGCAGGTCCATGTCGGTCCGGCGGACTTGCTTCAGCGAGGCGCCGTCCCACCGGGCCTCGCGTTCGATCACGGCGTGAAGGCACGCCCCGAAAAGATCGGCGTTCGAGAAGTCGGCCGCTTCGAGCTTGGCGGCGGAGAAATCCGCATAGTGGAGACGGCACTTCACGAACCGCGAGGCCGCCGCCACCGTCTTCTCGAACCGGGCCGAGTGGAGATCCGCGCCGCTGAAATCCGCTCCCGAAACGTCGGCTCCCGCGAAGCTGGTATCCCGAAGCGCGGCATCGGTCAGGAAGGCCCCGGCGAGTCCGGCGCCGTCGAAGCAGGCCGTCCGTCCCTGGAACTTCCGCAGCGAAGCGCTCTTCAGGACAGCTCCGGTGAAGTCCGCCCCTTGGGCCCGGGCGCCGTCGAGCCGCGCTTTTCCGAGGTCGGCTCCCGAAAAGTCCGTGTGGGTCAGCTCGCAGCCCGTCAGGTCTGACTCGACCAAGGGGGTTCCGGCGAAGCTGCATCGCACGAAAGAGGCGCCGCGGAGCACGGCGGCGCGGGTCTTCGCGCCCTCGAACAGGCATCCCGTCGCCCGGGCGCGGGTGAAGTCAGCGTTCTCAAGGTTCGCCTCGTCCAGGACGGCGCCCTGCACCTGGACGTCGAGGAACTTCGCCCCGTCCAGGTTTGCGCCCACCAGGATGTTGTTCCGAAGCCGCGCGCGGGAGAAGTCGGCGCCCTTGAGAACGGTCTTCTCGAAGGCGGTCGTGTCGAGCACGGCATCGCTGAAGTTCGCCCCTTCCATCCGGCATTCCGAGAAGTCGGTCCCGGAGAGGTCGCGTCCCGAGAAATCGGCTTTGGACAGATCGGCGCCTCGGAGAATCGCCGACCGGATGTCCGCGGAAGCGAGTTGCGCCGCCGTCACGATCGCGTAGCTCAGGTCGGCCTTCCCCAGGCGGGCCCCCCGCAGGGACGCCCCCTCCAACCGCGCCTCCTCGAGGTGGGCGCCTTGCGCGTCGACGTCGTCCAGGCGCGCGCTGGTCAGGTCGGTCTGCCAGCAGCGGGCCGACGCCATTTTGGCTCCGGTCAGGTCGGCTCCCCGGAGCAGGGCTTCGCCAAAGTCGGCCTCTTCGAGCCGGGCGCCCCGGAGCCGGACGTTGGAAAGGTCGGTGCCGTGAAAGCGGGCCTGGCCGAAGTCCTTGCCGGAAAGATCCCGCCCCGCGAGCTTGGCCTGGTCGAACACGAACTCGCGGCAATTCTCGGGAAGCCCGGCGACGCTCGTCAGATTGCTTTCCGTGAAGTCCGGGGCCGTCAGCGTCGCGGAGCGGAAATCGACGTCCGCCAGGACGCACTCGGCCAGGGTCGAAGCCTTCGCGGTGGTTCCGTTCCATCGCGAACCGGAGAGATCGCATTCCCGGAGCACCGCCTTCTCGAGGCGGGCCCCGTCGAAGACGGCGCCCTTCAGAGACAGCCCCGAGAAATCGGTTCCCGAGAGGGCGGACCGCGAGAAATCGGCGCCCGTCAGGTCGACGTTGCTCAGCACCGTCCGGGCGAGCGTGGCGCCGGAGAAGTCCGCCCCGGGAGCCTCCCCGCCGGTGATCCAGCCCCCCTGGAGCGAGGCGCCGCGGAACCGCGTCCGGGGAAAGCGGGCGTCCATCGCGGTCAGCTTGTCCATGCGGGCCTTCTCGAAGATCGCGCCTCCCAGCCCCGAGGCGACGATCGCGGCGTCCGTCAGATCGGCCTCCGTGAAATCGGCTCCCGAGGCATCGGTACCGGCGATCTCGAGTTTCGGTGCCCGGATTCGAATCATCCGCGCGTCGACCAGCCGGCTCTCGAGAATCCGGGTGGACTCGAGATCGGCTCCTTCGAAGTCGGCGCCCGTCAGGTCCACCATGGTCCAGATGGCGCCCGTCAGGCGGGCTCCGGCAAGGCGGGCCCCCTTCAGCGAAACCTGGCCCAGGACCGTGCCCGACAGATCGAGCCCCGACAGGTCCATGCCGGAAAGGTCCGCGCGGTTGAGCACGGCCGGAGGCTCGAGAGTCCCGGACCGGATTCCGGCCAGGAAGGTCTCCCGGGTCAAAGGTTGTCGGGACGGAGAACGATCAGGCAAGCTTTGTGCCCTTCAAGTTCGTACCCTCGAAGGTCGCGCCGGCCGGGCGCGCCTGGTAGAGCTCCGACTCGTACAGATTGGCCCCGTCCAGCCGTGCGTTCCGAAGATTCGCGCCCTCGAACGTCGCCCGGAAGCCGTTCGCCCCCCGAAGATCGGCCCCCTCGAGGTCGGCCTCCGGGAGCCGGGCTTCGCGGAGCCCGGCGGCCGGAAACTTGGCGCTCCGCAGCTTGGCAGCCTCGAAGTTGGCACGGTCGAGTTCCGCGCGGGTGAAGTCGGCGCCGGAGAGATCGGCGGCCTCCCAGATCGACTCCCGGGCGCGGACGTTCGTCGCTCGCAAGCCCGGCATGGACGCCGCCGACGCGGAAAGTTTCGTGAGGTCGGCCTCGACCAGGACCAGGCCCGGGGCTTTCGCCTTGACGAAACTGGCGCCACGGAGCTTGGCCTTCGTGAAGTCGGCGCCGGTCAGCGTCGCGCCGTCGAACTCGGCGCCCGTCAGGTCGGCCTCGGAGAAGCGGCACTCCTCGAGAACGGCTTCGAGGAAGAGCGCGCCCGAGCCCGAGACGGAGGTGAAGACGGCCTTCGACGCCTGGGCCCCGGAGAAGTCGGCCTCGGTGATCCGCGCCTTCGTCAGCAAGGCCTCGGCGAGGACGGCCCCCGCAAGATCCGCCTGGGAGAGATCGGCGGAGGTCAGATCGGCGCCGCCAAGTTGGGCGCCCGACAGTGAGGCCCGGGCCAGCTTCGTGCCGTTCAATCGGGACCCGGTGAGCACGGCTTCCCGGAGGACGGCGCCTTCGAAATCCAGATGGGACAGGTCGAGACCGGAGAGATCCAGGCCCGCAAGGTCCTGATCCGCGAACGATCCCTTTTGACCGGCGTGGGCGACGGCTTTTTCCCGGGTCCACCGGGGCGGAGCCTCCAGCGGAGGCATCGGTTCCGCCGGCAGCGGCGGGGGAGGATCGAACTTGAAGTCCGCCGCTTTGGGCTTCGGAAAGAGGGCAGCGGCGGCGGGGTTCATCTTTTGGAGTCGCTCATAGGCGCCGAGCGCCGCCTGGAACGGATCCTTCGGTCCCGTTCCGACGGGCGGCTTGGGCAGCGCGACCCCCATGCCGGCGAGCTTGGCGTGAAGCTCCTTGTGTCGTGCCGCCTCCGCGGCGAGCCCGTCCTTCCATTCCTTCTGAAGCTTCGCCACCTCGGCCTCGGCATCCTTCACCCAGTCGGTGGAAGGCTCGGGGACCGGCGGCAGCTTGAGGCCGACGAACGGCACGACCGGCTTGCGGCGCTCCTCCTGCTCCTCTTGTTCCAGGCGGTCCAGGCGCGCAAGGTAGTCGCGCTCCGGAAGGGGCGCCGTGTCGAGCGGTTCCTTCACGATGTAGTGGCGGGCGACCTCCTTCATCTGCTTCGTTCGGATCGGCGTCACGCCTCGCCAGACGAGCACCAGGGTTTCCGTCGTAAGGTCCGCCCACAGCGTGTCCAGGTGGAGGGGGACCTCGTGGAAGCGCATCTGCTCTCCCGCATCCTCGTCGACGAACCATCGCACGCGGAGCGCCGGGAGCCGGGACTCGTAGCGGGCATTCCCGGGATGGAGGTTCTCGAACCGGAGGGGTTCGTCGCCGCGGAGGTACGCGCGGAGCTGCTGGTCCTCCGGAGCCGCGTTGAAGAGCGTCCAGTCGGCGTCGCGGGGGAAGCCCGGCCAGTTTTCCTTCAACCATTTCTTGTCGTACGTGCCCGCCTTGGACATTCTCTGCGGCCAGGTGAGCGGCTGGGGCCCGAAACCTGCGGGCTCGGGATGTTCTCCGGCGGTGCGGATGAGGCGGTCGGGCCATTCGACATTCGGCAGGGGCCGTCGACGGGTGCCGTCCGGAAACGGCAGATCGTGGGCGCCTCGTCCCAGCGGGTTGCGATCGAAGCCCGGACCTCCGAAGCTCCGGTCCCACCCCAAGTCCATTTCGGTGAACGGCCGGGGCTCCTCCATGCTCGATCCGAACAGGCCCGGCTTCCAGAACCGGTCCCCGATGACGCCCAGCGCCTTCGACCACGAGCCGACGTGGAACGCCACGCGGCAGACTCCGATGGGCTTCCCGCCCGGGGGATGGCAGCGCGCCTTGAGCATCACGTCCGCCCGGGGTTTCAGCAGGGCGAAATCCGAAGGGTAGAGAAGGAGGTTTTCCGGATCGTCGTCGGCGTGGACGTCGCCCGCCAGTTCCTGCTGCTCGCCCTCCGGGAGCGGAGTCGCGGCAGCGCCCGGCTGAAGCCGGAAGGTTCCCTTCACGAACAGAGTCGCCGAGAGCTCATGCGGCGGAACGCGACCGACGATCCAGCCGTGCTTCAAGCCGCTCTCGTTGACGATGTTCATGGCGATGTCTTCAGCTGATCTTGAGGTGTTTGTTGACCGTCGCGGTTCCGCTGACCAGGGTGATCTTGGCTCCCGACCCGGTCTTGATCATGGCTCGGGCAGCCTTCAGCTTCGCATCGCCCCCGGTCTTGGCGTGGAACGTCCCCGCCTCCATCTTCCAAAGCCCGGAGACGTTGTCCGTCCATCCGCTCTTGCTCTGCCACTTCATGTTCACGTACTGTCCGTCGACCGCGTCGATCGAGGCTTTGCAGTCCTTGATCGTTTCCGTCAGATTGGTCATCACCTGCTTGAGCTGGGTAATCTTCACTTTCGCGCACGGGGCGCGAAGGCCGTGGTTGGCGCACGTGCAGTCCAGCTTCGCCACGATGTCCTTGAGCTCTTCTACCTTCTCCTTATACAGGGCGTCCTTTTTCTTGCTGCCCGACGGGGCGAGCTGGTTCCGAGCCCCGCCGTTGGACTCGAACACGATGGACGCCGCGGTCTCGGTCTTGGCGCCCTGGAAGAGCTCGACCAGCCCTCCGACGACGATTTTGGATTCGACTCCGTAAATGCTCTCGCTCTTGTGGGATTTATAGAGGTCTTGCACGCCGCCCACCACGAGGCAGTACTTCACTCCCGTGACATACTCCTCGGAGTTGCCGTCGACGATCTGGCGCACGCTTCCCTGGACCTGTCGATTGCACAGCTGCCCGAGATGGATGAACCAGCTCTTGAGCGTCCTCCAGACGGTGTTTCCCGGAGGAGGGGTAGGGGGGGTCGGAGCCGGAGCCTGATCCGGCGAAGGAGCGCCTCCCGTCCCGGCGTCGACTCCGCCGTCGGAGCCCCCCGCTCCACCGTCCGAGCCGCCAGTTCCACCGTCGGAACCGCCGGTGTCGGTGCCACCGTCCGTTCCCCCGTCGGATCCGCCCGTATCCGTATCCCCGCCCGCATCGGAACCGCCGTCCGAACCGCCCGTGCCGGTCCCTGCGTCGTCGCCGCCGCCCCCCGTGCCGGCGTCGCCGCCGCCGCTTCCCCCGCCCGTTCCCGCGTCGGAGCCGCCGTCCGAACCGCCGGTTCCGGTCCCTGCGTCGCTGCCGCCGCTTCCCCCGCCCGTCCCTGCGTCGCCGCCGCCGCCACCGCCGCCCGTTCCTGCGTCGGACCCGCCGTCCGAACCGCCCGTGCCGGTCCCTCCGGAAGGGGGAGCGCCCGCGTCGGCGGGAGGAGGATCAATTCCGGCGTCTGGTCCAGCCATTGCAGTTCGTCCTCAGGCGATCAGATTCCCGTTGATCTTGAACTGCGCGCCCAGGTCCAGCGTCGCGCCGCCGCCGTCCACGTTGACGCTGCCCCCCTCGATCTTCAGCGAGTTCCTTGCCTTGATGGTGACGTTTCCCGCCTCGATTTTGAGATCGCCGCCGGCGGTCAGCTTGAACGTCGTGGCGTGCATGCTGTAGTCCTTGTAGTCCCCCAGAAGCGGACCGATATCCCTTTTCAGACTCACCGCCCGGAGCGATTCCTCCGCCACGGTTTTGGAGAGGCTGTCGTAGTCCTCGACCATCTTCACGATCTTGCTGTACTCGGTGCCGACTTGGGCCTTGTAGGCGTCGATGAGCTCCTGGCGTTCGATCGCCTGGAGCTGATTCTCCGAAACTAACCGCTTCTGGCCGCCCCGGACAATCTGGTACTTGGGGCCGAGATGGATCTCGGTGTTGACGCCGGTGATGGACTCGAACTTCCCGCCGATGAACTGCTCGTGGAGTCCGCCGACGTTGAGCTTGCTCTCCCGTCCGAACACCTCCTCGAGCTTGACGGTCAGGAACAGCTCCTCGATGGAACCCAGGATGTGCGTGATCTTGTTGCCCTTGACGAGGTCGAACGTCACCCCCGCGGTCCAGGTTTCCTTGCTGTTGTTGGCAACCTCGATGTAGTTGCCGTCGATGCTCGCGGACCAGTTGCCCGCAGTCTGAGAATTGAAGCCTTCACAGGTCATGGCGAGCCTCCCTCTTCACTGCACGACCTTGATGTCGGACCCGTTGTACGTCACCTTCGACCCCGAAAGAAGGAGCGTGCCGCCGCCTTTGAGTTCGACGGTCCCGCCCTTCAGGACCAGCCCGCCCTTGCTGTCGATGGAAAACGTCGCGCCGCTGAGCTCGGCCGCGCTCTTGACCACCCGCTTCTGCACGCTGCTGCTCAGGACGGCCGAGCCGAACTCCGCTTCGTACTTCGTGGCCTTTTCGACCAGTCTGCCGACTCTCTGGTCCAGCGTGTCGACCTTGTGTTTTCCGGTCGCGATGATGCGATCCGCCTTCGCCAGGATCGTGTTCTCGAAGTCCTGGATGACTTCCTTGTTGCGCGCCAGCTGGCGCTTCTCTTCGCCGATCGTACAGATGTTCGATGCCCCGAACTTGCGGCCGTGCATGGGAGTGATGTGAAACTTGACCGCCACGTGGAACTCCTTGTTCGCCGCGGGGGTAATCTCGTATTTCGCTCCGACCAGATACTCGTCGGTCAACGCCAGATTGTTCTTCGACTCGTTCGGCGAGATCTGCTCCAGCTTCGAGATGGAGAACGTCTCGTCGGTTGTCCCGTCGACCGTCAGCACTTTGGCTCCCATCGTGACTTCCTCGGAGCGGGGCTGGGTCCACGACTGGGAGTTGCCGTGGATCTCTTTGGTCGAGTCGAGGGCGACGCTCATGTACTCGCCGCCCACGGACGTCTGGACGATGCCGCCGTCGGCCGGGCAGGAGTTCCGGTCGGGCTCCGGGGGCTGCGGGGGCGGGGTCAGTCCCATGTGGTTTCCCTCGTGAAGAAAAGCGCCCTTACTCCGGAGGCGCGCCGATCGAGAAGAAGGTCCCCGCGGTGGGCGACGAGAACGCGATCCGCTGTCCCCCCGAGGAATCTTCAATCGTGATCGAATTGCCGCCGCCGGTGTGGATCTTGCACTGCGTATTGTTCGATCCGGACACGGGGCTCGCGGTCTCCGGATTGATCAGGGCGCCCAGGATGAGCGGGCGGTCGGGGTCGCCGTCGACGAAGCCGAGCGCGACCTCCGTCCCCTTGTGGAGGGGGAAGTGCATGCCCATGCCGCCGCCGGCGTAGGGCTGCATCATCCGGACGTACCGTGAGGCCTTGCCGTCCTTCTTGTCGCTCAGGTCGAACGGCAGCTTCACCTTGTACCGGCCCTGGTCGTCGATCTCCGCGTACTGGTTGCTGCCCGCGCCGTCGATCGTCGCGTTCATGAGGCCGTAGATCGCCGGCCACTCGGCGCGCTTCTCGGGCCGGTAGACGACGGTCGCGGGGATGCAGGTGAAGAGGTTCCGGTAGTTCATCGTCGCGCCCTTGCCGCCGGCGGCCGTCTGCTGGTCCATCTCGTGGTCGAGCCGGATCAGGACGTACGCGGCGTTGAAGGCGGCGCGGAAGTGCTCGGAGAGCGTGAACGTCGACCCGGGACGGAACGACCGATGGTCGCTGACGCCTTCGAAGACCATGTCCCGGCACGCCATCGCCTCGGAGCGGAGCTTCGCCAGCGCATCGCCGTCGCCGGGGGTCTTGAAGTGCTCGCCGAAGATGTAAAAGGTGCCTTCCGCGGCGGGGTTCTTGCTCTCGGCCTTGCCCTTCACGGCCACCGAAGGCGTCCGGTAGTTGTGGTCCTTCAGGATGACGTTCTTCGTCGTCTTCAGTCCGCGGCCGAGGAACGAGTGGACGGTCTGCTCCTGGAGCGATTCCTCCGACTCGGCGCCGGACGACCGGCTGCGGTTCGCGGGATCGGGGCGGTAGGGGATCTTGGGATCGCCGGGGAGCTTGGCGTAGCCCGCCGTGCCGTCCGTGAAGATCAGCTTCTCGCCCTGCTCGGTCTGGTCGAAGAAGTAGAAGATGCCCTCGTGCTCAAGCCAGCGGTGGAGGAAGTTCAGGTCGGTCTCGTTGTACTGGACGACGAACTCGCGCTTCTGGTAGCTGGCGTTCAGTTTCAGCTCGAAGTCCTTCGGGGTGAGGCCCGGGCCGCTCTTGCCGGTCAGCACCTCCTTGATCAGGTCCTTGATGTCCATGTCCTGGAACACGCGGCACTGGGTCGTCAGCGTGCACTTCCAGAGCCGCGGCACGAGGACCGCCCGATACTTGACGAACTCCTGGGTGAACTCCACCACCTCGAACGCGGAGAGGAGGCCGTGGATCTTGAAGACGCGGGTGCCGTGCTTTCCGCCGGAGACCGGAACGGCCTGCCGGATGGAGATCCACGCGGGATTGTTGAGCATCTTGTCGAAGGCCACGTCGGCCTTCTTGCTCGCCAGTTCGATGTGGAATTCGTACGGGACCGAGATCTCCTCGAATCCCTTCATCGCCCCGATCTGGAACGTGTCGTCGGGGTAGGCGTCGCTGTGGAAGTGGAAGATGCGGGTTTCTTCGGCCATGGAAGGTCCTCCGCTCGGCCGTTATCGGCGACTCATCATCTTACCGGCCCTCCGAGGGGTGTCAAAACTTTTGGCCCCCCGGAGACACGTAGGGTTTAGACGGCCTCCTCGCCCCGTTCGTAACCCGGATTGCGCCCGCCCGCGGACGCTTGAAAACATTTAGATCGTGGGGTACTGTCAACCCGTCGTTCCGATGCTCCTTTGACAGGAACACCACATGTCGCCCAAAGCCCTCAGTTCCGCCGACTTCCGCGCGTTCGCCGAGCTGGCCCGGCGCCGTCGCGAGCTGCTCTTCGAGACCTTCGGCGCGTGCAAGCTCAAAATCGGCAAGTCGGAACACGCGAACGTCATCTACGACGCGGTCAAGGACGGGAAGGAGATCATCGACTCCGTCAAGACGGCCGCCAGCGCGGCCGGCAAGGAAGCGGCGGAGAGCCTGCTCAAGAAGCTGTTCGACGGCATGGACTGGGTGCAGGTCATCCCGCTGCTGGGCGACGCCCTTCATGAAGTGCAGAAGGAAGTCACGTCGTTCCTCTCCGCGATCCCCTGCCTGGGGTCGATCGAAAGCGGCGCCAAGGCCGTCTACTATTTCGGCAAGGCCGCCGAGCGGGCGTGGGTCAGCCACAAGACGGAGCAGGCCTCCGCGGTCATCCGCGCGGGCGACCCGCGCGCCGCGTGCCTGGCGGTGGTCGACATCATCGACCGCGCGCGCAACGAGAACATCGTCAAGGGCTCGATCAACGCCGTCCACGCCGGCGCGACCGCCGGGATGTTCTTCGTCGACGGCGGCGCGATCTCGGGCCCCACGGCGGCGGCGGCGAAGACCGCGGCGAACCTCTGCCAGTCGATCTATCTCTGGGCGCGCGACATCAAGGAGATGATGAAGGGGAATGAGCAGCTCTCCGACCCCGACAACCTGACGGCCGACGTCTTCAAGATCTCCCCGATCCTCGGCGCCTACCTGATGACGGAATCCCAGACGTCCGACCTCGTGAGCTTCATGATCTCGGACATCGGCCTGCCGGACTGGATGAGCAAGATCGAGCTCCTCCTGCCGCAGCTCCACTACGTCCAGGACAAGTCGGGCAAGCTGATCCGCTCCTCGCGGCTGCACCTGACGGGCCTGAAGACGAACATGTGGAAGTACCGCGGGCTGGGCCGGTGGGAGAAGTTCAAGGGCAAGGTCTCGGGGCTCTTCGAGAAGGCCGAGAAGGTGAAGGACGTCGCCGGCCTGTTCACCGGCTAGCGTCGGACCCGATTCACCCCCGCCTCAGCCCTACTTTCTCGAGAACTCGAACCCGAACTCTCCCTTGTCGTCCAGCGTCACCTTGATCTTGTCGGGCAGCACGCCCGTCGACATCTGCTGGAGGATCTCGCTCGAGATCTTCGGCAGCAGCGTGCCGCTGATGATGTGGTCCACGTTGCGCGCGCCCGTCTCCACCTCGGTGCACCGCTCGGCGATCGCGTCGACGACCTTCGGATCGATCTCCATCGACATCCGGTGGTTCTCCTTGAGCCGCTTCTCGAGCTGGCCCAGCTTGAGCCGGGCGATCTCCTTCAGCGCGTCGGGGCCGATCGGATAGAACGGGATGATCGTCATGCGCGCGAGCAGCGCGGGCTTGAAGTGCTTCGAGAGCGCCGGACGGATCAGCTGGATCAGGTCGTCCATCGGCGGCTTCGTGCCGTCGGCGACGCTCTGCATGATCAGGTCCGTCGCGAGGTTGCTCGTCAGGAAGAGGATCGTGTCCTTGAAGTCCACCTCGCGGCCTTCGCCGTCCGAGAGCATGCCCTTGTCGAATACCTGGTAGAAGAGGTTCAGGACCTCGGGGTCGGCCTTCTCGCATTCGTCGAGCAGCACCACGGAGTAGGGCTTCTGCCGCACCGCTTCGGTCAGCACGCCGCCCTCGCCGTAGCCGACGTACCCGGGGGGCGAGCCGATGAGGCGCGACACCGTGTGCTTCTCCTGGAACTCGGACATGTTGATGACGGTCAGGAACCGCTCGCCGCCGAACAGCAGGTCCGCCACGCCCAGCGCGGTCTCCGTCTTGCCGACGCCCGACGGGCCGACGAAGAGGAAGACGCCCATCGGCGTGCGGGGGTTCTTGAGGCCGGCCTTCGCGGCGCGGATGCCCTTGCCGACCATCGCGCTGACGTGGTCCTGGCCCTTGATGCGCTTGCGCAGGCTGTCCTCGAACGTGAGCAGCGCCTGGGCCTGGTCCTGCACCATCTTGCCGATCGGGATGCCCGTCCAGTCGGCGACGACGCGCGCCACCACCTCGGGCGTCACGTCGGCGAAGATGATGGGATCCTTGCCCTGGATGTCCTTGAGCGCGGCCTGGGCCGACTCCAGGTCCTTCGAGAGCTTGTCGGCGTCCTTCTTGCCGTCGGGCCCGTCCATCTTCTTGCGGACCTCGAGGACCTTGTCGACCGCGGCCTTCTCCTTCTGCCACCGCTCGGTGGTCTTCGTGATCTTCTCCTTCGTGGAGGCGATCTCCGCCGTGACCTCGGTCAGGCGGTCGTCGAGGTTCTTCGCGCCGCCGGCCTTGTCGCGCTTGAGCGCGCTCTGCTCGCGCTCCAGCGTCTGGACCCGCCGCTCCAGGTCCTGGAGCTCGGGCGGCTTCGTCGTCAGCGCGATCTTGACCCGCGCCGCGCTCGTGTCCATGAGGTCGACGCCCTTGTCGGGGTGCTGGCGTCCCGCGATGTAGCGGCTGCCCAGCTGGGCGGCCGCCTGGAGCGCCTCGTCGCGGATCACGACGTTGTGCGCCTTCTCGTACCGGTCGCGCAGGCCGCGGAGCATCGTGACCGTCGTGTCCTCGTCCGGCTCGTCGAGCTTGACGAGCTGGAAGCGGCGGGCCAGCGCGGCGTCCTTCTCAAAGTACTTCTTGTACTCGCTCCACGTGGTCGCGGCGATCGTGCGGAGCTCGCCGCGGGCGAGGGCGGGCTTGAGCAGGTTGGCCGCGTCGCTGCCGCCGGCCGCGCCGCCGGCGCCGATCAGCGTGTGGGCCTCGTCGATGAACATGATGATGGGCTTGGGCGACGACTTGACTTCCTCGATCACCTGCTTGAGCCGGTTCTCGAACTCGCCCTTCACGCTCGCGCCGGCCTGAAGGAGGCCCATGTCCAGGCCCATCACTTCGACGTTCTTCAGCGCGTCCGGGACATCCCCCTCGACGATCTTCAGGGCCAGGCCTTCGACGACCGCGGTCTTGCCGACGCCCGGCTCGCCGACGCAGATGGGGTTGTTCTTCCGGCGCCGGGCCAGGATGTCGATCATCTGCCGGATCTCCCGGTCGCGGCCGAACACCGGGTCGATCTTGTTCTCCCGCGCCTGTCCGGTGAAATTGTTGGCGTACTTCGCAAGCGCGGTGTCGCCTCCCGCGCCGATCGCCGGGGCGCCCGCCCCGCCGGAGCCGCCCGACGGCGCGGCCGTGCCGGCGCCCATGAAGTTCGACCGCTCGCTCGAGCCGGAGATGAGGGTCGCATACTTCGCCTTGAGGTCGAGCCGGTTGATGCCCTCGAAGAGCGCCGACCACTCGTCCGCGCCGAGGCGCACCGGATTCGCCAGCAGCGCCTGGAGGAGGATGCCCGAGCGGATCTCGGCCAGTCCAAAGTCGAGCGAGGCCATGAGCCACGCCTGCTGGAACCATTCCACGAGCAGCGGCGAGAACGTCGGGCGTCCCGCGTTGCCCGTCTTGAGCGACTCGATGATCGTGATGAGCGATTTCTGGACCCGGCCCGGATCGACGCCGAACTGCTTGAAGATCACCTGGAGGTCGGCCGTCGCGTCCTCGATGAGCGCGTGCATCAGGTGCTCGGGCGTGACCTCGTAGTTGGTGCGGGAGACGCAGAGGCCGGCCGCCGCTTCGAGGGATCGGGTGCAGTACCGGTTCAGCCGCGCGACGAGGGCCTTCAGGTTAACTTCCACCATGGAGCCATCCTTTCACCAAGAAGCGGATCTTCGAGTCCATCCCGTCGCGCCGGCCCAGCCACGACGACCAGCCCAGCCGCGACCGCTCGGACGACAGCTGGAGCGGCGGCACCTCGTCTTCCTTGAGCCGGAGCTCGACCTCGTAGTCAAGGCCGTCTCCGTTGAGAAGGTCCGTGAGCTCCCGAAGTTCGGGCATTTTATCGCCGCAGGGGAGGAAAGCCAAATATTCCTCCAGCGACAGCGGCCCGAGCGCCACGCGGAAGGTGCAGCTGCGGTCGTAGACGCGCTCGCCGACGCTCAGGTCCTTCCCGAGCGTCGTGTTGGAGATCGCGAGGCGGTTGCGCTGGTCCTCGGGGATCGGCAGCCAGCGGCCCACGCACGTGTCCACCCGGACCGGGACGCCCTCGAAGTAGTCGCTGATCAGCGAGCGGAGCGTCGAGGCGGAGCGGGGGATCTGCGTCAGCAGGCCCGCCAGCCCGAGCAGCCGAACCTTGCCGACGTGATGATGCTCGGGCAGCCGGTCGATCCCGAGCATCATCTGGAACCGGCGGGAGAAAAAGTCGGCCCCGTCGGGCGTGAAGCGCGACGTGTACCGGTACTTTTCCCACACGCGGTAGAAGAGCGAGATCGCCCGGTGGTGGAACAGGTCCAGGAACTCGCGTTGCAGGCTCTCGTCGTCCTGTCCGAGCAGCTCCTCGGTGAAGTACGTGGGCAGGGGCGAGACCGCGCCGTAGATGCTGAGGAACGTCGTCGCCACCTCGTACCGCGGCAACCCGTCGCTCCCCTTGGACTCGGTCACCTTCGCGACGTCCGACGCCGCGAACGCGAGGTCGAGGACGGGACGGAACCGGATGACCTCCTTCTCGACGGGACCCTGGTGGCCGACGGGGACCGATCCGGGGATGCCGTACTGGAGCAGACGGACGGCCTGGAAGAACGAAAAGCGGAACCCTTCCTTGAGGAGGGCCGCCTTTACAGGATGATCCGATCTCCGGTCCTGGTCGGCCACGCGTGGATCTCCCCGTACTTGACGCCCTTCACGGTCAGGCGCACGAAGGCGTTGAGCGACACGTACTGCGAGAAGAATTCGTCGAGGATCGCGCCGAACAAGTAGGCCTCGCCTTCGCTGCCGAAGTTCTCCTCGTCCAGGTCCACCTCGACCGACAATCCGCGGATCGGGTGGCCCTCGAGGAGCCGGGTGGCCGGCGTCGCGGCCACGCGCTTGATGCCGTCCAGGAGGAGGCGCTGCGCGTTCTCCGCCTGCCGGTCCACGCGGGCGCGGAAGTTGTAGAGACCCAGCAGCGTCCGCAGCGTGTCCAGGTCGATGAGCGACAGGTAATTGAGAGCCATGTGCGAGAGCAGCCGCCAGTGGAGGTCGCTCCCGATCGGCGGCGGGATCGCGCCCGTGGGGCGGATGATGTTCTTGAAGCGGACGAACGTGGGCGACTGGCTCGTCGGAACGGAAACGTCGCCGAGCTTGAGCTTCGCGGGGAGCGCGCGGTTCGTGCAGGTCAGTTCGAGGGAGAGGACTTCGATGTCGGGCGTGGCGCCCGACGCATCCGCGGGCAGCGGCTGGAGGAACACGTCGTTGCCGTCGTCGGTGACGGACGGCTGGAGGCGCGACCGGTAGAAGAGCGCCTCGCCGCCGGGCGGCCGCGTGAAGCGGAAGAGCGGCCGGTACTCGCGGCTCTTGCCGACGCCCTTGACGACCCCGCTCAACTTGTCGAGCGTGAAGATCTCGTAATGCTGCGAGTTGTCCCCCGAGGGGCGGATCTTGTACTCGGTGCGGGTCTGGTCGAGCCGGATCGGATCGGCTTCGTGGGCGAAGAGGTTCACCGCGGGGGAGCAGTGGAGCAGGACGTTGGCGGCCGTGACCGGAGGCATCTCGTCCGGCAGCCGCGACAGCTCGAAGATCAGCTCGAAGGAGGATGCCGCGCCGAGCGACTGCAGGCCGTCGAGCCCCGTCACGTCGACGAACATGAACTTGGAGGGGAAGGCGAAGTATTCCTGCAGCAGGCGGAAGCCGGTGTAGGAGTTTCCCGGGAAGGGGAGCAGCAGCTCCTCCGGCCCGAAGCCGACGGGACGGATCGTCGCCTTCGACAGCTCGACGGGCTTGCCGCCGGCGGCCTGGACCGTGATCCGCTTCAGGTAGCGCCGGAGGCAGAGGTAGAGCGAGCGGCTCGCGGCGGCGTCGCCCGCCAGGTGGAGCCGGATCGCCGGGATCGCGACCTTCCCGGGCTGGACGCCCTCGGCCATCTTGAACTTCACGCGCAGGCTCGGCGGCGTCTCGGTCCGAAGCGCGACCGCCTCGATCGAGAGCGGCAGGAGCGTCACGTCGAACGCGGTGCGGTAGCGGCAGGGCGTGCCGTCCACCGGCACGGACTGCACCTCGGTGCCGCGGGGGACGGAGCGAACTTCCTTGGCGGCCTGGGGGAGCGCCTCGAACTGCTGGATGGTCATCGACGGGATGGCCCGCAGGTAGTGAGGCCAGAACATCTCGATGAGCGAGTGGGTGAGCTCGGGGAGCTCGTCGTCGAGCTTCTGCCGGATGCGGGCGGTGAGGAACGAGAAGCCCTCCAGAAGGCGCTCGACGTCGGGGTCGCCCCCGGCTTCGCCGATGAAGTGGGCGCCCTCGGGATTCGCCTTGGCGAACTCCTGTCCCAGTTCCCGCAGGTACGCCAGCTCGTCCTGATAGTACTTGTTGAACACGCGTCACGCTCAGGTGCTAAGTCGGATGTGGCCCCCGGGGTTGACGACCGTGTCGAAGCTGATCGTGGCCCCGTCCTTCGAGACGACGATCCGGGCGGTGACCTGGAACCGCAGCGTAAGGATCTCATCGCCCGCTTCGACGTGGGCGATGTCGATGCTGGTGAGCCGCGGCTCGTACTTCTCGATGCAGGACCGCAGGTTCCTCATGACGAGGTTGATCGCGTCGGGCGAGGCCTGCGTGATCTCGGACGGGGACGGCATTCCCAGGTCGGGCTGGGCGGGCGCGTCGCCGAGCCGGGTGTTGAGGATGTGCTGGAGATTCCGGAGGACCGAGCGGGTGATCTCGTGGGTATTTTCGTTGAGGGTGCGCTGGCCCTTCGTCCCGGGCCTGGCGAGGCGCTCCAGAATCGATCGTTCGCTGGACATGCCGTCCCCGCCCGGCCGCCCCGTTCCGGCCGGCAGGCCGGAACGGGAGGCTCGGGGTTACGGGTTTAGATTTCCGCGCCCTTCTGCTGGATGTCGTTCCACTTGATGTCGTCCTTCTTGTTCTTGGCCTTGTGCTCGAGCTCCAGCGTCTTGGAGGTGAAGCTGATGCTCTCGAGCATTTCCGAGCCGCTGAACGAGATGGAGTCGCTGGTGATGCGGACCTCGTCCTTCATGCGGATGTAGAAGAAGTCGCCGCCCTTGTCGTCCTCGACGACGATCGTGACTTCCTTGAGCAGCTTTTCCTTGAGGCAGGCGATGAGCAGGATGGGGCTCGCGCCGTTGACGTACTTGGTGACGCTGACGCCGGAGAACCCGACCGTGCGGGTCGGCTGCACTTCCTGGGAGAAGTCCCAGTTGCAGCTGCCGCCCAGGCTGACTGCGAGGAGATCGTGGAAGCCGTCCTTGGAACGGCCGTCCTTCGCCGACTCACCGCCGAGCTTTCCAAGCTTAAGGTACGCTTTCAGTCCACCAGCCATGACCGGGCTCCTAAATTGGTTCCGACTCTCTCATCTCTCGTTGCTTCCGCCACCACGGCGGAAGGACATTGACAAGTTAGACGACATGATTCATGCAGCGTTACTTCTTATCCAGCTTGCCCACCAGAGACAGCGTGAAGAACGCGCCCATGTACTTGAAGTGCGGACGGACCTTCATGTCCACCTTGTACCAGCCCGCCTCGCCCGGCACGTCCTCGACGGTGATCTGCGCGGCGCGCAGCGGGCACCGGCTCCGGACTGAGGGGCTGGGGTTGTCCATGTCCACCACGTACTGCGAGATCCACTTGTTGAGCTCGCGCGACAGGTCGTCCTTCTCCTTCCAGCTGCCGATTTGCTCGCGCTGGAGCACCTTGAGGTAGTGCGCCAGGCGGTTCATGATCATCATGTACGGCAGCTGGGTGCCCAGCCGGTAGTTGAGCTCGGCGTCCTTTCCTTCCTTGCTCATGCCGAACTTCTTGGGCTTCTGGCACGAGTTGGCCGAGAAGAAGCAGGCGTTGTCGCTGCCCTTGCGCATCGACAGCGAGATGAAGCCCTCCTCCGAGAGCTCGTACTCGCGCCGCTCGGAGATCAGGATCTCCGTCGGCACCTTCGTCTCGATCTCGCCCATCGACTCGAACTGGTGGAGCGGCAGGTCCTCGACCGCGCCGCCCGACGTGGGTCCGATGATGTTCGCGCACATGCGCCACTTGGCGAAGCTGTCGGCCATCCGCGTGGCGAAGGCGAAGGAGCTCGCGCCCCACAGGTACGCCGCGTGCTGGCCCTTCACGTCCTCCTCGTAGTTGAAGGCCTTCACCGGGACGGTGGTCTGGCCGTACGGGAGGCGCAGCAGGAACCGCGGCACGCACAGGCCCACGCTCCGAGCGTCCTCCGACTCGCGGAACGACTGCCACTTCGCGTACTGCGGGCCCTCGAAGATCGACTTGAGGTCCTTCAGGTTGGGCAGCTTGAGGTAGTTGTCCAGGCCGAAGAACGACGACGCCGCGTTCGCGATGAACGGCGCGTGC
>Ga0134121_10000136_pt1 | contig 85155 bp, 58 predicted proteins | sample KB301_FD_96463 | JGI IMG/M metagenome (GOLD analysis project Ga0134121, IMG submission 96463) | Terrestrial soil microbial communities without Nitrogen fertilizer from Kellogg Biological Station, Michigan, USA - KB3-0-1 | ecosystem: Environmental > Terrestrial > Soil > Unclassified ...
AGCCACGGGCCGTGCCGCGCGAAGCCGTCGTGAGTCTTGCGAACGCACGAATCGGGCTCCAGCGAGACGCGGCAGAGATGGCCGAGGACCCGCTCACCGTAGCGTCTCCCGAGCGCGTACCACAACGAGTCGGCCAGAAGCGACGCGGCGAGGATGACCGCGAGCGCCTCTGCCAGGCCCATCCGCCCGGTGCCCGCGAGCGCCCCCGCGGCGATCACCAGCGGCGCCGAGGGCAGCGGGATCCCGAGCTGCTCGGCGAGGACCGCCAGGAAGATGACCAGGTACCCGTTTCGGGCGAGATATTCCAGCGGATCGTGGATCATTCCTGTTCGGCGAGCACCTGCGCCTGCGACTTTCCGTACGGAAAGAATCCCGCCTTGTCGCCCTTGTCCCAGGCTGCTCGCTGCTCCGCGCTGCCGATGTCCCAATCGGGACGACAGCGCTGCAGCGCCGCGCGCAGGTCCTGGCGCAGCTCCTCCACCGTCGGCCGGCCGAAGAACCAGTAGCCGTTGTAGATCCTGAAGACACGCAGACCAGGCTCGAGCACCAGGGTGTGCGGGATCATGGGATTGTGAGTCGGGTCGGTGTATTCCGCGATGTCGAGATCCTTTTGCAGTTTTCGCCCAGGGTCCGAGAGAAACGTCCAGTCGGCGCCGACGGCGGCGCGGAACTCGTTCGTCTCGAGCAGGTTGTCGGTCGAGATGGTCACCAGGCGGCAGTAGCCCACCTGCATCTCGCGGTGCAGCTGGAGCAGCCCTTCATGTTGCCTCTTCTCTTTCGGGCAGAACCCTCCGCGGGAAAGCACCAGCACCAGCGGATCGCCCCCCTGCAGCTCGGAGAGCGTGCGGTGCTTGCCGCGATGATCCGACAGCTCGTAGTCGGGAAAGACCGCGCCGGGAACGATGTCGGGTCGCACGCCAGCCCCTATCCGCGGGCGCGGTCGCGGGTGCGCTCGATCTGGAGCGCGCCATCCTTGGCCGCCTCCTCGGGAGTCCTCCCCTGCTGGCGCGCGACGATGTAGGCCGCGTACCACCCCGACCAGTGGTGCTTCGGGGATTTCGCCTCGTACTCGCCATGATGAGCCTCTGCTTCCTTGAGAAGCTCGGTCAGCGTCGCGACATCCAGGTTGCTGAGTCCCCGGCCGGGAAGCCGCGTCTTGATCTCCTGGAGGAGCCAGCTGTTGCCGTCGGGGTCGCTGAATGCGGCCAGCGACGAGTAGGAGCGGCCTTCGGGGTCGGGGCCCGGCTTGCGCGGCCCCCCGAAGCCGGCGAAATGGAACACCTCGCTCACGTCGGCTCCGCGGCCGGCGAGCTCCCCGCGTGCCGCCTCGATGTCGGACACCACGAGATACAGATTCCGGACCGAGCCCGGGGCGGCCGTCGTGATCCCCTTCCCGAAGTGGATCGAGCAGGGCGAGCCGGGAGGCGTCATCTGCACCACCCGCCAGTTGTCACCGGCCTTGAAATCGGCGTCGACCCGCCAGCCCAGGCCCTCGTAGAAGCGCTTGGCGCGATCGACGTCGGAGACCGGAAGGACGACGACCTCGAGCTTCAGATCGGTGCTCATATGTGACCTCCCTTTCTTGTGGCGGATGGAATCACGTTCGCGCAGCGCTTCGCGGCGCCGCCTTCGCGGCGAGCTCGTCCAGGCTCTCTCCGAGCACCCGGTTGAAAGCCGGGAACGGGTGGATGACGTCGGCGAGCGTCTTCAACGGAGTGCGCAGCTTGATCGCCAGCACCAGCTCGCCCACGATCTCGCCCGCACGCGGCGTGACCAGGGTCGCGCCGACGAGCACTCCGCGCTCGCGGTCGCCGACCAGCTTGAGCGCGCCTCTGTGGAAGTCGTGGATGTAGCCTCGCGCCGTCTCCGCCGGGTCGGCGCCGGCGACGATGACGTCGATGCCTCGCGCGCGCGCGGCGGCCTCAGACAGCCCGACCGACGCGATCTCGGGATCGGTGAACGTCACGCGAGGAACCGCCGTGTGATCGGCCCTCGCGTCGAGGCCGCGCAATCGACGCGCGACCACCTGACCGTGGTAGTAGGCGAGGTGCGTGAACCCGCCGAGTCCCGTGACGTCGCCCGCCCCGAAGACGCCGGGGCGCGCTTCGAGCGTCGCCGGGTCCACCTTCAACCAGCCGCGCTCGGTCTGTGCGAGCCCGACGGCACCCCACGCATCCGCGTTGGGACGGCGGCCGGTGGCCACCAGCAATCGGTCGGCGCGCACGACGGCTCCGGACTTCAGACGGATCACGACGGCCGAACGCTCGCGCGAGGGTCCCATGAGCGGGTGTTCGACGGACATGCCGGGATCCCCGATCATCAGCATGATGCCGTCCGCCTCCAGGTGTGGCCGGAGCGCGGCACCGGCCTCCGGCTCCTCGAGGCCGAGGAACATCGGTCCGGCTTCGATCACGGTCACCCTGGATCCGAGGCGTGCGAAGGCCTGCCCCAGCTCGATGCCGATGGCGCCTCCTCCGAGGATCGCCAGCGAGACCGGCAGCTCCTTCGGAATCGCCGCCTGGCGGTTGGTCCAGAACTCGACCGTGTCCAGGCCTGGGATGGGTGGGATCGCCGCGGTGCTGCCGTTGGCGATCACCACGGCGCGGCGCGCCACGAGCCGCTCGCCTCCAACCTCGACGGTGCGTAGGTCGGTCAGTTTCCCTTCTCCTCGGATGAGCCTGGCCCCGGTTGCCTCCATCGCGGCGGCAGGCCGGCTGTCATCGAGGTTGCGGGCCATCCAGAGCACGCGCTCGGAGACCTTGGGAAAGTCGACGCTCCATTCCACGCGCGAGGCAGCCAGGACGCGAGCGCGCCCGGCCTCGGCCAGGCTTTCGCTCGAGCGAAGCAGGGTCTTGGAGGGCACGCAGCCCCAGTACGGGCACTCGCCTCCGACCAGCTCCCGCTCGACGACCGCGAGCGTCAGCCCGCTGTCCCGAAGACCGACCGCGATCGCTTCTCCGGCGACGCCACCACCGAGACAGACGACGTCAAATTCCTGGGACACCTTCCCTACCTCTGTTTTTGGAAAGTTTTCGAATTCTAGGAGAGGACTCCGCGCGAGTCAACGGCGTGTCCGTACAACCACGTATGCCCTGCGTTGCGACTCAAGACGCGAGCGGTGCCTCGGCCCATTGACACGGTCTATGCACGTTCCTAGACTGCGCTATTCCTTGTGAATGGATCACAAGATGAACCCGGAGACCAGGAGGCGATCGTGTCGAAGATCAAGTATCTGGTTGTCTTGGTCGCGGTGATGATGGCGCCGGGACTGGCCCTGGCGCAGGCAGAGCCGCCGAAGTGGGGTTACGTCGAGGCCGGGTACATCGACTTCAATCCGAACGATGGGCCCGACGACAACGGCGGGTTCGTGGGCGGCTCGATGAAGCTGTTCAAGAGCTTCCATCTGGTCGCCGAATACGACGACGTGGGCGGATACACCTTCTGGAACGCGGGCGGCGGCTGGCACGGCCTGCTCGGCAAGAAGGCGGACCTGTACGCCCAGGCCGTCTGGGCCAACATCAAGGTCGACGACAACGACATCGACGAGAATGGCTACCAGATCCAGGGCGGGGTCCGCTGGAAGATCGTCCGGTGGTTCGAGCTCAAGCTGCAGGCGAACTGGGTCAACTACGGCGGAGACGTCGGGGAAGACACGACCGGCGAGGTCGGCGCGCTCTTCACGTTCCTCAAGGATCGGATCGGCGTCGGCGCCGACTGGCAAGGCGGCGGCGACTCCAAGACGGGCCGCGCCTTCGTGCGGTTCAACTTCGGAAAGTAGTCCGGCGGGCGCGCCCGGCCGGGGCCCACGCGGCCGGGCCGCCCGGCCGGCTCCGCGCGCCTAGTTCTTCACGGCCTCGCGGGCCGACTGTCTGGCCTGCTGCATGTCGTTCATGAGCTTGTAGGACACGTAGTACTTGAAGATGTTGCGCACGTAGGTGGTCGTTTCGAGGCCGATCCTCTCGGCCGTAACCACCTCGACGTTGTTGAACCAGACGTTCGGGTCGAGGCCGCGTTTGGCGGTCGCCTGGCGCAGCTTCCTCATGTTGCCGGGCCCGCAATTGTAAGCGGCGAACGCGAACAGCGACCTGTTGACGTCGTCGAACGACGCGTCCGGGAAGAATTTCGTCATCAGACGGTCCATGTATTTCGTGCCGGCGTGGACATTCGGCTCGGCGAGCGTGATGTCTCCGACCTTCAGCTCCGCGCCGGTGGCCGGCATCACCTGCATCAGGCCGATCGCCCCCACGGGGCTGCGGGCCTCCTGGTCCAGCTGGGATTCCTGATAGGACTGCGCCGCGAGCATGAGCGGGTCGAAGTGGTACTTTGCTCCGTAGGCCTTGAACAGAGCGATGGTGGCCTGGAACCGCTTGTACTCCGCGGATCGAGTCGGGTCCTGCAGCTGGCGTATCCGCTTGCTGTATTGCCGAAGGCGGGCCGACAGGGTCATCGACGTCTTCTGGACGGCGTTGACGTAGCCGTCGAGGATCGCCGCCTTGAGCTTCGGGTTGCCCTTGCGGACGGCCCATCCGGAGACAGCAGCAGCCCGGGTCACGGCGTCCATGTTGATCTTCACGTGCGGCAGGACAGGGACCCACATTTTCGCGACGACGTCGTCGACGATGATCGCCTGGAACAACCCCAGGTTGAGCATCTCCATCATGTCCTCGTCTTCCAGCGCCTCGGGCACTGTCACGAGGGTCATCGGCTCCTTCCCGGACGCCTTGAAGCGCTCGTTCAGGGCCGTGAGGCTCTCGTAGGCGCTGGAGGACGGACGCACGTGCACCGTCTTGCCGGACAAGTCGTCAGCGGTGGTGATGACGGGGGACTTCGGGCCGGTCAGGACGACCTCCGACTGGGGAATGGCGTCCGGCGCGACGACAAAATCGACTATCGCCTGGCGCGCGTCGGTGACGAGCAGGTTCCCGACGGCGATGTCACCCAGCCCGTTCACGACGTCCGGCAGGAGCCGGTCTCTCGTCGTGGGGATGATGATGACCGTGAGGGGCCGCTTGCCGAGCTGCGCGGCCAGTTTCTGATTGAGATACTTCTCGAAGCCGCGGACGAGATCAGCCGAGTATCCCCGCTCGCGCCCCCGCTCGTTGAAGAAGAAGGTCCGGCTGTAGGGAGCCAGGACCCGGATCACGCGTCGTTCCAGCATGACGTCGAAATCTCCGGTCGAGGTCGTCGCCTGTACGGTCGGCAGCGCGCGCGGGGGCCCCTGCCGGGGCGGCGTCTGCTGTGCCGACGCGCCGGTGGCCGGCACCAGGAGGCAGAAACAGGATGCGGCAACGAAGGAACGCGGGGTCACGCTCGGCCCTCGGCGCGTATTCTAGTGCCTTCGCACGCTCGCTGACCGGCGCTCTTGATCACGGAGGCCCGCCATGCACGGGGACTCCGGCTACTTGACCGGTTCGTACTTGTACTTCTGACCGCCCGATCGGTGTCGCTGGGGCTCACGCTCGGGCCGTTCCGTCGTTGACAGCCCGCGATCGCGGGGACTAGGCTAGCCCGACCTGTCGATTCCGATTCCATCAATCCGACGCTTGCAGCCCTCCATGGGAGGCAACGATGTTGCTGGCGCGACGTGGCGGCGTTCCCTGGGCTTACGCTCTGATCTGCGTCGCGGCGTGGCTCCTCTCGCCGGGCCCGCCCGCACAGGCCGCGACGCGGGCGGGCGAGACGCTTGCTTCCGAAGCGGCCCAGCACGACACCGAGCTGCTGGTGCTCTTCAAGGACGGCCTCCTCGACGCCAACTGCCAGGATCGCAAGGTCATCATGACGGAAGTGACGAAACCGCCCGCGGAGGCTCCTGCGCCCGGCGCGGTGCCGGCCGGCCCGTGGGGCGAGCGCTGGTACATCGCTCGATGCGACAAGCTGGTCGCCTGGGACGTGAGCTACACGCCGACCGGCCAGGGGAGCGTCGAGATCGGGTTCCGATTCGCCGACGAGTTTCGCGACAGCTCGATCCCCGATCAAAAAAAGGATCATTATCAGGATGGAATCGTCATCTGGCGCAATCCCGACGACGCCACGGTGCCCTTCCTGCTGAAGTTCAACGTCAACACCCAGATCCGATATCTCAACACGACCTCCTCCGACGATACGTTCACCGACCATCTGGGCGTCGTCCGCGACGTGAACCAGCGCAACGACATCACGGTGAACCGCACGATGTTCATCCTCGGCGGCTACATCTTCGACAAGAGGCTCCGTTACAGCAGCACCGTGTGGACGTCCGCCGGCGCGGCGTCCATCGTCGTGGCAGGGACCATCGGCTGGCAATTCAACCAGGGTCTGACGCTCACGGGCGGGTACACGGGCGTTCCGGGCAGCCGATCCCTCGTCAATACGTTTCCGTTTTTCACGGGCACCGACAGGAGCATGGCGGACAACTTCTTCCGGCCGGGCTTCACGCAGGGACTCTGGGCGAACGGGGAACCGGTGAAGGGGCTGAACTACCTGATGTTCGTCGGCAACGGCCTCAACACTTTGAACATCTCGGCGAGCAAGATCGATACGAACCTGATGTATTCCGGAAGTGTCTGGTGGGAACCGCTGGGAGACTACGGGCCGCCGGGCAAGTCACGCAACATGTACGACGACTACTTCGCCTCCAGGAAGACGCGGATCCGGCTTGGAGCGGCGCACACGAGATCACGGGAGGATCGCTTTTCGAATCTCGATCAATCGAGCCCCGAGAACACGTCCCTGTACAACTCCGACGGCGTCCTCACCTTCTCGACCGGAGCGTTCGCTCCGGGGGTGACGGTCGACAAAGCCACCTACGAGATGACGGCCATCGACTGGGGCGTGAAGTGGAACGGGTTCGCGTTCAACGGTCAGTACTATTTCCGCGGGATCAATGACTTCGAGGCCGACGGACCGCTTCCGCTCAGCTCGACATCCGACCACGGCTTCGAAGTGTCGGCGAGCTACTTCGTCATTCCGAAGAAGCTGATGGTGTACGGCCGCGGCTCCAGAGTCTACGGAGAGTTTGGCGATTCGTGGGAGTACGCCGCCGGCACCAAGCTGCATTTCGTTCCGACCGAGCGAATGTGGCTCAGCGCCGAGCTGATGCGGGTGGAGAAAGCCCCCTATACCGGGACATTCACTCCCTATGTCTCGGGTCTGACCGGCTGGGTGCCGATGATTCAGGCGGTCATCGCTTTTTGATCACGGCTCCAATGGCGAGGATAGGCGCGCGCCGAGCACGCTTCCGGTTGATTCGACCTAACGTGAAGCGCTCTCGGGGACGACGGGATGCTGCCGTGTCCCTCGACGTCGCGGCGGGGGCGGGATTGGCAGCGGCGTGGAGGAAGACAATTGCGCCACCCACGCCTCGGTCTGTCCATTGTGCGTTCCCGTGCCGACGATCGTCCGGCCATCGGCGCTGACGCCATTGGCGGCGGTCAGGGTCCATCCCGTCAAGTCGACGTGGAGAGAGGGCAGGTATGTGTTCAGGTCCACCATTCCGAGCGACGGCGTCCACATCATCGCATGGTCGGGGGACGTGAGGACCCCCACGACGACCGAGCCGTCGCCGCTGACGCCGTAGGCGCGCGAGGCCAGGCCCGGCAGGGTCCCGAGGTTCACCATGCCAGAGGCAGCCGTCCAGAGGAACGCGCGGATGCCCGCTAATCCAGAATTGCCATAGCCGACAACCGTCGACCCGTCCGCGCTTACGCCCGCCGCGTGCGAGATGGTTCCTCCCGGCATCGTCCCCAGATCCTGCAGGCCGTCCTGGAGAGTCCAGCGAAATGCGTGGTCACCCAGCCCGGCGGTGCTCTCGCCGACGAGCACCGTGCCGTCGGAGTTGCCGTCCCGGGCGATGGAGTACCCCCCGCCCAGGGTTCCGAGGCTGAGCATGCCAGAGGCAGACGTCCAGCGGAACGCGTCGTTGACCGGATCGCTGAAGCCGGCGACGACCGCGCCGTCTCCGCTGACGGCGTTGCCGTAGGTGTTGTATGCCTGCTGGTCTCCCCCACCATCCAGGGGCAGGCCGAGGCTGACCATCCCCCCCGCGGAGGTCCAGCGAAAGGCGCGCGCGCCTTCCGTGGCGTAGACCGTCCCGACCACCACCGACCCATCATCGCTCACGTCGGTGGAGTACGCGGTCGTTGCCCCGGGGAGCATGCCCAGGTCGACCATGCCTCCCGCACGCGTCCACCGGAAGGCGCGGTAGCTTCCCGACGAGCCGACGACGACCGATCCATCGGCGCTGGCGCGCGCCGACGACGATTGCGTTCCGCCCGGAAGGAAGCCCAGCCCCGTGAAGCTCTGGGACCGAGCCTCAGGTGCCGCAAGATCGGTCATCACGAGAGTCGTGGCGACGAGCAAGGCAAGGCGGCTGGCGTTCATCGGTCGATGAAGTCGATGGTACACCCGATAAGAGCCTTTGGATCATGGTGCCGGGGCCGGGAGTCGAACCCGGAAGGCCCGAAGGCCAGGGGATTTTAAGGCGGCGGGAAAGGGGCAGCGAACACAGGCGTTAGCCAATTCGTTGCCCTTTTCCCGTCCGAGGAGTCCGAGGAGGGTCGTAGAGTCCGAGGATTATGGACACCCAGATGGACACCTGTTTTCTGCACCCTGCGGCCAACAGGCATCCTTGACCCGTCTCAACGAGGCGTGCCGGTCCTGTTGAGATCACTCGCCTCGAGAAGCCGCACCGCCTCGGAATGGCCACCGGCCTCAGCCAGGCTCAGGGCCGTCTTGCCGCTCTTGTCCTGGGCGGTCGGGTCGGCACCACCGCCAAGAAGGGCGGCGACGGTCTCGGCGTGACCGCCGGCGGCGGCAGCCATTAGCGGTGTCCAGCCGGTCGCCACAGCTGCATTGATGTCGCTGCCCAGCCCGAGCATGGTTCTGCAAATGTCGGTACGGCCGCCGTGGGCGGCCGCATACAGCATCGATGAACCTGCTTCGCGCAGATGCGCGTCGAGCTCACGGAGTGTTTTCTTGCATGCATCCTGCCCCGGGTCGTCCCGGCATCCGGCGGCCGCCACCTGGCACACGAGATGAGCCATCAGCTCGCTGTCCTGCTTCTGCCCTTGATCCTGGAACTTCTTCGTCTCGACTTCGGCGCACACGTCATGCACGACGTCGCCCCAGGACGGGGGCGCGCCGGTAGCCGTCGTGATGGTCGCAGTTCTGACGCTTGCCTGAATCGCCGTCTGGATGGCGGGGGTGTCTCCGCCCATGCCGGCGTCCTTGAACGCCGCGGCCTGGGTGGTCCCGCCTTCGTCGTATTCGACGATGACCCACACGTTCACCGGATCGTCCGGCAGCTGCCCGCTCACGACACGCCGAACGCTCTTCGCGGCGATGTTCACGCTGATCTTCTTCGACTCGAAGGAGATGGCGTCTCTGCCGACGGTCAGGCTCCCCGAAGCAAGCCAGGCCGCGACCTTTCCGCGCTTTTCCGGGGTCCGGTACCAGACTCCGTCGAAGGTCCGCGCGCCGCCGGGCGGTGGTGCGCTTCCGAGTTCGGGGGCGTCGGACGCGACCACTGCGACTCCCGGCACCACGCATCCGATCAGCAGGAGCAGGATGACGAATCGTCTCATGACGCACCTCCAGTCATTGCCATGCCAGCTCACGGCTTGAGTTTCCCGGTCTTCGAGTCGATGGCGTACAGGTGACCCGGCTTCTGCGGCTTGTCGATGAAGGTCTGCGTCGCCGAAGTGACGAAGAGGCTCCGATCCGTGATCAGCGGCGCCGAGGAAACGCCAGTCCCCGTGCCGAACGACCAGAGCTTCTTACCCGTGGCCGAATCGATGGCGTCAAGGGCCGCCCCTGCCGAGATGTACACCGTGCCTCGCTGAATCCCCTGAATGGAGACGACGCTGCTCCGGCCGAGGGACCAGGCTTCGCGTCCCGTAGCCGCATCCAGCGCGCGCAAGGTCATCCTGGGCATGAGCTGCAACCCACCGTAGCTCACGACGTACACGAAGCGCTCGTCGGCGGCGATCCCTTCCTCGATTCCCTTGGTGGCGAATCGCCACTTCTGCGCGCCGGTCGCGACGTCAAAGGCCGCCAGCGTTTTCTCCGTCTCGAGATAGACCATGCCGCCTGTCACCATCGGGGCGCGTCCGACGCCGTGACGGCCGCCTTCGATCGACGCTTTCCACTTGGTGGCCCCCGAGGCCTCGTCGAAGGCGTAAAGAAAGGTGTCGTCCTCCGAATTCGCGACGAGCACGCGACCGGCCGTGACGGCCGGCTCGGAGACGAATCCGCCGTCCACGCTGCGGGTCCATCGCGCCTGACCCGATTCCGCGTCGACCGCGTGGACATAGCTCGTGTTGGGGGTGTCCCCGCGGCGGAACGGCCAGTTCGTCACGTAGAGCGTCCCGCCCTGCAGCAGAGCTTGGCCAGGCGGCCGGGGATTTGCGCCCCGAGGCAGGGTCTCGAAGGTCCACCGCTTCTCACCCGTCGCTGACTCCAGGGCGTAGAGAACGGCGTCCCCCGAGACCACGTACACCTTGTCGTTCGCGACGATTGCAGACTCGTAGATCTTCTCCCCGGTCCGGAAGGCCCACCTGCGATTCCCGCTTGCCGCATCCAGAGCGTACAGGCTGTGATCCTGGGATCCGATGAAAACGCTCCCCGCCTCGACGACCGGCGTCGCTTGCACCTCCTTCTTGCCGGGACTCCCACGTGCGAGCGCTGCGCTCATCATCTCCGGCAAGGTCGTGCCCTCGGGAACGGTGATTACCTCCGGGCCGCTGGTGAGCCCTTCTCCCGTCTGGAAACGCCATCGCAGGCGACCGCTGGACGAATCGATGGCGTAGACCGCCCCGTCCCTCGAGCCGACGAACAGCACGCCGTCGGCCATCACCGGGCTCGAGCCGCTGCCGGCGAACTCGGTTTTCCAGCCGACCTCACGACGATCGAGGGATGCCGGTTGTGGAGCGGCGACGGCGACCGTCGGCCAGATGAGGAGCAAGGTCAATGCTGCTGCTTGCGAAGGAGTCACCACCCCGCCCCTGACGATTGCGGTTCGCACCGCGCCGAGGTCGGTGACCTCCGACGCGACGGACAATCAGGCAATGGACTCAGAATGCCGCGATTCTACCGGATCCCAGCCCATAGCGATATGGTCGCGGGTACACTTGCTGGTGCCGACACCTCAAATTGCAGCAGCGTGGCGAACGTCAGGCGTGCTTGAAGGCCATGGCCGCGTTCGACAATGATCTTTGAAGAGACGCCCGCCACAATCGCACGGCTTCGTGATCGGACTCCTCTTTGCCTTGACAGGATGGACCCATCGCAGTATAGGTGGCCCCAATTAGCTGCACATATCAACACTTGAGGCGGAGAAGTTCGGTCGGAATGACGCGGGCGTAAGGTGCGTCGCGCAGCCGGCGCTCATTGTCGCTCCATTGAGGTCCTGCTTCTTCCGGGGCCTCGCAGTAGGGGGGGGAGAGTCGATGAAATCCGGGACGCTCTTGTCTTGCCTCGTGTGTCTTCTGTCGGTGGGTGCCAGTTTCGCGGGAGGGCCCTGGTACGTGGCGCCGGGGGGTCTCGACGCCAATGACTGCCTGAGCCCCGCGACACCGTGCGGCTCCATCAATGCCGCCATCGGGAAGTCCGCGAGCGGCGACACCGTCTATGTCGCGATCGGGACCTATACGGGCACCGGCGACGAAGTCGTCCGGCTCGACAGGTCCCTGACCCTCTCGGGCGGCTGGAACAGCGCGTTCACCACGCAGTCGGGCACGTCCGAGATCGATGGCGGGACTGCGCGACGGGGCGTGACGGTGGGCGGCGCCGTGACGGCGACCGTCGAGCGCTTTGTCATCCGGCGGGGACATCCCTTCGCAGACGCGGGCGGTGCCGTCCGGAACGGCGCGAACTCGACGCTCACCCTGAAGGGATGCACCTTGAGCGACAACGAGGCCTCTCAAGGGGGCGGCGGCGCACGGAATCCCGCCGGCGGCACCCTCATCCTGAACGACTGCACCATCAGCGGCAACAGGGGTGGGAACGCGGGGGGCGCGATCTCGAACGAGGGCGCCTTGACTTTGAACACCACCAGCCTGCGCGGCAATACCGCGGGTGATGGAGGCGGGATTTACAACCAGGCGCCCGGCAACGCGAACCTGATCGACAGCGTCGTCAGCGAAAACACGGCTTCTTTCGGCAGCGGCATCGCCAACCAGTCCGGCGGGGTGGCCCTGACGGGCAGCGCCATCGTCGACAACCTCGGCCCGATGTTCATCCCGGTTTGGGGGGTCGGGATCCAGAACAACGATGGCCGCGTGATCCTGACGAACACGACGGTCAGCGGCAACAAGAGCCGATTCCAGTCATCTGAAGGAGGCGGGATCTGGCAGAACGGCAACAGCGCGGTGCTGACGTTGAACAACAGCACGATCACGAACAATGTCGCGTCCGATGGCGGGGGAATCTACAACGCCGGCGGCACGCTCGTGACCTTGCGGAATTCCATCGTGGCGGGGAACGTGGCGCCGAGCCGACCGGACTGCGGCGGCGTGTTCACGGGCGACAACGCGTCGGCCGGATTCAATATCATCGGGAACACCTCCGGGTGTGCTTTCAGTCCCGGGCCGGGCGATCGGACCGACATCAGCCCCCTTCTCGGCCCCCTCCAGGACAACGGCGGCCCCACGCCGACGCATGCCCTCCGGGTGTCGAGTCCGGCCATCGACGATGGAAACCCCTCCGGCTGCACCGACCAGGACGGGAACCCGCTCATCGCCGATCAGCGGGGCGTCGCCAGGCCCCAGGACGGCGATGGGAACGGGACGGCCGTTTGCGACATCGGGGCCTACGAGCTCCGGCCCGATGAGGTGGATCCGGACGGCGACGGCGACGGCGTTCGCGACCATCAGGACAACTGCCCGTTCGTCCCCAACCCCGGCCAGGAGGATTCCGACGGCAACGGCGTCGGCGATGCCTGCCAGGGGGGGAACGACTCCTGCGCAGCGCCGACCGTGATCGCCTCCGTTCCGTTCAGCGACATGGTGGACACGACGAACGCCACGACGGGCGCCGAGGACGAGTCGGTCTGCGGCTGCAATCCGAACTTCCAGAGCGTCTGGTACGCGTTCACGCCGACCGTTCCGGGGACCGTCACGATCGACACCTTCGGAAGCGCCTACGACACCGTCCTCGATGTGTTCACCGGAGCCTGCGGGGCGAAGAGCGCCTTCGCCTGCAACAACGACTCCTCCGGCGTGCAGTCGAGCGTGACCTTCAGGACCTGCGCCCGCGGCGTGACCTACCTCATCGAGGCCAGCCACTTCTGCTTCTCCGGCGGCGGGACCCTGATGCTGCACGTGGATTCGACTCCCGGGGTCCCGAACAGCGATGGCGACGCCGTGGACGACTGCACGGACAACTGCCTTTACACGGACAATCCCGATCAGGCCGACGGAGACGGCGACGGGGTCGGCGACGCCTGTGACAACTGCCCGGCCGTGCCCAACGCCGACCAGGCGGACGAGGACTTCAACGGGGTCGGAGACGTCTGCGCCGCGTGCCCGGCCCATCAGGACGAGGATGGCGACAACGTCTGCAACGACGTGGACAACTGCCCGCTCGCGCGCAATCCGGATCAGGGCGACCACGACGGCGACGGGTTCGGGGACGCCTGCGACTCCTGCAACGGACCGGGTCAATACGACTCCGACCACGACGGGCGCTGCGACGAGTCCGACAATTGTCCCTACACTCCCAACGCCGATCAGCTCGACGGCGACGGCGACGGGGTCGGCAGCGCCTGCGACAACTGTCCCGCCGTGCCGAATCCTGATCAGGCAGACTCGGACTTCAACGGAGTGGGAGACGTCTGCGCCCTGTGTCCCCTCTTCCAGGACTACGACGGGGACAATGCCTGCAACAACTCGGACAACTGCCCCTTCGTGCGCAATCCGGACCAGGCCGACTCCGACCGCGACAGGGTCGGCAATGCCTGCGACAACTGCCCCGACGTGCCGAACCCCGATCAGGCCGACTCGGACTTCAACAATGTGGGAGACGCCTGCGCCCTGTGTCCCCTCTTCGAGGACTACGACGGGGACAACGTCTGCAACGGCGTGGACAACTGCCCCTTCACGACGAATCAGAACCAGGCCGATCGCGACGGCGACAGGCTCGGCGACGCGTGCGACAACTGTCCGACGGTGCCCAATCCGGACCAGAGCGATTCGGACTACGACGGGGTCGGGGACGCCTGCACGAACCGCGCTCCGGTCGCGAACGCCGGCCTCGACCGGACGGTCGAGTGCGCCTCACCGACGGGAACGATCGCGACGCTGGACGGGTCGGGCTCGAGCGATCCCGATGGAGACGCGCTGAGCTACCAGTGGACGGGCTCGTTCCCCGAAGGCGGCGGCACCGTCACGGGGGTCCACCCCGCGGTGACCCTCTCCCTCGGTCCGAACCCGATCGCCCTGACGGTGAGCGACGGACACGGACAGACAGCCACGGACAGCGTCGTCCTCGCCGTGGTCGATACCACGCCGCCGGTGATCACGGCTGTGCCGGCGCAGGCGGAGCTGTGGCCTCCGAATCACCGCATGGTCGAAATCGATATTGGATTGAGCGCGAGCGATCTCTGCGGCACGCCGTCGCTCCTGCTGACGTCGGTCGCCAGCAGCGAGCCGGACGATGCGCCCGGCGACGGGGACGGGAAGACGATAGGGGACATCCAGGACGCCTTGATCAGCTCGCCGGACACGAGGGTGATGCTGCGTGCGGAGCGGTCGGGAAACGGTCCGGGAAGATTCTACACGTTGACCTACACAGCGATGGACGCCGCGGGGAACGCGTCATCGGCACTGGGACTGGTGACCGTGCCGCACGATCTCGGCGCGGGACCGGAGCCGGTGATCCTCGGTCTCGAGGGAGACGGCTCCCCGGGCGGCGTGCGTCTCTACTGGAATGCCGTGCCCGGGGCGGACACCTACGACATCATCCAGGGGGACGTCGGCCGGCTCGCTCAAGCGGACGGGAAGATCTCGCTGGGATTCGTGCATGTCCTGGCAAGCGGGCAGAGCGGGACGACCTACAGGGAACAGTCGAACGCAGCGACCCCACCTCTGGGGAGCGCGTTCTTCTATCTGGTGCAGTATCGGAACGACGACGGCGCGAGCGGCTGGGGGGCGGAGTCGAGCGCGTGGCCCGCGGAGCCTGCGGCCTGCGACGTGATCTGCCCTGGAGAGCCCGGGACCGCGGGCGGTTCCGGCCGCTCGAGCCGCCGATAGGAGTGACTCGAGTGAGCAATCTCACCCGTGCTCGTGTCATCGCGTGCTTTCTGGTTTGGGTGACGACAGTGGTGCTCTTCGGACCTCCGACGGCAAGCGCGGACACCACGAAGGTCACGCTTCCCGACGGGAAAACCTACGAAGTGAAGCTGAGGCAGGGACTGCCGGTCGGATTCAAGAGCAGCGACGTGGCCGTCTCCGACTTGGCTCTGCAGGCGAGAGTCAATCTGAAGGAACAGGACGAGGCCTCGAATCCGTTTGCCTGGACGATTCTCGCAGAGGTCTTCGCGAGGGGAAGATTCAAGGTGAAAGCCACGACACCCAACGACGCGTCGGCTTTCAAGATCTTCGAGTTCGCGGGGCCGGGGAAGCTGGCGGAGGAATTGTTTTCGTGCGCGGGCTCTCCGAAAGCCTGTCCCGACTTCGACAAACCCGAGGAGTACTGGTTTCTGGTCCACCTTTCCTTCGAGCCAGAGGGAGGAGGGAAGGGATTCGAGCTGGACCAGTGGGCGCGGATGGGCCCGTCGGGTCTGGCGGCGATGAGGGAGAGGATTTCGTCGTTGAAGCAAGACTTCGGCGGAATCGTCGCGCCCGGCACGGATCCGAATGCCAAGGCGACCGTCTACGTCTATCGGAAGGGCGGGTTCGCGGGGTGCGGCGTGAAGCCCGTCATCTGGTGCGATGAAGTGCTCCTGGCCAAGGTCTCATGCGGCAAGTACTTCATGGCCCGGGTCAGCCCGGGGGAGCACACCTTCCGCTCCGACAATCCTGAATCGAAGATATCCTTTGAGTTCGGACCCGGGAGGACCTACTACCTGCGCGCCGACATCGTGCCGAACACGAATCACGAGCGAGGCCTGCTGTCCGTGGTGGATGTCGAGGAGGGCAGTCTCGCGGTCCAATCGCTCAAGCCTCTGCCCCGCGAAGAGATCCAGGACGAGAAGCTGGTCGTGTCGGAGTGAAATCGTTGGTCGCTCTTCATGGGGTGGCGCTCGCCCTCGTCTTCATTGGGCGTGCGAATGCCGGCCATACCGCACGCGGATCGGAACCGATCGTCCCGGCTGTGGTGGCAGCCAGCTGGGAGACCGTCCCGATTCTGCATCCGCGGCTGGGTCAGGCTGCGACGCTGCTGCCCGATGGTCGAGTGTGGATCGTCGGGGGCGCGACTCCAAACCCTCTGGAGCGTACTCAGGCGCCCATCACGGCGTCGGAGATCTACGATCCGCTCGCAAAGCGGTTCTCCCCCGGGCCGTCGCTTCCGAGCCGAGCGTCGTCGCCCCTCGCGGCGCCGGTGGTCGATGGCATCCTGGTCGCTGTTGGATTCGACGACAACGGCGCCCGGATCGTCGATGTCGGCAAGGGCACCGTACGACCGGTGGGACCGATGTCGGTCGTTCATGGTCAGGGAACGATGGTCCCGCTCCTGGACGGCACGGCCTTGATCTTTGGAGGCGGCGGGAGAGAGTCCCACTCGGTGGCGGAGACCTACGTCCCCGAAACGCGCAGCTTCCAGAGAGTCGGAGATCTCCAGGTCAAGCGCTTCCGGTGTCCGGCGACGTTACTGAAGGACGGTCGTGTCCTGCTCACGGGAGGAACATCCTCGGAGACGGCCACCTACAACAGGCGAATTGCCGATGCGGAGCTGTATGACCCGACGACGCGTAAGTTTACGAGGATCGCCTCGATGCGGAAGTCGCGGGATGGTCATACGGCGACCGCGTTGCCCGATGGGCGTGTTCTCATCGCAGGAGGCTATAACGAAGAGGACGGGACCGCCGCGAGCGCGGAAATCTACGATCCCAAGGGCGCTTCGTTCCGCGAAATCGCGCCGATGCGACTGCCGCGAGCGAATCACGCCGCGGCCCTTCTCGCCGACGGCAGAGTTCTGATTGTCGGAGGCAACTCCCATCTCCGTGGAAAGGACTTGATATTACGGAGCGCGGAGATCTTCGATCCCTCGACCGAGCGGTTCGTCGAGACGGCGGCCATGGAGTCGGCGCGCGAGGACTTCTCGGCCACGCTCCTGAGCACTGGCGACGTTCTCATCGTCGGAGGCTGGAGCGGCGCCGAGGGTGGCACGGCCGCATTGTTCCATCTCGAAGGGAAGAGTCGTGAATGACGCGGCAGACCCTTCGTGGGACCTGCTGTCACGCAGGCAACTCACCTGTGGCCGGACTCCGGCGGAGACGCGCAAATGAGGGCGGCCGGCACCTGCGAACGGCCTGACCGGTTCATAGTCGCTGTCCTGATCCCCGTCCTGCTCGCCGGGCGTGTGACGCCCGCGGTGGTGATTCCCGGAGAGACGCTCGCGTCCGAGACCCTGCAGCACGACACGCAGCTCGAGCTCTTCATGCAGGACTGGCTCCGAGACTCCGACTGCGCGAACGCGAACCGGAAAGTGGTCAAGACCGAAGTACAGAGCAGGCCGCTGATGATCGGCCTCGCCACGCCGGGAGGCTTCGCAGCGGCGCCAGAGGCTTCCTCGTCCTCAGGCGACGCGGAGCCGGCGTCTTCGCCGAGGACCTTTCAGGATGTCTGGTACCGAACTCCAGAGGATCGGGGGTGGCATTTTCTGGGGCGGCAGGCTTCGGGGACCCTGACCGTCGAGGCCGACGCCATCATCTTCGAATCAAATAAGATCAACTTGACGATTCCCATGGCGAGCATCTGGTACGTGGAAAGTACGCCGATTACGGAGATTGTCGGCGTAGCCCCCAATAGCAACATCGTGACCCGGACGTGGAGCGCCGTTGTATACGATGAAGACGGGGTGGTCAAATCGGCGGCTTTCAGGGACGGTTCCCGCCACGGGCAAGGCGACGCAGCAATCCTCGCGGAGCTCCGTCTCGCGGAAGCGCGGGGGCATTCCGACCCGGCAAGCGTCCAACGCGACACCGCTGTCGGCACCGGCGCCGAAGGCCTTATGGGCGAGGGCCTGGTGGAGATGCGGCACTATTCGTTCAAGATGCCGATGTCGAGCGACGGAGGCTGGCGCATCGAAAGGCCGGGCGGTCCGTTCGAGGAGGCCGTTCTTACCAAACAGCTCGAGCCGACCGGCCACGGCGCAGTCGGGCACGTGCAGATCAAGATCCTGAGAAACCAGATCGTCAGTCAGGATCTCGTCAAGAAGTCCGCACGGGAGAATGCAGACAAGATTCGCCACGACGAGAAAAAGACGATGCTCAAGGAGGGCGTGAAGCGCGACCTCTACCAGCTCCACGATGTATCGATGGGCGAGGCGACCATTTCGGGGAAGCACTTTTTCTTGATGGACTATACGACGGAGACACTCACCGACATCGAACCCTCGTCGCTCTATCTCCTCTTCCCGTACGAACGCGACAATACGTCGTTCCTCATGGTCGTCTACACGGCGGTGATTGACAAAAGGACCGGCGCGACCGACAGCTCGAAGCTCGATTTGATGAGCGTCTTGACCTCGCTTGAACTGAAGAGTGTCGACTAGGCGGGTCCGTTCGAGGCACTGAGGGAGCAAGATCGATCCGCTGACCTCCCAGTCGCCCCCTCGATCTCATGTGGCACGACCCCGGTCCTTGACAGACGCTTCGGACCGATCACACATACGGAGGGATTGTGACGCACCTGAAGACCCCAATGCTGTTGACCGCCGGCGTGGTTCTCCTGTGGTGCCTCACGGTGACCCTCCAGACCATGGCGGGCCCGGGCCCCGATCGCCGCGTGGCGATCCAGGCGCCGCTCGCGCTCCTGGTGCTGGGCGGCCCGCTGCTTTCCTACCTGCTCAGGGCCAGACGCGAGCGTCTCCGCTGGCCTCTTCTGGCCGCGCAGGTCGGCTGCTACGTCCTTTACGAAACGGGCATCTCCATCGACACCAACATCAGGGTCGACGTCTTTCTGATCTACCCGGCGATCCTGCTCAATGCCTGGATCCTGTTCCGGACAGCGCGACCCCCGAAAGACCCCACCGTCGAATTGCCCACATCAGTGCGACTCGCGGGGATCCTGGGTTCCCTCGTCGCGCTGATGGGCCTCCTGGGATCCGTGTATTTGCTGGTCAGTCCCGCCCTGATCGCGAATTACACCGCATGGGTCGCGACAGCGGACGCGGCGCCTCTACACACATTCCCAACCCCGGAGGCACGGCAGGAAGCGCTGGACAGGTTGCGGGTGCCGACTTGGTTCAGACCGTACTGCCTCGGCGCCGGCGCCGCCGGACTCGTTGTATCGTGCTACTTTCTGTGGGGAGCATGGCGGTTGCGGCGCTCCGCTCCGCGCGGACCCGCGCTCTTCATGCTCGGCGCCGTTCTGTATATGCTCGTCGCGGCGTGCATCGCCGCCGCGGGCCTCGTCTCTTCAGCGCCGATGATTCGCACGCATTTCGTCCCGGCCGTTTGTTTACTGGTGGTCACCGGGATCCTGTGGACCCTGGTTCGGAGATCGGCCGCCCTCCGGGCGACGGTCGGCCACGGATGACGCGTTCGTCTACTTTTTCAGGCGCGCCGCCTTGAGCAGGTCCGCGATCTCACGCGTGTCGGCGGACTTCTCCGCCGTCAGCCCTTCCTTGTTCTTCAATTTCACGTCGGCCCCACGGGACAGGAGCAGCTCCACCATCTCCTTGGGGCCCCAGACTGCGGCTCCGATCAGCGGGGTGTTGCCGCTCCCGGTGCGAAAGTTGACGTCGGCGCCATTGTCGAGCAGCAGCGTGGCGAACGTCAGGCATGCTTGAGGGCCGTGGCCGTTCGCAACCGAAAGCAGGGCACTATTGAGGTCCTGAATGTTGCCTTTCGACCGCTCGATCAGCGCGCGACACGCCTCAGGCGAGGGACAGCGGTGTCCGGCATCCACCAGGGCAAAATGCCCTTGCTGGTCTCGAATCGAGGGATCGGCTCCATTCTCGAGAAGCAACAGGATCACCTCCGATGCGCCGTTCATCGCGGCACGCATCAACGCCGTCTGGCCCATGGCATCCCTGGCATTCACACTCGCGCCGCGATCGATCAGGAGGCTGACCGTCTCGACGTATCCGGAAGCCGCCTCGATCAGGGGGGTTTCGTCGTTGAACCCCATCGGGAACCCCGGACCTCCCGACCTCACGTTGACGTCCACGCCGTGGGCGAGAAGAATCTTGATGACCGCGTCCCGACCTTGAAACGCCGCGCGATGCATCGCGGTGTGGCCGTACTTGTCGGTGATCTTCGGATCGCTTCCCTTGTTGAGCAACACCTCGACGACGTCCGCATGCCCCTCGAGAGAGGCGATCAGGAGCGGAGTGAGCTGGCGCGCGTCCCGCGTGTCGACCTCCGCTCCGTTCTCCAGAGCCTTCGTGACTTGGGCGGGGTCGCCTTTTTCGGCAGCCGCGATGAGGTCCGCGTTGACGCCGGAAGGCGCTGCTGGAGCGGGCTTGGCCGGCCCGGCGAGACCGAGCACGAAATCGATCCCACCGTTTGTCGACGGCAGGAAGTGCACCTCCCATGTGACGATCGTGCCACACCGGTCCACATCCCAGTGCTCCTGCCACACTCCGGGATTGCTGCTGAAAAGGAGGGATGTCACTTTCCCTTTGGCCTGAGTCACCTCGGTCCCGACGACCTGCCGGCTGTGACACTTCGGCGCCGCCATCGCGTCGCGCGCCAGGACGCTTTCCTGGGTACGGCGCTGCAGGTCTTCCGGTGCGAGCGTTTCACCGGGAATCGGCGCAGCCACCGAAAGCGTCCCGGAATACAGGACAGTGACCGCGACGAGGAGAGTGGACCGCATTGGCTCCTGGAAAGAACGTCCGTATCTCGTCGTGTCTCCCTCTTTTCACCGTCGAGCGGCGGCTGCCCGACGTGGCGTTGCCTTGGCGGTCACCGCAGTCGTTCAAATCAGTCCTTCATCTGGAACAAGGACCTTTCGGCGCCACAGATCAGATACGGATAGCCGTCATGAAAGGTCTTGAGGGCTTGGTCGTACTCATCGACGATCTCCCAGGTCCCAGGAATCGTCTGCGTCAGGGCGCTTTTCCAGAATGCCCCCTTGCCCGTCTCGCGCGCATACTTCAGCGTGCCAATGTAGCGCACGGGGCAAGGTGCCTGCTCCGGCACGCCTCCAGTCAGGCTTGTCCACTTCGGGCGTCGGGGTCGATGTGGCGGTCCCTTCGGCTTCATCGAAGCGCAGTCGAATCATCAGAGGGAGCAGGCGACGGTCCAGGTCCTGCTGCAGCACGAGACCCAGCCGGCCCTTCGACGTCTCCATCGAGAATGGGATCCGCGACCCGTCCTGGCCGCGGAACGATTCCACGGTCACACGATCGGCCCCTTTGTCCCGGGCAAACCAAATCGTCCCCTGATCGCGGTGATCGGGATTGCTCCCGTCGAGCTTCATCGTGAAGCCGGGACTCCCTTGCTCGAAGACCTTGGGCGAGACCTCCAACTCGACGAACAAGCCGCGCACGTCGTATCGGGCGCGCCCGATCTGTCTCTCATTCAAGTACCAGCCGAGCTCGCCTTTCGGATCCGCTCGAACGTCGGCTCCTTCCGGCATGAAGCCGGTGGCGCGGAGCCGCGGTTCTCCTTTCGATGAGAGCAACGCGACGCTCCCGGAATCGACTCTCATTTCGTAGTCGTGCAGTGGATTGCGGCCAATCCATGCCGATCCGGCTCGAATGAACTCGCCGCGTGGCGGTTCAGACGCCTTCACTGGAAAGGATGGCGTGTACGGCTGCAGTGCGTGTTTCCCAGCCGGCTGGAGCGTGGCACACGCCGTCGAGATCCAGGAACCGACCAGGACGAAGATGACGATGCGGAGAGATCTCGATCCGCGAAGAATTTTGGACACGGCGCCCCCCACCGGAGTCCGCTTCGGTAATGACTCCTTCTACGCCATTCGGCCACGGTGTCACAAGACCCGGGTCAGGCAATACGTAGAATCGCAATCTCTCGGATTCCGCCTTCGACTCAGGACAGCCCGGCAATGAACATCAGGTTGGTGTGACCTCAATTGCGCAGACGGGTCAGGTCCCCGACCGGATGGGAGCCGTGGCGGACCGGCCCCGCACTGGCGCCGGGGCTGGGAGTCGAACCCAGATGGCCCGAAGGCCAGGGGATTTTAAGGCGGCGGGAAAGGGGCAGCGGACACAGGACTTAGTCAATTCGTTGCCCTTTCCCGTCGGAGGAATCCGAGGAGGGTCGTAGAGTCCGAGGATTATGGACACTCAGATGGACACCTGCGTGTCTGGGCCACGGTTGCCGTGCGGGAGCGCAGGTACCGCGTTCGGGTCGTGTTCCAAATCGCGTGCGCGTCGTTCCGCCGTATACTTGTGAAAACCAAGACGCGAATCACGGCAAAGGAGGTCTGGATGAGACGCCGACCCGCAGTCCAAATGTACGCCGCCGCGACCGTGGCGGCGTTCTCCTTGCTGGCCGCCCAGGAAACCCCGTGCCAGGTCGTCCCGTCCTGGGCGACCATTCTGGACGACGGAGGCCGAACCGACACCGCGTACCAGGCGGCGATCGATCCGGCCGGCGCCATCATCGTCGGCGGGCTCTCGTTCGGCCCGAACAGCTACGGCGTCCGTCTCGCGAAGCTCGACCCGTCCGGAGCCGTGATCTGGTCGAATGTCTACGCGTTCGGAGGCGGCCTGGATGCCGTCGCCGGGGTCGTCGGAATGACCGTGGACGGAGCGGGCGACATCCTGACCGTCTGCAGGGAGAACACCGGGGTCGTCACGATGAAGGTCTCGGGCACGGGCGTCGAGCTCTGGCGGGCGATCTACGACACACCCGGCTGGGATACACCGGCCGGGATCGTCGGGGATGAGGAGGGACGAACGTATGTCGGCGGCACGACCATATTCGGGCAGCTGCCGGCGCAGACCCGAGGCGCCTTCATCGTGTCCTACGACGCGAACGGCAATCTGCTCTGGCAGGACCAGTACGACAGCAAGAACAATCAGGAGACAATCTACGACATCGCGCGCGATCCGGTCTCAGGCGCGGTCTACCTCGCAGGCGAGCTGGAAACACAGTTCGGCGGCCTGGGCCATGAGTCCCCGCTGCTCGTACGCTATACCCCCGGCGGGCGCCGGCTCTGGGCGAAGCACTACCGGAAACCCGGAACCATCGGCCTCGCTGAGAAAGCCGTCGTCGGCCCCGACGGCAACGTCATGCTCGCCGGGTCTTTCCTGGGAGACAACTTCCAGGTGATCAAGGTCGATGCCGCGTCCGGGAAGGATCTGTGGACGGCCGTGTACGCGGAGCCGACGTACGACCAACTCATCGATGTCGCGGTCGACGGCTCGGGAAACATCTTCGTCTCCGCTCATGTCGAATCGCAGCCGGAACAGTTCCCTGTCTTCTCGCACGGGATCCTGCTTCGCTACACGCCGGACGGCGCTCTGTCCTGGTCGGTCGTCGACAATCGCATGAGCGGACTGCTCGCGGTCGACGCTTCCGGCTCTGCCTACGCCGCGGCCGCTTGGCTGACGACCGGTTACGGCGCGACCGGCCAGCTGCTCTGGGCGGCCGTGTACGACAGCGGACCTGGTCTCTTTTCCCAGGGCTTCAAAGACTTGCTGATCACTCCTGCCGGAGACCTGATTCTCGCCGGCACCGGCGGCCAGGCCGACATCCACGTGGTCTCGTATCACCTGCCCTGATCGTCAATACGGCGATCCGACCGGCGTCGCCTTGAGGCGTGACCGTCATCTGCGTCTGGTGCCGGGGCCGGGACTCGAACCCGGAAGGCCCGAAGGCCAGGGGATTTTAAGGCCACGGGAGAAGGGCAGCGAACAAAGGACTTGGCCAATTCGTTGCCCTTTTCTCGTCCATATGGTCCGAGGAGTGCTCTACAGTCCGAGGGTTATGGACACCCAGATGGACACCTGTTCCTTCTGTCGCCCAGCAGAACGGGGCTGAGTTAGGCCTCCCTGGGTGGAGACCGGCTGGCTCCCGGCTGCGTGAAAGGTGGTGTGGGCAGTCTCACCAAGGTGCTTGGTATGGAGCATCTCCCCAGACAAGAAGTGCTATGCGTCCTGGCCGCGAATCCAATCGTGGGCCGGGACTTCCAGCACACCTATGCGGCTCCGGTCTCCGTGTGTTAGGTGCTCTTGAAGCGCCACCATCTCCACGAAGTAGAGAAGTACCGCTCTCGCGAGTTGCAGGGTCTCGATCAACTGGTTGACAAACGTTCCATGATGATGGTGACTGACGGCGGCATTCTCGCGGCTTGCTGACCCCCCGAGATCATGCAACACGGTAAATCGATGCGTCGATGAGTTCCGCATCGCGCGCTTGTCCTGGAGGAACCCGCCATCTTCAATGTCCCCGGACACATCTGACAAGGCTATGAGGGCCGTATTCCTATGCCTGATGATGCGTTCGACTTCTGGCTGCCAGAGCAGTGGCCCCTCGAGCTTCCGCGGCATGAACCATCGTTTCGTGAAGTAGATGCCCGAGGGTTTGCCTGGCAACCCCAGGTATTCACTCGTCGCAATGGCGACCTTGTCGAGGAGGTCGAGACAGGTTCGCTGGGCTGTGGTGAGCATGGCCGGACTGATTCCGTAGATCGCATAGTCGAGAGTGTCGGAGTACTTTCCGGTTTCGCGTGGAGCGTGGTTCAAGGCAGAGTATGCGAGATGCCGGGCTACAAGAAACTCCGATTTCATTACGTTGAACATGGCGAAGAGCGGCGGTACACCATCGCCCCGGTTGATGTGTTCGGTGATGCTCTTGACCCCAAGGCAATCCCAGCGAGACATTTTAAGATCAAGACCTGAAATTGTCGGGGCTAGGGAGATCCGATGCTTTGCCACGAATCGCTGATACTCCGTAGCTGCGGAAAGGTCTGGTGCCTGCGCTGGAAGCAATTTGGCAGCCAGGAGTGATGAGAGTTTCTGATAGGCCTGTTCGCCAGCGACCTCACGAATCTTTCCCGGGTCCGCCTTGGCCTTGCTCAGATGAGCACTCGCGGCAGCGACCAACACCTGCGGACTAGCTGAGAATTCCGCTAGAAGGAGCAGAGCTTTCGCTGCACCCGTCCGGGCGATTCCGTTTGTGGGGTCGAGTTCGAGTGCCCTCTCGTAGCAGTCATAGGCTTCGACGCGACGATAGGCGCGCAGGAGAGAGTTGCCGAGATTCGTATGGGCCTTCGCTCTGATACGCGCAGGAAGTGAAGCGCAAGAAGCAGCCTCCTGATAGAGGCGCCGGGCCCTTCGACGGACGTCAGCTGTGACCAGGTACCAGTCTGGGTAATTACTACCGGTTAGGTCAGCCTGCGCACATAGCCCATTCGCAAGGCAGTAGCTGAAGTCCCCTTTCCCGGGATTCTCGGCGTGCAGTCGTTCAAGGATATCGACGCCATCGTTTACCGCATCGATATCGGCTGCTGCGATACCAGCATCAACCAGAGCGCCGGCGGCGATCGAGTCAATTGCCCGTTGAGTGAGGAGGCTGTCTGGCTTCAGTGCGCGCGCTGCGCGGATCGCCGCGTGTGCATCGCTGTCCATAAGCACATTCAGACCGTGATCGACTTCTCGGAATCGACGCTCGACATCCTTACCTGGCATCATCCCAACCCAAGGGCGCTATCAATGCTCCGCGGTTCGGACTTCGAGGGTTTGAATCGCCCCTGGATGCCCGGGGGCCCTTTCGATTGACTCACGCCGACAGGGCAGGGGTCTGTTGACGCTGATAGTAGAGCGCCTCGAACTCCATCGGCCGGGACATGGCCAACCGGCTCGAGAAGCCGTTGTACGTTGTACGTGTCCACTCGAGGGTGGCGAACTCGACGTCTTCGAGACCACGCCAGGGACCGCTTCGCTTTACTACCTCGCTCTTGAGCAATCCTATCACCGAGTCGACCATCGCATTGTCGTACGAGTCGCCGACGCTGCCGACCGACGGTTCGATGCCCGCCTCCGACAGCGACACGGTTCGACAGATTCTTCATTCCACGGTCGATGTCATGCACCTGGCCCTCGCTTCGGGAGACGCCACCCAAGAACACAAATCGCCTCGCACCTGTCGTCGCCCTCTGCCTCAAGTTTCTACGAATCGATCCATTTTCGTCGTCTCTCCACGCGAGCCGGAGACGGGCGCGGCGCTCGCTACAGGGAGAGCGATGTAGCCGTTCATGCAAACTCCACTGTCTGGCCCTATCTTCATCAGTTTTCGCCCCGCTCTTACGCGGCCACATAGCGTCATGCTCGCGTTCGGCATCGGGCTTACGGGAAGCACCTCAAGTGCGCGGGTCTCGGAATCCGCAAGCACCCGTTGACACATGAGAACCCGCGAACGGCGTGCGTCTATCTCTATCTCTGACCCGAACTGGATAGTTCCAAGCGGGTGTCCGGACGACAACCTGAATTGTTCGACGCTCAGTGCCTCGACCGTGATTTTGCGATTCAGGTGGTTCACGGCGTACACGAACACCTGAACGTCAGGAACCGTATTCGTAAGTCTGACCTCGAACTGTTGTGGCAGCAATTCCACGTCAAGAGGACGACGGCGCTTCTGAAACCACGACTTGAACTTGTGGACCTCCGCATCGGGCTCATCGACCCGGCGGCCTCCGCGCCACCAAGCGGCGCTCGCGTAGACCCCGCCTGCGATGGTGACTATCGCGGCGGCGGCTCCCAGTGTTTCGACAATCATCGCAACCTCCTCAGCCACCCAGGAGGCTCCCGTTCCCGAGAATCAGTCCCCCTGGTTCTATGCGACGGCTAGGCTGACTATCAAGCGGCCCTCGCCCCGGCCTTCCCAGGCCACAATTATCACCCTATCAGCGCACCCGCAGTGTTCACGCGATCGAGATGTTTCGTAAGTAGTTGCAACCCTAAGGTGCCGGGGCCGGGAGTCGAACCCGGAAGGCCCGAAGGCCAGGGGATTTTAAGTCCCCTGCGTTTACCAGTTTCGCCACCCCGGCGCGGGGTCATGGGAGGAACGGGAACGCGCCGGTAGTGTCGTCAAGGGATGGCGAGGGCGTCAAGAGGCGCGGCGGCGTGAGCGGCGGTGTCAGCGGCCGCGGAGAATCCAGTCGGAGACCAGGCCGGCGTAGGCGTCGAGCGGCTTGCCGTGCGGGTGGTCGACGCGCAGCAGGCGCATCGGGTGTCCGTCGCCGGCGATCTCCCCTTCCCACCAGTGCAGGGGAACGCCGCCGCACTGCACGACGTGCGCCGGGTGCGTGAGATCGCGCCAGCGCTGGCGGAGCGACCAGCCGAGCGCAGGGACCCACGCGTCGTACTCGCGGCCGGTGTAGAGGACGATGGTGCGCGGGGCGAGCAGCTCGAGCTCCTTCTGGAGGACGCCGATTTCGCCCAGGCAGCAGAGCTTCATGGTGCGCGTGGTGCGGTCGTCCGATTCGGATACGCCGAGGGCGGTGGCGCACTTGACCATCGTCGTCAGGGCGATGCGCGGCCAGCCTGTCTCGGGCGAGCCGTGGACGCGGCCCAGGATCTCGCGCGTGTAGCGCCAGAAAGCCCAGGGAGACGTCGTGAAGCGCTCGTGGGCGGTGCGGCGGCCGTCGAGCGTCCCCGCGGGGCGCGGATCGGCCGGGTCGTCCTGGCGATGCGGCCGGCCGACGATGACGAGGCGCAGCGGATCGCGCTCGTACTCGCCGCCGATGTGCCAGGGCAAAAGCGGCGACTTGAAGCGGGCGTCGCAGCGCAGGTTGCAGACGTTCTGCGCCGGGATGCGCAGCTCCTTCTCGTAGAGCGCGGCGATCCCGGCGAAGAGCCGCGTGTCGTCGGCCGCGCCGGGCTTCATCCGCCGGAATTCATTTTCGCGAAGGCGCTGTCGCGTGCTGGCCATCGATCACGGCGTGCAGTCATCGGCCGGCGGCAGGGCGCGACCGACGAGAGTGTCCCGCGACGGCGCGCGCTCGAAGTCGAAGAGGTCCTCGAGCGTGCTCGCGTGCTGGTCGCGCGCCGTCAGGGAGAGGTGCCCGCCGCCGGGGGCGGGCAGGAAACGCGTCTCGATGAGCGCCAGGATCGACGCGTGGTCGGCGATGACGTGCGAGACATAGCGCGGCTTCGCGAACGGGGAGATGGCGACGAACGGGACGCGCACGCCGAGCTGATCGAAGCCGGGGCAATCGCCGGGATAGGGGCCCTTCGGATCGAGCGACAACGCCGGGCAGAGCGCCTCGGCGTCTTTCACGCTGGTGTCGGTGCGGCTGAGCAGGTTCACGGCGCAGCGCGCGCCGCCGCCGGGCTGCAGGCTGGCGGGCGGGTTCGACAGGTCGGCGCACTGGCCGGGCTCGACGCCATCCGGGGTCCGCGCGCCGCCCTGCGGCGCCCGCGGCGGCTTCACGTGATCGAAGAAGCCGCCATGCTCGTCATAGACGAGCAGGACGATGGTGTCGCTCCAGTGCGGCCCGTTGCGCACGGCGTTCACGACCCGCGACACGAACGCCTGGCCGCGCTGGATGTCGGTCGGCGGATGCTCGTCGTTCTCGCGCGGGAAGAGACCGGTCGGTCCGAAGTTCGGATCGACGAACACCACTTGCGGCAGCGGCGGCAGCGACGAGGCGCCCGCGGCCTGCAGCATGAAGCGCCACAGCGGCAGGAAGTGCGGGTCCTTCGCGGTGCCGAGGAACGGGCGGAAGCTCATCCCCTGCGGCACGTTCTGGTAGTAGTTCGCCCAGGTCACGCCATGCGCGTCGAGCAGGTCGAAGATCGTCCCGTTCACCGGCCGGTAGCCGTTCTTCGGCGCCAGCGTGTCGTTGGTCGTCAGGTGGCCGAACGAGGTCGCCGCCATCAGGTAGGACCGGTTCGGGAAGGTCGGACCGGGCACCGACGCGAAGTAGCGGTCGCTGATGGCGAAGTCCTGCGCCAGCGCGTAGTAGAGCGGGATGTCGCGCTGGTCGTAGTACGCCATCGTCTCGTCCTCGGCCGGCCCCTCCCCGCCGTCGTCCGGCTGCTCGGTCGCGTCGTTCACCCGCACGAAGCCGTCGTTGCGCGGATCGGCGAGCGTGTCGGCCGGGTGCATGAAGTTGAGCTCCTGGTGCGTTCCGACCCAGGTATGGTCGAGATCGGGAAACACACAGCGCCGCGCGGCGTGGAACGCGAACACCGTGCTGCCGTCGTCGTCCAGGTTCGAGTCGAAGCAGGCGAGGGCGCCCGACGGATCGGGGACGCACGTCAGCCCGTCGACGCAAAGATGGTCGTCCGGATCGCAGCCCGCGTCGGCCGGCGGGACCGGCCGCGAAGAACGCGGACCGTGGTACGGGCTGCCCGGGACATACGCCAGGGCGCCGAGGTAGTTGTCGAACGAGTGGTTCTCCTGCATCACCACGATGATGTGATTCACCTTGGCGAGTCCCTCGGCGGCGGCCGCGGGGCCGGACGCGAGCGCGCCGCCCGCCGCGAGCACGACGACGGCGACGGCGGGCAGCGATGCGATGGTGCGCTGGCTCATCAGTCTCTCCTCAGCGCCGCGGGACGCAGCGCCTGGTCGGTCTCGCGTCCGATGCGCGCGACGATCGCCGGCAGCGCCTCGACGTCGGCGAGCGTGGTGCGGAAATTCACGATGCAGGCGCGCAGGACGAAGCGCCCGCCGACGACGGCATTCGACACGAACGCCTCGCCGCCTTCCTTCAGCGTGGTCAGCAGCTCCTCGTTCAAGGTATCGACGTATTCCTCCGCCTCGGCGCGCCCCTTGAGGTCGGGCGGCAGGTAGCGGAAGGTGGCGATGCTCAGGTTGCAGGTGACGGCCTCGATGTCGGGCCGCGCCCCAGCGGCGCGGAAGAGCGCCCCGGCGAGCCCGATGTCGTCCCGTATCATCTTTATATGGCCCTTGCTTCCGGCCTGCTTCAGGCCGAGCCAGACCTTCAGCGCCCGGAAGCCGCGTGAGTTCTGCGGCCCGAGCTCGTAGTAGTTGGTCCGCGGATCCTCCTCGACCGCGTCGCCGAAGTGGTAGTAGGTCGGATGGAAGCTGAAGGCGTCGACCAGGCGCTGCCGCTCGCGCACCAGGGTGCAGCCGGCCTCCAGCGGGCTGTAGAGCCACTTGTGCGGATCGAGGGCGATCGAGTCGGCGCGCGCCAGCCCGCGCAGCTCGGGCGGCGCCTCCTCGAGCGCGGCCACCGGGGCGCCGTAGGCGCCGTCGACGTGGAACCACAGCTTCTCGCGCGCCGCCACGCCGGCGATCTCCGGCAGCGGATCGATGGCGCCGGTGCTCACGGTGCCGGCGGCGCCGACCACCAGGAACGGGCGCAGCCCGGCGGCGCGATCCTCGCGCAACCGTCGCTCGAGGCCGGCGACGCTCATGCGCTGCCGGTCGTCGACCTCGATCCAGTGGATGGCGTTGGTGCCGAGACCGGAGAGATCGGCCGCCTTCTGAATCCAGGTGTGGGTCTCGGTCGAGGCGTAGAGGACGAGCCGCTCGTCGTGACCCGCCAGACCCTCGGCGCGCAGGTCCCAGGGCGTCTTCGCGCGCCGGGCGGCGAAGAAGGCGACCAGGTTCGCCATGTTGCCGCCGCTGACCAGGAGCCCCCCGCCCGCCGGGAACCCGACGAGCTCCGCCAGCCAGCGAACCGTCTGTCCCTCGATCTCGCTCGCCAGGGGCGACAGCTCCCACCCGCCGACGTTCGGGTTCACGGCCGAGGCCAGCAGGTCGGCCAGCGCGCCGAGCGGCGCCGCGGACGAGGTGATGTAGGCCCAGAAGCGCGGGTGGCCGTTGAAGAGCGAGTGCTCGAACAGCAGCCGCGCCGCATCCTCGAGGATTTCGCCGGGAGGCGCCCCCTCCGCCGGCAGGGGCCGCTCGCCGATGACGGCGCGCATGGCGCGGGGCGTCGCGGCCCGGGTCACCGGCCCGCGGGGCATCTTTCCGAGCCACTCGGCCACCAGGTCGACGAGGCGGTGCCCGGCCCGGCGAAACTCCTCCGGGCTCATCTCGAGCGGCGCGGCGCGCTTCATCCTGGGCTCCCCGGACTCCCTGTTTGTGAGGGCCCATTGTAAGTCGGACGTTGCCAAACCCGGCTGAGGGGTGGTAAAAAGCAGGCAGTTCAGCACTCAGCCCATGTACGCCGAGCAGACGACCTATCCGCGACCCACGTTTCTGCGCTCCTGGCTGAAGCCTCTCGATCAGGCTCTCGTCGCCCGGATCGGGATGCTCGCGTCCACCTACGTCGTCACCGCCAAGGTCGGCCTCCTGATGGACGCGGTGAGCGGCTTCGCGACCACGGTCTGGCCTCCGACCGGCATCTCCCTCGCGGCGCTGTATCTGATCGGCTTCCGTCTCTGGCCCGGGGTCGCCCTGGGCGCGTTCGTCGTCAACGTCACCGCGGGCGCGCCGCCTCTGACCGCCCTTGGGATGGCCGCCGGCAACACGCTCGAGGCGATCCTCGGGGCGTGGCTGCTGCGGCGCTACGCCGGTTCGCGCGGGCTGCTCGATCGGATTTCGGGCGTGGTCGCGTTCGTGGTGCTGGCGTCGGGGATCAGCACCATGGTGAGCGCCACCATCGGCGTCGCGAGCGGCTGGCTGGGCGGCGTCATCGCCCCGACCCGCGCCGGCGAAGCGTGGCTCACCTGGTGGCTCGGCGACGCTCTGGGGAGCCTGGTGGTGGCACCTCTTTTCCTCGTCTGGGCCGAACGGCCGCGGATCGCCTGGCCGGCGAGCCGTGTCGCGGAAGCCGCGGCGCTGCTCGCGTCCCTGGCGATCATCAGCCTGCTGATCTTCGGCCCGATGTTCACCTCCGACCAGGCGATCTTCCTGCAGCCGTACGTCCTGCTGCCGTTCCTGATCTGGGCGACGCTCCGGTTCGGCTCGCACGGGACGGTCGCCGCCACGCTCATGGTCGCGACCCTGGCGATCTGGCGCACGGCGGACGGCTACGGCCCGTTCGCGCGCGGCACGTTGAACGAGAGCCTGCTCCTGCTGCAGGCGTTCATGGGCGTCGTGGCGGTCACGATGCTGATCTTCGCCGCCGGGGTGAGCGAGCGCCGCCGGGCGGAGACGCGCATCCGCGTGAACTACTCCGTGGCGCGCGTCCTGGCCGAAGCCCCGTCCCTCGAGAACGTCACCACCGGAATCCTGAAGGGAATCTGCGAGAGCCTTCAGTGGGACTGCGGCAATCTCTGGAGCGTCGATCCCGCCACCGAGACGCTGCGTCACGCCGCCGAGTGGCACCACCCGCGGCGCCGCCTGGAGGAGTTCCGGCACGCCGCCGCGGGGATGACGTTCAAGCCCGGTGTCGGCCTGGCCGGCCGGGTCTGGAAGGAGGGCCGCCCCATCTGGGTGCCGAACCTGGCGGCGGACCCGAACTTCGTCCGCGCGCCGCTGGCGACGTCGCTGGGGCTGCGCGCGGCGATGGGAGTGCCGATCTCCACCGGGCGCGAGGTGTACGGCGTGATGACCTTCTTCACCCGCCGCGTTCAGCCGCCCGACGAGACGCTGCTGCCGATGATGGCCACGCTCGGCAGCCAGATCGGACAGTTCATCGAGCACCGGCGGGCCGAGGAAGACCTGCGCCAGGCGCACGCCGGGCTGGAGCTGAAGGTCGCGCGACGCACCGAGCAGCTCTCCCTGATGAACCGCGCGCTGCAGGACGAGATAGGCGAGCGCCGGCAGGCGGAGGACTCGCTGCGCCAGCTTTCGACCCGGCTCCTGCGCGTGCAGGACGAGGAGCGCCAGCGGCTGGCGCGCGACCTGCACGACAGCACGGCGCAAAGCCTCGCGGGGTTGTCGATGAACCTGGCCGTGGCGCAGGAGTGCCGCGAGGCGCTCGACGAGCGATCGCGCACAGCACTCGACGAGAGCGAGGCGCTGGCCCAGCGCTGCTCGCGCGAAATCCGCTCGCTCTCCTACCTGCTCCACCCGCCCCTCCTGACGGAGGTCGGGCTGGTGGCGGCGGTGCGCTGGTGCGCCGACGGGTTCGCGCAGCGCAGCGGCATCGCGGTCGAGCTGGATCTCTCCGACGGATTCGGGCGGCTGCCGGTCGACGTCGAGAACGCGCTTTTCCGGATCGTGCAGGAGTGCCTCGCCAACGTCCAGCGGCACTCGGGAAGCCCGACCGCGCGCATCCGGCTGCAGCGCGAGGGCCGGCGGGTCGCGCTGGAGGTCCGCGACGAAGGGTGCGGCATGCCGCCCGGGCTCATGAGCCGCGGCGACGCGGTCGGGTCGCTCGGCGTCGGTCTGCTGGGGATGCGCGAGCGCGTGCGGCAGCTTGGCGGACTCTTCGACATCGACTCGGGCGCGCGGGGCGCCACGGTCCGGGTGCAGATCGTCCTCCCCCGCGCGGGAGCCTGACCACGATGCGGATTCTGCTGGCCGACGATCACGAGGTGGTGCGCCGCGGCATGCGCGTCCTGCTGGAGGCGCGCCCCGGGTGGCAGGTCTGCGACGAGGCCATCGACGGTCGCGAGGCGGTGGAGAAGGCGGCGCAACACAAGCCCGACGTCGTGATTCTCGACATCGGCATGCCGGTGCTCAACGGTCTCGACGCGGCGCGCCAGATCCGCAAGGATCTCCCCTCGACCGAGGTGCTCATCCTCACCATGCACGAATCGGAGCAGGTGGTGCGCGAGGTGATCGCGGCGGGCGCCCGGGGCTACGTGCTCAAGACCGACGCGGGCCGCGCCCTCGTGAAGGCGGTCGAGGCGCTCGCCCAGCACAAGACCTTCTTCACCTCGCGCGTGGCCGACCTGGCGGAGCGGGCCCTGCAGGACAGCGACCGGGAGGGCGGCCCCAGGGACACGTCCGTCCTCACCCACCGCGAGCGCGAGGTGGTCCAGCTCCTCGCCGAAGGCCGCACCAACAAAGACGTGGCGGACTCGCTGGGAATCAGCGTCCGCACCGTGGAGACGCACCGCAACAACATCATGCGCAAGCTGGGCGGCCACACCTTGAGTGATCTCGTCCGCTACGCGGTCCGCAACAACCTCGTCGCCCCGTAGAAGCCTCCCCGAAGAAGCCTGCCCGTAGAAGCCAGCCTCGGGAATTCCCGGATCGGAAAATACAGGGATCTACGGATGTGCAGCCCCTCGGCGGGACTGTAAAAGGGTGGCTCACAATCGGTCGTCAGGAGGGATCCCGATGAGCCATCAAGGTCATGCGTCGTCCCCGAGCCACGAAGCGGGTCGCCTGAATCCCGATCGTCGCCGCACGCCCCGTTCCGAGGGGGCGCTGCTCGATGGTTTCATCCGCGAGCTGCGCCGTCACACGCCGGGACGCGGCGAGCAGCGTCTGGCGCTTGCCGTCTTCGAGGACGCCGTGCGCCAGGTGTGGCGGAACCGGCGCTGGCCCCGATTGCGGCACCTGCTGCCGACGAACGAGGCCGAGCGATGGGTCGCCAGCCGCGACCGCGACTGTCTCTTCTCGTTCGAAAACGTCTGCCTCATCCTCTCCGTCGATCCGGGAGAGGCGAGGGAATGGATTCTTCGCAGGCGCGCTCGGCGGTCCGAGCCCGCCGTTGAGCGCCCGGCATTCGCCGCGCGCTTGGGTGCGGAGCGCCTGCGAAGTCTGACTTCCCTGCGTGCGTGACCCGGCACAAGCGCAGGGCAAGGCCGCGAGGGTGACGGAACCCCCTCACCCTCGCGGCCGTTTTTTTTCGGGTCGGCTGTACGTCGCTCGCCATCCTTCGCAATCGCAATCTGCGGCCCCCTTGCGGTCCGGCCAGTCCTTGCCCTATGGGCAGGGGGACGCGTTCGAACGCTGCGCGCCATTGCTCTGATATCCCTTGGTCCCTTCTTCGCCGAGCCGGTTCTTCGCCGTCACGAGGTAGAACCAGCCGTCGCCGGCGGGCGGGCTGGCCCCGTCGCTCGCGCTCGCGCCGACGACCGACGATTGAAAGCAGGCGCCGAAGCCCCCGGGAAGGCCGCTCAGCAGGCCGCGATAGACCTCGTAGACGCCGACCGATTTCTCCACGTTCCAGGTCATCATCGAGGCGTTGGCGAAGCGCTGGTTCATGACCTCGCCAGGCGGGGCGAACGCCTCGACGAGGCCGGTGTCGAGACGGAACGACGCGCTGCCCAGGGAAGGGGGCGCCGTGGCGTCGCCGATCGCGTCGAGGGAAATCCGGTAGGTCGAGCCGGCCAGCGAGACTCCCTGGAGCGGCCGGCCGCCCTCGTTGAGGGTGCCGTTGTCCACCCGGAAACTGGGGCTCTGCTGCGCCTCGGCGCGTCCGGACCAGAGGACCGCCGCGGCCACGATGACGGCCGCGATCCTCCAGGTCGCGGGACGCGACGCCGGGGTTCGTTCTCGAAGTGCGAGGCTCGCGCTCATGCTCCGTCCTCCTTCACTGGGTGACGACGCGGACCAGGATGGTGCCGGTCCCGCCGGAGAGAGGCTCGAGGGCGCGCGCCGCCACCGTCCCGGGAGCGGGTCGGGCCGGGGCGCGCATGGCGTGACCGGGCAACGGGGAGGCGACGAGGAGATCGCCTGCCGCGATCGGCGCCGCGGTCGCATCGACGTGGCAGGACACCACCGAGCCGGCGAGCGCCAGGGCCGCGCTCCGCGCGCCCGAGGCGTCCGAAGCGGCGATGCCGAGCACCGTCTGGCCCGGCAGCGCGCCCGCCAGGACGAACGGACGCTCCGCGTCGACAGGATCGGTGGCCAGCAGGTCGCCCGCGCGGACGGCATCGGCCACCATGACCGGAGTCGTGGCGGCCGGCGCCGCGGTGGGTATGGCGGCGGGCACGACGGCGGGCGTCGGGGCGGCGGCGGAGGGCACCGGACGCGCCGTGCCGCCCGATGCCGGACCGTGCGGGGCCGAACCGGGGGCGCCGTCCTGCGGCTCGTTGCCGGGCCGCCGGGCCAGCGCGACCAGCGCGTCGGAACGCGACAGATCGAGCGGACCCTTCTCTCCGATCGTCTCGCGGATGGTGCTCCAGCGCTGCAGCGCGCTCTGGTTCTGCGGCTCTTCGGCGGTCGGAAAGTCGGCGCGCAGGTGAGGCGCCCCCTCGACGACCCGATCATGCACCGGAGGATGGTTCTCGAAGCCGATCCGCAGCCCGTTCACCACGTAATCGAAGACCACGTCGTCCGCCGCGCCCGGGGAACGCACCACCAGCTCGTCCGAGGTCAGTGAAGCGATTGCCAGCGGCACCGTCGCATGCCGCGCCGTCAGGCTGGCTGTCAACCCGAGATCCGGATTGGTGACGAGCGCGAACGCAGGGTCGAGGGGCACGTGCGCCACGCCGCCGCGAAGACGGGCCTGGCCGCGCGTGTAGGTGCCCGCTTCATCCCCCTCGAGCGCGACGAAGACCACCGACTTCGTCGGGTCGACCGGATCGTTCTGCACGAACGCCTTCGGCTCGAATCCGAAGACGGAGTAGTTGCCGCTCCTGTCGGGAGGCGTGTACGGCGTCCAGGCGATGTTGTTGTGACCGCTCGAGCCGTTGTGCCCTTCGTGATCCCCGCCGACGTACTGGGCGTTGTAGGCGTAGATGCCGGTGTTGCCCGAAGCGACGAACACGTCCGGAAACAGGCTGCTGTAGTTGTAGAAATGGCCACCGGTGTCGCCGTACCCGTCGGCGCCCCAGTCGCCGCGCGCCAGCCATGCCTGGCCGTTGCTGGAGACGTCCTGGAAGTAGCCGCCCGCTCCATAGGTGGTGTCGGCGGAGTAGGAACCCCGCCCATAGACGCCGGTGCCGCCGATCCCGACCCAGGCGAATCCAGGGGAGTCGGTGTCGTAGAACTCGGCCCCCTGCTGGCTTCCCTGCGCGACGATGCCGGTGTGGCCGGTGGCGATCGACGCCACGCCGGTGTGCGTCAAATCTGTGAAACGGGCCGCGGCCGCCGGGAACGTCCCCCGCGCCTGAATGCCGTAGTCGTGAATCGAGGTGAAGGCCGCTCCGGCTCCTGTTCCGTAGAAGTTCCCGCCGACGCCGTTCTGCGACAGGAGGGCGAGACCGTTGGAGTTGCTCTGCGTGAAGATGGCGCCCGACGAGCGCGCGTCGCCCTGGATCCCGACATTGCCGTAGCCGCCCAGGGCGCTGCCGCTCGCGTTGTGGGACTGGAAGTAGCCACCGGCGTAGTTGCCGGCGCCCCAGGCGCCGATGTCGCTGTACCCCAGGTATCCGACGCCGCTGGCCGTCTTGTGGGATCCCAAAACCGCCGCGACGCCGGCCGACTGAACGAACAGACCGTAGCCCGGCGTGCTGCTGGCGTCGTCGATCGTCAGCCGACCCGTCTTCGTCTGCGCCGATGACGAGGTGTCGAGGAAATAGGTCGCGGGGTGGCCCGCGAGGGCGGCGCTGTTGAGCGCGGCGGCCGCCGTGAGGATGCGAGTGCGCGGCGCCAGGGTGTCGGCGCCGACCGTGACCTCGAGGTAGACCGGGTCGTAGTCGCGGAAGACGTCGGCCGGCGCGGCGTAGATGCCAGGCCCGGAGCCGTCACTCAGCGCGCCGCCGCCCAGCTCGACCGCGAACAGCCCATTGACCACGGCGACGCCGCCGCCACCGAGGTGCCGGTCGATCAGGATCTCGTCGCCGCCCGACGAGAGGCTCCAGAGCCGCAGCGTCATGTCGTACGTGCCGGTGAGCGGCTGGTTCGAGAGATCGCGCAGCACCCCCTGATAGAGGATCGACGCCGAGCTGGACGCCGCGAGAGCGGGCGGCGTGGTGAAGGCCGCGACCGCGGCGATCACCGCCATCGCCGCCATCGCCGCCGTCGACACGATCGAATCGGATCGGGTTCTCATTGGCCGTCTCCTTCCCGCCCTAGCGGGCCACGGCGAGGACGCGGATGACTCCGCGCCCTTCGGCGAACGGCTCGAGCGCCTTGGCGACGATCGGGGCGCCGTCGACGGCCGCGGCGCGCTGCGCGAACCCGGCGAGCGCCGATGGCGACAGCAGGTCGCCGACCGCGATCGCGCCCGCCGACGCGTCGACGCGGCAGCGCACGATGCTGCCCCCGAGAGCGATCGGCGCCAGACCCGACCAGGTGGTCTCCGGATCGCCGGCCACGATGCCGAGGGCCATGCCGCCCTTCTCGAAGAGCGCCGCGGCGACCGTCCCGCCGGGTCGGAGTGCGACGACGTCGCCGCCGTGCACCGCCCCCTCGACGGGGATCGGCGCGCTGGCGGCCGGGAATCGATCGGGGCCTGCGGCCGGCCCGCCGGACGCCGCCGACGGCGCACCAGCCGTCGCGGCAGCTCCCGGCGCCGCCGGGGCGCCCTCTCCTGGTGCCGGGCTCACGACGCCGCCCGCGGCCCCGTCGGACGGCCTGGGTGCCGCAGCACGGACGGGCGGATGACCGTGCGGCGCCGGCGACAGGTTCTTGAAATCGGGGGGCGCGCCTTCCTTCGCGACTCCGATGGCCGCCTTGAGGGCGGCGCTGCGCGTCAGGTCGAGCGGCGCCGTCTCCCCTGTCGCGACGCGCATCGCCGCGAAACGCTCGAGCGCGCTCCCGGGCGCCGGCGGCGCGGCGTCGAGAGTCGTCGCTTTCGACGACGCGGCGGCGATGGCCGGCAGCGGCGCCTCGTCGGCGCGCGGCTGAACGATCGGCAGCGGCTCGAAACCGAGCCGCAGACCGAACACGGTGTAGTCGAAGGTGACGTCGTCGCTCCCCGCCGGCGCGCGCACCACCATCTCGTCGGTCGACAGGCGGTCGATCGCCAGGCTGACCGCGGTGCCGCGCGGCGTGACCGTCGCCGTGAGGCCGACGTCCGGGTTGGTCACCAGGGCGAACGACGACGACAGGGGAACGTGCGCCACGCCGCCGCTGGTCCGTCCCTGGCCGCGCGTGTAGGTCCCGGCTTCGTCGCCTTCGAGCGCCACGAACACGACCGACTTCTGCGGATCGTACGGATGGTTCTGGACGAACGACTTGGCGCCGTTCCCCTGGATGGTGTACGCCGAGCTGCCGTTCCAGTAGGCCAGGTTGGCGTAGACCCCGTAGTAGTTCGAGTAGTAGCCGCCGGTCGTCGGGCCGACCGCGACCAGGCCGGTGGCGCCGGAAGGGAGATAGACGTCGCTCCCGCTGGCATTGGAGAAGTGACCGCCCACGCTGTTGCCGCCGGCGATCAGGCCGATGTCGCCCTGCCCGGCGCGCGCCGTGCCGGAGCCGGAGGCGTCCTCGAAATATCCCCCGCCGCCCTTCTGGAAGTCCTCGTTGATGTTGCCGATGCCGTAGACGCCGGTGCCACCGAACCCGAGTCGCGCGTGACCGGAGCCGTCGGTGTCATAGAACTCGCCGCCCTGGTAGCTGCCCGAAGCGACGATGCCGGTGTTGCCGATGGCGCAGAGGGCCGACCCGGTGTAGTACGGATCGGAGAACGACGCGCCGGCGCCGCCCGGGTAGGTCCCCGAGGCGACCAGGCCGTAGTCGCCCGAGGCGAGCCCGGCGTATCCGGTCCCCGAGTTGTAGAACGAGCCGCCGACCCCGTTCTGTCCGAGATAGGCGATCCCGTGACCGTCGCTCTGCGTGAAGATGCCGCCGGCGACGCGGCCGTCCCCCTGCACGCCCACGTCGCCGTACCCGAGGAGCACGCTGCCGCTGGCGTTCTTCGACTGGAAGTAGCCGCCCGAGTAGTTGCCAATACCCCAGACGCCGATGTCGCTGTAGCCGAGATAGCCGACGCCGCTCGCGGTCTTGCTGGCGCCCAGCACCGCGGAGACCCCCGCCGACTGGATCACGACCCCGTATCCCGCCGAGCTGCTCGCGTCATCGATCGTCACGCGTCCGGTCTTGGACTGCGCCGTCGACGAGGTGTCGAGGAACTCGGACGCCTGATGCCCGGCCAGCGTCGCGGAGTTCTCGGCATAGGCCGCGGACAGCATGTGGATGCGCGGCGTCAGGATCTCCCCGCTGATCCGGATCTCGAGCCAGACGTCGCCGTAGAACCGGAAGACGTCCGACAGCGAGGTGACGGTGCCGGGTCCGGCGCCATCGCTGAGCGCGCCGCTCCCCAGCGCCGTGGAGAACAGCCCCGAGGTGACCTGCACCAGCGGGTGGAAGATCGTCCCGTTGTGCGCGTCGAGCATGATCTCGTCGCCCCCGGTCGCGGCGCTCCAGAAGGCGAAGGTGACGGAGTAGCTGCCGTTGAGCAGGTTGTTGCCCGCGTCACGCAGGACGCCCTGGTAGTTCACCAGCGAGGGCGGAGAGCCGGCGGCCGCGGGCGGACCCGCGGACAGGACGAGAAGGACGGCGGCGAGGGCCGCCAGGGAGTGGTTCGCAGCGCGACGTTCGGTCATGGAAGCGTCTCCTTTCCTTGCACCCGCCCGCCTCGTCCGGAGGTTGATCGAGCCGGACCCGGCGGCGACGCGCGGAAAATTACCTCCGGTTCGCTCCGCGCGGCAGAGCATGGTCATGCTGGTTTCGACGTCGGGGGGTGGCTAGGCGATCAGGCCGCTGCGCAGGGCCCGGGTGACCGCCTCGGACTTGGAGTGGACGTGCAGCTTCTCGTAGATGCTGCGGATGTAGTTGCGCACCGTGTTGATGCTGCATCCGAGCTCGGTCCCGGCGGACTGGTACGAGTGTCCTTCCGCCAGGAGCTTCAGGAGCCGCACCTCGTGGGGCGTCAGCCGCTCGTGCGGCTCGGCCCGGCCGCGAGTCTGCTGGAACAGGGTCACCACCTTGCGCGCGATCTCCGGCGACATCGGCGAGCCCCCGTCGTGGGCTTCCCGGATCGCCTCCAGGAGACGGGCCGGCGGGGTCTTCTTGAGGAGATAGCCCGACGCACCGTTGCAGATCGACTCGAAGACGTGATCCTGCTCCGCGAAGATGGTCAGCATCAGGACCTGCATCCGCCCGAACTGCTGCCGCAGGGGCCGGACCGCCTGCGAGCCCTGCATGCCGGGAAGGTTGATGTCGAGGAGGAGCACGTCGGGCGTGTCCTTCGCCAGCGGCCCCATCGCCTCTTCGACCGAGCCGTAGGCGCCGGTCAGGCGGTAGCCATCCGTCCCGGCGATGAGCGTTCCCAGCCCTTCGCGCAGCGCCGCGTCATCCTCGACGATGGCGACCCGGACGGTGGGCTCCTTGACGGCCGGCTCCCTGTTCATGCCCTGGAATCTACATCAGGGCAGGGCCAGGTGGCAGAGCATGTTCATGCGTTTGCGTGAAAGAGTCCGGCGCCCCGGCCCGGGTGCTACCATCCTCGCGCCGGTCGGCGTGGAGACGGACATGAATCGGCTCGCGGGATGAGAGTCCTCGTCAGCGGCGCGTCGGGACTGATCGGCTCGGCGTTGATGCCGGCGCTCGCGGCCGAAGGGCATGCCGCCGGCCGGCTGGTCCGCAAGGAGACCGGGCAGCCGGGGCCGGGCGACGTCGCGTGGGACGTCGGAACCGGCTGGATCGACGCGGCCGCGCTCGGCTCCTGGGACGCGGTGGTGAGCCTCGCGGGCTTCAGCGTCGCCTCGCGCCGCTGGACCGACACCGTCAAGAAACAGATTCGCGGCAGCCGCGTCGACGGCGCGCGCCTGCTGGCTCGGGCGCTGGCCGCGAGCGCCCGGCCGCCCCGCGTCCTGGTGCAGGCGTCGGCCGTGGGCTATTACGGCGATCGCGGCGACGAGATCCTGGCCGAGACGAGCCGCCCCGGCCGCGGCTTCCTGGCCGAGACCTGCGTCGCCTGGGAGCAGGCCGCGGCGCCCGCCGCGGCGCGCGGCGTGCGCGTCGTCTTTCTCCGGTTCGGCGTGGTCCTGTCGGCGCGCGGCGGCGCGCTGGCAAAGCTGCTGCCGCCATTCCGGCTGGGCCTGGCGGGGCGGATCGGCAGCGGGCGGCAGTACATGCCGTGGCTGGCGCTCGACGACGCCGTCGCCATCGTCCGTCACGCCCTCGCGACCGACGCGCTCTCGGGTCCGGTGAACGCCGTCGCGCCGGAGCAGGTCACGAACGCGGAGTTCACCCGCGCGCTCGCCCGGGTGCTCCGCCGCCCCGCCATCCTCCCGCTGCCGGCGTTCGCGGCGCGTCTCGCCTTCGGCCAGATGGCCGACGAGGCGCTCCTGGCCAGCCAGCGGGTCGCGCCCGAGCGTCTCGCGGCCGGCGGCTTTCACTTTCGCCACCCGGACCTCGAGCCGGCGCTTCGGAGTATCCTGAGCCTCCCATGACCGGGCGCTGCGAGGTCCCGTCGAACAACGCCACCCCCGACGAAGCCCGCGCCATCCTGACGAGCGCGCGGCGGATCGCGGTCGTCGGCCACTCGGACGACCCGGCGCGCGACTCGTACCGCGTCGGTCGTTACCTGGCCGCGCACGGTTACGAAGTCTTTCCGGTGAATCCGACGGCGCGGTCCTCGCCCGGCCTGACCTTCTATCCCGACCTCGCCTCGGTGCCGCCGCCGATCGACGTCGTCGACATCTTCCGCAAGGTCGAGTCGATCCCGGCGGTCGTCGACGAGGCGATCCGTGTCGGCGCGCGCGTCGTCTGGATGCAGCTCGGCCTGGCGCACAACGAGGCCGCCGGGAAAGCGCGCGCAGCGGGGCTTCAGGTCGTCATGAACCGCTGCATGATGCGCGACCACGCGGCGTTCGGGATCGCCCCCGTCCGCGATCGATGACGCCGCCTCCGGCGGAGAGGCCGCGGTTCCGGTTCCTCGACTTCGAGTCGCGGCCGATCCGCATCGCGCTTCTCGGGCTCGTCTTCGTCCTCGGTCTTGCGACACGGCTGACCTACCAGTCGATCCTCGTCGGACGACAGACGCCGCCGGTCGGCGACGCCTTGCGCTACGACCTGGTCGCCCGGCGCGTGGCGGCCGGCGGCACGTTCTCGCTTCCCGACGGCGATCGCTCGACGTTGGCGCCGGGCTTTCCGTACGCGCTCGCCGGCCTCTACCGGCTGACGGGGCCCGACTGGGGAGCCGCGCGCGTCATGCAGGCGGTCCTCGGCGCGCTGACATCGCTGTTCGTGGCGAGCCTCGGCATCCAGATGGCCGGGCCGCTGGCGGGGCTGGCGGCGGGGTTGTTCCACGCCTTCTTCCCGTATTCGATCGCGTTGTGCGGGACGCTCTGGAGCGATCCTCTGGCGACGCTTCTCGCCCTTCTCGCGACGCTGGCCCTGGTGCGGACCGAAGGCTGGCGCGGCCACGCTCTGTGGGGCGCCTTGTGCGCCCTCGCCGCCCTCACCCGTCCGAACCTCGCCCTGATGCTGCCGATCGGCCTTTTCTGGGTGCCCGCGAAGACGCTGGTCGGCTTCAAGCGCGTCGTCGTCGCGACGCTGGCGTTCCTGGCGGTCCTCGCGCCCTGGACGGCGAGGAACTGGATCGTGCACGAGCGCTTCGTGCCGATCACGACGGTGGGCGGGGTGATGCTCTGGGAGGGGAACAACCCGTACGTCCTGGCCGATTCCCGCATGCGCGGCCGCAGCGTCCGCGCCGACCTGCTGAAGGAGGACCTCCTGGCGCGCGGTCTCCCCGAGACCGATCGGAACATCTATTACCTGGGGCTGGCCACCGAGTTCGTGAACTCGAACTGGATCCAGATGCCGCTCCTGTGCGCGGCCAAGCTCGTGCGCATGGTCGACATCGTCCCCGAGGCCGATACGGCGGTGCCGCGCCTCGCGTCGATGACCTCGCTCGCCGTCTTCTTCCTCTGTTTTCTCGCGGGAGCCGTCATCGCCTGGCGCCGCGAGGCCGAGTGGCTCATCCCGTTCAGTGTTCCGATCGTCTCGGTCTTCCTCGCCGGGGTCGTCTTCGCGGGGGACGCGCGTGTGCGGGCGCCCGCCGACGCGGAGATCATCCTGATCGGGCTGTGCGGCCTGGCGCTCCTGCGGCCGTCGCCACCGCCCGAGTTCTACGTGCCCGAGGATGACGTGCCGCCCCATCCTCCCGAGCACGCCTATCTCGGCGGGCCCTGAAGCGGCTCCGGGCTCTAGGTGGCGGGGGCGGCGCTCGACGAGGCGGGGGCGGTCGCCGCGATCCCGATCACGGCGCGGTAGAGGAACTCCACGAACTGCCCGAGCGCGTCGAGCGACAGGCGCTCGTCGTTGCCGTGGACGCGGCGCCCATCCTCTTCAGTCCCGGGGATTGACAGGCCGTACGCCTGCACGCCTTTGGCGCGCAGCTGCGCCGAGTCGGTGGCGCCGGTCTGCATGATGGGAATCGTGATCGATTGCGGGAAGACGCGCTTCTGCGCCGCCTCCAGCGCCTGGAACGCCAGGGTGTCGAGGCGTGACGGGGGCGTGCTCGGCCGCGCTTGCCCGCCCAGAAGCGGCTCGATCCGCACCAGGGGATCGTCGATGAGGCGCGCCAGCTCCGCGACGAGCGCTTCCATGTTCTCGTCCGGCAGGGCGCGCACGTCGAGCGTCGCCTCGGCCTCGGCCGGGATGACATTCTCGCGGAAGCCGCCGCGGATGATGGTCGGCGAGATCGACGTGCGCAGCATCGAGCTCTGGCGGATGTGCGACTCGCGCAGGGTCTGCTGGACTTTCGGGTCGTCGAGATGGGTGTACAGGGCCGCCTCGTCCGGCGCGCTGATGCTCGCCAGGCGCGCGAAGTAGGCCTTCGTGGTGTCGTTCAGCCGCATCGGCGGCAGCCAGGCGCCCACCTTGCCGACCGCCGCCGCCAGGTGCACGACCGGGTTGTCGAGACGGGGCATCGAGCCGTGGCCGCTCGAGCCGCGCGCCACGAGCTTGAGGCCGCGCGGCACCTTCTCGGTGGTCGACACACCCATGTAGAGCAGCCGGTCGCCGACGACCTCGGCCTCGCCCCCCTCGTTCAGGGCGTACTCGCACTCGATCGCGTCCCAGTGCTTGTCGACCATGAAGTCGACCCCGTACTGGGAGGTCCCCTCCTCGCCCGCCTCGGCCATCAGGATGATGTCGCGGTCGAGCGGCACCTTGAGGCGATGAAGCAGCAGGAAGACCTCGATGTTGGCGGCGTCCATCCCCTTGTCGTCGGAGGACCCGCGCCCGTAGAGATACCCTTCCTTGATCAGGGCCGCGAACGGATCGACGCTCCACTTGTCGCGCTCGACACCGACCACGTCGAGGTGGCCCATGACGAGAAGCGGCCGCTTCGTCCCGTTCCCCTTCAAGCGCGCCACGAGCGTGCCGCGTCCGGGCGCCGACTCGAAGATCTGCGACGCGATCCCTTCCTTCGCGAGCAAGGCCTTGAGCTGCTCGGCGGCCTTGCTCTCGTTCCCCGGCGGATTGCTGGTGTCGATGCGGACCAGGTCGGCGAGGATCTTCTCTGTCTCGGCGCGCGCCTGCTTGAAGTCCGGCTGCGCGGCGGCGGCCGCGGCGGTCGCGGCGGCGGCGGTCGCGGCGGCGGCGGCGGTCGCAGAGGTCGCCGGCGGGATGGTCAGCAGGAGCGACGCGAGACACAGGGCCAGGCCGACGCGCCTCACTTCGACCCCCGGCGCGCCGCGGCGCGGTCGCGATCGACCTCGGCGACGCACTCTTCGAAGATGTCGAGCCCCTGCTCGAAGAGCGCCCTTTCGATCGTGAGCGGCGGCTGGAAGCGCGCGAACCAGGAGATGTTGTCGTGGATGTAGTAGAGACCGCGGCGCACCGCGAGCCCGGCGATGCGCGCCGTCGATTCGAAGTCGCGCTCGCGCGTCTTGCGGTCTTTCACGAACTCGACCGCCAGCCACAGCCCCATGCCGCGCACCTCGCCGATGATCGAGTACTTCTCCTGCATGCCGCGCAGCCGCTCGAGCGCGTGCCGGCCGAGCTCGCGCGCGTGCTCGAGCACGCGGTCGCGCTTGATGATCTCGAGCGTCGTCACCGCGGCGGCGCAGGCGGCCGGGTGACCGGCGTACGTCCCCGCCACGAACGCGTCGGCCGGATCGACCACGCCCGAGCGTCCGGTGACCGCGGCGATCGGCATGACGCCGCCCGACAGCCCCTTGCCGACCACCAGCAGGTCCGGCGTGACGCCCCACTCGTCGATGGCCCACATGTGGCCGCAGCGTCCGAAGCCGCTCTGCACTTCGTCGGCGCACAGAACCCAGCCATGCTTGTCGCACAGGGCGCGCAGGCCGGGGAAGAAATCGGCCGGCGGGATCCAGACGCCCGCCTCGCCGACCACAGGCTCGACCAGGACGCCGGCGATCTGCCGCGGCGGGATGTCGTAGAACAGGATCATCTCCTCGATGAAGTCGAGGGTCGCGCGACCCGGCCCGCCGGGGCCCTGCGCCAGCGGCGTTCGGTACGAGTACGGGTACGGCGCGAAGACCATGCCGTTGACCAGCGGGTTGATGTCGTCGCGGATCTCCGAGTTGAGCGGCCCGGCCCGCAGCGCCCCGTACGACAGGCCGTGGTACTGCCCGTAGAACGACAGCACGAACGGCCGGCCGGTGGCGCGCCGCATGATCCGCAGCGCCGCCTCGACCGCCTCGGTGCCGGTGGTCAGGAAGACCACCCGGTCGTGCCCCTTCGGACAGACCGCCAGGAGCTTCTCCGCCGCGTCGATCCGCTGCACGCTGTTCGCCACCGAGGTCCAGCAGGTGACGCCGAACTGCTTGAGCGTGGCGCTCACCGCCTCGACCACCTCGGGGTGGCAGTTGCCGACGTTGTTGGTCCCCCACCCGGCGCCGAAGTCGATGTAGTGGTTGCCGTCGACGTCCTCGACCAGCGAGCCCTTCGCGCTCTTCGCGATGAAGACGCGGTCCTCGGGCGAGCCGTAGGCGCCGTGCGCCAGCAGGGTCCCCTCGCGCGCCATCAGCCGGCGGCTCTCGGGACCGGGGGGTGGTGTTTTGATCAGTGAAACGCCTGGATTGGAGGGCATGGGGGGCATTCTAGCCCCCTCCGTCCCGCCCCGGGCAGATCAGTTGTGGCGAGGCTCGTGCGGGCCGGTCATCCTGCCGGCCAGAACTGCGACAGGACCCGGGACACGATCCCCTGTGGTCGAGGGGTCGGGGACGCACGAACCACCTCGGTCAATTCCGCGCCCTCCCGCTCGCACCGGGATCGAACCATCGACTCCAGTCGTGCGGCGACGTCCTGGCTGGAGTAGACGGCCATGGTGTACGAGTCATGGTAGGGACGCGGCCCGCCGACTCTCGCCCACAGAACGGACTCCACGAGCCCCACCGTGAGACCGTCACGCTTCAGCAGGATCGTCGGGACCGGCTCGCGCTCGAGCTCCGGGAGCTCCTCGAGTCGTCGCTTGACGTCGAGAGCGCCGGCGGCCTCCGCCGTCTCCCGTGAGCTCAGCCGGAGGCTCATCCGGTTCGATCCCAGGACCTGACCGATCACGTCCAGCATGGCGGCGTACAGGTCGACGTCAAAATGGAGATCCACCTTGTCCGAGCGGAAGGTATCCAGAGCCAGCGCGACGCGCTGGAAAAATCCGAGTGCGCGGGCCTCCCGCGGCAGCGCGTCGACCCGCGGGATATAGCCGACAACCATGGTGAGAGCACGTTGACTCATGCCTCTCGCTTTCTCCATCGAACGATCACGCGAGCCAGCCGGCGACCATACAACCCGATCACGAACGGGCCGACGAAGACGAGCGTCATGGGCATGAGGTTCCAGGCGACTCCCGCGCACAGCGTCTCGAGGATGCGGTCCTTGTTGTAGCCCAGGTAAGGCCATGTGTCGTGGAGGATGACGGCCGCGACCCCGGCCATGGCGAGCAGGATCCGCCACCTGGCGCGCCACCGTTCGCACACAATTCCGGCGAGGAACCCCGTTCCGACATAGACGTACAGGGAGATCATCGATTCTCTCAGCATATCGGCCGTTCTTATCGCGGCTGCGGCGCGGGCTGTTCCGGCGCGCCCGGCGGCGCGTCCGGCGGCGCGCCCGACTGCCCGGCGGCACCCGACTGGAACAGGGCGATCTCGGCCGGGCGGCCGACGACGATCAGGACGTCGCCGACTTGAAGCGACATGTCGGGATCGGGCACGAGTCGTCGCTCGACCCGGGCGCCGGGTGGGGTGCGCTTCATCTCCAGGACGTTGATGCCGTGCCGGCGGCGCGCGTCGAGCTGGCGCAGCGTCATGCCGGCGAACGGCGCGGTCAGGACGACCTGGGCGACGACGTACTCGCGCGGCAGCTCGACGTAGGTGGTCTCGGCGCGGCTCTCGCCGGTGCGGTCGAAGCGGGCCAGGCGGGCCTCCTTGTGCAGGACTTCCTGGCTGTATAAGAAGATGATGTCGCCGGCCGACAGCTCGCCCTGGTAGCGCCCCTGGTCGTCGACCACCGGCAGCCGGTCGCGGCTGACCTGCGACCAGCGGCCGATCGCTTCGCTGAGCCGCTCGTCGGGCCGCAGACGCGGCAGGTCGCGGTACGCCACCTCGCCCGCCTTCATCTCGCCGACCCCCTCGGGCCGGGCGAGGATCTCCGACATCTCGCCCAGGGTGATGGCGCCGCGCAGCACGCCGCCGGGGCCGGTGACGAAGATCTCCTTGCGGCCGTCGTCCATCATGCGGCTTAAGACCGTCTGCAGCGGCTCGCTCTCGTCGACCGCCGGCGCGCCGCGGCGCATCACGTCGCGCACCAGGATGGTGTCCATCACCAGCTCCTCGATACGTCCGCCCAGCCGCACGCCGCGCTCCTCGAGCCGCTCGGTGTAGAGCGACCGGCCGCCGAGCAGGCGGACGACGACGATCGACACGCCGCACGCGAACATCAGCGGCAGCAGGATCTGGTAGTCGGCCGTCATCTCGAAAATCATCAGGATGGCGGTGAGCGGCGCCTGCGTGGTGGCGGCGAGCATGGCGCCCATGCCGACCAGCGCGTAGGCGCTCGGGCTGGCGGTGGTGGTGAACGACAACGAGTGGGCCCAGGTGCCGTACGCGGCCCCGAGCATCGATCCGATGAACAGCGTCGGCGTGAACAGGCCGCCCGACGCTCCCGAGCCCGCGGTCGCCGCGGTGGCGACGATCTTCAGCCACGGAAGCAGGAGAACGAGCGTCAGCGGCAGCGAGGCGCGCAACAGGAGATCGACCGTGTCGTACCCGTTGCCGAACACGTGCGGGTACCGGATGCCGATGGCGCCGACCAGCCCCAGGCCGAGGATCGGCTTGGTCCACTTCGGGATCGGGATGCGCGCGAACCCGGCGGCGGCGCCGCGCAGGACCGACATGAACAGGAGGCCCGCCAGCCCGATCAGAAGCCCCATCACCAGGTAGTGCAACAACTCCCACGCCGAGACCAGGCTCGGGAGCTGCGGCGGCTGGTAGGCCGGGAAGGAGCTGATCAGGTGCCGCGAGATCACCGTCGCGATGGCGCTGGCGACGACGATCGGACCGAACGACTCGAGGGCGAAGTTGCCGAGGATGACCTCGAGGGCGAACAGCGCGCCGCCGATCGGCGCGTTGTAGGCCGCCGCGATCCCGGACGCGGCGCCGCAGGCCAGGAGGATCTTCAGCCGCTGGCCGGTGAGACCGAACCGCCTCCCGATCGCCGAGCCCAGAGCGCCGCCGACCTGCACCAGGGGCGCCTCGCGGCCCAGCGAGCCGCCGGCGCCGACCGTGACCAGGGTCGACACCGTGCCGAGGACCGTGTCGCGCAGCCGGAGCACGCCGGCGCGCCGCGCCACCGCCTCGATCAGCGTCGAGGTGCCGCTGCGGGGGAGCGCGCGCCGCGACGCCAGGATCAGGATGCCGACGATCAGGCCGCCGAGCGCCGGCGCGAACAGCCGGTGGCGCCACGGCTGCGCCAGCGCCGCCTCCAGCAGGTGATGCCCGTTTCCCCAGAACAGCTTCTGGATGAACGCCAGGGTGCGGACCAGCGCCACCGCCGCGAACCCCGTCGCGGCGCCAGTCAGCGGCACCAGGATCAGGAAGCGGCGGTCACCCGGCCGGGTGCCGGTCAGTTGCGGGAGCTTGAATCGGGTGAGGGGCACAATGCCACCAGCGGCGACGACACCGAGAGCGAATCGTAGGAGCCGGAAGCGAAAAGATCAAGCGCGCCGCGGCTCAGGCCGCGTCGGCGCAGGCCTTGTCGGCGGCGGCGAGGATGCGCCGCATTTCCTTGTCGACCTCGGGCGCGAGCGGATCGGGATCGGGCATCGCCAGGAGGCGATCGACCTCGGCGCGGGCGCGCTCGATTTCGCCGAGCGCGCTCGTGAAGTACTTGTCGTAGGTGCCGCGATAGCCGAAGCGGGGGAAGAAGACCTCGCCCGTCTTGAGCCCTTCGAGCGTCTCCTTGAAGCCGAGGAAGTGCTGGCCCGGCCCGGCCTTCTCGATCAGATGCGACATCAGCGATCGATCGGTGACCTCGACGCCGTTGCGGATGCAGCGCACCATGCGGGCGATCTCGGCGTCGATGATCATCTGAGCCAGCGACAGGACGTTGTTGTCGTCGAGGATGCCGATCCCCTGGAGCATGTCGCAGCCGGACAGCGCCGCGGCGAGCCCGGTCTCCATCGACTCGTAGGCCGCCTGGATGCCGGGCAGCTTGGCGTCGCAGTTGAGGCCGACGCCGAGCGACGGGACCTCGTAGTGCCGCGCCATCTGGCCCAGGACCAGGTTGAAGAGCGCCGTCTCGGGCGCGCCGCACGACGCCATGCCCGACTTCATGTCGAGCACCTCGGGTCCGAGCGGATAGATGAGCGGGCAGCCAGGCGCCGCGGTCTGGTACAGCACCACGCCCGACAGGAACTCGACCAGGCTCATGAGGCAGGTCCCGGCCACCGTGACCGGGGCGGTCGCGCCGGTCAGAGGCATCGGCCAGAGGACGATCGGGATGCCGGCCAGCGCCAGGTCGACGCAAAGGTCCGCCATCTTCTCCTCGTGCTGCAGGGGCGACACGGTGCACGCCACCACCGAGAACGGCGGGCGCGCCTTGAGCGCCGCGCGATCGCCGCACAGGACTTCGAGCATCTCGAGCGCGAACGGCACGTGCTCCGGCAGCTGCACCTCGTGCTGGATGTGCTTCGTGGTCATCGCGAAGGCGTGGTACATCTCGTGAATCGCGCGGCTCGGTCCCGGAACGTCCGACGGCACCACCGTCGGCCAGACAAAATCGATGACGTCGAGATAGTGGGCGAGCTTCGTCGAATCGCGCAGGTCCTGCACGGTGCCGGGGCGGCGCAGTCCGGTGTGATGGTCCTGCGTGAAGGTCGCCTGCCCGTTGGTCGCGATGTAGAAGCGCGAGCGGTCGGTCTTGAAGTCGTACTTCGGGTCGCGCGCGCCGAGCGTGATGACGCTCGGTGTCGACTTGATGCACGCCTCGACGAGGTCGGGCTTGAGCCAGGCGATCCCTTCGGCGCGGTCGACCTTCTGCCCGGCGGCCTCCAGGATGTCGAGACAGCGCTTGCTCTCGTACCGGATCCCGACGCGCTCCAGGATCTCGAGCGCCCGGGTGTGCATGCGCCGAAGCTCCTCGTCACTCAGGATGGTGACCACGGGGACCATGGCGTCCTCCTCCGGCGGCCGCGTCCGGCGTGCTCCGGCCGCGTCGCGCGATGCTGCGGTGACAAGGCTGATTATGGCCCCGAATGCCCCCGGACGGACGCCGGATTCCACCCGGCGCACCCCCGTAATGCCGTTACGGCTTTGGATTTGCGGCCCACGGGCCTCCCGGAAGCCGTAACAGCATCGCGGCGGCCGGCCTCCGCGCGGCCGCAAGCGACCGTGTGCTAGATTGGCGCCATAGCATCAGAGACGCATTCCTTCAGCATGGGGGACGACATGGCGGCGGCAAAGTACGACGCGATCATCGTGGGCGGCGGGCACAACGGACTCATCGCGGCCGGGTACCTGGCGCGCGAACGGCAACGGGTCCTGGTGCTCGAACGACGGCACATCGTCGGCGGCGCCTGCGTCACCGAGGAGATCATCCCCGGTCATCGCGTCACCCGCACCTCGTACGTCTGCTCGCTCCTGATGCCGGAGATCATCCGCGACTTCCGGATGAAGGACTACGGCTTCCAGGTCCTGGTGCCGGAGCCGCACAGCCTCTACCCGCAGCCCGACGGCCGGTACATGCTCTGGTACGCCGACCTCGCGAAGCGCGCCCCCGAGGTCGCCAAGTTCTCCGCCAAGGACGTCAAAAACCTCGAAGCCTTCGAGACCGAGCTCGCCGAGCTGCAGCCGTTCATCGACGAGATCCTGCGCACCACCCCGCCGCAGTTCCCACCGCGCGGCCTGCGCGAGATGTTCGACTTCGCGCGTCTCGGCCGGAAGATGCTCAAGCTCGGCGAGAAGCGGCTGCGGCACTTCCTCGAGCTGATGACCTCGTCCTGCGCCGACTACCTCGGCCGGCGGTTCGAGTCGGACGCGGTCAAGGCCGCGCTCGCCATCAACGGGATGATCGGCACCTGCGTCGGGCCGTACTCGCCCGGCTCGGCGGCCGTCATGCTGCACCACTCGATCGGATCGTCGATCGAGGGCCAGCCGGGCGCCTGGGGATACGTGAAGGGCGGCATGAGCGGCATCGCCGAGGCGCTGCGCAAGGCGGCCCAGGATTTCGGCGTCGAGGTCCGCACCGAAGCCGAGGTGTCGCGCTTCCTGGTCGAGGGGGGCGTCTGCCGCGGCGTCGTGCTGGCCAACGGCGACGAGATCCGCGCCCGCGTCGTCGCCAGCAGCCTCGACCCGAAGCGCACTTTCCTCCGGCTCCTCGAGCCGAAGACCCTCGACCCCCAGTTCGTCGCGGACATCACGAACTTCAAGATCCAGGGTTCGTCGATCAAGATGAACCTGGCGCTGTCGGAGCTGCCGAACTGGAAGTGCATCCCGGGCCAGGACCCGAAGGCGCCGCATCAGGCGGCGATGTTCGAGATCGCCCCCAGCGTCGAGTATCTCGAGCGCGCGTTCGACGACATGAAGTACGGCATGCCGTCGCGACGCCCGCTCATCGACGGCAACATCGCGTCGGTGCTCGACGACTCGCTCTGCCCCAAGGGACACCACGTGATGTCGCTGTTCGTGCAGTGGGGCCCTTACCATCTCAAGCAGGGGACCTGGCCGGAGATCCGCGAGCAGGTGGGTGACAACATCGTCGACACGCTCGAGGAGTACATCCCGAACATCAAGAAGATCATCATCGGCCGCGAGGTCCTGTCGCCCTGGGATCTGGAGAAGATCTTCGGCCTGACCGAAGGGAACATCTTCCACGGCGAGATGACCCCCGAGCAGCTCTTCTTCCTGCGCCCGGCGCCGCGCTACGCCAACTACCGCACCCCCGTGCGCGGCCTCTACCTGTGCGGCTCCGGAGCGCACCCTGGCGGGGGCGTGATGGGGGCGCCGGGCCGTAATGCCGCCCGCGAGATTCTCAAGGACGGGCATCGCTAGGAACACCGCGCCCCGAGGACGCACGTCGGGTCTCGCGCCCAGGGCCCGCACCGTCAAACGCCTGACGCTGGCGGGTCGCGGCTGCTCCATCTTTGATCTCGGCCCCGCGCCGACTCATATTGATCACCCCGAGGGCCCCCTTCGCGGGGGCTCACGTCTCGGGGGAGGCGTCCGCGTGAGGCTCGGCGAGTTCTTCGTCAAGAAGGGGCTGATCAATCCCAAGCAGCTCGAAGAGGCGCTCCGCGGCCAGCTGATCTTCGGCGGGCACCTGGGGACCTGCCTCATCGAGATGGGATACATCGACGAGCACACGCTCGGCAGGACGCTCGCCGAGCTGTTCGGCGTCGACTACGCGCCGCCCCACTTCCTCAACGACATCCCCAAGTCGGTCATCGATCTGCTGCCGCGGAGGCTGGCGGAGAAGCTCCATGCCGTGCCGTTCGAGCGCAAGGAGAAGAGCCTGCACGTCGCGATGATCGATCCGAAGAACCTGCCGGCCCTGGACGAGCTGGCGTTCGCGACGGGGCACCGGATCAACCCCTGGGTGTCGCCCGAGGCGCGCATCTTCCAGGTGCTGGAGCGCTATTACGAGGTGCCGCGCCGGCAGCGCTACATCACCGTCTGCCAGGACATGGACCGGCCCGGAGCGGAAAAATCCGGCCGCGTCGCGACCATGCCGGCGCGTGACGCCTTCGGCAGCGCCTACGCGCCGCCGCCACACCTCACGGATCTCACCCTGGCGATCGAGCCCGCGCCGGGCGAGGAGGCCGAGCAGGGGTACGGGATTCCGAGCGCCACCCCGATGGCCGCGGCGCCGAACGCGCCCTCCGCCGCGCCACCGGTCGCGCCACCGGCCGCGTCGCCGGCAGCACCGCTGGCCGCGTCGCCCGCCGCGACGTCCGCCACGACGTCAGCGGTGCCGTCTGCCGTGCCCTTCGCCGCCGCACCGGCCGCGGCGCCGGCGATGCCCTCCGCCATGTCCCCGGTCGCGCCGCCCGCCACCGGCCCGGCCGCGCCGCCTGCCGCGGAGCCGTCCATCGCGTCGCGCCGGCGGGCCTCGGCCGCGCATCCGCCGGTCTCGGCGGCACCGCCCCCCGCGCCGGTCGCGAGCGCCTCGCTTCCCTATGCGCGCGCCATGACCACGTCCGGGCGCCTGTCGCCCGCGTTCGCGGCGCCGGTCGACAGGACCCATCACGACGTTCTCACCGACCTGTTCTGCGCCGCCGAGAACGCGTCGGACCTGGCCGAGATCGCTCTCAACCACGCCACGCGCACCTTGTCGCGCAGCGCGCTCTTCCTCGTGAAGGGCACCATGGCGACGCTCTGGCGATGGAAGGTGAACGGGCCGGCCGCGGCGCCGATCACCCCGGTCAACCTGTCGGTGACCAGCGATCCGCCGTTCGACCTGCTGCTCGGGCGCGAGCACTTCCAGGGGACGCTGCCGCCCAACCCGAAGCTGACCGCGCTGTACGGTCCGCTCGGCGTCGACGCGCCGTCCGAGATCGTGCTGATCCCGGGTTACCTCGAGGATCGTCTCGTCGTCCTGCTCTACGGCGACGGGGCGGGCGGGCCGGTGCGGGCCGACGTCTCCGACCTCGACCTCCTGGTCCGCAAGGTCGCCTGCGCGCTGCAGCTCGTCCTGATCAAAAAGAAGCTCCGCTCGCTCGAGCGCCGCGCCCTCGGCGAATCCCCCGAAAAGGTCGCCTGAGGCCGCGATTCCGCGGCGCGCCTTTCAACCCCGGCCGATGTCGCGCAGGATCTGATGCCCGGCGTTCCATCCCGCGGCGCCCCAGACGCCGCCGCCCGGATGCGTGCCGGACCCGCATAGATAGAGGTTGCGCACCGGAGTGCGGTAGTCGGCCCATCCGGCCGCCGGGCGGAACGAGAAGAGCTGATCGGGCGTCATCGCGCCGTGATAGATGTTGCCCCCCGGCAGGCCGAAGACGGTCTCGAGATCCTCCGGCGTGTAGGCGTGCCGGTGCACGACGGCGGCCGGGAGGTTCGGGGCGTAGCGCGCGATCTCGGCGATCGTCCGGTCGATGACCGTCTCCTTGAGGTCCTGCCAGCGTCCCTCCTTGAGGTGACGCGGGCCGTACTGCACGAAGCAGGTCATGATGTGCCGGCCCTCGGGCGCGCACGACGGGTCGGCCACCGAGTGGATGCAGGCCTCGACCGTCGGACGCTGCGAGAACCGGCCGCGCTTGCAGTCGTCCCACGCCGCCTCGATGAAATCGACCGTCGGGCAGAAGTTGAGCAGGCCGCGGTGCTGCGGCCCCGGCGCCTTCCCCGGCATGGCCGTGAAGTCGGGCAGCTCGGACAGCGCCAGGTGGACCTTGAGCGACGCGCCGAGATCCTGAAACGAGCGCATGTGCCGCACCAGCTCGGGTGGCAGCGCGCCCTCGGGCAAAAGGTCGCTGAACGTGGTGCGCGGCGCCGCGCCGCTGACGACGATCGAGCCGCGCACCACCTCGCCGCTCGAAAGCCGGACTCCCACGGCGCCGCCGCCGTCCGCCAGCTCGATGGCGGCCACGCGCGCGCCGGTGCGGATGGTGACGCCCCGCTCGCGCGCCGCCGCGGCCAGGGCGCGCGTGATCCCGCCCATGCCGCCGACGACGACGCCCCAGACGCCCGCCGCGCCGTCAACCCCGCCGAGGACGTCGTGCAGCAACAGGAAGGCGGTGCCCGGCTGGTGCACGCCTCCGTAGGCGCCGATCACCGCCTGCGAGCAGAGAAAGGCCTTCAGCTCCTCCGATTCGAACCAGGCCTCGACCACTTCGGCGACCCCGCGCGTCGCCAGCGACACCAGGAGGTTGAGGTCGAGCGGCGCCAGCTTGCGCGCAGCCAGGCCGAGCTGGAGCAGCCCCCAGAAGTCCCCCGGCGTGCGCGCGTCGATCGGCGGCGGCGGCTTGAGGATCTGCGGCTTGAGGAAGGCGCCGATCCGCACCATCGCCTCGTGGAAGCGCGGGTAGGCGACGGCGTCGTTCCTGGAGAACTTGGCGATCTCCTTCTCGTCGCGCTCGTCGCCCCACAACGTCATCGTCCGCCCGTCGGGAAACGGCACGAAGAAGGCGGGCTCCTGCTTGACGACGCGGTAGCCGTGGCGCGGCAGGTCGAAGCGCGTCACGACCTGGGGGAGGAGCAGCGTGCTGACGTACGAGGCGGAGGAGACCTGGTAGCCGGGGAACAGCTCCTCGCTCACGCAGGCGCCGCCCACCACCTCGCGCGCCTCGAGCATGGTGACCCGATGACCGGCCTCGGCGACGAGGTTGGCGGTCACCAGGCCGTTGTGCCCCGTCCCGATCATCACCACGTCACGAGCGCTCACGATCGTCCCCCCCTGCCGGCCGCGCGCTCCGCGTCGCGCTCGTGCCCGCTTCGATCTCCCGGATGCGCGCCCGGCACCCGGCCGGGTCGTGGCGGATCAGCCAGTCGCGCCGGCCTCACCCGACCGCCATGAACCAGAGCCGGTCGGCCGCGGCGTCCTCGCGGATCTCCGTCTCCTCGAACGACAGGAGATGGAGCCCGTGATCGGCGCACCAGCGCGCGGCGCGCTCGAGCGCGGCGCGCAGGACGGCGCGATCCGCGACGATCCCCGCCAGCGCCCGCTCGCCCTTCGCCACGTCCCATCCCAGCCGCAGCCGCGCGCCGTCCGAGAACTCCTCGAGGATCAGCCGCGGCCAGGCCTCGCCCGCGGCGAGCACGGCCCCGAGCTCGTCCACTTCGCGCGGCGAGAGGTATTCGATCATCGGCGGCTCACATGGCGATTCTAGCCTCGATCGAAAGCCGCCAGGCCCGTTCACGCGCCGCGAAACCCCGATTCAGGCCGTTACAGCATCGCGTTTCATCGATCCCATGCTGATATGCCATCACAACATACGTTCGATGGCGATGCACTATTGACCGGGAGGCCGCGCCCATGCTGTGATCGCGCAGGATCGGCATTCCAACAGGAGGTGTCATTCATGGCTTCGCGCCCCACGGTCGGCATGCTCAGCCCCGACGACGTCCGTCTCGTGCACGAAGCCTCCCTCGAGATCCTCGAGCGCACCGGGGTGCTGTACGAGAACAAGACCGCCCTCGACGTCCTCGAGGCGCACGGCCAGAAGGTCGACCGCGACAAGGGCGTCGCCTACATCAAGCCCGACCTGGTGGAGAAATGCATCAAGTCGGCGCCGCGGAAATTCGTGCTCGCCTCGCGCGACGGCAAGAAGGACGCCGTCATCGACGGCCAGCAGATGCATCACATGACCGACGGCCAGGCCTCGTTCACGCTCGACGAGACGACCGGCGAGCGGCGCTCCTCGACGCTGCACGACCTCTGCCTGTCGACGCTTCTGGCCGACGCGCTCGATCCGGTCCACGTCATGTGGTCGACCGTCTTCCCGACCGACGCCTCGACCGATCGGCGCGCGCTGTTCGAGTGCGCCGCGTCGTTCATGTGGTCGACGAAGCATTTCCAGATGGTGGGCGGCGTGCAGGATCCGGACGACGTGCAGTACATCCTGGAGATGATCGACATCGTCTACGGCGACCGCCGCGCCCAGCGCGACCGCCCGATCTTCTCGATGGTCACCTGCCCGGTCTCCCCCTTCAAGCACGACGACGCCATGACCGAGGCGTGCATCATGCTGGCGAAGGAGTGGGTGCCGATCGTCTTCTGGCCGATGCCGCTCCAGGGCGCGACCGCGCCGATCACCATGGCCGGCACGCTCCTGGTGACCAACGCGGAATTCCTGAGCGGTCTGGTCCTCTACCAGTGCGTGCAACCCGGCCTGCCGATGATCTACCCCGCCGGTCCCGAGACCCTCGACATGAAAACCGGTCTCGCCTCGACCGCGTCGCCCGAAGGGATCCTGTTGAACCTGCCGTTCGCGCAGATGACCGAGTTCTACGGCGTGCCGTACATGGCCGGCGGCATCTGCTCCGACGCCAAGGTCCCCGGCATCCAGGCCGGCTACGAGAACATGGCGACCGGCATGACCGCCGCGCTGTCGGGATGCGACCTTCTCGTCGGCATCGGCATCCTCGAGGACGGCAACACCCTGTCGTTCCCCCAGATGGTGATCGACGAGGAGATCTGCAACATCCTGTCGTTCGTCCGCAATGGCATGGAGGTGACGCGCGAGACCCTCATGGTCGACTCGATCCACAAGGTCGGCCACTCGCCCAACCACCATCTCGGCCAGCCGTTCACGCGCGAGTTCCTCAAGTCGGGCCAGGGCTACTGGCCGCGCATCTCGTTCCGCGGCACGCACGGCGACTGGAAGCGGCGCGGCAAGGACGAAGTGCAGCTCGCGCGCGACCGCATGAAGCTCCTGCTCGACAAGCACGAGACCCAGATGCTCCCCGACGTCGCCCAGAAGGAGCTGCGGCGGATCCTCGCCGCCCGCACCGACTACGCTCCGAACGACCCGCGCATCGAAGGTGTGTTCCGGCATCCCTGGCGGGGCTGAGACCGGCGCGAAGCTCACGCGCCCTCGCGCGTCACTTACGATTCCGAGATCGTCCTCCTGCGCCTGACCGGGTCCGACTTCGGCGGCGGTGATAAAATTTCGCGTGCCTCGCTAGAAGGAGGTGGCCATGCGATGGAGACCCGGTGTTGGTGCTCTCGTTGGTCTGTTCGCTGCAAGCCTCGTTGCCTGTGCTCCTGCGACAACTCAACCCGCAGCTGATGTCCACGATCCCGGTGTGCGAGGTGGCCCTCCGGGCGCCGGAGGTCCGCTGCCCGGCCTCACCGCGGAGGAGACCGCCTTCTTCAATGAGGGGCGGGACAGATTCCTGGAGATCGAGTCCGTGCGAGGGAGCGAAGACATCGGGCTCGGGCCTCGGTTCAACTCCAATCAATGCGCCTCGTGTCACTCCCAGCCGGACATCGGTGGAACGAGCCCCGCCGCGAATCCGTTGATCGCGGTCGCGACGCTCGAGGGGGCGAGAAACACGGTGCCGTGGTTCATCACGAAGGATGGGCCCGTCCGCGAGGTGCGCTTCAAGCGGAATCGCGAGGGAGGCCCCGACGGGGGCGTGCACGCCCTTTTCGTCATCAGCGGCCGCAGCGACGCTCCGGGCTGCGGCATCGCCCAGCCCGATTTCCTGCCGGCCGGCGACCCTCGCACCGGTCGCGGTGGCAACCCGAACATCACCTTCCGCATCCCGACGCCCGTGTTCGGCGCCGGACTCATCGAGGCGATCCCCGACTCAACGATCGTCGGGAGCATGACGGCCAACGCCGCAAGGAACATGCAGCTGGGCGTCCACGGTCATCCGAACGCGCACATCAGCGGGACCGCGAACCACAGCGCCAACGACGGAACGATCACCCGTCTGGGGTGGAAGGCTCAGAACAAGTCGCTCCTGATCTTCGCGGCCGAGGCCTACAACGTGGAGATGGGAGTCACGAACCAGGTCTTCCCGCAAGAGCGCGACGAGACCCCCGGCTGTCTCTTCAATGCGACGCCCGAGGACACGCTCAGTTTCGGCGCCAGTCCGGACACGGCCGTCCTTTCGGACACCGAAGCGTTCGCCAACTTCATGCGCATGCTGGCGCCACCCGTGCCCGCGTCGGACACGCCCTCCATCGCGACCGGTCGGACGCTGTTCACGACCGCGGGGTGCGCCGCCTGCCACACGCCGTCGCTCACCACCGGCCAGCGGATCGCGAGCGGCTCATCAGCCGTCCCGAGCGTCGCCCTCAGCGGCCGGACCGCGAACCTCTATTCCGACCTCCTCGTCCACAACATGGGCGGCGATCTCCAGGACGGCATCACCCAGGGCGCCGCGGGCCCCGATGAATTCCGAACCGCTCCGCTCTGGGGCGTCGGGCAGCGAGTGTTCTTTCTCCATGACGGGAGAACGACGAATCTCGTCGATGCGATCGAAGCCCACAGAAGCCATGGAAGCGAGGCGAACCAGGTCATCGAGAATTTCAACAAGCTCAGCGCCCGCGAACAGCAGGCCATCATCGACTTCCTGCGCGCACTCTAGGTCACTCGCTTCGCCGGGAGCATGCGCGTGGCGCCCGGCGGAACGCCGGGGATGGTGCGGCTCTACTGGCCTGCGGTGCCGGTCGCCGTGGCCGAGGGTGCCGTCATCCTGTGATGGTGGGTGCCCGTAGCCCGGGCCCGGGCGAAATTTCAGGCCGCCACCTGAGGGACCTGGATCGCCTGTTCGAGGCGGATCGCGAATGGTGTGTCGGCGGGAACGATCGCCTGGGTTCCCTCTTTGCTCATCACCACCGCCGTGCCGACTCCGCCGCCGACGACGGCGCCGATCATCGTGCCCTTGGTGTCCTTCCCCAGGATTTGCCCGAGCAAGGCGCCGCCCGCCGCCGACCCGCCGATGATCGCCGCGTCGCGTCCCTTCTTTGAGGCGCTGACCTCCTGGAGACTGCCGACGACGTTGGTGTGATACCCGCTCGGCAGGCTGAGGGCCCCGAACGACAACGTGAGCGTCCCTTTGCCCGCACCCTTCCTGGCCGCCGTCGCTTCGGTCACCCTGCCTTCGAGCCGACTTCCTCCGGGGATCACTTCGCGGCCATCGATCACGATCGGCTCGACGACCGTGGCCGAGAAGGTATCGCCGGCGTTGCTGGTCGCGGAGCTCAACGTCTGGTCGAGCGCCAGGCTCAGCATGGTGCCGGCCGGCACGCCGACCATTCGAACCTGGGGCTTGGCCGCCTGCCGGACAGGTGTCGTGCCAGTCTGGTTCGAGCCGTCCTGCGCCCGGTCGGCGCCGCCACAGGCGCCCAGAGCCATCACGGACATCAGTCCGACCATCAACTGAAGACCCTTCATTGAACACCTCCCTTGGATGTTGAATATTCCGATCACGCGCCGCACCCGGGCGCGTCGATCTGACGGGCCGGCCTTGTGCAAAGGCAGGGTCCTGGCGACCCCCGAACGGGGAACGCCTCCACGTTTCGCTCCACACCTTCGCACGGGGCGCGGACGGCGTCTGTCCGGCGGCGACTGAACCCGGGGGTGACGATCCCTGAAAGGCATGCAGGGGCGGCGGTGGACTCAGCCCCCGCGGCTGGCGCGCTTGTCACGGCACGCGGCCCTGGTGTAAAGGCTGGCCTCGTGCGCGAGTCCCGATTCACCCGTCCTGCCCGGATCGTCCTGCTGGTCGCCGTCGCCGCGCTCGCGGTCCAGGCGCTGGCGCTCGACTACGTCGTCGACGACGCCTACATCTCGATGCGGTACGCGCGCAACCTCGTCGAGGGGCACGGCCTGGTCTACAACGCCGGCGGCGAGCGCGTGGAGGGCTACACAAATCTCCTCTGGACCCTTCTCCTGGCGGCGGCGATCGCCTGCCGCCTCGATCCCGTCCTGGTCGCCCGGCTTGTGGGAATCGCGGCGGGCGTGGGGGTCCTGATCCTCGCCGACCGGCTGGCGCGCCGCGACGGGCTCGGTTCGTGGTCGGTCCTCGCGCCCGTGTTCCTCGCGGTGAATCCGGCTCTCGTGACCTGGTCGTCGGGTGGCCTGGAGACCACGGCGTTCACCTTGTTCGTGGTTTCGGGTGCGATCCTCCTGTGCAGGGAAGGGAGCGGCACCGCCGCCGGTGTGATGCTGGCGCTGGGGTGCCTGACGCGTCCGGAAGGGATCCTGGTGGCGGCATTGGTCGGCGCGGGCGCATGGTTCGCCTCGGGCCGCGCCGCGCTGCGACGCGTTCTAGCGATGGGCCTCGTGGTCGGGGCGACGGTCCTGGCGCACGAGACCTGGCGGCTCGCCTACTACGGCGCCTGGCTGCCCAACACCTTCTACGCGAAGACGGGCGACCTCGGCGCCCAGGTACGGGCCGGGGCGCAGTACCTCGGCACGCCGCTCGCCTTCTTCGCCGGCGGACCTCTGTTGCTGGCGTTGATCGCCCACGGGCTGGCGCGCCGGACGCCGATCTCCTCGGTGGCGGCCGTGATGCTCGCGGGGTGGACTCTCTACGTCGGGGTCATCGGGGGCGACGGGCTGCCGATGTTCCGGTTCCTCGTGCCGGCGCTGCCGTTTCTCGCGATCCTGATCGTCTCCGCCCTCGACCGCATCCGGAGAACCACTCCCGGGGGTGCCAACTACCTGGCCGGCGTGGGCCTGCTGATGACGATTCTCCCCGGGTTTCTCGGCTACCAGAGCGATTACCGCGAGTGGGACGCGCGGATCTTCGTCCCCAAGGTCGTGCGGGTGGGGAAGAGCCTGCGCGAGCTGCTGGGCGCCGACGCGTCGATCGCCCTGATGCCGGTGGGGGCCATCCCCTACTATTCGGGCCTGCGGACGCTCGACATGCTCGCGCTGAACGATCCCATCGTGGCCCGGAAGAAGATGCGCTTCACGACCGCGCTTCCCGGGCACTGGAAATACGACGCCGCCTCGATCCTCGCGCGGCGCCCCGACTACATCCTGCTCGGCAACGTCGACGTCACCGCCGCTCCCCGCACGGCCGCGCCCCTGGCCTTCGCGGTCGAGCAGGACATGGCGCGGCTGCCCCAGTTCCAGCGGGACTATCGGCCGGTCTCGTTCCCGCTGCCGGGCGGCGACTGGCTCAACTGCTACCGGCGTGCCGACCTCGCGCCACCCGCAGGCGCGCGCACACCGGGATGAGCGGGGACGACAGCGCCCAGCCGGCGCAGGTCCCTCACCCCATCGTCGCGGCGCCCGCCGGCTTGAAGAATTGCTTCACATAGAGAAGGTAGCCGACCTCCACGATCGCAAGCGCAATCCACAGCAACGGACCCTTGGACTGAATCATGGGAATGAAGGACCGCACCTGCGGGTCGAGCGGCACCTGCATCCGTTTCATGAGCTCGCCCGCATCGGGGGAACCGAACACCAGGAGGCTGGCCCCGGGGATCAGAACGACGAACACGAGCACCCCCCACCACCCGGCGATGCGGCATCGATAGGTGGCCCACGCGAGCCAGGCATACACGAGACCGTGTCCGACGATGACCCCGAACCCCGTCACTCCGGTCAGGACCCTGCCGAACATCGGGTAGAAGCCATATCTCAGGTAGAGCAGGGTGCCCAGGGTGAGGCCCCACAGCATGAGACTCATCGCGAGGACGGGGAGCGGGCATGCATCGGTCCATCTCGGCTTCGGGTCGAGCCGCTCGAACGTCTCGCGAACGCTCTTCCGCTGATAGAAAACGATGAACGCAAAAGGCAGGATGACATAGAAGAGCCAAAGGAACACTTCGGTGATAGCCGATATCATCGGTCCGGTTGTCTTGGCGATCTCGGTCGGCGGTGGTGTCCCGTACGTGACCTGTCGGGATTGCATGAAGTTGAAAATGAAGATGCCCCACAGTCCGAACAGGAACCACACCCACGACGTCACGAGCATGATGGCCCTGGCCCACCGCCTGCCCTTGATGGTCCCGATGCCGAACACGAGGAACCACGTCGCGCCTGCAAACACGATCATCACGCTCTGGATGATGAGTCCCGGGCTCACGTTCGGCATCTTGTCGGGTGGCAGTCGCGAGAGCAGCGCCAGACCCAGACACATGAACGCGGTAAGCAGGTAACCGAGCAGGCCGAGCAGGATCTCGACGACGCCGACGAAGATCAGGAGTCCGCGATGGCCCTGGCTCCCGGCCGGCGGCTCCGTGCCCTCGGATACCAGCGCGACCGGTTCTGATTCGCTCACGACCTCTCCCCTCGAGAGCGCGGAACCCGCGGATTTGGAGCGTCGTGCCCCGGTGATGAGAGACCCAACCGGACCTCCGCAGGACTATACTCGCGACGCGCCCGCTAGGGATCTCCGGGGTCATCGCCATGGAACAAGAGCCGAAGGACAAGCCCACCCGGCCGGATGACGCCGTCGTCACGGCCCGGCTGCTCGACCTGTTCATTCGCGCCGGTCTGATCGGACTGCTGGCGGCGCTGTGCTACGTGGTCTTCGCTCCCTTCCTGACGCTCGTGGTGTGGGCGCTGGTCCTGGCCGTCGCGCTGTCTCCGGCGCAAGCATGGGTGGCGCGCCACGTCGGCGGCCGAAGCTGGCTCGCGTCGACCCTGGTGGTGCTGGCGGGGATCCTCGTCCTCGTCGTGCCGACCGCGCTGCTCATGGATTCGTTCGGAAGCTCCGTGAAGGACCTCGTGGACGCCGTTCAGAGCAACACGCTCCAGATCCCCGCACCGGCCGAGAGCGTCAAGGATTGGCCCATCGTCGGCGACAAGATCTACGCCGGCTGGTCGAAGGCCCACACCGACCTGCCGAGTCTCGTCCAGAGCCTGCAGCCCAAAATCGGCGAGCTGGCGAGGAAGTCGCTCTCCATCGTCGCGAGCATCGGCATCGGAGTGCTGCAGCTGCTGGCGTCCCTCATCGTGGCCGGCCTGTTGATGGCGCACGGCGAGACCGGCGCCCGCACGAGCCGGGCGATTCTGGCGCGCCTCGTCGGCGGCGAGCGGGCCGAATCGTTCCAGCGACTGTGCACCGCGACGATTCGCGGCGTGGCCCAGGGCGTGGTCGGCATCGCCTTCATCCAGGCGGTCCTCGTCGGGCTGGTGCTGCTCGTGGCCGGCGTGCCCTGGGCCGGCGTTCTGGCGGCGATCACCCTCGTCCTGAGCATCGCCCAGGTGCCGGCGCTCCTCGTCATCATTCCCGTGCTCGTCTACATGTGGACGGGCGATCACTACGGCACCGGCGCGGCCGTGCTCTACACGATCCTTCTCCTGGTGGCGGGTCTCGCCGACAACGTCCTGAAACCGCTCATGCTGGGCCGCGGCATCGACGCCCCGATGCCCGTCGTCCTGCTCGGGGCCCTGGGCGGCATGGCGTCCGGCGGTGTCCTCGGAATGTTCGTCGGCGCGACGGCCCTGGCCCTGGGCTATCAGATCTTCATGAAGTGGGTGGAACCCGAGCCGGGCCGATAGGCTCGGATGATCCGGCGCCCCTTCCTCTGGACGCTCGTCGCCGTGGGCGCCGCGCTGCGCATCTTCCAGTACGCCTCCGACACGTCTCTCTGGTTCGACGAGCTGTCGATGGTGCGGAACCTGGTCCACCGCTCGGAAGCGCGTCTGCTCCTCGAGCCGCTCGGCTACGACCAGGTGGCGCCGGTCGGGTTCATGGTCGCCGAGAAGGCGATCAGCCGGGTGCTCGGGCAGAGCGACCTGGCGTTTCGATTCCTACTCCTTCCGATCGGCCTGGCGGCGCTCGTGCTCTTTCTGCGGCTCGCGGAGCGCCTCCTGGACGGGTACGCGGTCCCGTTCGCGGTGGCGATGTTCGCGATCGGCGCGCCGTTCATCCGCTATGCCGCGGAGATCAAATCCTACGGAATCGACATGGCGGCGATGATCGGGCTCCCCCTGATCGCGCTCGCGTTGCGCGACCCCGATTCCACCGCGGAGCGCTGCGTCCTCGGCGGCCTGGCGGGAGCGATCCTCGTGTGGCTCTCGCAGCCGGCGGTCTTCGTCGTCGCCGGCCTCGGCGCGGCGCTGTCGCTGGCCTGGTGGCGCGATCGCGATCCCCGGACGCGGCGCGCTCTGGTTGTGACCGTTCCGATCTGGGCGGTCGCCTCGGCCGCCGCCACGCTCGTCGCCATCCGCCACGTCACCCCGGCCACCCGCGCCTACATGGACGAGTTCTGGCGGCTGCGGAACGGCTTCTTCCCGCGACCGTTCCGGACGCCGGGCGACGCGCTCTGGCTGTGGGATCGGGTCCTGGAGCTCCTCTCGGATCCGACGGTTCTGCGTTATCGCTGGCCGGCGCTCTTTGGCGGTCTGATCATCCTGGGTCTGGTGGCGCTGTGGCGACGCAATCGCTTCGGAGCGCTCGTGCTCCTGGGCCCGTTCGCGGTCGGCGTTCTGGCCGCCGTGACACAGCAGTTCCCCCTGAAGACGCGGGTGGCGCTGTACCTGCTTCCCATCCTCGTCCTGGCGGCGGCGGAGGGAGCGGAGTGGATCCGGCGACAGGCCTCGCGACTTCATCCCATGGCGGGCGGACTCTGTATGGCCGCACTCTTCGTCGTTCCCGCGTGGGCCTTCGTCGAGAGACCGCCGCCCTACTGGATCGAGGACCACAAGACCGCGCTCGCTTTCCTTCGCGAACACCGCCGGCCTGGCGACGCGGTCTTCGTGTTCCCGTACGAGGTCGAAGCCGTCGAACGCTATGGCTCGGAATACGGCCTGGCATTCGATGACTACCAGATCGGCGACTGCTCGCACGAGGACGGCCGCGTCTTCCTCCGGGACGTCGACCGCTACCGGGGCCGCTCGCGCGTCTGGCTGCTCGATGGAGCCGTTCCGGGCTACGCCGCTCCTCGCAGGAGTCTCGAGAAATACCTCGCGACGATCGGCGTCCGCAGGGAGTCGATCTCCATCCCCTCCGAGAAACCCCTCGAGCCCGTCGGCGCCCAGCTCTTCGACCTGAGCGATCCGACACGTCTCGCGGCGGCGCGGGCGGAGACGTTTCCCCTGGAGCCGCCCGCGCCGATGGTGCCGCCGCCGCGGTGCGGGGAGCGTGTGCAGCCGCTGCAATAGCGGGGCGCTAGGAGCGCTCGAGCGGAAATCGAGACCTGCGGTCCCGCCGCCTTACGGACAGGGGAGCGCGTTCGGGTTCGGGTTGCCCGCCGAATCCGTGCCGGGGATCGACTCGCCGCACGCGCCGAGGCGCGTGACGAGGTAGTAGAACGTCGAGCCTTCCGGCGGATTGTCCAGATCGGTCGTGCTCGTCGACGCGGTGTGCGAATCGAAACAGACGTGGTCGTACGACCACGGAGTCCCGTCCGTCCGCGAGCCGCGGTAGACGCTGTACAACCCCGGCGGATCGGTCCAGCTCAGGACCGTGCCGGTGAGGTCGAAGACGACGCTGTCGTTGATCGCCTGCGTGATCACCGGCGCGCCGCCGGTGCAAGCCCCCGTCGCGCAGGTCGAGCCGGTCGTGCAGACGTTGCCGTCGTCGCAGGCGCTGCCGTCCGGAGCGTGATTCACCGCGCAGGCGCCCGCGCCGTCGCAGGCGTCGGCGGCGTCGCAGGCGCCGCTCGACGGGTCGCCGCAGGCCGTGCCGGCCGGCTGGAATCCGTTGTCGTGACACAGACCGCCGAGACAGGCGTCCTGGTTGGTGCAGGTGGTGCCGGCGTCGCCGCACAGGGTGCCGTCGGCGGCATGATTGGGCCGGCAGGCTCCGGCGCCGTCGCAGGCGTCGGCGGCGTCGCACGCGCCGCTCGAGGGATCGCCGCAGGCGGCGCCGGCCGGCGCCATCGAGTGCAGGCACGGGTCGCCGACGGCGGACGGGACGCAGACGTCGTTCGTGCAGGCGCTGCCGTCGTCGCACGCGTTGGCGTTGTTCGCGTGCGAGCAGCCGGTGCCCGGATCGCAGATGTCGTCCGTGCAGGCATTGTCGTCGTCGCACGAGCCGATCGCCGGGACGGCGGGGTTGCAGTCGCAGGTATCGCCCGCGCCGTCGCCGTCGGTGTCGGCCTGGTCGGTGTTGCAGAGGTTCGGACAGTTGTCGCACGCGTCGCCGACGCCGTCGCCGTCACGATCGCGCTGGTCCGCGTTCGCCCTGGTCGGGCAGTTGTCGGCGTCGTCGCCGATCCCGTCGCCATCGCCGTCGGGTGGCGGCACCTGCGCCGGCAGGACGTTGTGCGCCGCGAGCGGAGCGTGCTCCTCCGTCAGCCGCTTCACCTGGGGTGGATGACCGTCGCAGTCCGGGCCGCAGCGCGGCACCCGGACGCCCGGGAAGAAGGTGCCGGAGGCGGGCAGCGGTCCGACGTCCGGAGTGCCCGGGTCGCAGTCGGCGTCGACCGTCAACCCCGGCGGGACCATGGTGAGCTGCAGCGCCGGGTCGGCGGTGCTCACCCAGTGGCCGTCCAGCGTCGTGAACAGATCCGGCGGCAGTCCCAGGGTGCCGGTGTCGAGCACGCGCTCCGCACCGTCGCCCAGGCGCCGGAAGATGAACCGCGGCTGCACCGGCAGCCGCGAGGTGAAGGTTCCGCCCTCGTTGACGCAGGCGCCGTTGGTGATCGCCATCGTGCCGGCCGGTTGCGCGACGCTACCCGAGAGGCAGGCGTGCACCGACCACTGCTCCGGCGCGCCGCCGGCATAGGTCACGGTGATCGGCTGGCTGCTCACGAGCGAGAGGGCCACGATCTCGATCGGCACGGTCGCGGTGGCGCCGGCGCCGACCAGCGACGCGGGCGCGGTCCGCCGCACGATGGTGTCGGTCGGGCCGAGCGGACCCGATGAGTTGATCGGCGCACCCTGCAGCCGGATGTCGCCGAGGAACGGATCCGATCCCGGATCGAAGAAGTCGGCCGGGATGGGGACCTGGGAGAAGTCGGCGTGGGTCCCGGCGCCTGCGGGCGTCGTGAACAGGTCGATCGTCGGCTGGATGCTGGCGCAGGAGACCGGCGTCCCGGTGCACGCGCCGCCCGAGCAGGTGTCGGGCGTGGTGCAGGCGTTCAGGTCGTTGCACGTCCTGCCGTCCGGCGCGGCCGGGTTCGAGCAGAGGCCGGACAGCGGGTTGCAGACACCGGCGTCGTGGCACTGATCCAGGGCGGTGCAGACGACCGGGGAGCCGACGCACGCTCCGCCCTGGCAGCTGTCGGCCAGGGTGCAGAGACTGCCGTCACTGCACGCCGTGCCGTTCGCGGCCGTCGCGCAGGTGGTGTCGGAGCAGACCGTCACGTCGCTCAAAGTCGGCGTGGCGCCCGCGAGGGTGGTCCCGAGAGTGGCCTTCCACCTGAGATACCGGCCGTTGAAGAACCCGCCCGTCAGGGTCGCCGGGCTCGTGGTGAAGAAGGTCGCGGCGGTGCCGTCGGGACCGATGAAGCTGAACGGACCCGCGGGGTTGTCGCTGGCCGCGGCCTGGAACCGCAGCGTCGTGCTCGCCGGCGTGGTGCCGGTCCAGGAGAGGCTGTTCCAGTGCGCCGGCGCCAGCGGCAGCGGGTTGGAGTCCTTCACGGTCGAGGTGAGGTCCGTGGCGTTGCTGATGAAGCCGGGCTTCACCCAGGCGACGAAGTCGTCGTCCGCCGCAGTATTGGCGGCCGTGCTGCAGGTCCAGCTGCCGCCGCTGTTCGACGAGGTGCAGCGCCGCCCGCCCGGGTAGACGTCGCCGTCGCCGCCCGCACTGGTCGTGCCGGAGGAGACGTAGGCCTGCGACCCGGTGCGGGCCGCGACGAGCCGGAAAACGACGGCGTAGCTCGTGCCGGCGTTCACCGAGATCGGCGAAGCGAAGTTGACCGTCGACCAGGTCCCGGCGCCGCCGTCGTTAAACCCGGCGAGCGTCGCCGACACCAGGTCGGCGCCGGTCGGCCCGTTCGGGGACGCGGCCGCCGTGTTGCGGATCGACACGGTGATGTTCGGGTTGACTCCGCTGCATGCGCTGCAGAACAGATACAGATCGACGCGCGTCAGCTGCCCGCTCACCGTGGGGGTGAAGGTCTGCGCCGCCCAGGAAACGTTGGTGAAGGCGAAGCCCGAAGTGCTGTCCAGGCAGACCTGGTCGGCCTGCGCGCCGGACGATCCGACCGTGAGTCTGGCGGTGCCCGGGCTCGTGACCAGGTCGACGCCGGTATTCGAGGCGGTGGCGGCCTGGAAATCGGCCTGCGTCGTGTCGGTGACGCACGCCGACGTCGCGGCCGGCGTGTTGAGCGCGAAGTTCTGGGTCGTGGTCGCCGCATTGTTCACCGTCACGCCCGCGGCCGACACGCTGTTGTAGCCGCCCGCGGCCGCGGTCACGGTGAAGGACCCTGCCGGCAGGCTCGCGAACTGGTAGAAGCCGCCGCCGTTCGCCGTGGCGGAATAGGTTCCGGCGAACCCGCTCGCCGTGACCGTCGCGCCGGAGGCGGGGAAGCCACCGGCCGTCACGGTCCCCTGCAGGACGCCCGAGCCGGTCAGCAGCGACAGGGCCGGGTAGAGGTTGTTGAATCGCGGGGTTCCGATTCCGGTCACCGCGTCGAATCCGGCGCCCGCGGCGAACGCCCCGTTGTTCCCGGTCGTGATGTCGTGGAAGGAGCTGGCGTAGCTCGTCCCCCCTTCGCTCCTCAGGATGCGCCAGAGGGTCGGCGCCGCCTGGCCGAGGTTCGCTCCCGTCACCTGGTTCGCCACGGCCCAGTACCCCGCCCAGAGCGGGGCGTCGGCCGAGGTGCCCGACACCAGCCAGAGGAACTGTCCCGCGGCGGTCAGGAACGACTTCCCGGTGCTGGGCGTCGTGCAGGTTCCGTAGTGCATGCTGATGTCGGGGACCAGGCGGTTGACGCCGGCCGGGACGCCGGGACCGGTCTGCCACGAGGGACGCGGCTCGGTCACTCCGGCCGTCGATGCGCCGCCGCCGCTGTCGCTGCACGAGGTCTCGCCGCCGGCCGGGTAGCCGGTCATCCAGCCGTCCCCGCCGAACGCTCCGGTCGGATCCTGCGAGGTCCCCCCGACGCCGGTCACGTAGGGCGATGCCGTCGGATAGTTCACGTCCGGGTTGGCGCCGCCGCTTCCGGCGGGGCAGTCGTTGCTGCCGAAGTCGCCGCTCGCGACGAACCAGGCCTGTCCTCCGGCGGCCGCCTGCGCGAAGGCGTTGTCGTCCGCGGTGACGTCGCTCGGCGCCATCAGGGAGAGACAGAGCCCCCACGAGTGCGACACCACCTTGATGGTGCCGGCGTGATCCGCCAGGTACTGGTACAGGACGCCGAACGAGGAGGTGAGCTGGTCCTGGGACAGGTAGACGCCGATGTGGCTGTCGTTCGCGATGCTGGCGGCGGTCGAGACGTCGAGCGCCGTCTCGATCGAGGCGACCCCCGCCTGATCGTAGAGGCAGCCCGGCTCCGCCGGATTCCCCAGGGTGTTGGTGCCAGGGACGCAGGTCGACGAGATCGTGCGCGGGCCGCTCGGGGCCGACGTCAGCAAGTTGTAGCCGGCCGCCGCTCCCCCCTCGCGGGTCAGGATGTTGTTGACCGAGGCCAGGTTGATGTCGAAGGACGTCGCGATCGCCAGCTCGGCGCCCGGAATCCCCCGCTTCCCCGCGTCGAAATACCCCGCCTTCTGCTCGTACGAGACCTGCGTGTCGCGCGCCAGCATGTAGTTCGATCCGCTCAGGAGGTAGTCCGGATCGACCGCCGCCTTGGAAGCGATCTGCGGGAACATCTTCGTCAGGGAGTCGAGCCCGCCGACCCGGACGACCTTCGCGGCCAGGCCCGGAGGCAGGGCCGGGTCCGAGGAGTTCGAGAAGACCTGGCGACCGTGGTACTCGTAGCGATTGATCGTGACCCGGAACGCCCGCTCCGCGAGTCCGACGGTCCCTTCTCCCCGGACCATGGTCGAAGTCGGCTGGGTGATCTGCGTGAACCCCTGATCCCTGAGGTAGTCCTTCGCCGCCTGGATGTCTGCGGGAAGGGGGCCGAAGCGCGCCTGGAACTCTTCGGGCGAGATCCACTTGTGGTACTGCGGCGACGCCGGGTCCTGCTGCGCGGCGAGGAGAGCATCGACCGCGGCGCGATCACGCAGATCGAGCGTCAGGACGACCGAGGTCTTCCGGCCGGAGTCCTCGTGACCCACGAGACGGGCGTCCTTCAGCCCCCTCGGCGTGTTGCGCTCGGGGGGGGCCGCAAGGGAAGCCACTCCCGTACCGAGCACGCAGATCAGGCCGAGAAAAGAGCTCGTGAGGATTCCGAGGCGGCTGGCGCGAGCCTTCATCTGCTTCCTCCCAACCGACGGTCGTGCAGACCTGCCGGCCAACGCGTTAGAACCTCTGGGTTTTCGAGCGGGCGTAACATTACGGTCACTCCAAGGGTCGCGCCATATCATTATTAGTGTCCCTCGGCATTTTCGTTCCCCAAGCCCCGCCGGGCGGGCCGAGGATACGCCCGGCGCGGCTCGAAACGAGGTCGATCATGACTCCATCGCCTCGCATGGCGGTCACGGCGCTCTGGCTCGCGTTGCTCGCGGTCGGTCTCAGTTCGGCGAAAGAGAAGGACCCTCTCTACATCGAGAAAGGGGCGCTCGACGAGATCCACTTGAAGGTCCCGGCCATCCATGGAGGCGTCCCGGTCATCCTGCACCCATTCTCGACGGCGGGGTGCAATTTCGGAACCGGGGGCGACGACGCGAAGAACGAGCAGCGCTCGGACGCCACCCGGACGCTCGCCAAGGTCGCCCCCGATTATCTGCGCGACAGCCTGAAGGCGGCGCTCACCGAATCGCACGTGTTCGGCGAACTGCTCACCGGCGGGGCCGAGACGATCCCCGACAACGCGCTCGTTGTCGAGGGCTCGTTCGTGAGAATCGACCCGGGCAGCCGTGCGAAGCGATACTGGATCAGCTTCGGAGCGGGGATGAGCGGGGTCCAGGTGAAGGGCACGGTCAAGGACGCTTCAGGCAAGGTGCTGGCCGAGTTCACGCATCGGAGGCGCTCGGGGATCGGCGTCGGCGGTGGCGACTACGTGAAGTTCCTCACGGACGATACCAAGGACGTCGGCTCTGACATCGGCCTGTTCCTGGTGACCTGGGCCGGCGGCGGCGACCTGCACGCCCGTCCCGAGACGGAGACCCCGTCGCGCAATCCGTCCGACGACCAGTAGGAGCCTGAGCTTCAGCCCGCCGTCTCCGGTGCGATCTCCACGACGGTGATCTCCGGGCGGGCGAAGAAGCGGACGCGCGGCGCTCCGCCTCCCTCCAATCCGATCCCGCGATTGACGTACATCCAGAGAGCGCCCGCCCGGTACAGGCCGGCCTCGTACGTCTTGCCGTACTTGGACAGGGTGATGATCGCCCCGTACAGCGGCAGGGCCACCTGGCCCCCGTGCGTGTGGCCCGTGCACAGGAGATCGACTCTGCCACGCGCCGGCTCGGGCAGGACGTCCGGATAAGGGTAGTGATAAAGGAAGAGGACCGGGCTGCCCTCCGGAATCTGATCCAGCGCACGCTGCGCGAGACCTTCGTGCCCCACCGCGACGCCGCCGATCCAGACGGAAGTCCCCGCGACATCCACGCTTGCCGCCTCGCCGTCCAGCTCGCGCACGCCCGTCCCGCCGAACAGATCGACGTCGTGCCAGTACCAGGCGTCCCAGTTGCCACGCACGGCAAAAGTGGGAGCCACCTGCGCGAGGCTTGTGATGCAGCGGCGGAAAACCGGCAGGGCCTCGATCGAGTTGATCGAGTCGCCCGTATAGACGATCAGATCCGGCCTCTCCGCGGCGACGAGAGCCGGCAGCCGATCCTCCAGGCGCGGTTTCGGATCGCTGTGCATGTCCGAGAGGAGCACGACCCGGATCGGCCGCGCGCGGGGCCCTAGCCTCGTGGAAGTGATCCGCACATGTGTCACCTGCGGCCAGTACGGCTCCACGAAATATCCGTAGGCCACGCACATCGCGCCCGTCGCGAGAATCCACAGGGCCGCGCGGCGGAGCGTCCTTCTCATGGGCCGCATTATAGCGGCGGGTATCGAGGCCAAGTTTGCAGCAGAACCCCATTGCGACATCGCTCGGGAACCCGAACCCCGCCGGATGCGTTCACAGTGGACGGACGGGGTGGTCCACTCGAGGATAGCCATGCGCCGACGACTCGCCGCTGACGCTCCAGCCCTGCTCTGCGCCCTCGTTCTCGCGACGCTCTCCGGCGCCGCCGCGCTCGCCCAGCCGCCGCGGGACACGCCGGCCGTCCTCGCCGCCACGCTCTCGGTGCCACCCGATTCGCCGCGCTGGGACATGCAGGCAGGCGCCAAGGTCGACGAGTACCTGGGCCGCAAGTGCATCCTCCTCGACGGCGGCGCGGCGATCCTGAAGGATTTCGAGATGCGCGACGGTGTCATCGACGTGGACGTCGCGACCGGCGCCAGGCGCGGCTTCTTCGGGATGCAGTTCCGCATCGAGGGGGACGGCGCCAACGCCGAGGAGATTTATCTGCGCCAGCACGAGTCGGGATATCCCGACGCGACCCAGTACACGCCGATCCTCGGCACCGGCCGCAACTGGCAGATCTACAACGGGCCCGGCTTCACGGCGGGGGTCGACATCCCGAAGGAGGCGTGGTTCCATCTGCGCCTCGAGGTGACCGGCGCGCAGGCGAAACTCTTCGTCAAGGACATGGTCGAGCCGGCCCTCGTCATGAGCGACCTCAAGAGCGGCGTCCAGAAGGGGCAGGTCGCGCTGTACGATCTGACCGGCGCGACCTGCTACTCGAGCTTCGAGGTGCGGACGACCCCCGACGCCCCCTGGGAGCGGCATCTCCCGCCGATGCCGCCGAACACGCTGACGAAGTGGAGCATCTCCCCGGCCTACGACGCTCTATCTCGCGATCCGGAGCGCCCGCCGTCGGTCTCCGAAAGCGCCGCGATCGCTTGGCAAGAAGTCGAAGCGGAGCCTCCAGGCTTCGTGGTCCTCTACCGCTACCGCGAGGCGCCGCACCTCATGGTCACGTTCCAGGGAGACTTCTCCAAGCGGCTCGACCCGCAGCCGGGGGGCAAGGTTCTCTACGCGCGCACGAGCATCGAGTCGGACCGCGACCAGGTGAAGCGCCTCGAGATCGGCTACAGCGACGAGGTCAGCGTCTTCCTGAACGGCAGCATCCTCTGGCGCGGCCGCAGCGCGCAGGCGTTTCGCGATCCCCGCTTTCTCGGCATCGTCAACCCGGAGAACGACGCCGTCTACCTGCCGCTCAAGAAGGGACGCAACGAGCTGATGCTCGGGCTCACCGAGCTGGGCGGCGGCTGGGGCTACATCTGCCGCCTGGGGAACGCGGGGCACTGAGCGGCTCCGCGGTCTGGATCAGCCAGGGAAGCCTCAGGGGCAGGGGGACGGGTTGGCGCGGACGGTTCCGTTCGAGGTGCGTCCCTTCGTCCCCTCTTCGCGCAGGCCGTTCACCCCGGTGACGAGGTAGAAGAGGCCGGTTCCCGCGCTGGGCACCGTGAGATCGACCACCGAGGTACCGGGCACGCGCGCGATGGCGCAGACGCCGAATGGTCCCGGAAGCGTCGAAAGGAGACCCGCGTAGATGTTGTAGGCCGTGGACGCGGGCTCGGGAGACCAGACGACCGTCTGCCGGTCGCCGAGGACCAGCAGCCCGTCCACCTCGCCGGGAGGGGGGAACGCGACGGAGAGACCGCCGCTTCCCAGATGGAACGAGGGGGCGGTCATCGCCCGCTCCGCGATCGCGTCGCCGATCGCGTCGAGGCTGATGCGGTAGCTCGGCGACGAGAAGACGACGGCCTGGGCCGGCCGGCCCCCTTCATTGAGCGACGTCGGGCCAATCCGGTAGCTCGCGCTCGACTGCGCGTACCCCGTGGACGGCCGCAGGGCGAGGAGCACGCCGGCCACCAGCAGACCGGTCCGCACCCTCTTCATCCTCCATCCGGTCCGCGACGTCATCGAAGCGTCACGAGGACCCGGATGGTTCCGAGGCCGGAGTCGAGAGGCTCGAGCGCCTTGCCGAGGATCGTTCCCGGCCGGGCGCTCGCCGCCCGCATGGCCGCGCCCGGCGCGGGGGAGCTGACCATGAGATCGCCGGTGCGAATCGCTCCGTAGCCGGCGTCCGCCCGGACGGTGGCGACGAGCCCCACGGCGACGTCGACCCGGCCCCCCTCGGCCGGACCGATAGCGATTCCGACCACGGCCGCATCGGCCTCCCGATCGGAGCGCCGCACCGCTCCGGGCGCTGCGGGATCGAGGACGACGACGTCCCCGGCCTCGATCGCCGACGTGGCGGGAAAGATCTGGCTCATCGGGCTCCGTGCCTTGCCGGACACCTCGCCGACGTCAGTGAGCCGGGCATCCGTCGCGGGCATGCCGGCCGACGGCGTCGCCCGCGCGACCACCGAGGCGCCGGGGCCGCCGCCGGACGATCCACCGCGCAACGGCATCCTGGCGTCGTCATCGCTCATCACCGGCGCCGGATGGCCGACTCCAATGCGGTTGCGCAGGCGGGCTGTCGCCCGCAGATCGGGGTCGATGTTGTGCCCCACTTCACGCTCGATCGTCTTGTAGCGCTCGAGGGCGTTGAACGGCCGCAGCTCGGGATGGGCGGCGTAGATGTCCTCCCCCGTGGCGGTGCGCGGGATCACCGAATCGAACTCCTTGGGGGCGAGGGCCGGCATCTCCTCGAAGCCGATGCGCAGACCCATGACCTGGTAGTCGAAGGCGACGTCCGAGCCGGCGGGACCGCGCACGACCAGATCCGTCGCCGAGACCGTGTCGATGGCGAGGGGGACCGGCTCGCCGCGCGGCGTCAGGTGCGCCGTCAGGCCGAGGTCGGGGTTCGCGGTCCAGCCGAAGGTCGGGTCGAGCGCGACGTGCGCGACCCCGTTCTCGAGCTTCGCGCTGCCGCGGGTGTAGACGTTCACCTCCGAGGACTCCGGCGCGTGGTAGATGACGACCCGATCCTCGTGGTCGGGATCGTTCTGCACAAAGGAAACCGTGCCCGTCCCCTGGACCTTGTAGGCTCCCTGGCCCAGGTAAGCCCAGGAGTTGTTGTCGACGTCCAGGTTGTAGATCCCGTTGTGCGAGCGCGAGAACACCCCGTACCCGGAATAGCAGATGTTCACGTTGGTGTCGGTCGAGTTCGACTGCACGAAGCGCGCCGCCAGCGGACCGTCGGCATAGAGGCCGGTGGAGGGGCTCGAGGCGTACACGCCGTACGACGTCCCCGAGGTGTAGAGGCCGGACGAGCCGAAGCCGAGGTAGGCCCAGGACGCCTCATTGGTGTCGTAGAAGAACCCGCCATAGTTGGAGCCGCCGCAGTAGGCGCCTTCCGCCGTGCTCCCCAGCTCGCAGAAGCCCGCGGGTCCCTCGGCCAGGATCGCACCTTGACCGCCGGGCAGCATGTCCGCCTGGACGGTGTAGACCCCCGCGACGCCGGACTGGAACCGGACGGCGCCCGCCTTGGCCTGAGGTGTCGAGCTGGTGTCGAGGTAGTAGGAAGCGGGCTGCCCGTTCAGGCTGTTGGCCGTGACGGCGGTCGAGGCCGTCGTGGCCACGTCGGCGGAGCCGGCGCTCGCGGCGTTGAGGGCGTATCCCGTCGCGAGGACCCGGGTGCGCGGCGTCAGGGTCTCCGATCCAACGGTCACTTCGAGCCAGACGGAGGGAAAGTCGCGGAAGACCTGCATGAGCGAGGTGTAGCTCCCCGGACCCGAGCCGTCCACCACCCCGAGGCCGCCGCCGAGCGCGACCGAGAACAGTCCTCCGTCCACGGTCACCTGCTTCCCGAAGGCGGCGGTGTGCTGGTCGATCAGAACCTCGCCCCCTCCGGTCGCGGCGTCGAAGAACCGGAAGGTCATTTCGTAGGTGCCGGTCAGCGGCTCGTCCGCCGGCCCCCGCAGCACCCCCTGGTAGTTGATCTGGGCCGGGGGAAGGACGGTGGCCAGGACGGCCCCCGGCAGGACGAACAGCGCGATGACGCACAGCACCCAAAAAACCGCCCCCGCACGGCTGAGCATGATGGTCTCCTTGGAAGTTCCCTTCACAAGGGAGATCACCGTCGCAGGAACAAACCCGACACCCGACTCGGCGGAAAAGACCGTCGAGGAAGGCCGGGGGCAGAACGGTTGGTGGTATGTTCACATCACTCGTGATTGCCCCGGCTGCATCCTTCTCGGCAACGTCGGCGTCGGGGTCTTGCCCCGCGCGCACGAGTGCCTCATCTTGCCGCCGCATGACGGGCCCGATCGATTCAATCCGTCTGGCGCGTCTCGCGGCGCCGCTGCTGGCGTTCCTGGCGGTGACCGGGGCCATCGCAGGCCCGCCATTCGCCAACCCGGTGATCCCCTCGCATCTGTCGGGGCCTGCCGGGATGACGGCCGCCGATCTCGACGGTGATGGCCGGACCGACCTGGCGATCACCCTTCTCGTCACAGACGAGATCCTGATCGTTCACGGCGCCGATCTTTCCGGTGCGCCACGGGAGGAGCGCTACCCGGTCGGCACCGATCCGATTGCCGTGGCGATCGGCGATCTCGACCGGGACGGCCATCGCGACCTCGTCGTCCTGAACAGTTCCCCGTTCGCCGTCGATGACAAGGCATCGGCCGACATCTCCGTGCTCATGGCGCGCGCCGGTGGCGGCTTCGAGCCGGAGCGACGCGTGGCGATACCGTACCTGGCGAGCGGTCGGCCGCTGGAGAGCGGGATCACGCGGGGCATCGTGATCGCCGATTTCAATGGCGATGCCGTGCCCGATCTCGCGGTCCTCAATGACGTGGACATCAGCATCCTCCTCGGCCTGGGGGACGGCTCCTTCGCGCCGGGGGGCAGGACGGCGGCCGGCGTCAGGCCGTTCGCGCTGGTCGCGGACGATCTCGACGCCGACGGCGACATCGACCTCGCCGCCACGAACCTCGCCTCGGATGACGTCTCGATCGCGTGGGGCCGGGGCGACGGGACGTTCGCTGCGGGGCCGCGGCTCGCGGCCGGCATCACCCCGCGCCAGCTCGCCGTCGGCGATCTGGACGGAAATGGCGCTCTCGACCTCGTGATCGCCAACGACATCCTGAACGATCCGCTCGACAGCCGCGTCGGCGACGTGTCGGTTCTCATGGGATCCGGCGGGGGCGCCTTCGCGCCGGCGGTCCGGTACCGCACGGGAGACTTCACCGTGAACGTCGCCATCGGCGATTGCGACGAGGACGGTGTACCCGACATCGTCGCCGGCAACGCCGGCTCGGGGGACGTCTCCGTCCTGCTCGGCGCGGGCGACGGGACATTCGAGAGCGAAAGGCGCATGCGCACCGGCGCCTCGCAGCTCGACTTGACGGTCGCCGACATGGATGGCGACGGTCACCTCGATGTCGCATCGACGATCGCGGACGGCGCGTCCATCGTGAAGGGTTTCGGGGACGGCACTTTCGGCCCGCAGGCGACCGTGGACATGCCCATCGAGGCGCACAAGGTGGCGGTCGCGGACTTCGACGGCGATGGCCGCGAGGATCTGATCGTGGTGGGCCGAGATGGCAACGGCGGCACGAACCTCGTCGCGTTGTTCCCCGGACGCGGGGACGGCACGTTCAGGGATGCACGCACGCCGGACCTCGGCGCGGGCTGGTACGAGGCGGTCGCCGTCGCGGTCGCCGATTTCGACGGCGACGGCCAGGTCGATTTCGCCGTGACCGACGGCGCCTACACCGTCGGAGTCGCCCTGGGGCGCGGCGCGTGGGAGTTCGATCCGGCGTTGCCGACGGAGGTCGGCTCTCTGCCCGCCGCCATGGCCACCGCGGACTTCAATGGCGACGGTCGGCCCGACCTGGCGGTCGCACACCGCAGCGATTCCGGTGTCCTGATCCTCCTGGGTCGGGGAGACGGCACGTTCGAGATCGGCCAGAGTCTTCCCGCCGGGTACGGCCCCGTCGACATCGTGGCGGCGGATTTCGATGCCGATGGCATCGTCGATCTGGCCGTCGTCGGGGCCATCGTCGAGGCGGGCGAGTACAGGTCCGTGGCCCTGGTCTGGCTCGGGTTGGGAGACGGTCGATTCCAGGACCCGCGCCAGCTCGACGTCGCCCGCGAGCCGGCGGCTCTGGCCGCAGGGGACCTGAACGGGGACGGGCTCCCCGACCTGATGGTGGCCGGCAACTTTGAGCTGAGCACCCTGCTGAACCAGGGCGGCGGGCAATTCGCTCCCGGCATCCTCCACGCGGGACCACGGACCGCGGCGGGAATCGCCCCGGCCGATTTCGACCGCGACGGAAGGCTCGATTTCGCCGTCGCCGACTTCGATCGGGAGGTGGTGTCGATCTTCCCCGGCGCCGGTGACGGAACGCTCGGCCCGGAAATGATCTTCGTCGCCGGCCGTGGGCCCCTGGCGCTGGCATCCGGCGACTTCAACGGCGATGGCGCCGCGGATCTGGTGACCGCCGATCTCGGTCTGGACGGTCCGCTGCACACGCGCATCTTCGATCTCTGGATCATGCTGAACCAGGCGCCGCCGCCGAACCATCCACCGACGGCGGTGGTCACGGCGCCGGCCGCCATCGAGTGCTCATCCTGGCTGGGGGCCGTGGTCCGGCTGGACGGGACGGCCTCGCACGATCCCGACTCGCGGCCCGGCGGACCGGACGATCTCGCGGCGTTCGACTGGTACGAGGATTTCGGCGGGCCATCCGAGACCCACCTCGGCTCGGGGCCACTCCTCGACGCGACGCTCGCAGTCGGCCATCACGACGTCACGCTGCGCGTGACCGACCGAGCGGGCGCCACCGGGACCGCCGGGACCGAGGTCGCCGTCACCGACTCCGTGTCGCCGCGCCTGGTGCTGCGATCGGCTTCCCCTCTCGTCCTCTGGCCGCCGGATCACAAGATGGTCGGGATTGACGTCGAAGCCGTGGCCGATGACCTGTGCGGGCCGGCGAGCGTCGTGCTGGAGTCGGTCGTCAGCAGCGAATCCGCCGACGCGCCGGGCCACGGCGGCGGCACGACGGAAGACGTGCTGGGTGCCGAAACCGGCACCCCGGATTTCCGTTTCCAGGTGCGCGCGGAACGAGCGGGCTCCGGTCCGGGGCGGACCTATACCGCGACCTACGGGGCGCGTGACGCCGCGGGGAACGCGACGGATGCCGCGATCACCATCGTGGTCCCGCATGGCCGTCCTGGCTCGAGCTCCCCCGCTAAGGACAGGTGATTCCGGCCGTCGGCGTGCCGTCGGACGCGAATCCCAGCGGCGACTGCCCGGTGGGGCAGAAGTTCCGAGCTCGCGACAGGTAATAGAACGCGGTTCCCACAGGCGGCGATGCCGAGTCCGTCGCCGGCGGGCCCTGGAATTCACCGAGATCGATGCAGACGGCGTGGTTCACGAAATCGGATCGCACCGTCGATCGGAGAAGGTCGTAGACGGGCACGCCGCCGCCGGGCTCGGCCGGCGCGCTCCATTGGATCGTCGTGGCGTTCATGAATCGCAGGTTCCGCGTCTCGCCCGGCACGCTCCACGCGCCGGGGTCGGCATCGTTGCAGTCATCGACGGTCGTTGCGAAGCCGTAGGGAGCGAAGCAACCCTGCCCCGGCGTCCCCGGGACTCCGTGCCCGTCGTGATCGGCGTCGGGGTAGAAGGTCACGTTCGGGCTCTGGCAGGTGCAGTAGGCGCCTCCCGTGTCGAACCACAGATACCCGTCACCCCCCCAGACCAGCAATGCGTCGCCGGTTTGGACCGCCGAGAAGGATCCTCGCGCGTCCGGCGTCCCCGTCGTCGTCGGGGTGGCGAGCCATGCGTTCAGCGCCGGGTCGTATTCGCCGCCGGAATTCAGAGGAGTGCGGTTCTGCGCGCCGTCGAAATAGCCGCCCCAGACGATCATCTCCTGTCCGGTCCAGACGGCCGCATGAGAGTAGCGTGGAGAAGGCGTGCCGGGATCGATCGCCGTCGGCGTCCATGAATCGGTTCCCGGATCGTAGAGGCTCCCCGTCTGATCGGCGCCGCCCACGATGTACGTGGTGTCACCGCCCCAGATGACCATCCGTGAGCCGGTCCAGACGGCCGTGTGCTCGCGACGCGCCTGCGGCGTCGTCGCATCGACCCTGGTCGGAGTCCACGCGTCGGTGGCGGGGTCGTATCGCCCGCCCGTGTTGAAAGTCGCGGTGGAGGCGATGCCGCCCCAGACGATCATCTCCTGTCCGGTCCAGACGGCGCTATGGGATTCCCTCGAAGAAGGCGCCGTCGCATCGCTTCGCGTGGGGGTCCATGTGTCGTCCGACGGCCGATAACGACCGCCGGTCGCGACAGGGCCCGAGCAACAAGGCCCTTCGCCGCCCCAGACGATCATCTCGGTTCCGGTCCAGACCGCCGTGTGAAGGCTGCGTCCCGTCGCCGTGCCTGCCATTATCGACGTAGGCGTCCAGTGGTCCAGGGCAGGGCTGTACCGCCCTCCCGTGCTTGGAAATTCGCTGAGGCCGGCGGATCCGCCCCAGACGACCATCTCGGTCCCGGTCCAGACCGCCGTCGCGCCCGCCCGCGGCGAGGGCGTGGCCGGGTCGATCGAGGTGCCCGTCCACGAGTCGGTCGCCGGATCGTACCGCCCGCCGGTGCCGAGGAATTCGGGACCATACGGCCCAACCTGGCCGCCCCAGACGATCATCTCCGTCCCGGTCCAGACTGTCGCGGCGTGATTGCGGGCCCGCGGAACGGTCGTGTCGCTGGCGATCGGGATCCACGAGTCGGTCACCGGATTGTACCGGCCTCCGGCGTTGGCCCAGGAATCGTTATAGATGCCGGGCCTGATCAGGCCGCTCCAGAGGATCAGCTCGGTGCCGGTCCAGACTGCTGCGGGCCATCCTCCCACGGCGGGCGCCGTGGCACCGGAATGCGACACGAACCACTGATCGGTCGCCGGGTCGTACTGGCTCGGTATCGTCCCGCTGGCGAGCAGCACCTTGCTGCCCGTCCAGAACACATCGCAGCAAATCCCCCCGCCGGGACTGCCGGTGAGAGCGATCGGTCTCCAGAGATCGGTGGCCGGATTGTAGAGCGCCCCAGAATTCAGGTAGTTTCTGTGCTTGATGACGTAGTACGGGTTGTAGTGGATTTCAACGGCGGCCTGCCAACCTCCCCAGACCATCATCTCGGAGCCGGTCCAGGCGGCTGCCGAGTACCCGCGCGCCTCGGCCGTCGTCGCGTCGTTACGCGTGATGCCGACCCATTGCCCCGTGGACGGGTTGAAGCGAGCGCCGTCGGACAGGTTGTGGGGCACATCGTTCCCATCGAACCAGGCCCCACCCCAGACGATCATCTCGGTGCCGGTCCAGACGGCGGTGTGACCGATGCGTCCCGGGGGTCCCGCGGGCATCTTCGTCCACGAATCGGTGGAGGGGCGGTAGCGCGACCCGACGCCCGGGGCCTGCGTTCCGTCCGCACTGCCCCAGACGATCAGCTCCGTGCCGGTCCAGACGAGAGGCGCGTCGAGGGAAGCAGTCCCATTCGGATCGATCCTCATCCGCGTCCAGCTGTCGGTCGTCGGGTTGTAACGCGAGCCATCGGGGAAGCAGGGGCTCGAAAGGGTCGCCCCGGCCTTCGGACATCCGTAGACGATCATCTCGGTGCCCGTCCAGGTTCCCTGGGTGGCGCGCGACGTGGGCGTGTTCGAATCGTTATGGATATCGGTCCACGTGTCGGTCGCCGGGTTGTAGCGCGCTCCGGTCCCCAGCAGACCGAGCTGGCTGTCGCCTCCCCAGACGAGCAGCTCCGTGCCGGTCCAGGCCGCGGCGGCGCTGGAGCGCGGATAGGGATAGGAGCGATGGATGTCGGTCCAGCTCCGCAGGGCGCACGCGCCGGCGGCGATTGCGGGCAGCGTGTAGGTGGAGCGTGGCAGGCCGCGGATCGGGGCCGTGGTGAGGGCGGCCTCGGCCCACCAGTCGTCGAACGACCGCTTCGGCCAGGTGATCGTCGCGAGCGAGAGCTTCCCCTCCTCGGCCTTGAGAACAAGGGTGGTATGGAAACCGTAGGCATCCTCTTCGAGCCGGCCCGGGCGGTTCAGCGGCAGGAGCGCGGCGCGCGTCCCGGCGGAGACGCCGAGAGAGCGCGCGATCTCTTCCCGCGCCTGATCCCACGACTCGGAGTCGAGGGCTTCCCCGCCGCGGCGGGAGCCCACCACGCCCTCCGCGACGAGCGTGGGCTCGCTGTAGCGACCTCCGGTGGCCTGCGCGATCCGCGGCATGTCGTCGCGCGACTGGATCTGCGCCGCGCCCTCCTCGGCACTGCGCCGGGCCGCCTCGTGGAAACGCCGGTCGCCCGCATAAGCGTCTCGGAGGAGACGGTCCGCGAGCAGCGGCAGGGCCAGGTGCTCGGCGACGCGCTCCGGGTCGTTTCCCAGCGCCGCGAACAGCTCGCGCAGGATGTCCGGCGACTTCGTCCCCGCGGCCATGCGATCCATCTCGGCCTGGACCATCTCGCCCGTGATCGAGCGATTCCAGTAGCGCTCGACGGCGCCGTGCTTGCGATACCCATCGTCGACGCGCGCCGAGATCGCCGAACGGGGGAGGACGTCGTTCAGCGACGGCTTCGCTCCAGGATTGGAGGTCGGCCAGACACGGTGGCTCCAATACACCGCCTCGACGGCGCGGCGCTCGTCGACGGCGTCCGGCCGCGGCGCCTGTTGCGCGTGAACCGATGATGGGGCGGCCGCCGAGGCGATGCCGGTAGGAGTCGCGAGCCAGGAAGCCACGATCCCGGCGGCGAAGAACGCGGCTCCGGCCAGCGCCCAGGGAGAACGGATGGTGGAACGAGCCATCTGCGACATGGGAGACCTCCTGCGATCGGTGGGGGAGGCGATCCCCGACTCCATGAGTCGTAAGTGTCAGTAAATATACGAGCATTCTCGTCAGGGTGCTACGGTTTTCGCCCGCGGATGTCTCCACCCCCAACCCGCGGCCCCGACCTCGGGCGATCAGCTCGTGAGATAGAATCGCCGAAGTGTCTGACGTCCGGTCGAAAGATCCAATCGCGGAAGCTTTTGAGCGGCTGTGCGCGCGCGACGGCGCGCGGCCCCTGGTCCTCGGGCCCGACAGCGCCGCGACTGTGGCCGAGGTGGACGGGCTGGCATGCGCCGCCCAGGCGCTGCTCGACGATGCGCGGCTCGAGGCTGGAACGCCTGTCGGAGTCAGGGCCGCCGATGGCCCGGGTTTTCTGGCGGCGCTTCTCGCGTGTCTTCGGGCCGGCCATCCCGCCGTCCTTCTGGAGGCCGGCGCCACGGCCGACGAGACCGCCCGGCTTTTCGCAACACTGGATCTCGCGGGCTTGCTCGCCGTCGCCACCGCCTCGCCACGGGGCGCCGCCGATCTGACCTGGCAGGGCCGGCCAATGGGCCCGGGCGCCGCCTCGGCTCGCCCATTGCCGGCCGGGACCTCGGTGATCAAGCTGACCTCGGGATCCACCGGAACGGCGCAGGGTGTCGCGGTCAGCAGCGAGGCGCTCCTGGCGGATGACCGGACGCTGCGCGACGCGATGCGGATCGGCCCGGAGGATCGGATCCTGGCCATGATCCCGTGGGCCCACAGCTATGGTCTGTCGTCGCTGGTCGTTCCCGCGCTGGCGCACGGCATCCCGC